>Ga0308165_1001960_pt1 | contig 26684 bp, 24 predicted proteins | sample PhyWR2_FD_201032 | JGI IMG/M metagenome (GOLD analysis project Ga0308165, IMG submission 201032) | Phyllosphere microbial communities from UC Gill Tract Community Farm, Albany, California, United States - DLSLW.R2 | ecosystem: Host-associated > Plants > Phyllosphere > Unclassified | place: USA... | reverse complement strand
GGAGGGCCGCGGTCGTCGCCGGCCGCTCGGCGGCAGGCCGGGCATCGTCATCGCGCGGCTGGGCAAGGACGGGCGATGCGGCGAGGATCGCGATCGGGGCGACGCAAAGCATGGAGGTGAGTTGCAAGATAAGCCCTAAGATGTTGTTGTTCCTGCGATACTCTACGCATCATAGGCACCGTCTGTTGCGCAAAACACGGAGGTGGAGGCACATCGCATACTGATGATATCGCGGCTCGGCTGGGCAGATTTTCGGCTCGTCTTTGCGGGATCAGGCGGCTGGCGACAGGCCTGCATCCGATAGCGCCGGCCAGAACTCCTCGCGCGAGCAATCGACGAAGGCGGCCGCCAGTGCGCGCCGCCAATAGGCGACGCTGCCGAAATCGTCGCGCCAGGCCATCAGTCGCCGGGTGCGGTGGTTGAGCGCATATTCCCGGCTGAAGCCGAGCGCACCATGGACTTGGTGCCCCACGGTGATCGCGCTGTCCGCCGCATCCGCGACGCGCGACCGCGCGGCCGCCACCAGCGCGAGGCTGGGATTGGCGCCGGCCGCCTCGATGATCCCCGCCGAAGCGAGCACATGGTCCGCGAGTTCGGCGAGCATCTGCTGGATGACCTGGAACTTGGAAATCTCGCGGCCGAACTGCTTGCGCTCGCCAGCGTAGTCGATGCTGCACGCCAGCGTCCATTCTACTGCGCCGAGCGTCTGCGCCGCGCGCAACAACGCGGCGGTGCGCAGCGCCCGGTCGTATCCGACCGGCGAGGCGATCGCGGGCGGCAGCGCGGCGATGGACAAGTCGTCGCGCGGTTCGCCGGCGGCGTCGTGCCCGGGCACGACGGTCCAGTCCGCTGCGGACGGGAGGTGCAGGCCGGCAGGGCCAACGACAAGGACGTGATCGGCGATGCCGCCCCAGGCGACGTCGAACAGGCGGTGGCCATCGTGCGGCGCGAAAACCAGCGCGATGAGGCCCTCGACCGGCGCCTCCCCTGCGTCCGCCAGCAGCCACTGCGCCACCAGTGTCTCGACCACCGGACCGGGAGCCGCAGCGGCGCCCAGCGCGCGGGCGATGGCGACGGCATCGCCCAACTCGGCGCCCACGCCGCCCGCATCCTCGGGCACCAGCAAGGCGGTGATGCCGTTCTCGACGAGCGCGGCGTAGAGGGCGGTGGGCAATCGGCGCTGTTCGGCCGCCTCGATGTCGTTCTGGGTCAGCGTATCGGCGAGGATACGCTCCACGGTGTCGCGGAAGAACGTGCTGTTCTCGCTCATCTCAGGCCAATTCCTCGTGCAATGATGCCGCGCAGGATCTCGTTGGTCCCGCCGCGAATGGTGAAGGCGGGCGCGTAAAGCTGCGCATGGGCGAGCAGGCCCTTGAGGCGCGCGGCCCGGCCGTCGGCGGTCAGGTCCTCGGCGCCGACGATGTTGCGCACCACGCGCACCGCTTCCTGTTCGAACTTGGTGCCCAGATCCTTGACGATCGCTGCCTCGACGTTGGGTGAGCGGCCCTGCTGGATCATGCTGGCGACCGACATCGACAACTGGCGCAGCGCCAGCAGGTGCGACAGCAGCCGGCCCAGTTCCTCCAGGCTGGAGGACCGCGCATCGGGGCCCAGCACGTCGATCAGTTCGCTGATCAGCCGGAAGCTGGACAGCCAGCGCTCGGGCCCGGACCGTTCGTAGGCCAGTTCGGCCGAGACCTGGTTCCAGCCGTTGCCTTCCTGCCCGATCAGGCAGTCGTCGGCGACGAAGACGTCTTCGAGCAGAACTTCGTTGAAATCGTGCTCGCCCGCCATCGAGATGATCGGGGTGATGGTGACGCCCGGCGCGGTGAGGTCGACGATGAGCTGGCTCAGCCCCGCGTGGCGCTGGCCCTCGACTGTGGAGGTGCGCACCAACGCGATCATGTAGTGGACGCGGTGCGCGTTGGTGGTCCAGATCTTGCGGCCGTTGATGATCCAGCCGCCATCGACCTTCTTCGCCCGCGCCTTGAGCGAGGCGAGGTCGGAGCCGCTTTCGGGCTCGGACATGCCGATGCAGAAGTAGCATTCACCCGCCGCGATGCGGGGGAGGTAGAAGCGCTTCTGGTCCTCGCTGCCGAACTTGAGCAGGACCGGGCCGCTCTGCCGGTCGGCGACCCAATGCGCGCCCACTGGCAGGGCTGCGGCCAGCAGTTCCTCGTTCATCACGTAACGTTCGAGTGCGGAGCGTTCGCCGCCACCGTATTCCTTGGGCCAGGTCAGCCCGATCCAGCCGCGCGCGGCGATGCGTTTCGTCGTTTCCACGCTGTAGCCGAGGCCGATCCGCGTCGGCGGCGGCAGATGGCCCGACGCGCGTTCCTCGGCGACGAAGGCGCGCACTTCGCGGCGTAGAGCCTCGGCTTCGGGCGTGAGTTCGGGCAGGTCGAGGTGGAGGGCGGTGGCGCTCATGGTTGCTTCCGATCAGGCCGTGATGTGCGATCCGCCGTTCACCGACAGATGCTGGCCGGTGATGAAGGCGGAAGCGGGGCCGAGCAGGAAGGCGATCGAGTTGGCCGCCTCCTCCTTGCTGAGGAACCGGCCGAGCGGGATGTTCGAGAGGTAGCGGTCGCGGAACTTGTCGCTGCGCACGGTCTCGGTCATGTCGGTCTCGACGATGCCGTAGGCCACCGAATTGACGCGGATGCCGTGGCGGCCCCATTCGCGCGCCGCGCTCATCGTCAGGCCCAGCACGCCCGACTTCGCCGCGCCGTAGTTGATCTGGCCGATGGTGCCCTTGCGCCCCGCGTCGGACGAGATGTTGACGATGGCGCCCGGGTCCGCCTCTCCGCCCTTGGCGCGGCCGATCATCTCGATGCCCACTGCCTGCAGGACGTTGAAGGCGCCGGTCAGGTTGACATCGATCACCGCCTGCCATTCGTCGGCGGTCATCTTGTCGATCATCGCGGTGCGGGTGATGCCGGCATTGTTGACGAGGCCGTGGACGCCGCCGAAGCGGGCCGCGCTCTGCGCCACCATGTCGGCCACGAAGGCGCGGTCGGTGACGCTGCCGGCGATGGCCATGGTGCGGTCGGCCGGAAGGGTCTTCAGGGCCTCGTGCAACTGGTCCTCGTTGCGGTCCACCAGCGTTACGCAGGCGTCGAGATCGGCGAGCAGCGCCGCAGTCGCCAAGCCGATGCCCTGCGCGGCGCCGGTGACGAGAATGTTGCGACCGGCCAGATTCATCGGATTGGTCAAGTTGGATCTCCAGGAACGTATGCGCGTCACCCACCGGGTGTTGATCATGCGCTAGCCGCGCTTGGGCGTTCCCGGCAATCGTTGGCTGGCAACCATCACGCCTCTGCTGGGAAGCGTGCTTTCAGGGCATGGAAACGCCGCCGTTGACCCGCAATATCTGCCCCGTCACGAACCTTGCGGCGTCGGAGGCAAGGTAGAGCAGTGCATGGGCGATGTCGTCGGGCTGTCCCACCGTTCCCAGCGGCGAGCGTGCCGCATTGCGCGCCAGCAGCGCTTCACGCTCGGAATCGTCCAGCCCCCCCGGTGCGGTCATCGCCGTGACCGTGAAGCCGGGCGCGACGGCGTTGACGCGGATGCCGTGCGGGCCGAGTTCGGCGGCGAGCGAGCGGGTCAGCATGTTGGCCGCAGCCTTGGTCATCGCATAGACCGAGAGCGTTGGAATGGGTTGGTCGGCCGCGTTGGACGAGACGTTGAGGATGACGCCGCGCCCATGCGCGATCATCCGGCGCGCCGCCGCCGCACAGCACCAGAACAAGGCATCCTGGTTTATCGCCGTCACGCGTCGGTAGAATGCCGCGTCGATCTGCGCGATCGGCATCGCCGCACCGATCCCCGCGACGTTGGCCCAGATATCGATGGGGGCGATCGCTTCCGCGCGGTCGGCCACGACCTCGATCACGGCCGGGTCGGTGAGGTCTGCGACCACCGGGGTCACGGCGCTGCCCAGCGCTTCGGCCGTTTCCGCGAGGGCCGATGCGTCGACGTCGGTTGCGACGATCCGCGCGCCGGCCTGCGCATAGAGCCGCGCCACGTCCCGGCCGATGCCCGACCCGGCGCCGGTGACGATGGCGAGCCGCCCGTCGAGCCGGAAATGCACCAGAGGATCGGCGGGCATCACTTGCCCTTGAACACCGGAGCCCGCTTCTCCACTGCTGCCGACACTGCTTCGTACTGGTCCTCGGTCTGTTGGACGACCGCCTGCATCGCGGCCGCGAGTTCGAGCGACGCCGACAGGTCCAGGCGCGCGGATTCGCGGAGCAGGCGGGTGTTGAGACGGATCGAGTGGGCCGGGTGCCGAACGATCTTCGCTGCGATCAGCCGGGCTTCGTCCAGAAGACTGTCATGCGGGACGACGCGGCTGACGAGGCCGAGTTCCAATGCTCTGTGGGCGTCGATCACATCGCCGGTAAGGGTGAGTTCCGCGGCGGCCGAAGATCCGACCGCGCGGTTCAGGAACCAGGCGCCGCCCGCTGCCGACGTGAGCCCCAGCTTGATGAAGCTCTCCGCGAACCTGGCACGTTCCGAGGCGATGCGGATGAGGCACATGGTCGCGAAATCCATGCCCGCGCCCATCGCCGGGCCGTTCACGGCGGCGATGACCGGCACTTCCATGCCGTAAAGCGCGCGGGCGATCGTCTGCACGCCGTTGTGGTACGTCCGGCGGATCTCGGCGGCATTGCCGGCGAAGTGGTTGGCGCGGGCGTACATGTCCTTGATGTTGCCGCCGGCGCAGAACACGTCGCCCGCTGCTGTCAGGATCGCGCAGCGCACGCCCATGTCGGCGTTGATGTCGGCGCAGGCCGTGGTCAGTTGGGTCGTCAGGGCGGGGCTCAGCGCGTTGCGGGTCGCGGGGTCGTCGATGGTGAGTGTGACGACCGGCCCTTCGCGCGTGACCTTGAGCACGGGGGCGGTCATGCCGGCGCCTTGGCGGCTTCGGGGCGGCCCACCTGCTCGCGCGATTCCAGCCGCAGGATCGGGCCGGGGAAAGCGGCGGGATCGGCGATGATCGCACATATGTGATCCCCGACTTCGGTATCGAGGACCCAGTGCGGCTCGGCAAGGTCGCGCTTGCGGGCGCCGTTGATCATGCTGATGAGCATCAGCTCGCGAATCTGCGGCCCGCCCCGGGTCTCCTTCGCCAGCCCCCGGTACAGCATCCGCTGCGCCGCCTGCATCATCGACAACTGCGCCATCTTGGCCAGGATGAAGTCCGCCGTGCCGCCGCCGATGCCGATGAGGATTCCCTCGGCGGCAAGCTGGGGGATGATCGTGGTGCAGGCATTGAAGTGAGTCAGCACGTTGTCGGCGAAGACCTGCGCCAGCTCGTCGGCATCGAACTCGCGCAGCGCCTTGCCGGCGTTCGGCGCGTTGACCGAGACGACCACCGCATCGATCGCGCCATAGGGCGCTTGCGCGGCATCCCACAAGGCAGCGGCGGCTTGCGCGCTGCCCACGTCGCCGACCACCGTCGCGATGCCCGAGCCTTCGTAGAGGTCGGCCAGCTTCTCGGCGCTGCGTCCGGTGGCGATCACCTGCAACCCTTTTGCATGAGCGCCGTGGGCGACGCCCTGGCCGATGTCCCCGCACCCGCCGATGACCAGCAATGTCTTGGTCATGTCCTGCTCCCGTATGTTGAAGGCAGGTCTTAGGACATCCCCCGGCCCGGTTCGAGGCGGCTTCGAGGCACGCCTCGATGTCAACGCATATGTGCTACGCCGCCTTGCGGGCGAACTGGTCGAGCACGTCCTGAAGCCCCGCCGGAGCGACGCGTTTCGCCGGCTTGTAGAACGGCGACAGGATCACCTTGAGGTGTTCCTTGGCCCGCCGCCCGGTCGCCTGCCGCACCCGGCGCTGGCGGGCGAGCGAGGCTTCCAGTTCCTCGGCCGTCATGCCTGCCCGGTCGACCGACAGCAGGTAGGTCTCGGCCCGCTGGACATAGGAGCGCAAGTGCTTGACCGCGTAGAAGAATGCCCAGACGCGGTAGGCATAGGCGAAGGGTCCGCGCCCGAACAGCGTGTGGTAGACCTCGTGCGCGACTTCGCGGTGCTCGAACTCTTCGGCCAGGTGCCACTTCCACAAGGCGACGGCATCGGCGTCGGCGCCTTCGAGATATTCGCCGAATTCCTCGTAGTAGTTGGTCACCGCGACCGAGCTGACCGCCTCGAAACCCTCGGAATAGGCGCAGTTGAAGCGCAGCGAGCGGTTGGCGAGGAAGTCTTCGTAGTCCTTCTCGTATTCCTTCTCGATCTCCAGCAACCCTTCGTACCCCTGCGCCCTGAGCGCCTTGTTGAAGGCGATGTGCTGGCGGCAGTGCTGCATCTCCTGCTTGATGAAGATCGCAAGGTCCGCATGGAGTTTCTCGTGCCGGGCAGGGAGCGCTTTCTGGGCCTGCTGCATGACCTTGACGAGGTAGGGTTCGATGTAAGCCGGGATGATCGACGCCGCGTTCTGCATCTGCGAAAACTCGCGGTCGGGCGCCCAGTGCGCGCGCACTTTCGCGAAGTCCCACTTGGGAAAACGTACCTGCATCGTCTCTCTCCATCGCCGCCCGTCTTGTTCGGGCTATCATCGTCCCCGCACCTCGCGGCTCTGCTTGCGAGGCGGATCGGTAGTCCGGCGGCAGAAGAAAAATAACAGAGTGTCAGCTTTTTTCCAAGCTGAGCCCGCTATATCGCGTATGTGATCCGATCCGCTGGACAGCACGCATATGATGGGGCAGGAAGAGCGCATCAGAGGCCGCAGCGGCCCGTTTCGATGGAGAGAGATGATGGCACGCCGTCGCATGATCGCATCGCAGAACCGTATCCAGGCACGCGCCCCGGTCGAGCAGAAAACCGTGAAATCCGCCGGTCGCGTACTCGAAATCCTCGAATACTTCGACGACCTCCAGCGCCAGTCGACCGTCATGGAAATCGCCGATGCGCTCGGCTATCCGCAGTCCAGCACTTCGGCGCTGCTGCGCAGCCTGGTTAGCATGGGCTATCTCATCTATGATGCGCACGCCCGCACCTACATCACGTCGAGCCGCGTCGCCTTGCTGGGAAGCTGGGTCAATTCCCAGTTTTTCGCCGAGGGCGCGATCATCTCGATGATGAAGGAACTCAACGAGCAGACCGGCGACACGGTGATGCTGGCGGTGCGCAACGGGCTGCACATGCAGTACATCCACGTCGTCCAAGCCACCAGCCCGGCGCGCCTGCACATGACGCTGGGCACGGTTCGCCCGCTCGCCGCGTCGGGCGCGGGCTATGCGCTGCTGAGCACGATGACCGATTCCGAAGTGACTCGCCTGGTGATCCGCATCAACGCCGAAACCGAGGAAGGCAAGCCGCTTATCAAGATCCGCGAACTGCTGGAATCGCTCGCGCTCATCCGCCGCATGGGCTATGCCTTCACCTGCGACATGGTGACGCGCGGCGGCGGCATCATCGCCGCGCCGCTGCCGCGGGTGAACGGCCAGCCGCGCATGATCCTGGGCATGGGCGGCATCAGCGAAGTCATGCGCGGGCGCGAGGAGGAACTCTCCACCGCGCTCATCAACCAGATCAAGAACCGCTTCGGGCGTGGCATGAACGTCATTCCGATGCCGGTTCGCGAGTCCGTTTCCGCTTACGGCGAACGGCTTCAGTTTAGCTGATCCAGGCCAGCGGCAGCCTCCGACAGGGCTGCCGTATGGCCCCGCGTCTTCGCGTGAGCGGGGCGACCGCGGGCATCATGGGAAAGAGCATTGCATATGGAAAGCTCCACACTGGACGCGCGCGTCGCAGTGCGTCCAGCGCCGCTGGCCGGCCGCCGGATACTCGACCTCTCGCGCGTGCTGGCGGGCCCGTGGTGTACCATGGTGCTGGCGGACCTGGGTGCCGAAGTCATCAAGGTCGAGCACCCCGACGGCGGCGATGATACCCGTCATTGGGGGCCGCCCTACCAGGGGGGAGAGGCTGCCTATTACTTGTGCGCCAATCGCAACAAGCGCAGCATCGCCATCGATATCTCCCGACCGGAAGGCCAGGCGATCGTGCGCGAACTGGCCATGCAATCCGACGTGCTGGTGGAAAACTACAAGCTGGGCGGCCTCGACCGCTACGGCTTGGACTATGCCTCGCTTTCGCAGCTCAATCCGGCGCTCGTGTATTGCTCGATCTCCGGATACGGCCGCACTTCGCCGATTGGCGCGCGGCCGGGCTACGACTATGTGATCCAGGCCGAGGCCGGGCTGATGGCAGTGACCGGCCCGGTCGACGGCGAGCCGATGAAAGTGGGCGTCGCGGTGGCGGACCTCTACACCGGGATGGCCGCGGCACAGGCGATCCTTGCCGCGTTGATGGCGCGCGACCGCGATGGTCTGGGGCAGCACATCGACATGGCGCTTTACGACTGCCAGTTGGCGATGATGGCCAATGTCGCCAGCGCCAGCCTTGCATCGGGCACCGAGCCGCGCCGCTACGGCAACGGCCATCCGACCGTCGTGCCCTACCAGGTGTTCGACACCAGCGATGGCCGCGTCGTCATCGCCGTGGGCAACGACCGCCAGTTTGCCGCGCTGTGCAAGATGATCGACGAAAGCGAAATCGCCGCCGACCCCCGCTTCGCCAAGAACTCCGCCCGCGTCGAGAACCGCGAGGCGCTGATCGCCCTGTTGTGTCCACTGGTCGAACGGGAGGGGACGCAGTGGTGGCTGGACGCCCTACGCAAGGCCGGCATCCCTTGCGGCGAAGTGCGCGGCATCGGGGCCGCATTGCAGGCGCCCGAAACCCTGGCGCGTGACATGGTATCGACCGTGCAGCACCCCACTGCCGGAGAGATCCGCCTGGTTTCCTCGCCGCTCAAGCTGGCGGGGACGCCGGTGGTCCCGCCGACCCCGCCGCCGCTGCTGGGCGCCGATGGCGCGGCGGTGCTGGCATCGCTCGGTTACGGCAAAGGCCAGGTGGCGGCATTGCAAGCCGCAGGCATCGTGCGCTGAATACCAACTCGGATGTGATGCATGCATCCCCGCATATTCAAAACGGACAAATTGTCGGCTATTGCCCGGCCAACGATAGCGAGAGGGTTCATGGTCGCGACAGACGTCGTCATTTCCGGGATCGGCCAGTCGGCCGTCGGGCGCAAGTTGGCGCAGGGCGGCCTCGAACTGACGGTTGACGCTGCGCTGGAGGCGATTGCCGACGCAGGGCTCACCGTCGCCGATATCGACGGCATGGCGACTTTTCCCGGACGCCGTGCCGATGCGGTCCCGTTTTCGCCGGTCGGTACGATGGACTTGCGCGACGCACTCGATTTCAAGCTGAACTGGTTCGCGGGCGCCATGGAAGGTTCGGCGCAACTGGGTTCGATCATCAATGGCTATGCGGCGATCAAGGCGGGCCTGGCACGGCATGTCCTGTGCTTCCGTACCGTCAAGGAAGGATCGGGCGGCGCGTCGTGGAAGGAAAACGCCGAGGTGCGCACCCAGCGCACCCGCATCGACGGTGAATTCCAGTACATCTTTCCCTATGATGCGATCTCGGCCACCAACTGGCTGTCGCTGTACGCCCAGCGTCATTTCCATCTTTACGGCACCCGGCGCGAGCATCTCGGCGCCATCGCCCTGACCGAGCGGGCGGGCGCCGCGCTCAATCCGAAGGCGTTGTTCCGCGAGCCGCTGACGATGGACGAGTATCTCTCGGCGCGGATGATCTCGACCCCGTTCGGGCTGCTCGACTGCGACGCGCCGACGGATGCCTCGACCGTGATCCTGCTCTCTGCTGCCGACGCGGTGGCGGGCAGCGGCAGGCCGGTTGTGCGCATCGACGCGGTGGGCGGCGGCATTCACGGGCGCGCCGGCTGGGACCAGGCGGAGATGCCGCTGATGGCCGCGCACGATGCAGGCACGATGCTGTGGTCGCGCACGGACTTCAAGCCGAAGGACGTCGACGTGGCGCTGCTCTACGACGGGTTCAGCTTCCTCGCGCTCACTTGGCTGGAGGCGCTGGGCTTCTGCAAGGTGGGCGAGGGCGGAGCGTTCGTCGAAGGCGGCCAGCGGATAGCGCGCGACGGCGAACTGCCGCTCAATCCCCACGGTGGGCAACTTTCCTCTGGGCGCACGCACGGCTTCGGCTTCGTGCACGAGGCCGTCACGCAATTGCGCGGCGCAGCGGGCGCACGACAGGTTCCGAACAATCCCAGGGTCGCGGCAGTATCGAACGGCGGCGGTCCGATGGCCGGCGCGATGCTGCTGGTCCGTGACTGAATTTTGCGAAGAGGGTTCACATGACGAACATTCACTGGTCACAAGGCACGCAGACGACGACCGTCGCGGTGCTCGAGCAGGCTCTGGCGACGCGAGGACCGGGCTGGGAATTTATCGACTATTCGGGCGAGACGTTCACGCTCGGCTTCCTCGACGCGCAGAGCACAGGTCTGGCGCACGGACTGCGGGCCGCCGGCGCAAAGCCGGGCGAGTGCGTCGTTTCGCTGCTCGACAACTGCGTGGAGCAACTGCTTCTGCTGTTTGCCTGTGCCAAGATCGGCGCGGTCCACGTCCCGCTCAACACCGCCTATAAGGGCGAGTATCTGCGCCACCAGGTTGCCGACTCCGGCGCCACGGTACTGGTCGGCGAGAAGGAATACGTCGAACGCCTGATCGCGATTGAGGACGGTCTGCCGCAGGCCAAGGTCCTCCTGGTCAAAGGCGCGATGCCCGAGACGCGCCCCGGCAAGCTCGACATGCGTGCGTTGGCCGATGCCTACGTGCCGACGCAGGAGCCGACCGGCCATGTCTCGCAGCCCGGTGATTTGGCGATGCTGGTCTATACCGCCGGCACCACCGGCCCGTCCAAGGGCTGCATGATAAGCCAGAACTACATCTGCAACCAGGCGCGCCAGCTGGCCACCTGCCTGCACTACAACGAAGACGACGTCGTCTGGACGCCGCTGCCCGGCTTCCACCTCAACCAGTATTCGGCGACGGTGCTGTCCTCGATGATGGTGGGCGCGCGCTGCGCGGTCTACCCGCGCTTCTCGGTGTCGCGCTTCTGGGACGAGCTGGAACGGACCGGCGCGACCGTCACGCACATCCTCTCCTCGATGGTGCGCTTCATCGCCGAAGCGCCCGATAGCCCCGCCTCGATCCGCTACAAGGGCAAGCTGCGCGTCGCCGGCGGCGCGCCGTTCCCGCCCGACCTCCAGCAGATCTGGCGCGAGCGCTTCGCACCCGGCCACGTTTCCGCGCCGGTGGGCTACGGCCTGACCGAATGCGCCATCGTCACCTCCACCGACATGACGGACCAGCGCCCCGCGACCAGTTCGGGCCGGCGCAACGAAGACTTCGAGATCATGATCGTCGACGACAACGACGTCGAGGTCCCCAACGGCCAGTCGGGCGAGATGCTGGTGCGGCCCAAGAAGCCCCACGTCATGTTCGAAGGTTACTGGGGGCGCCCTGCCGAAACCATGAAGGTGCTGCGCAACTTCTGGTTCCACACCGGCGACATCGGCAAGTTCGACGAGGACGGCTGGTTCTATTTTCTCGACCGCAAGAAGGACTACCTGCGCCGGCGCGGCGAGAACATTTCCAGCATGGAAGTCGAGGCGGTCTTCAGCCTGCACCCCGACATCGGCGAAGTCGCTGTCCACGCGGTTCTTGCGGACATGGAGGACGACGTGAAGGCGACGGTCGTGCTGGTCGAGGGCGCCGCCCTGGATGAGGAGACGCTGTGCCGCTGGTCGGTGGACAACCTGCCGTATTTCGCGGTGCCGCGCTTCATCGAGTTCCGGCAGGCACTGCCCAAGAACCCGGTCGGCCGGGTGCTGAAGTACGAACTGCGCGATCAGGGCATTACCACCACGACCTGGGACCGCGAAAAGTCCTCGGTCGAGATGGCGAAGCGCTGAAGCGTTCGAAACGGGCCGCAGCCACCGTCAGTCAGGACTTTACGGTGGGTAGCGAATCAGGTATCTAAAACCAACAATATGTTGGTTATCGGGAGATAGGGCGCCATGAACGTCGAAGATCTGATTATCATGAGTGTAGACGATCACATCGTCGAACCGCCGACGATGTACGACCAGCACCTCAGCGCACAGCACAAGGCCATCAAGCCCGAGCTGCGCAAGGATGCCAAGGGTGCGGATTACTGGCTGTACGAAGGCAAGCGTACAGGCTCGATCGGCCTCAACGCGGTGGTTGGCCGCATGAAGGAGGAATACGGCTGCGAGCCGGTGTCCTTCGAACAGATGCGCAAGGGCGCGTGGGACATCCACGCCCGGATCGAGGACATGAACGCCAACGGGATCCTCTCCTCGCTCAATTTCCCAAGCGTCGTCCAGTTCGATGGTGCACTGTTCCACCAGTTCCAGGACAAGCAGAACGCCCTGGTCCTGCTGCGTGCCTACAACGACTGGCACATCGACGAATGGTGCGGCAGCTATCCGGGCCGCAACATCCCGATGGCTCTGGTGCCCTACTGGGACATCGACGCCACCGTCGCCGAGATCGAGCGTGTCGCCAGGAAGGGCTGCCACGCGATCACTTTCAGCGACAATCCCTCGCTCAAGGGCCAGCCCAGCATCCACAACGAGCACTGGAACCCGCTGTGGAAGGCCTGCGCCGACAACGACATCGTCGTCAACATCCACATCGGCTCGGGCGCGCAGGCGCCGCACGCCTCGATGGAATCGCCGATCGACGCATGGATCACCACCATGCCGATCTCGATCGTGAATTCGGCGGCGGACTGGCTGCATCTCAAGGCGATGCAGAACTATCCGCTCAAGGTCTCGCTCAGCGAGGGTGGCATCGGCTGGATTCCCTACTTCCTGGAACGCGCCGATTTCGTCCACGAGCACCACAAGGCCTGGACTTACGCCGATTTCGGCAAGAAGAAGCCGAGCGAAGTATTCCGCGAACACTTCCTCACCTGCTTCATCGACGATGCCTTCGGCCTGGAAAACCTCGACAAGATCGGCGAGGATAACGTCGCCTACGAATGCGACTATCCGCATTCCGACACGGTTTGGCCGGAATCGGCAGATCGCCTGCTCAACACGCTTTCGGGCATCTCGGACAGCGCCGTCGCCAAGATCACCCATGGCAACGCGATCCGCCTGTTCAACTTCGACGTGTTCAGCATGATGGGCGGGCGCGAGAACTGCACGGTGGGAGCGCTGCGCAAGCAGGCCGAGCACATCGACACCGCGCCGCAGTCGTTTGGTGGACCCGCGCCGCTGGCACCGGGCGAAGTTCACCGCCGGGTGACTTCGGGGGACATCACCAAGATGTTCATGGACGTCAGCAAGCAGGACGGCGAGGTCGAGACCGTCTGACGATGGCGCGGTCCGCTTCCCGCACGCCGGCCTTGCCGGGGGTGGCGGAAGCGGCCCGTGTCACCCGAGCCGCGGGAATTTGGGAGATCAGGGTATGAGCCAGGGCTATCAGCGCATGCTTCCCCGTCTGGACGAGGAAAACCGCTTCTACTGGACCGCCGGCGCCGATGGCGTCCTGCGGATGCTGCGGTGCGACGATTGCCGCCTCTGGGTCCATCCCCCGCTACCGCTGTGTCCACGCTGTCATTCCAAGGCGCTGGTCCCGGGTACGCTGTCGGGAAAGGGGCGTGTGTTCAGCTATACGCTCAACTGCAAGTCGTGGGGGCCGGGACTGGAAGTACCCTATACCATCGCCGTGGTGGCGCTGGACGAGCAGCCGGGGCTGCGGCTGACAACCAACATAGTCGACTGTGCGCCGCAGGACGTGAGCATCGACATGCGGGTGGCGGTCACGTTCGAACAGGATGAAGACGTCTGGTTGCCGATGTTCCGGCCCGAGGCCGCGTGAGAGCCGCCGGAATCCCATCGATTACGAAAATCTAGGAGAGAGACAATGGCCGTGCAAACTGTAATGGAGAGGGCACCCGAAACCCGTGCGCTTCCCTATCCCGTCTACGACGGCGACGGGCACCTGTACGAGACCGCGGAAACCTTCCGCCGCTATCTGCCCAAGCAGTACCACAAGGATTTCCAGTACGTGCAGGTCGATGGGCGCACCAAGCTGGCGATCAATGGTCACTTGAGCGAATACATCCCCAACCCGACCTTCGAAGTCGTCGCCGCACCCGGATCGCACGAACTTTGGTATCGCGGCGAGAACACCGAAGGCCTGACCCTGCGCGAGCTGACCGGCGATGCGCTGGCCAGCCAGCCCGAGTTCAACAATCCCGAAGCGCGCCTGAAGCTGCTCGACGAACAGGGCGTCCATGCCCAGTTGATCTTCCCGACGCTGGCGTCGGTGGTCGAAGGGCACATGGGCAACAATATCGACCTGATGGCGGCCTGCGTCCACTCGCTCAACGCCTGGGTGCTCGACGAATGGTCGTTCAACTACAAGGACCGCCTCTATCCTTGCGCCTACATCTCGCTGGCCGATGCCGACAAGGCCTGCGAGGAACTGGACTGGGCGCTGGCCAACGGTGCGCGCCACATCCTCATCCGTCCGGCCCCGGTCCCCGGCGTGTTCGGCCCGCGCTCGCCCGGCCTGCCCGAGTTCGATCGCTTCTGGGCCAAGGTCAACGAATCCGGCGTCTTCGTGGTGCTGCACGTGTCGGACAGCGGCTACGACCAGATCTACCGCTGGTGGGGCAGCGGCGCCAAGGAGATGGTGGCGTTCGACCGTTCCGATCCGCTCAAGGCCTGCATGGATTTCCAGGGCCGCGCGGTGGGCGACACCATTTCGGCACTGATCGCACATGGCGTCATGACGCGCTTCCCGAACATCCGCTGGATGTCGGCGGAGAACGGCTCGATCTGGGTCCCGCACCTGATGCACATGTTCAAGCGCGCCTACGGCCAGATGCCCAAGCACTTCGCGCGCGATCCGGTCGAGACGTTCCGCGAATGCGTCTACGTCGCGCCTTACTATGAGGAGGACCTCGTCGAACTGAGCGCTCACGTTCCGCCAGAGCGCATGGTGTTCGGCAGCGACTGGCCGCATCCCGAAGGGCTCAAGACGCCGCTCGACTTCCTCCATGAGGTCGAGAGTTTCACGCCGGCCCAGCAGGAAATGTTCATGAGCAGCAACCTCAAGGGGCTGCTCGAAGGCAAGCGCTGAGGTTCTACAAAAGGTCCCAACGGAAGGGGTCGGCCGCAGGGCCGGCCCCTTTTCGCACCGGACAGCTTCCGGCCGTCGTCCCGGACCTGATCCAAGGCCTCGCCCACCTCCCGTTACGACGCGGCGTCGCAGTGGCCCACGGTAAGCTGTCGCCTCAAGGGTACCACACGGTCCCGGGTCGAGCCCGGGACGACGTTTCGTTTTAAGCTGCCGGCGGGGTGAACAGCAGCGTCAGGATATAGGCCTCGGCCTTCTCGAAGTCCTCTGGCTTCAACAGCGCCGGACTGTGCCGCATCGTCGCGGGACGGGCGGCCATGCGTTCGATGGCCGAGTAGATCAGCACGCTGCGCGCCAGGGCGGAGCTGCGATCGAGGTCCTCGGATGCGTGCGAATCCAGGATACGCTCGGCAATCGCCTCGATGATCGGCATCGCCGCATCCTGACGGATGGCGAGGAACGCGGGATGGCCGCTGTCGGCCAGGTAGTTGCGCATGCTCAGGACGGCGCGGTGGCGGTCCCAGTATTTCGAGAAGGCATCGATGAATCGACGGCTCTGCTCGGCAGGCCCGGCGGCAACCCCTTCGGCACGTAACGCATTGTGGACTTCGTCCATGTCCGCGCCGGCCTCGTCGCTCAGGGCGAGCAGGATCTCGTCTATGTCCTTGAAGTAGAGATAGAACGTCTGCGAGGCCAGATCGGCGGCGCGGGCGATGGCGCTGGTGGAGATCTTGTGCGCGGGCTGGCTCACGATGAGTTCGCGCGTGGCGTCCATCAGCCGGCGGCGGCTTTCCGCGCCCTTGCGGCCGATCGATTGACCGTGTTTGTTGACTGTGCTCATCGAACTCCCGTCGCTCCGCGTTCGGACAGACCGTGCGAAGCGGCGGGAGTCAAGAGGGGTCGGGCGCGTCAGCCCCGCGATTTGGGCATTCCCAGCGATTTTTCGGCGATCAGGCTGCGATGCACCTCGCTCGTGCCACCGTAGACGGTCATCGCGATGGCGCGGCGCATGGTGGTCTCGACATAATCGAGGTCGGCGTCGAGCCCGCGCACCAGCGAGGCGGGAGCGGCGGCCGCGACGATCGCAGAACCGTCCTTGTACATGGTCTCGGTGGTGAACATCTTCGCCATCGGACCGAAGCTGATGTCGTGGATGCCCTCCACGTCGGCCCAAACCTGGCGGCGGCACAGCACGTCGGCGACCTCGTCGTTGACGGCGGCGCGGGCCAGGACGCGGCGGGTGAACGCGTCGGCGATCGGCGCGGCGCCGTTGCCGTCCGGCTTGCGCGCCCAGGCCACCGCGCGGCGGATCATCGCCGTCTGCGCCGCGTGGTAGCCCGAGCCGCCATGCTCGAACCCCAGAGCCGAGGCCATCACCCGTGCGCCGTCGCCCACGTCGCCGATGCGGTAGCGGTCCGGTACGCGCACGTCGGTGAAGTAGGTGATGTTGGTCTTCTCGTCCTGCAGCGTGTAGACGGGGTGCAGCTCGATGCCGGGCGCCTTCATAGGCATGATGAACATCGTCAGGCCCTGATGCTTCTTGCCGCTGTTGTCGGTGCGGGTCAGCATCAGGATGTAGTCGGCATGGTGGCCGTTGGTGGTGAACATCTTCTGGCCGTTCAGCACCCAGTCGTCGCCATCGCGCACCGCGCTGAATTTCGCGCCGAACACGTCCGATCCCGACTGCGGTTCGGAAAAGCCCAGCGCGCCCATCGCCTCGCCGCGCGCGATGGCGCCGACGATCTCTTCCTTGACGCCGGGCTGCGACCATAGCTGCGCCATCTTGGCGACGAACTCTGTCACCGCGATCGGCGTGCGGGTCCAGGCGATGTCCTCCCACAAGGGCGCGGCGGCCATGATCTCGTAGCGGCTGCGGACCACCTGGCCATCGGCGCCGAGGTCGGGGAAGGCGTGCCCTGCGGCCGCCAGCTTGCGGTGGAAACCGGGGTGGTGGCCGGCGGTGGAGTGATGTTTTACCGCCTCGATCTCGGGCGTCATGTTGGCATCCACGAAGGCCCGCAGTTCGGCGGCATAGGCCTCCGCCTCGGCGCCCCAGTCGAAGTCGATCTCGACCTCGCCGGCCTCGGGCAGCGAAACCTGCTCGCCATCCCACAGGCGCGAGGCGATGCGGTCGAGGTCGCGGTCGGGATCGCCGGCGATCATCGCCAGCAGCTTGGCGCGGCGGAAGTAGAGCTGGACGTCGTATTCGAGGCTGAGGCCATAGCCCCCGAACGTGCGCACCGCATGCTGCACAGCCTGGTCGACCGTATGGGCCGCCCACCAGTAGGCCATCGCCGTGCGTGCGCCGGCCTTGGGATCGCCCGACGCGATCGAGGTGATCGCGCGCCAGGCGAGCAGGCGCGCGCCGTCCATGTGGGTGGCGGCGTCGGCCATCGGGTGGGCGATGCCTTGGTAGGCGCCGATCGGCGTGCCATAGGCCTGGCGTTCGACCGAATAGGCGGCCGCCAGCTCCAGCGCGCGGCGGCCCAGGCCAGCGAGATAGGCGGCGGTGAGAACCTTCCATTCCTCGACGGCGGCAGCGAACAGCGCCTTCGCACTCTCGCCTTGCGCCAGCACGAGGCGTTCGCCGGCGGCGGCTGAAAGATCGATCGCCGCGACTGGCCCGGCGGCGATGTTGGGTGCCTGCTCCGCCCCCACGCCGGTGAGCGCGACCAGATCTTCACCATCGAGCGCGACGATGACGTAAGCGCTCGACCCGCCCTGCACGAACTGCCTACGCCCGGTCACGACAGGCGCCAGCGCCAGCGTGGCGGGCGCGCCGCCTTCGACCGCATCGAGCAGCTCCGACGGCGTCCCGGCGCGGCCGAGCAGCGCGGTGGCGACGATCGCCTCAACGAGCGGCACCGGCGCGACGTGGCGGCCGGCCTCCTCGGCGACGATCGCGGCGTCCATCAGGCTCATGCCGCCATCGTCGGGTGCGAGGGCGCGCATAGCGACGATGCCAAGCGAGACGAGCTGGTCCCACAGCGCCTCGTCGATGCCGGCCGTCTCGGCGGCGCGCAGGCGTTCCGGGGTGCCCTCCTTGGCGAAGAGGCGGGCGACGGTGTCCTTCAACATCGTCTGGCTATCGGACAGGTCAAGCTTCATGGAACGGGTCTTTCAGATGCAGGAACGGGCAATCAGGCCTTGCGGTTGGCCTTGGTCATGTCCGCGAGACTGGCGAGGGTCGCCCGGCCCTGGGCCGCCCAGGCGTTGGCGTGGCCCAGCGAATGCGTGTCGAAACAGGCCTGGATTGCGGCGTACTGGCCGGAGATGTCCATGGTCTGGTTGACCGCGCGCTTGGCCATCATCAACCCGTGAGGATGCATCTGCGCGATCGTGCCGGCGAGTTCGAGCGTGGCTTCGTGCAACTGTTCGAGCGGGACCACCTTGTTGAGCATGCCCAGGCCCTCGGCTTCGGCGGCGCCCATCCAGCGGGCCGTGAACAGCATCTCCTTGGCCTTGCGCGGGCCCCATTCCCAGGTGTGGCCGTGGTACTCGACCCCTCCGATCGCCATGCGCACGACGGGATCGGAAAAGCGCGCGTTGTCCGCGGCCACGATCAGATCCATCGGCCAGATCAGCATCAGGCCCGCCGCGATGCAGGCGCCCTGGACCGAGGCGATGGTCGGCTTGGGCAGATTGCGCCACTTGGTGGCGTATTGCAGGAAGTGGCTCGCCTCCCATTTGTACATGCGCATCAGGCCGTTGTCGGCGGTGTCGTCGAACATCGACAGCCATGGTTCGTGCTTGACGACTTCCTCGGAGATGTCGTGGCCCGACGAGAAATGCTTGCCGCTGGCGTTGAGTACGATGACACGCACGTCCTCGTCCCCGTTGGCCTTGTCGAAGGCGGCATCAAGTTCGACGAGCAGGGCGGGGCTCTGCGCGTTATAGGTATCCGGCCGGTTCAGCGTCAGGATCGCGATCCGCTCGCGCACTTCGTACAGTATCAGGCTCATAGTCTTTTTCCTCTCCCTGGGCGTCACGCGTCAGCGCATCGGCATGCGGATGGCGCCGTCGAGGCGCACGGTCTCCCCGTTGAAGTAGCCGTTGCGGGCCATCTCCAGCACGAGGCTGGCATATTCCGCAGGATCGCCGAAGCGTTTCGGGAAAGGCACCGAATTGGCGAGCACATCCTTCACGTTGTCGGGCACGCCCAGCATCGGCGGCGTGGCGAAGATGCCCGGCATAATGGTGTTGATGCGGATCGCCGATCCCGACAGGTCGCGCGCGATCGGCAGGGTCATGCCGACGACCGCGGCCTTCGAGGCGGAGTAGGCGGCCTGGCCCATCTGCCCGTCCTGCGCGGCGGCGGACGCGGTGCACACGATCGCCCCGCGTTCGCCATCCACGGGATCGAGCGTGAGCATGCCGGCGGCGGCGCGGGTGATGCAGCGGAACGTGCCCACGGTGTTGACCATCAGCACCCAGGCGAACTTGTCGCTGGGGAAATACTTGATCTCGCCGGTCTTCTTGTCGATCCCGGCGGTCTTGATCGAATTGCCGGTGCCGGCGCAGTTGACCAGCAGCCGCTCCTGCCCGTTGGCGGCGCGCGCCTTGGCGAAGGCGGCATCGACGGATTCGTCGGACAGCACGTCGACCTGGCAGAAGGTGGCGCCGATCTCGGCGGCGACCTGCTCGCCCATTTCGGCGTTGAGGTCGAGGATCGCCACGTTGACGCCCGCCTCGCGTAGGGCCCGCGCTGTCGCGTGACCGAGACCCGAGGCGCCGCCGGTGACGATGGCGGAAATCGAGGAATCGAGCTTCATCTTTGTTCTCCAGGACCGGCGACCCGGATCGGGCGCCGGAGGGGGCGGGGCAGGTACCCACGGTCGATTGACCGACTATGCGCGGCGCAGGCGTGCAGGCAATCCATGAGCCGCCAAGCGCATGGTTGTGATGCGTTCGACGGCGGGCGGGGCCGGCGCGCGGCCGCGCAAGGCGGCGGTTTTCGAAACGCCCGCCGCCGCGCCTGGACGCGCACACCATCGCATATTGGATGCTTGCAGCGCGCCGGCTTTGCCTGGCCCCGCGCGCTGGCTAAGGTTGGGCAAGGGAGATCGAACATGGCCAATATTATCGTCGCAGGTGGTTTCGGAGCGCTGGGGCGCGCGGTGGTCGCGCTGCTGATCGAGCGGGGGAATCGTGTCGGCGTGATCGACATGGCCCCGGCGCCGGATGGCACCGCCGCCGATCCCGCTATCGGCGGTGTCGACCTGGCCGACGAAGGGGCGGTCACCGCCGCCTTCGCGCAGGCCGCCTCGGCGTTCGGGACGATCGACGGGCTGGTCAACGTGGCGGGCGGATTCGTGTGGGAGACCATCGCGGCAGGAGGCCCTGACAGCTGGGACCGCATGTACCGGATGAACCTGCGCACCGCCGCGGTATCTTGCGCCGGCGTCCTGCCGCACCTCGCGGTGGCGGGCGCTGCGATCGTCAACGTGGGCGCGGCCGCGGCCAGCAATGTCGCCACTGGCATGGCTTCCTATGCCGCCAGCAAGGCGGGTGTGATGGCCCTGACGGAAGGCCTCGCCGACGAGCTCAAGCCGCGCGGCATCCGCGTGAACGCGGTGCTGCCGACGATTATTGACACGCCCACCAACCGCGCCGACATGTCCGACGCCGACGTCTCGAGCTGGGTCAGGCCGGAGGCCGCGGCTCGTGTCATCGCGTTCCTCCTTTCGCCCGACGCGGGGGCGATAACCGGCGCCGGAATCCGGCTTTCGCTCGCCGGGTGAGCGACGCGCGCGGCCTTGCGCCGGGCCGACCCGTGCCGGGCGCGGTCAGCAATGCCGAAGGGCAGATACTGGGACGCAAGGGGCGCGAAACCCGGCAGAGGCTGATGGCGGCGGCGCGCGACCTGCTCGGCGTCTGTTCGCCGGTGGACCTTACCGCCGTCGCCGTCGCCCGGCACGCGGGCATGGCTTCGGCCACGTTCTACCTCTACTTCCGCGACGTTCCGGACCTGTTGCTGGCGACCGGCGAGACGGCGACGATCGAGATGGTGGCGGCTTTCACCCAATCCATATTGTTCCGCGACCGCAGCCGCATCGCCGAGGACAGCACGGCGTTCATCGAGATGTTGCGGCACTGGTGGGAGCAGCATGGTGTGATCCTGCGTTACCGCGCGATGGAAGCGGATCGCGGCGAGGAGCGTTTCCGCCTCCAGCGCGAATGGTGGGCCTCCGCCGTGCTCGACCGGCTGTTTCTGCTGTCCCGGGAAGCGGCGGACACGGGCGACGATCTGGATGCCTACGCCGATGCGCTGGTCGTGTTCGCATCGGTGGAGCGGCTGGCCGCCGCCGTCCAGCGCGAGCGGGACATGCCCATCCCGCCCGAACGCATGCGCGCGGCGCAGGCGCGAATGCTGGTCCGCATGCTCGGGCCTGCGTAAGGGGGCCGGCACGGCCAGCACCCCCGGCGCCGGCTCAGAGACCGATCTGTGAGCGGGTCAGCGTCGTCTTGATCCTGGCGCCGTCGCTGGACAGCGTGTCGATCGGCAACTGGTAGACCTTCATTTTCGCCATGAACGTGACGACGCCTTTGCCAACGTTGACTTCGTAGACCTTGCCCAGCGTCTTGCCGTCGGCGTCGACGAGCATGGCGTTGCGCTTGACCTCCAGTGAAGCCGCCGCAGGGGCGGCTTCACTGGCGGCCAGGACGGCGACGGGCGATACCAGCAGCGTGGCGGCGCACAGGATGGCGGGTAATTTTACCATAAGCGATTCTCCCCAGACGAAGGCCGGACACCAGACCTTTCGATCCTGCTTGCCGACGGGTCAGGACGAATGCAACAATAAAGATGACAGAATGTCAGTTATCGATTTGCGCATGTCTGTGCAGGAAGTCGAGGATGGCGTCGTTGAACTGATCGTTGCGATCACCGGCGACCATGTGGTCCGCTCCCGCGATGTCGACGACTTCGCTTGCGGGCGCCAGCTCCTGAAATTCGCGAACGCTCTGCGCGCTGACGACGGCGCTCAGGCTGCCGCGCACCAGCAGCGTCGGCATTGTCAGGGCCCGCGCGGCATGGCGCAGCCGTTCGCTCTGCTGGAAGATCTCGGCCGAGGATATCTCGGCCGCGGTGAACGCCGGGTCCCAGTGCCAGCGATAGCGGCCATCGGCGCCAATGCGCAGGTTCTTGAGGAGGCCGGACGGGTCGGACGGGCGCTGGCGATGCGGCTGGTAGGCGGCCACTGCGTCAGAGGCTTCCTGCAGAGTTGCAAAACCATCGGGCGCGGCCTGCATGAAGGCGCCGATGGCGCGCGCGCCTTCCATCTCGATACGCGGCGCGACGTCGACCAGCACCAGCCCGGCAACCGCCGCACGCGCTTCTCCCGCGGTTACGAGCGAGGCCAGCCCTCCCAGCGACGCGCCGACGAGGACCGCCGGGCGGGGCAGGGCCGCTACGATCGCCGCGACGTCGTCGACAAAGCGGTCGAGCCGATAGTCGCCATCGGGCGACCAGCCACTGTCGCCGTGGCCGCGCAAGTCGGCGGAGACGACGCGGTAGCCGCTGTCCGCTAGTAGCGCGCCTGCCGCGCCCCAGCTGTGCCGCGTCTGCCCGCCGCCCGGCAGCAGCAGAACCGGACGGCCCCCCTCGGGGCCGCCTACGTCGGCGGCGATCGGAACGTCGGCGCCCTGGAGCGTTACTGGCTGCATCGGTTTCTCCTGTGCCAGGCCCACGAACGGGAACGGCGGGCCTCGCAGCCCGCCGTTCGTCGTGCGAAGGTGTGCGTGTCGCTCAGAACTTCAAGCGGGCCTGCACGCCGTACATACGCGGTTCGGCGTAGAAAACCGAGCTGTACCCTGCCGAAGTGGCGGTATTGGCGCCGCCGGTGGCATATTTCTTGTTGAGCAGGTTGCGGGCGTAGATCCCCAGGCTCATCCCGCTGCCGCCGATCTCGCGCAGGTCCACCCGGCCGTTGACGACGGCATAGGCAGCTTGACTCAAGTCCTTATCGCTCTTGAACGGGCTAAAATAAGTGCGGTTGGCCCGGTAGGCGTCGAGCATGATCGCCAGCGTGCCGGCACCCTCGATAGCGGCTTCGTAGCTGATGCTGCCGCCCATCGTCAGTTCAGGCGCGTAAGGGAAGGCCACCTCGTCGGGATCGGCCGGAAACGCATTGGCGGCGGAAAGCACGTCGGGGGTTCCGGTTTCGAGGTACTTTTCCTGGTTGTAGGTCAGGAAGCCTGCAAGGGTGAGGCCATGCGCCGGGACGACCGTGAAGTCCACGTCCACGCCCTGCACGCGGGCCTTGCCGGCATTGATGATGATGGTGCCGCCCGAAGGATCGTTGGTGGCGATGCCGTCACCGTCGAAGTTGTTGTTCACTCCGTTCACACCGCGCTGGGTTCCCTTGTAGGTGCCACGGAACACGTCGATGTTGAAGGTGCCGCGCAGCCCTGCGGTCGCCCACTTGGCCTTGAGGCCGATTTCGGCGTCGAGCACGGTTTCTGGCTTGTAGGTCTGGAAGGGCATCAGCCTGCCACCCAGGATCGGCGTATTCACGCCGCCCGCGCGGTAGCCGCGCCGCACGGTGCCGTAGAGGAAGACGTCTTCGGTCACTTGGTAGTTGGCGCCGACGTTCCAGGTCCATGCCGAGGAGCTGTCCTTGACGATGGTGCCCTGGGTGTTGACCGGGGCCGCAATGCCAGGGACGGTGATGGTTCCGCCGTTGCGGCACTGGTCGAAGGTCGAGATCGGCGTCGTGCCTGGCACGTAGGGCGAGCTGGCCGGATAGCCCTTGGCGCACGAGGTCGTCTTGTCCCAGGTATGGCGCACGCCGACGTCGATCTTGAAGCCGCCGCCGAAATCGTAGGTGCCCTGGCCGAACAGCGCCTTGCTGTTCTGCTTGCGATAGCTCTGGACGACCGAGGAGGGAACGATGCCGATGAACGGCGCCACCACCAGGCCGTTGCTCCCGTTGGGCTCTGAATTAAGGTAGAACGCCCCAAAGATGGTATCGAGACGGCCACCGAAGAACGAACCCTGGATTTGGAATTCTTCGGTTGTCTGCCGGAAATTCTGCCGGTTTTCCGCGGTGGTCAGCCCCATAGCGTTGCCGTCGGTATCGATGACGTTGTACTGATGCGCGGTTCGCCGGCCGATGATGTTCTTCAACGTGATGTCGCCGAGCGCCAGCGTGGTCGTGTTCGACAGGCCGGTGGTCTGGGTTTCAAGAGTCTCGATCTGCCCGGTCTGGTTGCGCCGGATACCCAGTCCCTTCTGCGCGGCAAGCGCCAGGTCGATATCGCAGGCGGCCGAGGTGCCGCAGTCGAAGCGGGTGTTGAAGCCCGGACGGCGCGGGGTGATGGCGCCGGGGTAGATGCCCTTGAAGATGGCGCCGTCGCCTGCCCGGTCCCACTTCACGTAGTCGTAGACGGTGACGTTGCGCAAGTCGCCGCTTTCCAAGAGCAGCGACACGCGGAAAGCGGAGTCGTTGCGATCGTCAAGACGCTGGCCGGTGTTGACCGAGCGGGTATAGCCGTCGGTCTTCTCGCGCCGCCCGGCGACTCTCAGCGCGACGTGGTCTTCCACGATCGGCACGTTGAGGGCGCCTTCCACTTCGCGGCGATCGTAGTTGCCATAGCCGCCCATAAGGTAGCCGTTCACGTCGTAGTCGGGCGCAGCCGGATAGACGAGCAGCGCGCCGCTGGTGGAGTTGCGTCCGAACAGCGTGCCCTGCGGACCCTTGAGGACCTGGACCGAGGCGAGGTCGTAAGTCGGGATGATGCTGGCGACGTAAGGCAGCGGGACGTCGGCGAAGTAGGTGAGCACCGGCTGGGCGGCGTCGCCAAGGTTGGCACGGCTCTGGCCACGAATGACCACTTGGGGATTGGCGCTGCCGCCCGAGCGACCGAAGTTGAGGCCAGGCGTGGCTTGGGTCAACTGTTCAAGCGACGTGATCGAGCGGTTGGATAGAGTGTCGCCCGAGAAGGCCGACACCGAAACCGGAACACGTGAGAGTACTTCCTCGCGGCGGCGGGCGGTGACGACGATGTCGCTGGCGCCGACGGTCTCGGCTGTCTGAGCGGCGGGACGGTCGGGCGTGTTCTGGCCGGCTTCATCCGCAGCAAAAGCTGCTCCAGCGTACATGCTTATGGGAGCGCAGCTCAACAGCAGCAAGCACCTCGAAAAATTCGGCATATCCCCTCCTTGAATTGAACCGCCACTCTGGGGCGACTGATTTTAGAAAATACAGAACGTCGGTTTATAAGCCAGAGAATGGCAGTTTTGCCGGATACTCAGCACATCCATGTTGGAGCTGAATTTGCCGATTTCGCATTCGTGATGGAACCTTACGCAAGCGACCCTGATGCGCCGTTTGTCATCATTGGAACTTCACCACGATCTTGCCCTCGACGTCGCGCCCGCGCAGCGCCGCGAGGCCTTCGGCAGCGCGCTCGATAGGCAGGCGCAGGCCGATGTGGGGCCGGATCGTGCCGGCAGCGTGGAGCGCCACGATCTCGGCGAGGTACTCGGCTCGACGTTCGGGTTCGCGCCGCGCGAAGTCGCCGTAGAACACGCCTACCAAGCTCGCGCCCTTGAGGAGCGTGAGGTTGAGCGGCATCGCCGGGATGCCGGCGGTGAACCCCACCACGAGATGGCGCCCCTGCCAACCTAGCGCCCGAAATGCGGGTTCGGCATAGCCGCCGCCGACCGGATCGAAGACGAGATCGACGAAGCCTTGCCCGCTGGCGGCGCGTACTGCCTCGGTTAAGGCGCGCGCGGCATCGCGGTCGGCAATGTCGGCGGGGTAGACGATGCTTTGGTGGGCCCCCATTCGGCGGGCGAGCGCGGCCTTCTCCGGGTTCGAAGCGGCGGCAATGACAGTGGCGCCGAACGCCCGGCCGAGCTGCACGGCGGCGAGCCCCACGCCGCCCGCCGCGCCCAGCACCAGCAGCGTCTCGCCCGGGGAGATGCGGCCTCGGTCCTTGAGCGCATAGTGGCTGGTTCCATAGGCGATCAGCAGCGCGGCGGCCTCGTCGGCGGGCAGGGCCTGGTCGATCGGCACGCAGGCCTGGGCCGGCAGGCACAGCCGGTCGGTCAACCCGCCCCAGGCGACGAGGCCGATGACCCGGTCGCCCACACGCAGGCCATCCACATCCGGGCCGACCGCCGCGATCCGGCCGGCGACTTCCGAGCCCGGCGCGAAAGGCCGAGGCGGGCGCATCTGGTACTTGTCCTCGATGATGAGCACGTCGGGATAGTTGAGCGCGGCGGCCTCCACCGCGATCACCACTTCGCCCGCGCCCGGCTCGGGATCGGGCAGGGTGTCGAGCGTCAACGTTTCCGGGCCGCCGGGGCTATGGCTGCGAAGCGCGCGCATCAGATCCCCCCGCCCACGGCGATGTTGGCGCCGGTGGTGTAGGAGGACGCATCGCTCGCCAGATAGAGCGCGGTGCCGACGATTTCCGCCGGCTCCCCGAAGCGGCCCATCGGGATCGCCGCGCGCATCCGGTCGGTATCGGTCCAGTGGCGCGAAATGTCGGTGGCGAACATGCCCGGCGAGATCGTGTTGACCCGCACCCTGGGCGCGAACTCGCGGGCGAGGCCCAGGGTCATGGCGTTGAGCGCGGCCTTGGCGCCGGCATAAGGAATGATCCCGGG
>Ga0308165_1001959_pt1 | contig 26688 bp, 34 predicted proteins | sample PhyWR2_FD_201032 | JGI IMG/M metagenome (GOLD analysis project Ga0308165, IMG submission 201032) | Phyllosphere microbial communities from UC Gill Tract Community Farm, Albany, California, United States - DLSLW.R2 | ecosystem: Host-associated > Plants > Phyllosphere > Unclassified | place: USA... | reverse complement strand
CCCACAAATTCCCGGAAAAGCGTGCGAAAAGCCGCCTTAACCGGATCGGCAAGGAACAGCGGATCAAGGGCAAGAAGCTGCGCGGCTCGGTCAAAGCCGGGCGCGGCAAGGTCAGCTTCGACTGAGCCTCAGGGCTTCAGAGCCTCAGCGCTTCAAGGCGCCTTCGCGTCTTTCGGAGCCGAGGGCTGGAGCGCTGCGGTCGGTGGCCTGCGCTCATCCAACATCGCCGCAGCTTCGTCGAGCGCGCGCGCCTCGCCCATGGTGACGCCGCCCGGGCCCGGCGCGGTATCGGGCTTGGAACAGCCGCCCAGCGCCAGCAGGGCCGGAATCAGGCTGAGGGAGATCAGGCGAGCCTTTTTCATCGCCTACCCATAGCCCGGAGCGCGCCCGCGCGAAAGCGTCAGGCGTCGATCACCCGGGTATGCGGATGATGCTTGTCGAGATGCTTGCGGATGATCTTGAGATTGCGGCTGTTCGAGCGGAACAGGAAGTCGAACAGGTCGCCCGCCACGGGGATCGCGCCCAGCACCGTGTCGAACCCGACATTGGCGGTCATGCGCGCCAGCTGCCACTTCGACATGCCCAGATTGCGCGCCTCCCACACGAGGTAGAGACCCAGCGCGCCCGCGATCAGGTCACCGGCGATCGGCACCAGCCCGACGACGGCATCGAGGCCGACCTGCCGGTTGATACCCGGCACGGTGAAGGCACGCTCCAGCACATGCTCCAGCGTCTCCACACGGCGGCGGATGGCAACGGGGTCGTTGCCGAGCGGAAGGTCGAACTCCATCCGCTTGGCGGATCGGGGGGTGGATTGAGGTCCTGTGACCAACGCATTGCCTCTCATCGAGCCGCGGCCACCAAAGCCGCGAACCCTATTTGGGGAGCCAGGACAGGGGCATCAAGGGATGCCATCCCCATGCATTCGCCGCAAAGCCATCCACGCTGCCGCGCACCAGCGACCAGCGGATCGGCGTGCCGAAAGGAATGAACACGTTGCTGGCGGTAAGTTCGGCCTCGGCCTCGGTCAGCAGCGCCGCCCGCTGCACCGGGTTTACCGCATTCGCCGCCTCGGCAATGCGGGCATCCGCATCCTGGGAGCAGAGCCCCCTTCCGTCCCTGCATGAAAGCCGGTTGAGATACCACGCAGCGCGGGGATACCGCGCCACATCGTCGACCAGCGCCAGGTCGGCGCCGTCCGCTTCGGGCGCACGCTCCAGTTTGACGCCGATGGTCGCGAAATCGGCAAGGAGGCGATTGAACAGCAGCTGCGATCCGCCGCCCTCCGGCAACCAGGCGTGCAGGCGCACAGGCCCGGCATCGGCCGGAACCTTGGCGCCCGCCGGCGGACGCCAGGCGCGGACGCGGGCCGCCGCCACCGCGCGGCGATCCTCCAGCGACTGTTCTGCCCAGCGCTCGCCGATGGTGCCCAGATCGCCGTCGAGGCTGGGCGTGACGATCCGCGTCGTCGGCGACCAGCCGCCCACGCCGAAAGGTGCGATCAGCGCAGGCCGGTCGATCGCCATGGCCAGCGCCTCGCGGTTGGCCGGTACGGCCAGGAACCCCTTGTCGGTCATCACCTGAAGACCGAACAGGCCGACCACGGGGTCGATCTGGATAGTGCCGCGCAGGATGCCCACCGAGCGGGTCAGCATGAAGTCCTGGATGCGCCCGCCAAGCACGAGATCGACCTCGCCGTCGTTGAACGCGGCGACGGCAGCGGGCCCCGGCAGGGCACGAAGCTGAATCTTGCGGGTGCGTTCGGCCCAATTCTCGATCCCCGGCAGGCCCAGCCGCGAAGGTTCGATGGGGGTGAGCGCGGCCAGCTTGCCGCTGCGCACGATGGTCATCGAACCGCCGCCCTTGTTCCCATGCTCCAAACCCAGTTCCGGCTGTGCGAGCAGTTGCAGCAGGTAGGGCATCGGGCGGTTGAGACGGATTTCGATCACGCGCCCCGCCATGGCCCGGATTTCCTCGATGCCGCCCAGGTCCAGCGCCAGCGGTGTATTGTCCAGCGTCTTGAGCGCGGCGCGGATCGCCTTGCGCGCCGATTCGGCGGTCAGCGGGTCGCCGTTTTCCCAATTCCCTTCACGCAGGCGGAAGATGTAGCTCTGCCCGTCGTCGGTGACGATCCAGCGGTCGGCCAGAGCCGGGATGACCCGTCCTGCCTCGTCGAAGGCGACAAGGCCCTCCACCGTCGCCGCCCGCACCAGTTGGCCGGCGGCAGCCAGGTGCGTGTCGTGCGCGAACGGGTCCTCGGCGCTGCCCACGACGGCGACGCCGAAGGCCGAATTGTCATAGGAACTGCAGGAGACGAGCGAGAGCCCGGCCAGAACGGCCATAAGCCGCAATGCAGGGCGCTTGGTCAGCATACCGCACCGAGTAGTCCATTTCGCCCGCCCCGCAAATGGCGGATCGGGAAATTTCCCGTGGTCGGATCAGATCTTGCGCAGAACCGCGCTGCTGGCCATCCGCGCTTCGTGGTTGCGCATGAACTCTGGCGTCGGGTCTTCGGACTTGCCGACAGGGGCGCGGGCCAGGCGAGGATCGATATCGCTGGCAAAGGCCACGCCGAACCGGCTGTCCTGCACCCAGGCAACCGATCCTTCGATCCAGCCGATGTTGCGGATGCTGACCTGCACGACGGTGCCGCGCACGACGCGCACGGTTCCTTCGCCCATCATGCCCCCGGCGGACAGGTTGCGGACCTTGATGCGGAATTCTCCGTCAAGTCCGTCGACGCGCAAGTCAGCCATGAGGAACAGGCTGTCGCGCGCGATCTGCCGATTTTCACCTTCGTTCATGCGCTCCGTCCGGCGTTCGATTGCGCTTTGCCTGCGGCCAGGTCGACTGCGACCGGCGCACGCAAAATAGCGCGCCTCAGCCTCTATTCCTAGCCGACAATGGCAAACAAAGGCTTAATAACCCGGCCGAGGCTAACCCTGCGGCCGGGTTCGAAACCGAAGTTTCAGTCGTCGCGCGAGACTTTCTCGCGGCGCTCATGGGCTTCCTGGGCTTCTACCGTCATCGTCGCGATGGGGCGTGCTTCCAGGCGGCCAAGGCCGATCGGCTCGCCAGTGACTTCGCAATAGCCGTATTCGCCTTCTTCGATGCGGCGCATGGCCGAATCGATCTTGGCGATCAGCTTGCGCTGGCGGTCGCGGGTGCGCAGTTCGATTCCCCAGTCGGTCTCGCTCGACGCACGGTCGTTGAGATCGGCATCGCGGATCGGACCATCCTGCAACTGCTGCAAGGTTCCGGCAGACGCTTCGAGGATCGAGCGCTTCCAGGCCATCAGCAGCTTGCGGAAATAATCCTGCTGCGCATCGTTCATGTAAACTTCGTCAGGGGCTGAAATATAAGCGCCGCCTATCGCGCGCTTTGCTTTTGCCAGAACATCGATTTCGTCAACTAGGGCCGTTGCCATCCAGAGAAACTCCGCAGGTGTCTCCATCGGATCGCTAACGCCCTGCAGCCCCGGGTTTTTCCCGGTAACCCAACAACGATCCGCGGTTCCGGGGCCTATAGTTCCGCAAAAATCCCTGCACAAGCGGATATAATCGATCCTCCACAAAATTCTTAATGAAGTTCCGGGGTGGAACAGGTGCCACACGCGTAAAGGAGAGTCTCGCGGCCCGCGTTAACTATATCTTCGGGCGAATCATCCAGTTTCGGGTCATCGATTGCAGGGAATTGCATCGATTGAACGAATCAGGGGCCTACGATGGAAACTGTCTGGATTAATCAAACCGCTGCCGCTCCGCTGGCCGCCAAGGACTTCGCAGCCGGCGACATGATGATCGCACAGGCGCTTGCCGCTGCGGCGCAGGGCGACAGCTCGGCGTACTTCGACCTCGGCGTTGCCTATTCGACCGGTAGCCACGGCGTGGACTGCGATCTGATCGAAGCCCACAAGTGGTTCAACCTTGCCGCCGTCGCCGGCCATGAAGATGCAGCCGCCTGCCGCGCCGAAGTGTCGGACGACATGACCGCCCGCGAAATCGCCGAAGCCCAGCGCCGCGCCCGCCAGTGGCTGTCCGCGTCGATGCGCAAGGCCGCCTGAGCCGCCAGTTCTCCCTCGTCAGTCTTCGCCCTTGCGAAAGGGTGAGTGCGCCCCGAGCGACATCTGGTCGAGCGCGATGCCGGCCCGTTCCTGCTCGAGGTAATCGGCGATCGCGGCGCGAAGGCCATCGTGGACGATGTAGTGCGCGGAAACCGTGCGCACCGGTTCATAGCCCCGCGCCAGCTTGTGCCCGCCCTGTGCCCCCGCCTCGACGCGGGCCAGGCCCAGCGCGATGGCGGCGTCGATGGCCTGATAGTAGCACAGCTCGAAGTGCAGGAACGGCTTGTCGATCCGCGCGCCCCAGTACCGGCCGTAGAGCGCCTCGCCGCCGATGAAATTGAGCGCGCCGGCCACCGCCTCGCCTTCGATGAAGGCCATGACCAGCAGCACCTTGTCCGCCATCGTCTCGCCCAGCACGCTGAACGCTTCGCGGGTCAGGTAGGGTCGGCCCCATTTGCGCGCGCCGGTATCCTGATAGAAATCCCAGAACGCATCCCAGTGCGCTTCCTCGATCTCGGCGCCGGTGAAGCTGCGAATCTCCACGCCTTCCTGTGCCTTCGCGCGCTCCTTGCGCAGATCCTTGCGTTTGCGAGAGGACAGCGCCTCGAGGAAATCGTCGAAGCTGGCATAACCCCGGTTCTCCCAGTGGAACTGGATGTCCTCGCGCATCAGCCAGCCCGCGTCTTCGAACGCCGATACCTGCTCCGGCTCGATGAAGGTCGCGTGGGCGGACGACAGGCCGTTTTCGCGGCACAGCGTTTCCGCCGCGCGCAGCAGCGCCGGGGCGAGTTCGGGATGCGGGGTCAGCAGGCGCGAGCCGGTCGCGGGCGTGAAGGGCACCGCGATCTGCAGCTTGGGATAGTACGCCCCGCCCGCCCGGTGCCAGGCGTCGGCCCAGGCATGGTCGAACACGTATTCGCCCTGGGAATGGTCCTTGAGATAAGCGGGGAGCGCGGCGGCAAGGCGGCCGTCGGGTCCGTCGATCACGATCGGCACCGGGGTCCAGCCGCTGCGGGCGCCGACGCTGCGCGATTGCTCCATCGCGGTGAGAAAGGCGTGGGAGACGAAGGGGTTGGTCCCGTCCGTCAGCGCATCCCACTCGCCCGCAGGCAGTTCGCCGACCGAGCCGAGCAGCCTTGCCGTGAAGCTGCCTTGCGAGGCGCGGTCATCGCTCACGCCTGAGACTCGCTCCCGGCAGACTCTTTCTGGGCCTCGCCCGTCTCGAAGATCGCGGCATCGGCATAAGCCTCGGCGCGCTCGTCGTGTTCGGCCTCGCGCACGGTCCAGGTCGCCACCGGAAGACCCCGGCGGCGCTGGGCGGCCGCGAAGCTGCTGGGCAGGTCGCGCACGTCGTAGGCGAGGAAATCGGGCCGCGCGTGCCACAGCGACAGGCGGCGGCGCAGCTTGCCGGGAAGCGCGCGGTCCTCACCTTCGGAGACGATGAGGCCGCGCACGGTATGCGGCGAATTGCGCCAGTACCAGCGCGCCACGCGCGGGTCGAAGCTCATCACCGCATGCTGGCCGGTGTAGCCTTCCAGCACCCGGCGCACGCTGAGGCACAGTGCAGCGATGCGGGCCTGGCGGTCCGACTTCACCTCGATCAGCACCGGCACCTTGCCGGCGATCTGGGCGAGCACCTGCCGCAATGTAGGAATGGTCTCGGCGGTTCCGCCAAGCGCGATGGCACCAAGCTGGGCGGCGCTGCGCCGGACGACCGGGCCGGCCTCTGCCGTCAGCCGGTCAAGCGCATCGTCGTGGAAGACCACCGCCTGCCCGTCGCTGGAACGCTGCACATCCAGTTCGATGCCGTGCCCCTGCGCGATGGCCTTTGCAAAGGCCGCACGCGAGTTTTCCGGCACGCCGCTTCCATGCAGTCCGCGATGGGCATAGTCCTGCGCCCCGATCCACGCGACCTTGCGCGGATCGGGAACAGGCGAAGCCCAGCGGTCAAGCAGGGCGAACGGCAACGATGGCGTCCACTTCGACAGCGGCGCCCAGAGGCAGGACGGGGACGCCGACGGCGCTGCGCGCGTGCTTGCCCGCCTCGCCAAAGACCGCCACCATCAGTTCCGAAGCGCCATTGGCGACCTTGGGCTGATCGGTGAAATCGCCGGTGGAATTGATGAACACGCCCAGCTTCACGATCCGCTCCACGCGGTCGAGCGAGCCGAGCGCCGCTTTCAGCTGCGCCAGGATCATCACCGCGCAGGCCTGCGCCGCTTCGGTGCCGGCTTCGATGGAAACGCCCTCGCCCAGACGGCCGGTGACCAGCTTGCCCTCGACGAAGGGCAGCTGCCCGGAAACGTGGGCGATCCCGCCCGCGACGACGACCGGCACGTAAGCCGCGACCGGCGCCGCCGCTGCGGGCAGGGTCAGGCCAAGGTCGTTCAGGCGGGTGTCGATGTCACTCATGGGATTACACATCCTTTTCTTCAGTGGTCAGGCTGTCAAGCAGCCAGGGGAGCGCGCTGGCCCAGTCGTCGATCCGCGCATGGGCATGGCCAAGCTGGAGAGCGCACTTGATGTTGGGGGCAATCTGCGGCTCGCCGCAAAGATGCAGGCGCCGCACTGCGGGCGACGTTTCGAAAACCGAGCCGTGGTGCTGCGAAAGGTCGTCGATGAACACGGCGCGGCTGGGCTTGTACTCGTCCAGGATGGCTTGCAGCGCCGGGCCTTTCGGACCCTGGTTCGTGAATACCCTCAGGTCCATGCCATGCTCCAGAAGCTGCGCTACGCGCGCCTCGCGCCGGAAGTCCATCAGGTTGGTGAGGACCACCACGTCGGCATGTTCGCGAATCGCGGCGATGGCATCCACCGCGCCTTCGATCGCGGTCTGCCGGTACATCTGGGTATCGAAGAAGCCGTTCAGCAGCGCCCACATCTCCGCCTGTTCCAGCGGAGCATCGACGCCGATGCGCCGCATCGACTTGTAGAATTCGCCGCCGGTGAGGTCGAATTCGACGCCCTCTTCCTCGGCCAGCCAGTCGCGAAAGTGCTTGATCATGTGCAGCAGCACTTCATCGCAGTCGGTGATGAGCAGCGGCCGGCCGGTATTTTCGCTCATGCGCCCAGCCTTTCGCGCGCGGCCACCAGCGTCTTCGGCGAAACGCCCAGCGCATCGGCGGCGCCCAGCAGATCGGGCTCGTGCTGGCACAGAAATTCCAGCACCGCCGCCAGAGTGGTCGGCTCGCCCAGCGAGGCACGCAGTTCCTCGGGCGTCAGGCCGGTCAGCGACAGGAACCGCTCGGCGCGCGAATCATCGCCCAGCACCCAGCCCAAAGCGTTGAGGGCCAGGGCGTGAGGATCACTTGCGGGGGATGGCGGTTCTCGAAGAATTGTCAGTCTCGCTTGCTTGGAATAGACGGGGGGCGAACTCTGGCATGGCCCATGACAGGGATATGTTACCTCCAGATGGTCATCAGGGCGTCGAATGGCAAAGCGAATCCTCGTTGTCGAGGACAACGATCTCAACCGGAAGCTCTTTTGCGACGTGCTTCGCAGCCAGGGCTACGCAGTGGAGCCGGTCGGCGACGGGCTGGACGCGCTCGACCGCGCGCGCCAGTTCGTGCCCAATCTGGTCATCATGGACATCCAGCTTCCCAACGTTTCAGGGCTGGACCTGATCGAGGCGGCCAAGAAAGATCCGGTCCTGCGCTCGATCCCGATCCTGGCCGTCACCGCCTATGCCGGCAAGGGCGACGAGGAACGCATCCGCGAAGCCGGGGCCGAAGGATACCTGGCCAAGCCGGTTTCGATCGGGCCGTTCATGCAGGCGGTTCGGGCGCTTCTCTGATACACATCGCTTGACATGACACACCCGCGCCGCTTTTGCGCCGCAATTCGCGGCCAAAGCGCCGCCAAGACCCTTTCGGAGATACCCTCATGGACCGCGCAGAGACCTCGGCCCGCATCGCCGCGCTGATCGAGCCCTTCAACAAGAAGGGCGTCGCCATCGCCGACGCCACCCGCTTCACCGACGATCTGGAATTCGACAGCCTGACGGTGATGGACTTCGTCGCCGCCATCGAGGACGAATTCGACATCATCATCTCGATGAACGCCCAGGCCGAGATCGAAACTTACGGCCAGCTTGTCGACGCCGTCGTCAAGATCAAGGGTTGAGCGCCAGATGACCGATGCCGTGAACCAGCCCGACCAGCCCGAAACCGTCATCGGCGGAGAGAAGGATCTGTTCAGCAAGTTCGACCCGCTGATCCAGATGCGCGAAAACCTGCTTTCCACCGGCGTGACCGATCCGTTCGGCCTCGTGATGGAAAAGGTGATCTCGCCCACCGTCGCCCTGTGCAATGGCCGCGAAACGATCCTGCTCGGCACCTACAACTACATGGGCATGACCTTCGACCCCGACGTGATCGCGGCGGGCAAGCAGGCGCTCGACGATTTCGGCGCCGGCACCACCGGCAGCCGGGTTCTCAACGGAACCTATGCCGGCCACCGCGCGGTCGAAGCAGCGCTCTGCGACTTCTACGCCATGGACCATGCGATGGTGTTCTCCACCGGCTACCAGGCGAACCTGGGGATCATCTCCACCATCGCCGGCAAGGGCGACTACATCATCCTCGACATCGACAGCCACGCTTCCATCTGGGACGGCTGCAAGATGGGCGACGCCGAAGTGGTGCCCTTCAAGCATAACGATATCGAAGCCATGGAAAAGCGCCTCAAGCGCATTCCCGAAGGCGCGGGCAAGCTGGTCATCCTCGAAGGCGTCTACTCGATGCTGGGCGATATCGCCCCGCTCAAGGAAATGATCGCCATCGCCAAGAAGTACGGCGCCATGGTGCTGGTGGACGAGGCGCATTCGATGGGCTTCATCGGCCCCAACGGACGCGGCGTGGCCGAGGACCAGGGCTGCCTGGACGACGTCGATTTCGTGATCGGCACGTTCTCCAAGTCGGTCGGCACGGTCGGCGGCTTCTGCGTCTCGAACCATCCCAAGTTCGAGATCATGCGCCTGGTCTGCCGCCCTTACGTGTTCACCGCCAGCCTGCCGCCCAGCGTGGTCGCCACTGCCGCCACCTCGATCCGCAAGCTGATGAACGCCGCCGACAAGCGCGCCCATTTATGGGAAAGCTCGCGCACCCTGCACAAGGGCCTGACGGACGCCGGCTTCCAGCTCGGCACCGACAGCCCGCAGAGCGCGATCATCGCGGTTATCATGCCCGATCTGGAGCGCGGCGCGATGATGTGGGAGGCCCTGCTCCACGAGGGTCTTTACGTGAACCTCGCCCGCCCGCCGGCAACCCCCGCGAACATGACCCTGCTGCGCTGCTCGCTCTGCGCCGAACACTCGGCCGAGCAGGTCCAGCAGATCATCGGCATGTTCATCCGCGCCGGAAAGACAGCAGGCATCCTGGGCTGAAGCCTTCCTGGCACTGAATATACTGAAAAGGGCGCGCCGGAATACGGGGCGCCCTTTTTGTTGCCTTTTAACTGTCATTGTCGGCTGCCAACTATAAAAGACTTGGCGGGGCATTCAACAACAGGGCAATTACAGTATGTTAACCGATACCGCTCACGGCGCACGGCGCCGTGGGATTACCGCCGTCATGGCTTCGATCATGGCGATATCACTTGCCGGATGCGGCGGCGACGGTGACGAGAGCAGCGGTGGGGGCACCGCAGCAAATACCCCGCCAGCCTTTTCATCGGCCGCCACCGCCTCGGTGGTCGAAAACGCCACGGGCGTGGCCTATCAGGCTACCGCCAGCGATGCGCAGGGCAATGCGATCACTTATACGATCTCCGGCGGCAGCGATGCTTCGGCTTTCACGATCACCTCCGGCGGCGCGCTGAGCTTTGTCACCCCGCCGAACTACGACCTTGCGACAGATGCCAATGGCGACAACGTCTATTCGGTAATTCTCCAGGCCAGCGATGGTCGGCTCAGCAGCACGCTGCCCGTCTCCATCACCGTAACCAACGACCATGAGGGCATCCGCGTCGAGCGCGTCGCCACCGAACTCGACGGCGCAGTGGCCATCGCCCACGGCGAATTTCCCTCCGACATACTCGTGGCGCTTGGGAACGGCACCATAGTCAACATCGACGGCAGCGGCAGACAGTCGCGCTATCTGAACATTACGAGCGGGCAGGGTAACCTGTCGCTGATCGGCATGACCTGGGGCAAGGGGCTGGGAACCAGCACCGCTTTGTATGTCCTGGTGAAAATCGATGGCGCGGTCTGGGTCGGTTGCCGGGGATGCCAGTCTTCGATGATCTGGGGCAAGCTCGCCGATGTCTCGGAAGGAACCGCGCTCGCGATCGGGACCGGGCCGGACGGAGCAGCTTACTTCGCCATAGGCGATCCTTCGGGCACCCTGGCTCAGAACGTCGCATCCGGCGGCCGGCACGGCAAAATCTATCGCATCAGGCCCGACCCCGACCCCTATGCTGGAGCCAGCCTTCCAGACGACCTTTTCCTGAAGGAACTCGTCGGTATCGGCCTGCGGGCGCCAGCCGGTATCACCACGTTTCTCGACCGCCTTGTAGTGTCGGACCGGGGTGAAAGCGTGTTCGACGAAATTTCTCTCGCCACAGCGCTCAGTGAATTGAACTTCGGCTGGCCCTTCTTCGAGGGCACGCAGGAGCGTCGCGCCGGGGGGGCGGGCCTTTCCTGGCTGCAGACACCTTCGCTGGTGGTGCCGATCGGGACGCAGAAACGCCAGAGCAGGGGCATCGTCGGCGGAGTAGCGTACGGCCATGGCATTGCCGGCATACGCAACCACTATGTCTTTGCGGACAAGGATGGCCGCATCTGGTCGTTCCCTATCGCCAAATTCAGCGGCCCCGGTCCATTGCAGGGCGATGTCCTTGAACTCAGGGACGAGGATTTCAAGCCAACTTCAGGCACGATCGACCACCCCGTCAGCATTACGACCAATTCTGACGGCGCGCTCTACATACTCGACAGCGACGGCGAACTGTTCGGCGTAACCGATGCCAATTCGTCCATCGTCATCAGTCCCGTTGGGCCGTGATGCAACCGTGCCGGCCCCTTATCGGCGGGGTCGGCACGGCGCTGGCCGTTCTCAGTCCTCGTGCGTCTCGACCAGCGCCAGGAATGCCTCCAGCCAGCCGCCGAGGAATTTCTCGGAAGCCTCGCCCACGGTGCCGTCGGGGTTCAGCAGGCCGTCCTTCCATTGCAGGAACGCCTCGGGCGCGCCCAGCGTCGGCATGTCCAGATAGGCCAGCACGTTACGCAGGTGCTGCTGCGACAGCGCCGTACCGATCGCGCCCACCGATACTCCGATGACGCCCGCCGGCTTTCCGGCCCAGGCGCTCTGCCCGTAAGGCCGCGATGCGTGGTCGATCGCGTTCTTGAGGACGCCGGGGATCGAGCGGTTGTACTCCGCCGTCACGAACAGCACGCCGTCGGAGCCTGACACCAGCGCCTTGAGCGCCTTCACGCTGTCCGCCTGATCCGCGTCATCGTCCTGATCGTAGAGCGGCAGCGAACCGATATCGGCGAAAGTGAACGCATGGCCCTGCGCGGCGGGCAGCCGGGTCAGCGCCTCGGCGACCTGACGGTTGAAGGATTCGGCGCGAAGGCTGCCGACGACGACGACGATCTTGGACATGGTGCGGGTTCCTTGGAGATGGCGATTGCAATCGGCGCCCAGCATCGCCCCGATCGATGTCAGGGAAAAGACCGCATCGCACTGCCAGTTCCAGCCCGGCGCGCTCAGCCGTGTCCTCAGTGGATCGAAATGATCCCGTCCACCGCCCGCCATTCCTGCGGCCCGATCAGGTGATTGTGGGCGATCCGCACCGAATGCAGCGGTCCCTCGATCTCGCGCCCCCAGAACTCGAGGAAATCGCGCAGCACCGGAAAGCGCGGGGCGACATCGTATTGCTGGAACGCGAAAAGCTGCAGAAGCCGGGGATGGTCGGGCAGGAAGTAATGCACCTCGATCGTGGTCAGGCCGTACCCTGCAAGCTGCCTGAGGAAATCCGGGGAGCTTTGCAGACCCTGCGCCGCGCCTTGGATCGATGATACTTCCGGTCGACCAGCCATAGTCCTCCTTCCGGCGCCGCAGAGCCGGATGGCGGATGGAGCAATATGCCCCATGGTGCGGCGCATCACGGGAAGGATGACATATCGATGACGGCAGTCAAGTGCCTGCGCAGGCAGTAGATTTGCTGTTCCCTTGCGGGACAGGACCGCTCAGGCGGCTGTCGTCACCGCGGCCGAGGCGCACTTCTCGCTGGTCTTGCTGCCACCGCCGCCCAGCATCGTGACGGCGAGGAACCCGGCCACGATCAGCAGCACGAATGCGATGGTCACCTTGCCCAGATGCTTGTCGATCACCGCCTTGATCGGCGCGCCGAACAGGCGGAACAGCACGCCCACGATCATGAAGCTGATCGAGCGCGAGATGATCGAGGCGCCGATGAAGACCCACAGGTTCATGCCGATGAACCCTGCGGTGATCGTCAGCAGCTTGAAGGGGATCGGCGTCGCGCCCTTAACGATGATGATCTCTGCCCCGTAATCGCGCAGATAGCACGCGGCCTTGGGGAAGCTTTCCGCCAGCCCCAGCGCCTGCAGCATCGCCTCGCCGAAAGCGGCATAAGCGAAGTGCCCGATCGCATAGCCCAGCAGGCCGCCCGCGACCGACCCCAGCGTGGCGAAGGCGGCAAAGCGAATCGCCTTCTTCGGTTCGGCCAGGCACATCAGGCCCAGCAGCGGGTGCGGCGGCACCGGGAAGAAACTGGCCTCCATGAAGGCGAAGGCGGCCAGCCACCACTCCGCATGGCGGTGCGCCGCCTTGGCCATTGTCCAGTCGTAGAGGCGGCGCAGCATAAGTTTCCCCCAAGGCATCACGCCCCAACGCGGCTCCGTTTAAGGCCCGCGCTGCATCGCGGCAAGAGGCAGGCGAGAGGACGGCGAGGGGCCGGCGACACTCAAAAAGAAACCCATTTGGTTATTTTTGGTTGACATCGCACCGCTGTTTGGGTACATATCAGGAACATTGCAAAACACCGAAACGCTCAGGCGGCTTCGGCTTCGCTCCCCACTCCAGCAATCGAAACGGACAGCAAGATGGCGGACCAGAGTCCCGATCGTCGGCGCGCGCCTGCCGGCGAGAAAGCCGTGCCTGCACGCGTTTGGCGTGGGCCCTTCCTTGCCGAACTCGCCGCCACCTCGAACGTGGCGGCGTCGGCCCGCAAGGCCGGGACCAACACCGCGCGCGTCTACGAACTGCGCCGCGCCGACCCGGTGTTCTACCGTGAATGGCAGGAAGCCCTGTGCGAGGGATACGACCTGCTGGAGCTGAACCTGCTTCACCGCCTGCGCGAAGGCGAAGTGAAACCCGCCCCCGGCGCGAAGCGTGGCACCCGCGTGTTCGACAACGCCACCGCGCTGCGCCTGCTCGTCGCCCACCGCGAGACGGCGGCACGTCAGCGCGCGGTCATCGAAAACCGCAACTCCGACGCGATCCTCGACGCCATCAACGCCAAGATCGAAAAGATGCGCGAACGCCGCCTCGCCGCCCCCCAGCCGCAGCTTCCGTCCCCGGCGGAAGGGGGAGCAGGTGACCGATGATAAGTGAACATCTGGCGATCCTAGAATCGCTGCCCCCTGCCGAAAGGCGCCGCAAGATGAACGCCTTCAACGACAAGGAACGCGATGAACTGCTGACCCACTGGCAGCTCTGGGCGCGCCCGCAGCAGCTTCCCCCGCCCGGAGACTGGCGCACCTGGCTGATCATGGCGGGCCGCGGTTTTGGCAAGACGCGCGCCGGCGCCGAATGGGTGCGTGCGCTGGCCAAGGCCGATCCCGATGCCCGCATCGCCCTCGTCGGCGCCACCCTGCCCGAAGTGCGCGCGGTGATGGTCGAAGGCGAAAGCGGCCTGCTCTCCGTCGGGCCGGAACCGCAAAGGCCGCGCTTCGAACCCTCGCTGCGCCGGGTTTCCTGGCCCAACGGCGCGCAGGCCATGCTCTATTCGGCGCTCGAACCCGAAACCCTGCGCGGCCCCCAGCACAGCCATGCCTGGTGCGATGAAGTCGCCAAGTGGGACAACGCATCCGCCCGCGCGACGCGGGCGTGGGACAACCTTCTGCTCGGCCTGCGCCTGGGCGAAAGGCCGCGCGCACTTGCCACCACTACCCCGCGCGCCGTGCCTCTGGTCACGCGCCTCATGGCCGAACCGGAGGAAGACATCGTCATCACCCGAGGCAGCACCGAGGAAAACCGCGACAACCTGCCCGCACGCTTCATGAACGACATCCGTCGCAGCTTCGGCAGGTCGCTGCTTGGCCGGCAGGAACTGGACGGAGAACTGATCGCCGACATCGAAGGCGCCCTGTGGACCCGCGCCCTGCTGGAAACCTGCCGCGAGGACACAGCGCCGCCGGAACTGACCCGCGTGGTCGTGGCGGTGGCCCCCCCGGCCTCCGCCTCGGGCGACGCCTGCGGGATCGTGGTCGCCGGTCTCACCGCCGAAGGCTCGGCCCACGTGCTGGCCGACGCCTCGGTGGAAAAGGCCAGCCCCGAACGCTGGGCCCGCGCAGTGGCGAACGCCGCGCAGGTCTGGAATGCGGACCGCGTCGTCGCCGAAGCCAACCAGGGCGGCGCGATGGTCGGCTCGGTTCTGCGGGCGGCGCAGTTGTCGCTGCCGCTGAAACTGGTCCACGCCAGCCGGGGCAAGGTCGCCCGCGCAGAGCCGGTCGCCGCGCTCTACGAAGCAGGGCGGGTGCACCATGCCGGGACGTTTCCCGCGCTGGAAGACGAACTGTGCGGGCTGGTCGCGGGCGGGGCCTATCAAGGTCCGGGGCGGTCGCCGGACCGGGCTGACGCTCTGGTCTGGGCATTGACCGAGCTGATGCTCGGGAAGGTTTTGGAGCCGCGCGTCAGGATAGCCTGAAGGGGAAGACCTGGGGCCATTGCCCCAGACCCCGGAAATGTCGTCGCCGCGCGTGCAGCTTCGATTTGCGCGCATTGCAGCGGCGCGCGCGAGGACAGTGCTGCGGCGCAGGCTGTCGTCATTGTCCAACGATGCGGAATGCGCCGCCACTCAATCGAAAGGCGGCTTCGCCGCAAGCAAGACGTCTCGACCTAAAAAAAGCCCGAACCACGCCGCCACGCCGCTGCACGGCACCCTCCGATCTCCTCCCCCCGAAAGGAACCCCATGTCCTTCCTCGAAACCCTCATCGCCGCCTTCAAGGGCGAGAGCACCCGCGTGCCACTCGCGCGCGGCAGCGCCTCCCCCTGGTTCTTCGCCGAAACCTCGGCGGGGCGTGCTCCCTTCGAGTACAACCACGCCGTCCGCCGTGCCTATCTGGAGAACCCGGTCGCCCAGCGTGCGGTGCGCCTTGTCGCCGAGGGTATCGGCGGTGCGCCGCTGAAGCCCGCGGACCCGGCGCTGGGCGCGCTCGTCACCGACACCAGCGCCGGGCAGTCGCTGCTGGAGACGCTGGCCTCGCACCTGCTGCTTCACGGCAATGCCTATGTGCAGGTGCTGAAGGACGCGCGGGGACGGCCGGTGGAACTCTACGCCCTGCGGCCCGAGCGGATCAGCATCATCGCCGGGGACGACGGCTGGCCCGCCGCTTTTGCCTATGAGGTTGCGGGCAAGCGTTTGTCGATTCCGCTGCTGGACGAGGACGCCTCGCCCAACGTGATCCACATCCGCCACTTTCACCCGGGCGACGATCACTACGGCGCGGGCTGCCTTTGCGCTGCCGACGAGGCGATCGCCACGCACAATGCCGCGTCGATCTGGAACCGCCAGCTGCTGGAGAACGCGGCGCGGCCTTCGGGCGCGCTGGTCTACGAAGGGGGCGACGGCGCGGGGCTGACCGCCGACCAGTTCGACCGCCTGAAAGCCGAGCTGACCACCGCCTATTCCGGCATGGCCAACGCGGGCCGCCCGATGCTGCTGGAGGGCGGGCTGACGTGGCAGGCGATGGCGATGACGCCCGCCGACATGGATTTCGCCACGTTGAAGGGCGCCGCCGCGCGCGACATCGCGCTCGCTTTCGGGGTGCCGCCGATGCTGCTGGGGCTGCCCGGCGATGCGACCTACAACAATTATCGCGAGGCCAACCGCGCGCTGTGGCGGCTGACGCTGCTGCCGCTGGCCGCCAAGCTGCTCGCCGCGATTGGCGAGGGTCTAGCGCCGTGGTTCCCCGATGCGGCGCTGGCCATCGACCTCGACCGTGTCCCCGCGCTGGCGGAGGACCGAGAGCGGCTGTGGTCGCAGGTCAGCGCCGCCGATTTTCTCGACAATACGGAAAAGCGCGCTCTGCTGGGCCTGCCTCCCCGTGCAACCAATCCGGAGAACAAATCATGAACTCCAATGACATGCTGGCGGGCCTGCTCGCCCAGGCGAGCGCGCAGGGCGGCGATCTCGTCACCTTGCGTGCGGTGGTCGAGGAGGCCAGCGAACTGGGCGCGCAGCGGATGCTCGCCCGGATCGGCCTCGATGACGAGACCGCGCTGCAGGACATGGGCGAACTGCGCGAACTGCTCCGCGCCTGGCGCGATGCCAAGTCGAGCGCGCGAGCGGCGGTGGTAAGCTGGATCGTGCGCGGCGCGCTGGCCCTGCTGCTGCTCGGCCTGACGGTACGGCTCGGCGCCACGGAACTGCTGCGATGATCCTTGGGCAAGCTCAGGATGAGCGGGCGCTGAGGTTCGCCGGATACGCCGCCCTGTTCGGCAAGCCCGATGCGGCACGCGACACGATCCGCCCCGGCGCCTTCGCCCGTACCCTTGCCGAGCGCGGCGATCCGCTGCCGCTGCTGTGGCAGCACCGCGCGGACCTGCGCATCGGCTGGATCGAGAGCGTGGCCGAGGATGCGCGCGGCCTGCGCATCCTTGGCATCGTCGACAACCCCTTCGGCGCGGCCGGGCTGGCGCTGAAGCGGGGGACCGTCACCGGCCTCTCCTTCGGCTACCGCGCCCGCGCCAGCCGCCGCACGCAGCAGGGCCGCGAACTGCTCGACATCGAGCTGTTCGAGGTGAGCCTCGTCACCCACCCGATGCAGCATGAAGCGCGCGTCCACCTGACCGCGTGAGTTTGCCGCCTCCGCCCGTTTCCCCCGCCAACGAAAGGTGAATACCCCATGGAAGCCACTCCCCCCGTCGAGGCGCTGGACGCCTCGTTCGACCTGGTCACCCGCCAGGACGCCACCGAAGCCGCCGTCGAGGCACTTCGCGGCGATGTCGACGATGTGAAGACCCGGCTCGACCGCATCTCGCGCGCTGCCTCCCGCCCGCTGATCGAAGGTTCGGGCGCAGCCCCCAGCCTCGAAGTGAAAAGCTTCGTGCAGGGCTACCTGCGCTCGGGCCGCGAGACGGAACTGAAGTCGCTTTCGGGCGCGGCACTCGCGGATGGCGGCTATGCCGTCCCGCGTGAGATCGACGCCCTGATCTCGGCCCGGCTCAGGAACATCAGCCCGATCCGCGCCATCGCGCAGGTCGTCCAGACCGGCAGCGCGGGGTATCGCAAGCTGGTCACTACCAGCGGCACCGCCTCGGGCTGGGTCAGCGAAACCGCGTTGCGCCCCGAAACCGCCACTCCCGCCTTCGCCGAGATCGCCCCGCCCTCGGGCGAACTCTACGCCAACCCGGCAGCGAGCCAGGCCATGCTCGACGATGCCGCCTTCGACATCCAGACCTGGCTGGCGGACGAGATCGCGATGGAATTCGCCCGCGCGGAAGGCGCTGCTTTCGTAAGCGGTTCGGGCACCAACCAGCCGCGCGGTTTCCTCAATGCCGCGACCAGCACCGCAGGCGATGCGACGCGTACTTTCGGCACGCTGCAGCACCTCGTCTCGGGCAATGCGACCGGTTTCGACACGTCGCCGGAACTCAAGCTGATCGACCTTGTCCACTCGCTCAAGGCGGGCCACCGCCAGGGCGCGAGCTGGGTGATGAACTCCAAGACGCTGGCGCAGGTGCGCAAGCTCAAGGCGGCGGACGGCTCGTTCCTGTGGCAGCCGGGCCTGATGGAAGGCCAGCCCAACCGCCTGCTCGGCTACCCGGTGGTCGAAGCCGAGGACATGCCCGACGTCGGCGCCGGCGTCTGCCCCATCGCGTTCGGCAACTTCCGCGCCGGCTACCTGATCGCCGAACGCTCGGCGACCTCGATCCTGCGCGATCCGTTCACCAACAAGCCCTTCGTCCACTTCTACGCGACGAAGCGGATCGGCGGGCAGGTGCTGGATTCCGATGCGATCAAGCTCCTGCGCATCCAGGCCTGATGCCGGCAGGATAACGCGGGCGGGGGTGATCCCCTGCGCCCTCCCCGCGTCAGCCCGCGCCGCCGTCCCCCTCCCGGCGGCGCGGGCACCTATTTCGTATTCAATCCGCACCCCCACGGGCCTGCTGCGACCTGTCTCTCCCCGTTTTTCATCATTCCCGCCCTCGCGGGGATGACCGGGTGGACAGGAAGCCCTCGCACCCCCCGCAAATTCGGAGATACCCATGAACCGGGTCATCCTTACGCCGGCCGCGCTGCCGTCATCGGCGCTTGCCGAGCTCAAGCAGTGGCTCGGCATCACCACCGGCGGCGATGACGCGCTGCTTACCGCCCTGCTCGCCGCCGCGCTGGAAACCTGCGAGGCGTTCATCGGCGCCCTGCCGCTTGAAGCGACATGCGAGGAACGGCTTCCCGCCCGCGCCGGCTGGCACACCCTTGCGACCCGCCCGGTCCAGGCCATCGCCGCGATCGAGGGCCTGACCGCAGACGGCGCCCGCATCCCCCTCGATCCCGCAAGCTGGGAGGCAGACCTCGACGCAGACGGCGCCGGCCTCGTGCGCCTGCCCCAGACCTTGCCGCTGCCAGGCGTGGCAAAGCGCGTGGCCGTGCGCTTCACCGCCGGTCTCACCGCCGACTGGGACGCGCTGCCCGACACACTGCGTCACGGCGTGGTCCGCCTCGCCGCGCATCAGCACCGCGAGCGTGACACCGCCGGCGCCGCGCCGCTGCCGCCCGCCTCGGTCGCCGCACTGTGGCGCCCCTGGCGGCGGATGCGGCTGGCATGATCGAGGCCGACGCCCCGTTCGAGGCCCTCGCCAAACGGCTCGCCGCCCGCGCGGCCACACTCGCCGCCGCCCATGCCGCCGCCCGCCTTCTTGGCGCGCGCGGGGATGAACGCCGCTGGCGCCGCGCCGGGCTGGTCTGGCCGCTTTTCGCGAAAGGATAAGTAATGGAAATGCCCCTGCGCGCCGCCCTGATCGGCTGGCTCCGCGCCGACCCGGTGCTGGTCTCCAGCCTGAACGCGGTAGTCGAGGAAGCCCCCTCGCGCACCACCCTGCCGTGGCTGGCCATCGCCGCCAGCGCCAGCACCGACTGGAGCTGCAAGACCGCACCGGGCCGCGAAGTGCGCGTGGCCCTCGAACTGCACTGCCGGGGCGACGCGCCGGATACGGCCGCCGATCTCGTCGCCGCGATCGAGGCGCGCATCGAAAACCTGCCGCGCACGCAGCCGAAGTTTCAGATCGCCGCGATCCAGTTCCTGCGCGCCCGCGCCGAGCAGCGCGGGGAAAGCCGCCGCGCGATCCTGCTCGAATACCGCTTCCGCCTGCTCGCGGCCTGATCCTTCGACAAGCTCAGGATGAGCGGAATGCAGAGGCCTTCTCATACCCCTCACCCCGCTCAGGACCAGCGGACCTCGTCGGCCACCTCATTCCCCTCACCCCGCTCAGGCTGAGCCTGTCGAAGCCCCCTCGCCCCACTCACAAAGGAACCACGCCATGACCGCCCAGAAAGGCAGCGCCTTCCTCCTCAAGATCTCCAACGGCGGCGCGCCCGCCAGCTACCAGACCGTCGCGGGGCTGCGCACCACGCAGATGTCGGTGACGGGCGACGCGGTGGTCGTCACCTCCAAGGACAGCGGCGGTTGGCGCGAACTGCTGTCGGGCGCGGGGGTGCGCTCGGTCTCGGTCAGCGCGGCGGGCATCTTCCTGGGCAGCACCGCCGAGGCGCAGGTGCGCGCAAACGCCATGTCCGGCACGCTGGACGACTACGAACTCAGCTTCGAGGATGGCGAGCGGCTGCGCGGCCGGTTCCTCGTCCAGAGGCTGGACTATGCCGGCGATTTCAACGGGGAGCGCAACTATACGCTCCAGCTGGAAAGCTCGGGTCAGGTCTCCCCGGCATGACCGGCCAAAACACAGGCGGGCCCAACCCCCTGCGCGGCGAGGCCAGCCTGCCCATCGCCGGCATGCCCCGCCGCCTGCGCCCCACTTTCACCGCGCTCGTCGCCGCCGAGGAGGAGCTTGGTCCCCTCTTCGCGCTGGTCGAACGCGCGGGAGCGGGGGAGCTGCGCCTTGCCGAAATGGCGGCGCTGTTCTGGCACTGCCTGGCCGACCGCGAAGCCCTCCCCCGCGAGGCCGTGGGCGAGGCGGTGACGGCGCAGGGCCTTGCCGCCTGCGCCGCACCCTTGCGCACCCTGCTCGCCCAGATTCTGAAAGGCGCGCCGTGAACCACACCTTTGCCGCCGCCGCGCTGGCGCTGTGCGGCCTTTGTGCCCGCACGCTGGGTTGGCGGCCGCACGAATTCTGGGACGCCACCCCCGCCGAACTCGCCGCCTCGCTCGGCCTGCTTTGCCCTGACACGGCATCCGCCGGGTTCGACCGGCAGACGCTGCAACGCCTGATGGAGCACGATCATGGACGATGAAATCGACAGCCTGCTGGTGGAAGTGCGCGCCAGCACCGCAGGCTTCACCCGCGACATCGCGCAGATGCGCGGCGCCGTCGACGGCGATCTGGTGTCGGGCTTCACGCGGGCGGGCGACGCGCTCGAACGCGGGCTGTCCGGCGCGATCCGCAAGGGCAGCCTCGGCTTCGACGACCTCAAGCGCACCGCCTCCTCGGCACTGGACGCCATCGCGGGGCAGGCCGCGCAGACCCTCGCCTCGGCCATCCTCGGCGGCGGTTCCGGCGGCGGAGGCGGCGGACTGCTCGACCTGTCAGGCCTGCTTTCGGGCGCGCTGGGCCTGCCGGGCCGGGCGACGGGCGGCAACGTCTCGCCGGGGCGGGGCTACATGGTGGGCGAGCGCGGGCCGGAAGTCTTCGTGCCCACCTCCGCCGGGCGCATCGAGACAGGCGGCAGCGGCGGAGTAGGCCGCGACGTGCGCGTGGCGATCAACCTCAATGCCCCGCGCGGCGCCGGTACGCCGCAGTCGCTCCAACGCTCCTCGCGCCAGATGGCCAGCGCCGTGCGCCGCGCCCTCACGTACTGATAGGAGAAACGCCATGGCATTCTGGCTCGCCGCAAAACGCGAAGGTCAGGCCAGCGACTGGATCATGCGTTTCGATCCGCGCTTCTGGACCGTCAACTTCCCGCGCCCGATGATGGCCAGCGTGGTGTCGACCGCGCCCGATGCGCTGCGCGTCGACGCCGCATTCCTGCGCCGGGCCGACCTTGGCGGCCTGATCTGGGACAGCGCGGACACGCTCGACCACCCGCTGCTCGCCTACCGGACCGACCGCGATTACGCCCACACATCGCTGCGCTTTCGCTGGCGCTCATCCGGGATCGTCCCGCTGGACGCGGTCAACGGCCCCACGTTGACGATCGAGGGCAAGGACGCAGCCGGCGCCCCGCACACCTGGTACGTGCGGCTCTGGAACTATGCGCAAGGGGCGGGCGAGGATGCGCTGATCTCGCTGAACTTCTCCGCGCTGGACGGCGGTTTCTCGCTGCCCGCCGACGCCGAGCGCGTCTGGCCCGGCGCCATCGAGCGGATGTTCATCTCCTTTGCCCCGCCCGGCTATGACGGCTCCAGCGCCGATCCCCTCCCCGCCGAGGCGGAAGGCTGGATCGAGATGACCGAAATCGCCGCTGACGGCGCGCGGGCAATGCTGGAGGTCGGCGACGTCATGGTCCCCGCCAGCGGCCTCGCCATCGCCACCGGGTTCGACGATCAGGGCGTGCAGACGCCCGCACGCCTGCTGCGCAGCGCAGCGCAGCTCGGCTATCGCGGCTCGGTGGTCCATTACGTGGGCATGAGCCATTACTTCCGGCTCACGGGCGCTGGCGGCGCATTCCTTGCCGGACAAGGGCGCGATCCGCTCAACGCCCCGACCCGCGCCTGGCACCGCGCCTTCTTTGCCGAATGCGTAGGGCAGGGGTTCAGCCCGGTCGCCTCGCTATCCTACGAACTGCTCGACCAGCACTGCCCGGAAGAATGGAAACAGCGCGATCTGCACGGCAATCCGGCTCTGACCGGCTGGGACCCGCCCTCGACGCTGCTTTCGCCCGCCAACGAAGCGGCAATGGCCTGGCTCCAGTCCGTCGGCGCCGCGTTCGCCGCGCTGATGGCAGAGGCCGGTGCCCCGGTGCGTTTTCAGGTGGGCGAGCCCTGGTGGTGGACCTTGGCCAACGGCTGCATCCATCTCTATGACGACGCTGCGCGCGCCCTGTTCGGCGGATCGCCCCCGGCCATCCCCGACATGCGCCTGCCGCTGGACGAAGCGCAGACCGCGCTACTCGACCAAGCGGGCGCACTGCTGGCCGCGTCCACCGCAGACCTCGTCTCCGCCGTGCGCGTGGCTGCGGCGCCCGCCCCTGTCGAGGCGCTGGCGCTGGTCTTCACGCCCACCCTGCTCGCGCCCGACATGCCCGAACTCAAACGCGCGAACCTGCCGCTGGGCTGGGCCGCCCCCGCCTTCGACCGCCTGCAGGTGGAAGACTACGACTGGCTCACCGCCGGGGCCGATGGCTACCGCCGCAAGGCCTACGCCGAAGTCGACGCCCGGCTCGGCTACCCGCCGCACCAGCAGGACTACCTTGCCGGCTTCGTCCTTTCCCCCGAGCAGAGCGACCAGTGGCGGCAGATCGACGCCGGTATCGACGAGGCTCTCACCCGCGCCCCGCACGAGATCGTCGTCTGGGCGCTGCCGCAAATCGCGCGCGACGGATACGTCCGCCTGCCGCAATCCCCGCAATCAGGAGCCGACCTCATGCAGGCCTTCGACGACGTGCTCTACCCGCTCGCCCTTGGCCGCGATGCGACGGTGACACCGGAATTCTCGACCAGCGTATCGGTCACCGCCTCGGGGTTCGAACGGCGCAACTCGCTGTGGTCCAACGCGCGGCTGCGCTTCGATGTCGGCCCCGGCGTTCGCTCCGAGGCGGAACTGGGCGAACTCCTCGCCTTCTTCCGCGCCCGCCGAGGGCCGGCTCGCGGTTTTCGCCTGCGCGATCCCAGCGATCATAGCTCCAGCGGCATGGTCGGCGCGCCCGGCCCGATGGATCAGGAAATCGGTATCGGGGATGGGCTGGCATGCGAATTCGCGCTGGTGAAACGCTACGGCAGCGGCGAGGGGGTACAAGTGCGCCGGATCACCCGGCCCGATTTCGCCGCGATGCTCGTCTCGGTGAACGGCGCGCTTCAGGTCGGCACCTGGACGCTGGGCGAACGCGGCACCGTCGTGTTCGCCCAGCCGCCCGCCCCCGGTTCGATCATCTGCGCCGGCTTCCTGTTCGACGTCCCTGTGCGATTCGCCGAGGACAGCCTCGAAGTCTCGGGCGCGGCCTTCGCCGCAGGTGAGGCGCCCAGCGTACCGATCGTGGAAATCCGGGAGGCGTCATGAGCAGGACGTGGTTCGCCGGTGACCTCGAAACGGTCGCCACCTTCTGGCGCATCGCGCGCCGCGACGGCGTGACGCTGGGCTTCACCACCCATGACCGCGACTTGTGGATCGACGGCGTGCTGCACCGCGCCTCGCCTGGCATGGTGCCCAGCGCCATCCGCAAGTCGGCGGATTTCGAGGCCGACAGCGCCGAAGTGCGCGGCTCCATCACGCATGAGGCGATCTCCTGCAAAGACCTTGCCTCGGGCCGGTTCGACCGCGCGCAAGTGCGCATCGGCCTCGTCGACTGGGAAACCGGGGTGCGCGAGATGCTCTATGCCGGCACCATCGGCGCCATGACCGAGGAGGACGGCGCGTTTTCCGCCGAGCTGGTCTCGCGCAAGGCGCAGTTGTGGCGCGATCCCGTGCCTCGCACCAGCCCGGCCTGCCGCGCCGCCTTTTGCGGGCCGGGCTGCAATCTCAATCCGCAGCATTTCACGCGCGAGGTCCGCCTTTCCGCCATCGATCCGCTGACGAACGCAGCGATGTTCGAAGGAACGCCCGGCGCTGACCTCCATGCCGGAGGAACGGTGCACTGGCTGGACGGGCCGCAAACGGGCGTAGTCATGGGTGTGATGGGACCGGGCGACGCGGGCGGCCTCGTCCTCGATGTGCCCATCGACGATACGATCCCCATCGGCACCCGCGTGCGCCTTCGCGAAGGCTGCGACCATACGCTGGGCACGTGCGCCGCCCGGTTCGGCAATGCGGTGAACTTCCGGGGTGAACCCTTCCTGCCCGGCAACGACATGCTCACCCGCTACCCGAGCCCCGGCCAATGACCCCGGACACACTGGCAGCAGCCGCGCTGGAACTGGTGGGCACGCGCTTTCGCCCCTACGGCCGCGATCCGCAAACCGGGCTGGACTGCGTGGGCGTGCTTTGGGCCGCCTGCGCGGCGCTGGACCGGGATGCGGCCTTGCCGGCCCGCTATACGCTGCGCAGCCGCACGATGCCGGATGCCGCGCGAATCATGGCTGACCTTGGCATGACGGCGGCAAGCGGTCCGATCCGCCCCGGCGACGTGCTGATGCTGCGCCCGTCGCCCTGCCAGTTCCACGTCGCCATCGCCGCCACCGCGCGGTCCGTGGTCCATGCTCATGCCGGCCTGCGCAAGGTCGTGCTCGGCCCGCTTCCCGGCGAATGGCCGGTCGCCGGTCACTGGCGCCTGCTCCCCACCTCCGACCTCATAAGGACCTGACATGGCGACGCTCGTTTTCAGCAGCCTGGGCACGATGCTGGGCGGCCCCGTCGGCGGAGCCATCGGCTCGCTCGTCGGCCGCCAGTTCGACAGCGTTTTGTTCGGCCCCTCGGCGCGGCAAGGCCCCCGCCTCAAGGAACTGGCGGTGACCACCTCCAGCTACGGCCAGATTCTGCCGCGCCATTTCGGCCGGATGCGCGTGGCCGGATCGGTGATCTGGGCGACCGAATTGGTCGAACACAGCGAACTGCAAGGCACCGGCAAAGGCTCGCCCGCGCTTACCACCTACAGCTACACCGCCAACTTCGCGGTCGCACTGGCGAGCCGCCCGATCCGGGGGCTGGGCCGCATCTGGGCCGACGGCAAGCTGCTGCGCGGCGCGGAAGGCGACCTCAAGGCGGCAGGCACCATGCGCGTCCATACCGGCGCCGGCGACCAGCCTGTCGACCCGCTGATCGCGGCGGCAGAGGGCGAACAGTACTGCCCCGCTCACCGCGACCTTGCATACGTCGTGTTCGAGAATCTCGACCTTTCCGACTTCTACAACCGCATCCCCTCGCTCACCTTCGAAGTGATCGCCGACGAGCGCTTCGACCTTCAGGCGGTGATCGGCGAAGTGGTCGAGGGCATCGACGCGTCCGTCCCGCTTGGAGGCATGGCCGGGTACACCAGCGAAGGATCGCCCGCGAACGACCTTGCGGTCTTCGAACAGGTCATGCCCCTGGAAATCGACGCAGGCGGCGAAATCCTCGTCATCGCGCGCGAACGCCGTCAGGACGCGGCAATCAGGTTGCCCGAACCGGCAGCGGCGGCCGGTGATGACGATTTCGGCGGCGCCGCCGGCTTCACCCGCCACCGCGCCCCCCAGTCCGACCGCCCTGCGGCAATCCTGCGCTATTATGATGTAGGGCGCGATTATCAGACCAGCGTGCAGCGCGCGTCTGGCCAGCCCGCACCGGGCGAACCGGCCACGCTGGATCTGCCCGCCGCGCTGGATGCCGCAACCGCGCGGACGCTCATCGAACGCACCGCCCGGCGCGTAGACTGGAGCCGCGACCGTATTTCGTGGCGCACCAGCGAACTCGATCCCGGCGTGGCGCCCGGCGCTCTGGTGGCCTTGCCCGGCATCGCCGGCCTATGGCGCGTGCGCGAATGGGAGTGGCGCGAAAGCGGCGTCGAACTCGCCCTGGAACGAGCGCTTCCCACCGGCGCCGACGCCGCGCCCCTCCTCGGCTCGGACCCCGGACGCGGCAACCCGCCCCTCGACGCACCGCCGGCAGAGACCCGGCTCCTCGCCTTCGAACTGCCGCTCGACGGACCTTCGGGCGGACCGGACCATGCCCGCGCATTCGCCGCCGTCTCCGCCACGGGCCCGAACTGGAGCGGCGCGGCGCTCTACGCCGATCGCGGCGACGGCCAACTTGTGCCCCTCGGTGCCAGCGGCCGGACACGGGCAACGATAGGCACCGCGCGCTCCGTGCTGCCTCCCGCCAACCCGCTTCTGCTCGACCGGGGATCTCATCTGCTTGTCTCGCTGGTCGATCCCGAGATGCAGCTTGCCGGGGCCGACACGCGCCAACTTGCCGATGGCGCCAATCTTGCTCTCGTTGGCGAGGAGATCGTGCAGTTCGCCAGGGCAACATCGCTCGGCAATAGCAACTGGCGGATCGACGGCCTGCTACGAGGACGCGGCGGGACGGAGGCCGCCATCGGCACCCACGGCGAGAACGAGGGCTTCGCACTGCTCGATGCCCGGCTCACCGCGCTCGATTCGGCGACCTTGGGTTCCGATCCCGGCAGGCAGGTA
>Ga0308165_1001953_pt1 | contig 26734 bp, 24 predicted proteins | sample PhyWR2_FD_201032 | JGI IMG/M metagenome (GOLD analysis project Ga0308165, IMG submission 201032) | Phyllosphere microbial communities from UC Gill Tract Community Farm, Albany, California, United States - DLSLW.R2 | ecosystem: Host-associated > Plants > Phyllosphere > Unclassified | place: USA... | reverse complement strand
AAGTAGATACCAAACTGGGTCATCAACGACTGGTCAAAGCCCAACTGGTGATACACCTGTTGATAGGTACTCTGGTCCGCGTCCGGGCCAACAATGGCCAGCACCGGGTCGATTGGCATCACGCGACCGATAAAGAAGGTCAGCAGCAGCAGGCCAAACAGCGTAATCGCTACCTGCATCAGCCGTTTTGAAAAGCGCCGGGTACGAGAGCCGGGCGCAAGAATTGCCGTACTCATCCTTTATCTCCTTCGCTGACTTTGTAGACTTCACGCAGGAACGTGGTCGCCGATGGGTGCGGTTGGTAGTCTTTAACTTCATTGCGCACCACCACTGAATCCACCATTTGCGAAACAGGGATCATCGCCGGAATCAGCAGGTCATATCGGGTCTGGATTTGCTGATAATCAGCAATCTGTTTTTGCGGGTCGCGTTCCAGCAGCGCGCCATCGATCATTTCGTTAAGCTGCTTGTCATAAAAACCGGTACGCCAGCCCTGGAAGTTGGTCAGCCTGGCCGCATCGCTGTTGTCCGGGTTGTAGACCAGCGCACGCAGGCTGGAGTGCGGATGCGGTTCCATCCCGCTACCGCCGCGCCCCACCAGCATGTCGAATTTACGTTCACGCATCGCGCCGTAAATCTGGTTGCCGGTGCCGGTGATGATTTTGGCGTTAATGCCCGCCTGCATCAGCGTCGACTGCACGGCAATGGCAATGTTGAGGAACGGCTGGTCTGAGAGCACGCGCAGCGTGGTATCAAAGCCGTCGGGATAACCGGCTTCCGCCAGCAGTTTTTTCGCACGTGCAAGATCAAAGGTGTAACCCGGATCCGGCAGCGTTGACGGCATTCCTGCCTTAATAGGACGCTGATGCAATACGCCGTAGCCCGGCATTAGTGCTTTATTAATTCCCTGATAATCAATCAGGTAGCGTACCGCTTCACGCACTTTCGGGTTAGCGAAATGCGCCTCTTTCATGCTCATCGACACGTAATACATGGTGCCGCGCTGTACCGCATCGACGGTAAGCTGAGGGTCTTTTCGCAGGGCGTTGATGTCAGACACCGCCATATTGTTGGCGATATCCAGGTCACCCTTTTCAATCATCAGACGCAGGGTCTGCGACTCCTGGAAGTGACGCAGCACCACGCGGCTCATTTTCGGCTCGCCGCGCCAATACTCTGGGTTACGCTTCATACGCAGCACGTCTTTCGCCTGCCACGTTTCGAGCATAAACGGCCCGGATCCGGCTTCATGAGTCGTCAGCCAGTGGTTGCCCCAGTCTTTGTCTTTTTCATGACTTTGTACGGTTTTGCTATCGAGCACACCAAGGTTACCCAGCGCCCCCAGTGAGTAAATCACCAGCTGCGGGTCGTTATCTTTCGGCAGGACAATCTGCACGGTGTAATCATCCAGGGCAGTGACCTGTTTATCGACGTTCTTCTTACTAAAGCCGTAGGATTTCCACACCGAGGCCTGCGCCAGGTTGAGGTGCAGAATACGGCGCATCGACCACACCACATCGGCGGCGGTCAGCGGGTTGCCGGAGTGAAACTTGACGTTGTCTTGCAGATGAAAGGTCAGGGTTTTGCCGTCTGGACTGATATCCCAGGATTTGGCGAGTGCCGGTTTAACGTTGGTGAGCTGTGAAGGATCCAGCTCCACCAGCGAATCATAGAGATTGACGACAATCCCCACCACTTCGTTACCGGTCATCGCTGCCGGGTCGAGGGTGAGTAGGTTATTCATGTTCATGCCGATAATGAGCTGATCGGGCGGCGTTTTCGCTATCGCCGCCCCGCTCCCCATCGACATGCTGAGCGCGAGCAAACACGCTCCCAGTAAGGAGGATTTTTTCATGTCTATATTTGCCTGTACTGTAGGGTACATTTGCCGGATGGCGCTTCGCTTATCCGGCATTTATTATGTGTCAGTCGTGGCTGACGATATTGGCTTCGATATAGTCAAAATTGATGTCTTCGCCCAATCCCGGACGCTGTGACAAATGCACAAACCCGTCGGCATCCATCGGGTCGATAATGCTGTTGAGGTATGCGGCTGGCTGGTCGTAGTCGAGGAACGGGTGCAGCAGGCCACGCTCGTACCAGCGACAGTTACGAATCGCACCTACTGCCGCCAGGCTTGCCGCGCCGTTGCCGTGAACTTCGCAGTCCATGCCAAACGACTCCGCCAGCGCAGCGACCTTCATGGTTGGCCCAATGCCGCCCACGCCGTTTGCGCCCGCGCGTAGAATGTCGCACGCACCGGCTTTCACCCAGTCCGCGCGGCTGTGGTGCTTGCCGCCAAAGCTTTCCGGCCCAATGATGGGAATGGACAGGTTTTCCGCAAGCCAGGCGTAGGACGACATGCTGTCTTCTTCCATCGGCTCTTCAAACCAGGCGAAATTGAGTTTTTCCAGCTCTTTACCAATCCACAGCGCTTCGGTACGGCTGTACCAGTGATAGCCGTCAATCATCAGGTCGATATCTGGGCCCACCGCTTCACGTACGGCGGCGCAAGCTTTGATATCCATTTTTGGGTTTGGCGCAAATGAGACCGGCGGCATCCAGGTATGCAATTTAATGGCTTTATAGCCGCGTGCCACCAGCGTTTCAGAGAATGCTGCATATTCTTCCGGCGTCGATAAGCCGCCTTTTAAATCATCGCCACACATGGTGCTGCCGTAAGCGGGGACTTTGTCGCGATAGCCGCCGAGCAGCTTATAGACCGGAACATTGAGCTTACGCCCAATCAGATCCCACAACGCCTGTTCAACGAACGACAGCGCGCGTTCAGTCAGTTGATGTGCGCTGCCCCGCTGCCAGTGCACCAGATCCTGCCAGATACGTTCGCGGTCAAACGGGTCCTGGCCCACCAGCACTTTGCGAAAGAAAGTGTTCACCACAAACGGACGCACAATTTCCGGTGGTGCAAAGGAGTAGCCCTTGCTGCCGTCGTCTGCGGTAATCGTCAGCATCGCCATTTTGGCCATGCTCTCAGGCCCTGGATGAGAGTGTCCTGCGCTATCGGAGACACGGCGCGTAGGATGCTGGAAGACGGTGACATTTACAGATTCAATTTTCATTATGTGTCCTTAGTACAACATTCGAAATGGCGCTTTCTGCACCACAATCCTGTGTCCAACACCGCTGTGATAAAACGGTTTTAGGGAATTGAAAAGGCGTTTCATGACTAATCTAAGCACAAAATAGCATCGCTTCCACGGACAAACTCCGCTAAGACTGGTCTGTTTTTTGTGCATGCGCACAACAAGGCGTGATGGTTTTCACAAAAGGGGGATGAAGTGTGAGGAGGATCGGCCCCCCTTCCCGGACGGGAAAGGAGGCTAAAAATTATGCGAAGGTGATTTTGGTATCGAGATAGACGTCTTGAACGGCATTAATCAGTTCAACGCCGTCGGCCATCGATTTTTTAAACGCTTTGCGGCCAAGAATCAGCCCCATCCCGCCCGCACGTTTGTTGATTACCGCAGTGCGCACCGCATCGGCCAGATCGGTTTCACCGCCTGCCGCGCCGCCGGAGTTAATCAGCCCTGCGCGCCCCATGTAGCAATTCGCCAGCTGGTAACGCACCAGGTCAATCGGGTTATCGGTGGTCAGTTTGGTGTACACGCGGTCATCGGTATAGCCAAAGTTAACCGCCTTATAGCCACCGTTATTTTCCGCCATCTTCTGCTTCACGATATCGGCACCGATGGTCGCCGCCAGATGGTTAGCCTGTCCGGTCAAATCGGCAGAAACATGGTAATCCACGCCGTCTTTCTTAAACGCCGGGTTACGTAGATAGGCCCACAGTACGGTGACCAGACCTAATTCGTGCGCACGCTCAAAGGCGGCAGAAATCTCTTCAATCTGACGTCGCGACTCTTCCGAGCCGAAATAGATAGTGGCACCCACGGCGACCGCACCCATATTGAATGCCTGCTCGACGCTGGCGTACAGCGTCTGGTCGTATTGTGTCGGGTAGCTTAGGGTTTCGTTGTGGTTAAGTTTAACGAGGAACGGAATGCGGTGCGCGTAACGGCGGGAAACGGAGGCCAGTACGCCATAGGTAGAGGCAACACAGTTACAGCCCGCCTCAATCGCCAGTTCGACAATGTTCTTTGGATCAAAATAGAGCGGGTTTGCCGCAAACGAGGCCCCAGCGGAATGCTCAACGCCCTGGTCCACCGGTAAAATGGACAAGTAGCCGGTGCCGCCCAAACGCCCGTGATTATAAAGGGTCTGCATGTTTCGTAGCACGGCAGGCGGACGGTTGTTGTCCACCATTACCCTGTCAACGTAATCATGGCCGGGCAAATAGAGTTGGTCGGCCGGAATGGTCATACAACGATGCTGTAAAAGGCTGTCGGCGTCTTTGCCAAGCAACTGCGCAATATCAGTCATAGTGATGCTCCCGTAAGCGCCGACATCATGTCGGCTGGATATCCTGCTCAATTTTTTGAGCAGGTTAAGCCTGGTACCGGGGGCAAGGAATGTCCAACTTTTGGCTGATTTTAAGCACAGCCCACTGGCACGTGTCCGTGCCAGTTACCACCATTCATGGAAGTGGTGCACCGGGCCGATACCTTCGCCGACTTCCAGCGAATCAGCCTGCGCCAATGCCCGCGAGAGCCAGGCTTTAGCGAGTGGGACCGTCTCTTGCCAGCTGTTATGCCGTGGCCTTAACGCTGCCAGTGCCGCCGATAGCGTGCAGCCTGTACCGTGGGTATTTTTAGTGACTACCCGCGGCGCGGTAAAGCGCATTTCACCCTCCGCGGTAAACAGCCAGTCCGGGCTTTCGGCATCGTCGAGATGTCCGCCCTTCATCAGCACCGCTTCACAGCCCAGCGCCCGCAGCGCTCGCCCCTGTTCGAGCATTTCGCGTTCATTACAGGCATGAGGCGCATCCAGCAACGCTGCGGCTTCCGGCAGATTTGGCGTAATCAACGACACGCGTGGCAACAGGTGTTGCCGCAAGGTTTCTACCGCCGATGTGGAAAGTAGCGGGTCACCACTTTTCGCCAGCATTACCGTATCCAGAACCACATTCTGAATACCATAACGCTGGAGCCTTTCGGCAACCGCCTCCACAATATCCGTCTCCGCCAGCATGCCGATTTTAGTGGTATCAATACGAACATCGCTAAACACGGAATCCAGTTGTGCGGCAACAAAGTCGGGTTCTATACGATAGACCGATTGCACGCCTCGCGTATTCTGCGCCACTAGCGCAGTGATTACCGAGCAGCCATAGGCGCCCAGCGCGGAGAAGGTTTTGAGGTCAGCCTGAATGCCCGCGCCGCCGCTAGGATCGGTTCCGGCGATGGTCAATGCGTTAATCCGTTTCATGCGCTCACCTCGCCTTTCATCGCGTACAGCGCATCAAGGAAAGCGGGTACAAAACTCCCCGGCCCACGACCGTGAGCGGCCTGTTGTCCGGCGAGTTTCATCAGCGCACAGGCTCCAGCGACATTTTCGAGACGGTCGCCCGGTAAGACACAACTCGCGGAGACCACGGCAGACAATGCACAGCCCGTGCCCACCACACGCGTCATCAGCGAATCCCCACCTTGTACCGCCAGCGTCCGCTGCCCGTCGGTGATGTAATCCACCTCGCCGGTCACCGCCACAATCGCCCCACTCACTCGTGCCAGCGACTGTGCTGCTGGAAGGGCTTCCGCAGCGGTATCGGTGGTATCCACCCCGCGTCCACCGGCACTGACGCCCGCCAGCGCCATAATCTCAGAGGCATTGCCGCGAATGGCCGCCGGGTGAAGTTTCAGCAGGTCGAGACAGAATTCGTGGCGCAGAGTCAATGCCCCTACCGCGACAGGATCAAGCGCCCATGGCGTATTGGCACGATTAGCGCTCTCAACCGCCGCCCGCATCGCCTGCGCACGCGGCTGGGTTAACGTACCGACGTTAATTAACAGCGCGCTGGCAATAGCAGAAAACTGCGCGGCTTCACTGGCATCAATCACCATCGCAGGGGATCCGCCGAGCGCCAGCAAGACATTTGCGGTAAAGGTTTGTACGACGTCGTTAGTCATACAGTGAACAAGAGGGGCGTGTTGATGAAGGAGATGTACAGTGCGCATTGTCTGCGCGGGGCTTAGCAGGTCGGCTTGCATGGTTTGCTCCTGCCATAACGCGAAGAAGCAAGACCGGTCGGTCTCTGACTTCCCTACGCTGGCATTATCCAGATCAGGTGGTACGGGTATTTCTCAGCCTTCACAAGGAAGGGCACCCCGAGTCAAATCACTTTAAAAACAAATAGTTAAATTAGAACAATTTGTTGATAGTTAGTGTAACCGGGGCTATGGGCACGGTGCAAGAATTTTCAATTTATCATAGCGTGTGTCGCGACAGATAAAGGCTAATCACGTCATGGATGACCTTAATACCTTTCACAATCTCATCTGTTATATGTTCTTTATACTGATTTATCTGAATTATTTATTATTCATTCCGCTAAAATTAACGTTAATTATTTCCTGACAAAAACCAGATGAAAGTGGTTAGCTTTATCTCCCCTTCTTGCTTTCTTTAAAATTTAGTTTCACCGTTGTTAAAAAATATCAGCCATTCTCGAAATACTGACTACATCGCTGTTTTAGATCATTTTATATATTTTCAACAACAGCTGCGTAACATATCCAATATTGGCTTTCACCCTATAAAGAAAGTTCTTTCACTCGAAACAATAAGCCCTATTTTCATAAGATGCATCTCATATACCACTTCATGAGTAACAACCACTATCTCATTGTAAATAATAAAATTAATGGCAAATATCAACTTTTAGCCACTTTAACATTTATTGCTATTTGTGATTTGGATCAATATCATCAAGTTGTCCAGAAATGACAGTTAATTCATAAAAATAAAAAATATCAATTCGGAAAGTGACCATCATTGACTGACTTAAAGATCACTATTTCATCGTTACACAAATAAAACTTAGCGTCCTAATACTTAGGTTTCAAAAAAATAATTTATCCAGATTTTTAATATTCATTACGAGAGAAAAAATATGAAACGCTCAATTATCGCTGTCATTGTGATGACGGCTTCTATCTCTGCTCACGCCGGTTATACTTACGGTGGTTTAACTTCGCCAACCGCATCTAATTATGCGTTTGGTCGTGCATATACCGATGCGAAGAATAATCAATCTCCGCCAGCAAACAGTACTACCGTTAGCCGCTCTGATTTATCTTCTAAAGTTGCGAGTTCTGTAGGCTCTGTTGTGGGTACTTCACCAAACATGCACAACAACACTGCAACCGTTAATAATAATGATTTGTCTAACACAACATCAGGTAGCGCACCGGGTAATATTGTCGGATCGGTTACTACAACGGTTAGCCATAATAACCTTTCAACTTCCCCAGTGGCGGGCTCAACGGGTGTCGTAGGTACGGCGACAACGGCTTACCATAGCGCAAATACTGTCACTGCTGATAATACTGCTGCGCAAGCACAAGCTAGCCTCACGGCGGCTAAAATGGCGAGTTCTGCCGCGGCGGTAGGTCAAGCACCTAATACCATGGATCAGGGCATTAAGAATGACCCTACTGGTAAACCTGTTAGCCAAATATCAGGGGTGAAACAAAATCCTACTGGTACTCCCGTATCAATGGTTGCGGGGACTAAGCAAAACCCTACGGGTAATAGCATTAATGTCGCGGCGAGCTCAATGAAACCGTCAACACCTGTTAGTGTCACCACTAATGGCATCACTGTTCACACAACCGCAGGTGCTATCGCGACGACTAACCCGGATGCGCAGATCAGCACAAACTTTACCAGTGCCTTTAATTACAACCAGCCAAAAGGCGGTAACAGTCACGATAAAAGTAATTCACACGCTAACGGTCATAACGGGCGCGGCGCCGAGAATGCGCATTCGCACGCGTTTGGCGGCCATGGTTACGGACATGATAACTCGCGCTCTGAAGGTTTTGGCGGACATTCACATTTCCACTAGAAACGAATTTATTACACCGATACCAGGAATGTATAAAGAGAATTAGATTTCATCTCTACACTCTCTCCTGATTAATGATGCTATGACAAAATTAATAATTGCTTCCGCAATGGTTTCTTTGTGTCTTGTAGTAACTGGAATATTTATTGGTGTTACATATAATAACACCATTTTAAATATGGCAGGTTCGTGTGATGAATAATAATTATAGAGTTGATAATGAAAACTAAGACGTTAATGATGATAGCGATTGTAGTAGGTTCTGTTTCACTTACAGGCTGTAACCTTGAAAAACAGTATCTTGATGAGTGTGAAGCTAACGGCGTTGACCGTACCGCTTGTTTTGAGCAGTATCATGCTGATAACCGCGCTAGCGCCGATCGCTATCAGACCTATACTGAAAATAACCGTAAACTCAATGCTAAAAAGCACTCACATCATAACTAAGGCTGAACGATGAAAAATAAAATAGCGGTATTAGCAGTACTGGTAGCATCCGTGGTCACTGTACCGGCTCACGCGATAAGCGCGAGCTATCGTGCTCAGCTTGAGCGCTCAGGATGCACACAAGTCACTGAAGCTGATGGTTCTTGCGATGTGCATAAAACCAAAGCCCAAAATGCCAAAGGAAAAACGTTTGCTGCTGACGCAGAGCATGTTTTGAATAAACCGATTTCGACCAGCGCTGAATATCTTCTCTCTAAAGGATGGCTACCGAATAACGGTTTATGGAAGAAACAGGGCTATACGCTTTCTCTTGAAGTAAAGGATGAGACGGTAGTCAATACCCAACTATCGAAAGGCTAATAATAAAAAGGCGGCTTAATTGTCGCCTTTTACATCAGCAGGAAGTTCGCCACATTATTGTTGAAGATATAAACACCCCCTATCTTATTACCAATTAGTCGTTGTTATTTCGCGGTCCTTTGCCATTTTTGGCAAAATACATCGCATTATCGGCATATTCGAGAAGCTGACGCTCGTCTTGACCGTGTTGCGGATAACGAGCAATGCCAATACTCGGTACAATGTGCAAATGATGCCCTTGCAGAATAAAAGCTGAGTTAAATGCCTCATCAATTTTTTGCATCGCCACAACCGTATAGTCAGAAACCTGGCTCCCCTGAATCAGCACCACGAATTCATCACCGCCGATGCGCGCAACGGTATCCGATTCACGTACGCATAACTTCAAACGTACGGCAGTTTCTTGCAGCAGTAAATCACCAATCCCATGGCCTAGCGTGTCGTTAACCTGTTTAAACTTATCGAGATCGATATACAACAAAGACAGCTGACCCTGTTGTTGATGTGCGGTAGCCAGTGAAGTTTTCAGACGGTCATACAATAAGTTCCGGTTTGGCAGATCGGTCAGTTGATCATACTGCGCCATATGCTGCAACCGAGCCTGCATCTGCTGACGCTCAATGACGGTCGCGATTTGGGTCGAGACAAACTGCAGTAACTCCTGATCCTGTTCGGTGTAGCACACTCCGCCGGGGTAGCTTTTGACCATCAGCACGCCGATAGTGCCTTTATGTGACTTTAGCGGTACACCAAGCCAGCAAAATGGGTTCATACCAAATGAGATATGTAACTCCTCCAGACGGGCATCCATCGTTTCAGGCGTGAGCAGTAGCGGTTGACCGGTATGGATTACTTCTGAGTAAAACGTCCCTGCCATTAAGGTAAAAGGAGCTGGGGTCTCCTGAAACTCATCAACATGATAAGGGAAACTCAGTTGGGCAGTTGTATCGTCATACAGCGTGACCGAAAAGTTATCGGCAGGAAGTAGCGTACCGACGATCTCGTGAATGCGCTGGAATAATTTGAGCAAGTCTTCTGCGGTATGTGCCGCTTCAGAAATAGAATAGAGTGCCGACTGTAGCGATTCGGCGCGTTTACGTTCGGTGATGTCACGCGCAACGCCAATCCGCAATTGATCGGCTTGCGACCAACGGGCAGACCACATGATATTGACTACCTGACCATTCTTGTGGACGTAGCGATTCTCAAAATGAAACTGAGGACGCCCCGCCATGACTTCCACCACAGAGTTTCGGGTTAACTCTCGATCTTCGGGCAGCATCATGTCAAACATGTTCTTACCGATTATCTCGTTGGGTGTGTAACCAAAAATCCGTTCGCAGGATGCGCTCGCATAAACGATATTGGCTTGGGCATCGACCGCAAAGACAGCGTCCAGCATGAGATCGATAAAACTACTCAACGATGCGTGAGGATTCGATTCCATAGAGAATTTTAAGGCCTGAATATGAGAGTGATGACGACTACATTTACGATAAAGACTCGTCGCCCGTTGACACTACACCATGACGTTCCGCACTTGTGGTTAAAGATAATACGAGTTCGGACTAATATACAATGAAAAAGAGTCACTTGACGCGACGACAGGCGTCACCTCATCCCCGGTTTACGTTCGAGAGACAGGCAACACAGAAAGTATGCCGTCCACCGTTTAAAAGACACAGAAATACACCAAATTCATTAATAAATTTAATGACACACAACTCAGCACCTCACCAGAAAAAATCACACTTTATTCATAATATGCAGTTAATACTGAAAGTAATCACAATTTATTCACGTCAGACCTCTTTAGCCATTCGTGCTAAATGTGATTTTGATCAAAGTTTATAGAATCACATTCCTTGATAGTTCACCGCCGTTATCTTTCCCATTATTAAATTGAATTCAATGCTGGCTGAGGTTATGTCAGCGTAAGAAAATATATCTGGTTAAGTTTAATTCCAGTGAAAGTTGTTAATAACTCAACATACTTTCATTGCGATTTAACTGTTATTGAGAATAAAAATGAAATCTGTAAAAACAACTTTGGTTTTTGGCATTGTCTTTTTTGGTTCAATGAGCGTCGGTAATACTGCAACCATTGATGCTAAAGATGTACAACTTTCCTCTGGCTGGGATGTAGAAACGGTATTCAATCAGACGTTTGCACAAATCCGCGATTTGGATACTTCCAGGGCAGATCAAAGCTCTGAAATCTACCATCTGCAAATGGGTAACTTATTACGTGACGACGCCATTCAACAAGCGGAGAAAAAGGGGACAACAGCCTTGCTAGGCGTTGCCCAAAATGGTTCCGACATTATCAAATTGCAACAAGATCAAGATACCCAAAATCAGGTCATTAGCGGTGTTGATAAAGAAGCGAAACTAGCTGGCGCTCTTGCCGACATCGCGGACAAGAAAGCAGATACTGCTTTACAAGGCGTCGTCCAAAATGGCTCGACGATTATCGCGTTAGATAAGAAAACGGATAAGGCTGAATCAGATGCAGTATTGGCAGATGCAAAAGCTGAAGAGGCAAAAAAAAGTGCAGTATCAGCACAGGGTATAGCTGACCTTGCCACAGTAAAGGCTGGCATTGCGCAATCTACCGCTGACCACGCTTTAATCTCCGCAACAAATGCCGACAATAAAGCAGATGCTAATTCCCAACTAATTGGCAGCAATACAAAAAACATCAATGAAAACAGAAAGGCACTCTCATCAAAAGTTGAAAATACCACTTTCAAAACCGATCAAGATCGCCAGGATGCAGACATCGCCAACGTTCAAACACAAGCTAAAGACAATAGCGGTAAATTAGCTAACCACGAATCACGCATTACTCGCTTAGAGAGTCAAAATAATGCTCGCTTCTCGTCCGTTGAAAGGCAGCAAAATGAAGACCGTAAAGAATACCGCGCAGGTATTGCAGGCGTGGGGGCAATCGCGGGGTTACATTATGTTGATACCGATAATGCTGTTGCGGTAGGGGCTGCGAACTTTAAAGATGCACAAGGTTATGCAATGGGCTACCGCCACAAGTTCTCTGAGAATATTGCAGCGACCATGTCTGCTTCCGGCACATCTAACGGTGACGAAGTTATGGCTGCCTCTGCCTCAATCGGATGGTAGAAATCAGGGATTGGGTGACACGTTAAGACATCAATCTGCGATAACCGATTCCAATAGTTATTATTGACTATTTCGCGGATGTTATTAAAACATTTAAAATTAGTAATAAAGAATCAAGGATGATATTTAAACTGAAATTTTTCATTAAAAAGTCAAGGTAATTAATAGACCGCCGATGATAAAACTCATTATTGCTTATGCCATCGTCTCAATTGCGCTGGTCGCGACAGGTATTTTTAGCGTTATTATTTATAACGACACTATATCTATAGTCTCCAGCAACTGTGAATAACAATATTATTCGCAGTGGCGGAATTGAGCTGTATTTTTACAACAGCCACAATGAGATTTTATCGTTCGTGTTTATAGATAAGTTCAATAATAAATAAGGTTAATGATGAAAGCAAAACTGATGGTGTTAGCAACGCTAATTAGCGTAACGTTTCTTGCTGGCTGCACTTCCCCAGCGCAGCGCATGGCAGCATGCGAAGCTCAAGGCATCTCTAAAGACACATGCTATTTATCCGAGCAAAATCGGCAACAGGGTATAAATAACGCATCACTTGCGGCGGCCTATGCCAATGCCGCAAATGCCACCCAACACGCTCAGGCGGCGCATATCTCTGACCCGATGCGTGAGGCAACGTTATCGTCTAACGTCTTAAAGGCCACGCTATCGAACGGTTTCTTTGAAGCCACAATCAACGGTAAAAAAGCCACGGTGAAACGCGTCAATGCGAATTTCTATGAAATTCGCGGTGCGGGTTACATCATTTCCGTCAGCATGAATGCTGAGGGTATTGAAGATGCTTCATGGAATAAAACCCACGGTCGCGATCATGGCATGCTGACCGTCACCCAGAAATAACCTTGTGGAAAAGGAGGCTTCACGCCTCCTTTTCCACAAACAGCGCCGCGAGCTATAAAAAATAGCGCTGCGATAATGTCATAAACTCCGCATAACTGGCGCACTGACTTAAAGCGTCGATGACATCGTCATCAAGAATATTGGTCAGATAATCGTAAATCAGCATGCTATCGACAAAGGCGTCTTCGCTAACCGCCAGCATAAAGACCAGCTTCACCGTTTTCCCCGTATCCCACTCAATACCCTCTGGAAATACCGCAACCGTCACCATGGTACTGAGCGCCACCAGCCCCAGCGGGTGCGGAATCGCAATCTTGTCATCAAGTAAGGTCGAGGCGCGGGCTTCACGCTCCAGCACCGAATCCAGATAGTGTTCATCTACCCGCCCCTGCTGTGCAAGCTGAGCGCAGAGAAAAGGCAACAGCGTGGCTTTACTGTGGTTCTGACCGTCAAAAACAAAGAAATGATCTGCCGAGAAGTAGTTGACCATCGCTTCCGGCGGCGGCGTTTGCGGGTTCAGGAAATACTTCATGTTCTCCAGTTGCCAACGCTCCGGCAGCGGCGGGAGGTGAATAACCTTACGGTTCTTCGCTTCTACCTCGACCAGGCTGATAACAAGGCTCTCATCGATACTCTCACAGGCTTTGTACTGCGCGACCGAAACGCTGCGCGTAATGTTCAGATGCGGGTACATGCGGGTGATTTTCTGACACACCAGACGGGTAGAGGCATTGCCCTGCTCACTCACCACCAGCGCGCTTAGCCGATTATCCCCCTCCTCCAGATGCGTCTCCTCGAGGATGGCGCCAATATGCATCACCAGGTAGCCAATTTCGTCATCGCTGATACTGCCGGAGAAAAAATGCTCCAGCTCACTAAATACGGTAAGCGTCATTTCATACATCAGCGGGTAATGGCGCTTAATTTGCTCAATGAGCGGGTTGATAATCGTGATGCCATTATTGACCCGAATGCGCATCGCCTTGATATGCTTAAGCAGACTGGCGCGTGAGGGTTCATCATAGAACACATTGCAAAACCATGAGGTGCTGACATAGCTCAGAAAATGGTTCATCACCGCCCGCTCTGCGGTACAGCTCTCCGGCGCGGGCGCGAGATCGTTAGGGGGCGAGCAAAACGCGGCGAGGTTCATGGCCATATAATCAATTTCGCTTTGCAGCAGTGCAGCGTCTGCGTGATGCAGATGCGGAGAAATATCCCGGGCAATATTTTTTAACGCCGGGGCACAGTCGTCAAAACGATAGCCCTGCAGCCAGTTTCCCCGCCGCACTCGCTCGGCGCTGATCCCGCAAAGCAGGGTTAAAAAGCGAAGATTAACGTCGCTGACCACCAGCCCATGGTCCACCACGTAGCGACTGAGCGTTTGCTTGACAGCCGAAATTTTAACCGGTGCATCAAACAGCGCGTAGTAGTCCTTCTCCGCTTCTTTCGCGCGCAGCAAAGCATCGTAGAGACAGCGTCGCAAGGCGATTTCACTCCCCTGCAGCATAAAACGGTCGGCCTTTTCGCTGTAAATCACAATTCCGTAGAGACAGAAGTGACGCCTGAGCAGCGCAATATCATTTCGCAGCGTGTAGATACTGATAAACCACGTTGCCTCCAGCGTTTCCAGTACCACCTCTGCATCCTGACGCAGTAGCGCCGTCAGCAGCGCATGACGACGCTCGGCAGTCGAGTGGTTGTCTGTCCACGGCTTTTGCGATTGCTCAAGCAGATGGGTATGGCTGGCCAGATTATTCACCTGGATAAAAAAACCTTTTTTCCTCTCATAGATGAGACGGTTACCCGCGTCGGCAACAATATCGCTCAGTGATTTAAGATCGCTGCGAATGGTTCGCGTGGAGACGTTCATCGCTTTGGCCAACGACACCTGCGTGGCCGTTCCCTGGGCAATCTGGATAAAGATGTCTCTGACGCGCTTGTTGGTAAACAGTCTCATCTTTTCCTCTTCAGGTCATTGCAACGTACAGGGTCTGTACGTCATTCGGCTTGAGCAGGATTCTTTCCTGCGCCGGGGTCTGCTCATCCAGCAGCACGCAGCGGGCATTGTCCAGCGCCGGAATGGCAACCGTGGTTTCCAGTTGCGGGTTATAGAAACGGTAAATCAACCCTTCCCCGTTTTCTGCGCATTTAACCACGCTGAGTAACGCATCCTGCGGCGTGTCGGGCAACGTTAGCAGGCTGTATTCGGCGGGGAGGCGGCGCGTTTCATCGCGCAGGCAAAATCGCAGGCGACCATTGAGGAAGTCACTGTCCTGATACACCGGGAACGAGGTCAGGAAGGTTTTTGATACCCGTCCATGCTGGGCCTCATCAAACGTACCGTGGTCAATTTGCCAGCCAAAACTAAAAGCGAGCGACCCCAACAGTTGCGCATCCGGCGTTGCTACCACCGTTTCGCCCGACGCCCTGCCGGGACGATAAAGCAGATCCGCTTTCCCCATGTAGCCAAACGAGCGAAATAACGTGATAGAGAGGGTATCGAAGTTATTACCAACAATTTCATACTCACGCACACCGTTGGTGTGTAGCGTAAAGCCATGGTGGTCATCATGCAGATTAACATAGCTCTGCATCGGCTCCATCGCTATCGGCTTTTCATGCCAGCCCTCAGCTTCCCACACCCGCAGCGCGTTGCTTAACTGCACCGGACGCGTAACCACGCCAAACAGTTGATCGGCATAAGAAACATTTGCCAGAATATCGGTGGCGAAATGGACGCATAAGCGATGGCTAAGCACCCGGTTATCCACTTCAACCGTAAAGCGGATCAGCGCACCGTGTTGTAGCGTGACCGCAACCGCAACCGGCATCAGCCCCTCGATTTTTCCCCGCGCGCGCGCCGCTAAATCAACTGGCACCGGCATGGCGTATTCCAGACGCAACGTTTGCTTTAGCGCGCTGCATTCCCGGCTGAATGATACTAGGCTATCTTCAGAGGTAACCTGCAGGTCGTCACGCGGTGGCGAGTAATTATAGGCGTCGCCGTCATCGCCATTTTCCACCAGCAGCATCTGCCGTTCATAACGCTTGCCGCTGTGTTTATCGGTAATCGTCAATAAACCATTTTCTTCAACATCAATACGATAGTGAGTATTTTCGATAAATGGCAGATTATCGCTGGCGGTTTTGCTTTCACCGTTCGCGCTAAAATCGAGGTGCCAACTGGTGTAACCCAGCGCGGGTAAGGCGCTGCTGTTAACCGTTAACTTACTGCGATAAACCTGCTGCGGCTTGAGGTAAGATTTGCCCGGATTGAGCCGAATGGTCTGGTTTAGCACGTAATCGGTGAGTTCCGTCTGCTCCTCAATCACGTAGGGGATGGCATTGCCCGCGGCGTCACGCAGGATAAATGGCGTGCCCGGCAGCCAGGCTTCGAAGGTTATCTGCGGTGTTACCGCGTGAGCCAGCGGGTTAAATACGGTTAAACGGTAGTCGTGGTGATCAGGTGTGCGGATAGCAATTTGCCGGGTATGCAGCTCCAGCAGGTTGGTCGCCAGATCCCGCGCCTGCTTGTAGCGAAACGCAATATCGCGATTGGTGTCATCGCTATTGCAGCCGCCAATACTGTCGTGCGCTGCGTTGAAAAACATCAGCTTCCAGATATCCGCGACAATCCTCGCCGGGTAGTCATTTCCCAGACTGCGGCTTATGGCAAGTATCGGCTCCAGCGTATTGACAAGCAGCGCCTCAATCTCGTTATTCAGCAGCTTTAAATCGGCCCGGCAGGAGAAAATCGTTTTGTGTACCCGCGAATGCTTCCCTTCCGTCAGCTCCCCCTGCAGCACCCGCACATTGCCGGCCGTTTCTTTTTCCAGTGCGGTAATAAACTCAAGCGGACTGCTTATCTGATAGCGACGCGCGCTATCACAGGCGTTGAACTGCGCGACCAGATCCGGCAAATTCTCGCGAATCGGCGCCTGGTCAAATCCATGCGGATACAGCAGATTCGTGCGCGCGCTGCGGGCCTCAATCGGCGTCATTTTTTCATTTAAGAATGCCGCCATCGTTTCAGGCGTTTCATCGAGCAAGCCGCCGTAGTGGTAGCCCCATGGCATTTGTACGGCGAATACCGTATCGCCGTTGTCGCCCTGCCAGCTAAATTCCGTCTCATGCAGCGTGTTGTCCGCAATACCGCGCCAGAATAGCGCGTGGTGAATACCAAACTGCGTATAAATCTGCGGCATATTGCCGCCCTGGCCAAAACAGTCCGGCACATAACCGAGCGCCATTGCGCCGCCTGCCTCATTGGCAATTTTCATGCCATACCACAAGTTACGCACCACCGATTCTTGATGAATCACCAACTGGTCAGTTTGCGTATACCAGGGGCCTGTCAGTAAGCGTCCGGCGGTAATTAAGGCATAAAGCCGTATTTTATCCTCCGGCGCCCACTGCAGGTAGCTTTCAATTAATGCACTTTGCGCATCCAACAGATAACAGGAAAAATCGGCATTATCTTCCAGTACGCGAATCACATTCTTCAGGTGATTAAAGAGATAAATACGCGATCGCGATGACGTGAAATACCACTCCTGATCCCAGTGAGTATGGCTATAAATATGGACCACTTTCTCTTTCATCCCACAACTCCCTCACGCAAAGTGCATTTATTTAGTCGAACTTGATTTCAATTTCTTCACCGGACGTAGGCTGCGCCGATTTTTCCGCCGGTTCTTCATCGTTAAAATTCACCAGCATGTTGGCGCCGAAGGCAATTATCACCGTACCGACCAGCGCCCCCAGGAAATAGGCCCATGGGTGTCCAATGGTAAATCCGCCATAGAGCCCGCCGAGCGGCGGCATAATCGGATACGCTTTACACAGCGCGACGGTAACCGCACCCAGCGCCCCGGCCAGCACATTAATCGGAATTAAGCGGGCAGGATTTCGCAGCGTAAAGGGAATGGCCCCTTCCGAAATACCGAGAATGCCCATAATGACCGCGCCGTTACCGGCTTCTTTCAGTGTTTGGTTAAAATTATTGGGCCGTAAAAAACGCGCTGCGGCATAGCCCAATGGGGGAATGATAATGGCGACATTGACCAGAATAGCCGGAAGGTAAACGCCGTTCAGAAACAGTACGTTTGCCGTTCCCCACGCTGCTTTGTTGACCGGGCCACCAAGATCGAAACAGATCATACCGCCCAGCACCGCCGCCAGCACCACGATACTGGTGCCATCTTCGGTCATCTGCTGGACCCAGCCCATCAACGCGGCATTAATCCAGCTCAGCGCATCGCCTAACAGCAGCAGCATCACCAGAACCTGGAGGCCGACGGTGATAAACGGCAAAATAATCAGCGGCACCGAACTGGAAGCCGAACCAGTAATGCGAATTTTACGCCCGACCCACTCCGAGGAGTAACCCGCTAGCAAACCGCCCAGCACAGCGCCGAGGAAGCCCGAGCCGGTGAGCGAGGCAATTAACCCGGCAGTGAAACCGGAGGCTAAACCTTTTTTCCCCGCGACCGAGTAGGCCACGTACGCGCCAAGGACATAGTTCATCAGGCCAATAATTTTAAAGCCGGTATCCTGAGTCAGGTACAGCCAATTGACTAACCCGCTGCTTTTGGCAAAGACATCCAGGTTAGGCTCACCGATGACCAGGCCAATAATTTTGGCCACCGCCACCATCAGCGAACCAGCAATAATGACCGGCAAGGCAAAGGAAATCCCGGTCATCACATGGTTTTTTATGTCTATCATTATCTTTTTCATGACATCACCACTGTTATTGATTTCGCCGGGCCTCAATAGCCGCTACGCATTTAGTTATCACATCAGACGCATGGCTAACGCATTGTCCGATCTTGACCCGAATAATGGTTTTCCCGGCAAAACGGTCCTCTTCTTCAATCGTTCGGTCGGCGGCAATCAGGACGAAATCTGCATCGGCAATATCTTGCGCCGAAATACGATCCATAATCCCCATGGCTCCCTGCTGTTCAATTTTCACCTGATGCCCGAGCCGTTTACCTTCTTTTTCCAGCGACTTTGCGGCCATCGGCGTATGGGCCAGACCGGCAATGCAGGAGGTCACCCCAACAATTTTCATATCTGCTCCTTAATTTCGATGCGTGACTGCATGTAGTGAAATAATTCATCTTCATCGTTGACGGCAAATAACCGCGCTCTGAATTCGTCATCCACGATTTGGCTTGCGAGGCTATTAATAATTTGCAAATGCAATAATTTGGCACCGGCCTCTGGTACCAACAGACCAAAAATAATTTGTACCGGCTGGTCGTCGAGACTTTCCCAGGCAATAGGCTGTTGCAGGCGAATAAAAATCACTCCAGCCTGCGAGACGTTAGCCGTTTTGGCATGTGGAATGGCAATCTGACTTTCGAAGCCCGTGGAATATTGGTTCTCGCGTTCCCACAGATCCGCCTCTATTTTCTGCGCGTTATCTGCCCAGCCCTGGGCGACCGCATGATGAGCCAGAAAACGGAATACGGACTGCTTGTCCCTGAAGGTTTGGTTTAGAAAAATATTGTCCCGAGCAATGAGCATTGATGTCTCCCTGTCTCCCCAGCGCCTGGCTGGAATATCACCGCAATTAGGTTTTAGTTGATACTAAGCCTTATTTCAGCAACAAACAGACAGGCTATTTCCGCTCGCAGGAGGAAACTCGTTATATCGCGGGGGTAAAAAAGCGAGCTTGCTCAAAAAAGAGCCGGGATTTGTGATGGCATTCATAGTTATTAGGTGGAAAACCAGCAGGGGAAAAAGATGAAATATGCTAACGCCAGCACATTTGGGTTTCGCTAAGAGAGGAAAGGTCGCATCACCTTATAAGGTGCCTATCCCGACGCCAGGGCAGCGTCGGGAATGCTCAGAGCACATCCCCCTCACGCAACCGCTTAAGCAGCAGCGTAAAACACGCTTCAATCATCGGCGGCAGCGCCTGCGCGCCGCGCATCAGCGCCACGGTACGGGTAAGCGCAGGCTGTTGCAGTTGCGCTACACGTAAAACCGAGTCCTGCAAATGCGTAGTATAAAGCTGTGGCAAAAGCCCCACTGCTAATCGCGAACGCACCAGGCCATAAAGCGTTTCAACATAATCCACCTGATAGCGTGCATTGAGCGTCAACCGCTGGCTTTCCACCAGCGCGCTGACCAGACGCTGAATATTCCCTTTCGAGAATACCGCAATATCCCTTCCCGCCAGCAGTTTCCACGGCAAATGCGGCTGTCCGGCTAACGGATCATCAACATGCAGCACCGCCACCAGCGGGTCTTCGCGCAATGGAAAAAGCTGGAGATCTTCCGGTAGCGAACTGTCGATAGCCCCCACGCCAAAATCAATCTGTCCGCATTGCAAATCGCGCGCCAGCGCATCGTTAGTACGATCATGAAACTCGACGCGCAGACGCGGAAACGCCTGGGCCAGCGCATTGGGTAGCAGCGGAAACAGCAGCGAACTGACCGATGGCACCAGCCCAATACGCACCGTGCCGTCGCCGCCCGCCTGCGCAATTTGCTGGATATCGCAAAAGGCCATTTGCGCCACGCTCAGTACCCGCTGGGCATGAGGCAAAATCGCCGCCCCCAGTTCGGTTAGCGTCACCGACGAGGCGGTACGGTTAACCAGCTTGCCGCCGATCACCGTTTCAATTTGTCGCAGCGCACTGCTCAGCGCCGGTTGGCTAATCGCCAGCCGATTGGCTGTGTCGGTAAAGTGACGCAGCTGCGCTAGCGTGACAAAATACTGCAATTGTTTAAGCGAGAGCGCAGGCAGTCGCTGCCAGGGTTCAGTCATGATGGGCTTCACTCGTGCCTTTCACCCAGAATAAGCCGAAGTTATCAGGTGATAAGTTTTTTCATCTGGGCAACCGTTTGCTCTGCCCCTAAAGTAGCGCACATTATCCCTGTGCCGGAGTTGTTATGTCCAGCAATGCTGAAACCCGCCGTCGTGCCGTCCAGGCTGCGCGCGGTGAAGTCCCGTTCGATCTACTGCTGACCGACGCCCGTATCGTTGATATGGCAACCGGTGAAATCCGTGATGCCGACGTGGGTATCGTGGGCGATATGATCGCCAGCGTGCACCCGCGCGGTAGCCGCCATGATGCGCTCGAGCACCATTCTCTGCCGGGCGTTTTTCTCTCGCCAGGACTCATGGATACCCACGTTCACCTAGAAAGCTCACACCTGCCGCCTGAGCGCTACGCAGAAATCGTGCTGGCGCAGGGCACCACCGCCGTATTCTGGGATCCACATGAACTGGCTAACGTGCTGGGTGTGGCAGGCGTGCGCTACGCCTTTGAAGCCAGCCGCCATCTACCGCTGCAGGTGATGGTTGCCGCGCCTTCCAGCGTGCCGTCGACGCCGGGACTGGAGATGTCCGGCGCAGATTTTGCCGGTGCCGAAATGGAGACCATGCTCGGCTGGCCGGAAGTTCGCGGCGTGGCAGAAGTGATGGATATGCACGGCGTCCTACACGGTAGCTGCCGGATGCAGGAAATCGTGCAGGCCGGGCTGAACAGCGGCAAGTTGATTGAAGGCCACGCCCGTGGTCTGAGCGGCGCCGACCTGCAAGCCTATCTCGCCGCTGGGGTGACCTCCGATCACGAATTGACCTCCGCCGATGATGCGCTGGAAAAACTGCGTGCCGGGCTGACCATAGAAATTCGCGGCTCGCATCCTTACCTGTTGCCGGATATCGTCAAAGCGCTGAAAACGCTGCCGCACCTCTCCTCACAAATTACCGTCTGCACCGATGACGTACCGCCAGACATGCTGCTGGAAAAAGGCGGCATTATCGCCCTGCTCAACCTGTTGATTGAGCATGGTCTGTCTGCCTCTGATGTCCTGCGCTTCGCCACGCTAAACGCGGCTATTCGTCTACAACGTCACGATCTGGGGCTGATAGCCGCCGGACGTCGCGCTGATCTTGTGGTTTTTGATTCACTGGACAAACTTCAGGCACGCGCCGTGTATGTCGCTGGCAAACAAATTGCCCGCGACGGCAAGCTGCTCGAACCGATTGCTGCAGCCAACGGCGTGACGCCACCGCGAGACACCCTGCGCCTGGAACCACTCAGTGCGGATGATTTCGCCCTGCGGGTGGGCGACATTCATCATGGCGTCGCCCGTCTGCGCCATATTCACGGCGCTCGCTTTACCCAATGGGGTGAAGTAGACGTGCAGATCCGTCATGGCAAGGTACAAATTCCTGACGGTTTCAGCTTGATCTGGGTGAAACATCGCCACGGTCGTCATGAGGCCAAACCGCAGATTGCGCTGCTGGAAGGCTGGGGTGAGCTGCGTGGCGCAATTGCCACCAGCTACTCGCATGACTCGCACAACCTGGTAGTACTGGGGCGCAACGCCGATGATATGGCGCAGGCTGCCAATCAGTTGATCGCCTCTGGCGGCGGCATGGCGCTGGCGCAACACGGCAAGATCCTCGCCCATGTGGCGATGCCGATCGCCGGGATGCTCTCCGACCAGCCCGCAGCAGAGCTTGCCGCCGCATTCCGTAACCTGCGCGATCTTAGCGCCGAAATCGCCGACTGGGAGCCGCCATACCGGGTATTCAAAGCGATTGAAGGCACCTGCCTTGCCTGTAACGCAGGGCCGCATTTAACCGATTTAGGGCTGACCGACGGCACCACGCGAAAGATTGTCGACCCGGTCATTTCGTCACAACACACAGCACAACAATAATCATGGGAGCGCCACACAATGGCCGATAATACCCTTCAATCTTCAACTTCCGGGAACTGGCTGGAACGCCGCTTTGCGCTCTATTCTCGCGGCAGCTCGCTACGCACCGAGTGTCTGGCGGGCGTCACCGGCTTTCTTGCTGCCGCCTATCTTTTAGTGGTCATTCCGGGCCTATTGGCCGTGGGCGGAATGGATAAAGGTGCGGCAACCACCGGCACCATTCTGGTGTTTGTCGGAGGGACACTGCTGATGGCGTTTTACGCCAACCTGCCGTTTATTGTCGGCCCAGGCATCGGCGGTTCGGTGCTGGTCGGCGTGACGCTGGCGGGCAGCGAACACATCGGCTGGCCGATTGGCCTGGGGATTGCCTGCTGGTCGGGGATCCTCTTTTTCCTGCTGACCAAATTTGGCCTGCGTGAAGTCGTCACCCGTTCAGTGCCCCAGTCGATAAAGCTTGGGCTGACCGCATCCATCGGCTTGTTTGTCGCAGTACTCGGTTTTCGTAATGCCGGTCTGGTGCTGGCGAACGCCAAAACCAACTCGCTGATGCTGGGCGATTTTCTCGCTCCAGGTGCGTTGGTCGCGCTATGCGGGCTGTTCCTCGCCATCGCCCTTCAGGCTCGTCGTATTCCGGGGGCGATTTTGTGGGCAATTTTATTCGCCACGCTGGTCGGCATTCCGGCGGGCGTGACCCGTTTGCCAAGCCATTTTATCGACGTGCCGCACTCGCTGACGCCGGTGCTGGGGCAGATTGATATGCTTGGCGCGCTCAACATCGCCTTTCTGCCGTTCCTGTTTGTCTTTTTTGCCTCTGAGTTTTTCTCCACTATGGGCACCACGCTGGCGGTCGGTGGTGAGGCCGGACTGCTGGATGAAGAAGGCAACATGCCTCATATCAATCGCCCGTTTATGGTCGACTCGATTGCGGCGGCCGTCGGGCCGTGGTTAGGTATTCCGGCGGCGACCGCGCTGATTGAATCGTCGGCAGCCGCTGAAGCCGGTGGTAAAACCGGCCTGACGGCGCTGGCGGCAGCGGTAATGTTCCTGCTGATGTTGCTGTTCACCCCGGTGGCGCTGATGATCCCGAAAGAAGCCACCGCGCCCGCGTTGATCCTGATTGGCCTGAATATGTTCAGTGGGCTGCGCAAGGTTGACCTGGCAAACTTCACCGACGGGCTGCCGGTATTGATGATGGTGATGATCACCCTTATCGCCAACAGTTTTGGCACCGGGATCGCCGGTGGGCTGCTGTTTTATGTGGTGATCAAAACCATCGCGGGGAAATGGCGCGAGATCCCGCTGGGGCTGTGGATCCTGGCCGTGCCGCTGGTCTATTACTTTGCCACGCTGGTGAGACACTAAGTCATCATATTTACGCAGCCCATCTGGCGGGCTGCGTAAATATACAGCTGGACATTAGACACAGATTGTAATTATTTTAAAATCATGATGACGTCATTATAGTAAGCTAATATATTTCCAGCCTATGATAAGTCGTGAGAAATAATATGTCAGAAAAATCAGAAGTAAAACTAAGACCCCTCGAGCGAGAAGATTTGCGCTTTGTTCATCAACTCGATAATAACGCCAGCGTGATGCGCTATTGGTTTGAAGAGCCATACGAAGCCTTTGTTGAGCTGAGCGATCTTTATGATAAGCACATTCATGATCAGAGCGAACGCCGTTTTGTTATCTCTTTCAATGGCAACAATGCGGGCCTGGTAGAGCTTGTTGAAATAAATCATATTCACCGACGCGCCGAGTTTCAGATTATCATCTCCCCGGAGTTTCAGGGTAAAGGGCTGGCGACGCGCGCGGCTAAACTGGCAATGGATTACGGCTTTACGGTACTGAATCTCTATAAGTTATACCTCATAGTGGATAAAGAAAATGCCAAAGCCGTTCATATTTATCGTAAGCTTGGCTTCATTCAGGAAGGTGAGTTAATACATGAGTTTTTTGTGAACGGTGAGTACCGTAACACGATAAGAATGTGTATTTTCCAGAACCAGTATTTAGAACATAACAAAACAACAGGCGGTTTATTGAAGCCGACAGCGCAGTAAAGATAAGCGTCGCGTCATCAGGCACGCTGGTGAAAATTGCCGGATGGCGGCTTTCGCCTTATCCGGCCTACGAGGTGATGGTGAACGGTAAAATCAGCTAACACAACGTGCCTTTACCTCGTCATACAACAGCCGCACCGCCGCAGAGAGCTGCTTACGATGTGGGCAAATCATATTCAGCGGTACCGTGTCACCTTGATACTGAGGTAACAGCACCTGCAAGCGCCCTTCCCGCACGTCATCACGAACATCCAGCGCGGATTTAAAGGCAATCCCCTCTCCGGCAATCGCCAGCCGACGGATCACTTCAGCGTCATCGCTGGTAATGCTGCCGGAAACCTGGACAGTGTGCTCCACGCCGTCCCGGCTCAATGACCAGCGGTCAAACACTCTGCCGCGCAGGACATAGGTCAACACATTACATTTTTCGAGGTCAGCCAGCGTTTTCGGTTCGCCATGACGGGCTATCCATCCCGGAGAGGCCACCAGCACGCGGCGGTTTTCTGGGGCCACGGGAAGTGAGATAAACGACGCATCATCATTGTCACCGTAGCGAAAAGCGACATCCACCGGGTCTTTAAACACATCGGTGCGATGATCGGAGAACACTATCCGCAGCCTCAACGCCGGGTGACGCTCACGGAATTCGCGAAACACGTTAAGCAGCAGGTTACGACCCAAATCTGACGGCACGGCAATTTGCAGCGTGCCACCCACTTCATCGTCCGACGTATGAATTTTTTGTAATCCGCTTTGCAGCGTGTCCAGCATTTGCTCGGCAAACGGCAGCCAGGTCTCCCCTTCTACCGTTAACCGCAGACTGCGAGTCGAGCGAGCAAACAGGCGAATGTTCAGCGCGGTCTCCAGGCGTTTAATCGCCGAGCTGACCTGCGCCGGGGGAATGCCAGCTTCGCGCGCGGCATCGCTAAAACTACTGAACGCAGCGGCGCGAACGAACAGCGATAAATCTTCCAGCCTGAACATGGTAGTACCTCAAAGACGGGGGCAGATTAATCCTCAAAACAGAGGTCTTCACCGTTTGCTTACACTTTTTAAGAAAGCAGCGCTTGCCTTTGTGGCAGCGCATCAGGAATCATACGTGGCGGTAATTTTATATCCAGGATAATAACGGGGATAGTATGCGTAAAACAAAAATGATGCTTCTGGGCGTACTGTTAGCAACGGCGAGTGCTGCCTGGGCGGCACCCGCAACGGGGATCGCGCAATATGAATTGAAAGAGTTCACTGCCGATTTCACGCAATTCAAGATTGGCGATAACGCACCGGCCATTTATCTGACGCCCGAGTACAATATCAAGCAATGGCAACAGCGTAACCTGCCAGCGCCTGATGCGGGTACACACTGGACGTACATGGGCGGTAACTATGTCCAGATCGGTGATACGGACGGAAAAATTAGCAAAGTTTACGATGGTGAAATTTTCTATCACCGTTAAAAAGAAGCCAGCGGCGTCACGCGCCGCTGGCAGATTATTAAATTAAAAATAGAATGCATTGTTTTTCTGAATATATTCAGATACGGCAATGTCGGATGCCAGTCTGTCATATAATAAAAGGATACTTGATAATAAATCACCGCCGCTGCGTAATACATCATCTGGCGCATCCCGATTATCCTTATTCGCTAAATCATGCAGCTGATCGATCACTTCCCGATATTCACCGTAAACCCCTACCGATATCTCTTTTTCGATAATGTGTTCCCGGCAGTAGCGTAGCGCATCCGCCGAACGCTCGCATAACGTTCTGTTATGCATAAGAATTATCAATAATTCACGTAGATTTATTATCAGCGCTGCATTATTCATCATGACCTCCACCACCGCATGAATTCTCATATTTGAATCGCCTGACGAGTATTTACGTTCAGGTATCAAATAAAAGTTCGCATGCTGTCATCAGGAAAGCAATGTTGCTTAATTGTTTTATTGATAAGCGTCAATATAGCCATGCAATAACATTACGTGAAATTAATTAACCACGAGGCGCATTGATAAATGAAATGATTGGGAATCAGAAATAATAAAAATGAATATAATAATAATCAATAGTACGGCAATAAACCGCCGTACTATTGATAGCCGGTTACACCGCGCGGAACGCGATGTCGCCTGGGATCACCTCACCCTGCCAGTAAAGCTGCGCGGCAACGCG
>Ga0308165_1001952_pt1 | contig 26735 bp, 24 predicted proteins | sample PhyWR2_FD_201032 | JGI IMG/M metagenome (GOLD analysis project Ga0308165, IMG submission 201032) | Phyllosphere microbial communities from UC Gill Tract Community Farm, Albany, California, United States - DLSLW.R2 | ecosystem: Host-associated > Plants > Phyllosphere > Unclassified | place: USA... | reverse complement strand
CTTGGTCGCTATATGGATGATCTGCTCGCAACGATAGAGAAGCAAGGCTGTGCCTTGCTTCGCTTTGAAGCAACTGCAAGAGCATCCGAGCCCTCTCGCGTGCGCTGGGTCTGGATGGTGGGCACAGAAACGCGGGTCGGAGATAACGGCTTGTCTGCGTTGCTGGTGGTCGGACCGCATTGGCCTGCGCCATGGGGTAGCGGGTTTGGCGCCAGGGGTCAAGTACAGCCCGATGGGAGCTGGAAGATCTGCAGTGTCGATGGTGAAGTCATGCGAGGGCGATTGACTGCCTGCATAACCGCCGGGCCTGCTGCCGGCGCATCCCTCGCTGCTTGCTAAACGAAGCTATTTCGCGCGTACCGATTCTGCTGGTGGTTTGAGCAGCGTCCATGGCTCCACCTGCAGGGCTTGCGCCATGCGCTCGATGTTGGAGAGCGATACGTTCCAACGAGATCGCTCCACTGCCGAGACGTAGGTGCGGTCCAGCTCGCACTCCATGGCTAACCTCTCTTGCGACCATCCCTTGTCGACGCGCTTGAGCCGAATCCAATAGGCGAGAACATCGCGCAGGTTCTCGGGATCGGGCAGATGTGTGGGGGGAGTAGGTTTGGCTGACATCCCCCCAAGCATCTGTTTCTGATACATTTGTATCTACGGAGTTTGCATCACATATGGCGTGATTCTTGGCTCTGGCACTGCAATTGTGGGTGGGCGGTCAACCCATTGGACTTTCTCTCGTTTACATATGATGAGTTTGCTTCACATATGATGCGAGCTCTATATCGGCAGGCTAGGAGGGCTGCCGTGTCTTTGTTGGAACTGGCCTGCGTATGCAGCCCAGCTGCAATTCATTTCACATCAATCCCTGAGGAAAAAACATGAGTGCATCTCAAGCTGAACCTATCCAGTGGTTCTATGAAGATAACGGTCAGAAAAAAGGACCAGTCACAGAAGAGGCCATCGCTCAGCTCATACGTGCATCCACACTCTCGGGCAGCACGCCCGTTTGGAAGCAGGGCTTTGCCGATTGGACCGCCGTCCAGAACACCGATTTGCGGGCACACCTGGACACGACCAGCCCGCCGCCACTTTCCGGCGAGCACATCAACAACAAAGTGGTGTGGACCCTGGCCTTTGCGCCCCTGCTTGGGGGATTCCTTGAGTGGGGTCTGGCAGAGATTGTCTATAGAGGCGATGACTCCGCAGTGGAGAGTGCCATGAATAACGGAACGCTTTGGTTCGTGACTTTGCTTTTGAACATTGCGCTGGCTTTTTTTGATGAAAAGCTTCTCACGAAGGCGGGTCACAACACCAGCAAGTTCAAAGGCTGGCTGTGGATTGTTCCGGTCTATCTCTACCAACGCGCAAAAGCAACGAAGCAGAGCATTGCTTATTTCATTGTCTGGATCGTCTGCTTCTTGGTCAACCTCGGTATGTACGCCTGACGGCGATCCATCAGCAATATTTACTTCAACAATAGGGAAAAAATGAAAGTACTCGTCCTCGTATCGCTGTCTGTCTTGAGCCTCGCTGCTTGTGGCGCCAGCAAAATCCCAGAAACCTCGGATGTAAAAGCTCTTCTGGAGTCCAAGATCCAGGGCTGCAAGAACATCAAAATCACCAATGCCAAGAAGACCAATGGCTATCCGCATTCGACTTTGGCTGATGTCCATGTGGTGGAGTATTCGTACACCCTTGCCCTGAAAAACCCGTCGGAGTACAAGTCGTTGGCCGGTACCTATGAGAAAGAGAAAAAGACGCTGCAGTCTCTCAACTCTTCCATCGATGACATCCTCACACGCTCTAGCGCAGCGCTGGCGGAAAAGCGCAACCAAGAGTTTGCCCAGCTGCAGTCCGAAGGCCGTGAAATAGAGAAAAGAAAGAATGAATTCATGCGCCAAGCGAGAGTTGTGGGAAATGTGTCCTTTAAGATCAGCCAGTACTACCTGGAAGGATGTGCAGAGTCCATCGAAGACGTGGCGCCGGTTAGCGGTTTTCACGGTAGGCAAACTCTGAATGTTGGCCTCAGAGCTGACTCAACTGATGGATGGTTCGACATCAATGACATTGGCATGACCGGCAAGGCCATGATGCGCAAGACCGACAATGGATGGCGTGCCTATTGAGTGCTTTGTTGTGCTCGTCTAAGGGGAGACGGTCAACCAAAGTAATGAGGCGTCCAAGCTATGTGCTTGGACGTCTTTTAACTTGGCTAGAGCAGCCGTTGGATCATGCCGCTGCTGTCATGGAATCCCAGCAAGAGACCAAGCTACCAGTAGGGCGCTCATATTCGTCTCCATCGCTCTAGAGACATTCGTTAGAAATCAGATAGCACCTGTGGTGCAATGATTAGTGTATTAATTTTTTCGCCCGCTGAAGAGATTGCAGCTTTTGGTCCCGATGAATGGAGAACTCTAGTACGTCTGAACTCAATGGGGCGCTTGTGCCGGACAACAACGGGCACGTGCTGTGTCAGTTCGGGTCCACGATCCAGTTGTTGGGATTCGTTCATCAAGGGCCGTGGTCTTCACGCGAAGTGACAGATAGAAGTAAGCCGCCATCTGTAAGATGGCTATTCATCGACCAACTGGTGCCCCTCCATGATCCGAGTAGCGGTCACTTCCACTAGCATTCAAGCAGTTGGATACAGCCTTCCCAGCCAAACTCTTGAGATCGAGTTTGTCAGTGGCGGGGTGTATCGGTACTTCAATGTTCCTGAGCGCCTCCATGCGGGGTTGATGGCTACCGCTTCCCACGGCGCGTACTTTGATGAGCATATCAAGGAGGGCGGCTTTCGATTCGAGCGGGTTGGCTGAACACTTTGTTCTTGGAGGAAGAGGGACTGCGTGAAGAAGTGCACACGGCTCTCGCTATGAAATGTGATTCTTAACGCGCCGACCTCGCCTCTGCCGCGAGTTGATAGGCCGCAGCGACGAGGAGTAAGGGCTGCAAGTCGGCCTCAGGCTGGTTGCAGACCTTGGACCTCGAAAAGCTGACGACTGCTCTCGGTGGAAGCAGTCGCTGAAAATTCCATCCTGTGATTGACATGTCACAGCCGGCTATGCCACCACTCACTCTCGAGCACTTCACGAATCGCACCGGAGGTGTACCTGGCTATGACGCATAGTTTGATCAAACGTAAGGCGAACTAGCCACATCGCCTCCCATCTCGGCGAGCGCTCAGTTCCGACCGTTATGCCGAGTGGCTTCAGCGCAAAATCAGGGAATCAGTCGAACTGCGATACCTTGATCCTCATTCCCATACGTCGGCACGTACCCATGAACCTGCATGAGCATCTCGGCATCCCACATTTTGTTGAACTCCGTGCGATAGTTGAATAGCAGCTTCGGCTTGTTTCCGAACGCAATCACGCGTGCCACCGCGGCGGGTGAGGGGTGCTTGTATCTTGCTCCGTTTGAGCTGAAAAGGTATCGCGGACACTCCAGCGCCTGGACAAAGTCCTTCGACACGTTCTTATCGCTGCCGTGGTGCGGAACTTTCACGAGGTCAAAGCGGTGTTGCACGTCTCCATACAGTTCGCTCAGCGATGCGATCAGCCTGGAGGGGAATGCATCTGCGCCCAGAAGCACACGCTTCCCCTCATATTCCAGAACAAATGCGATGCTGCTGCCGTTGGCTTCTGTCGCGTCCTCTTTGAAATCCTGCTCAGACAAGGCCTTCACGTTTGGCAGGCCGCCAAAGTGCTCGCGCCCCTCATCGCCGTAAAAAGTGGACGTGGCAGGGATGTCCGCGTACAAATCTGCCTCGCCACACACGTCAATCCACTTCCGCTTCAGTGCTGCCAAATGCTCTGTGTCAGGCGATAGAAGCGTGATGACCGCGCCACCTGGCAATGTGATCTGTGGATAGTCCCCGTCGCCAACCATTAAGGCCGTATTTTTCAGCTCAGCGTTCCAGGCCACCTTCTTCTCAAGCAACAGCCCGGTCAACCGTTCACCTTGCTTCTCGCCGAAGGTTTCCCCCGGTAGGTGACGAAAACCGTTGAACCAGAAATCGCGGACCGGGACACCGTAAAAGTCCTTCTCCAGGAGCGTCAACATGCCGCCGATGTGATCTGCATCGACATGCGTGACAACGACGAGTTCCAGTGTGCCTTGGCGGGCTGCAAGGTCTAGAAGCCGCGCTTTCAACCCAGAAGGTGCGGACGGCCCAGCATCGATCAGCAGAACATGCGGTGCTTCGCTGGGACCATATTCGATCCACAAACAATCGCCAAAGCTTGCAGGGAGCGCAGTGACAGAGAACATCGTGACCTCGCTGAGTTTTATGCGACCGGCAGGCCCAGAAATCTGGACACCTGCAGCGTCGTGAACGGGCGGTTGCGAACGCACGCAACATCAGCTGCTCGAGCGGCCGCCAACGCACCCCGAACCTCTTCATCCTCCGGGTCCGCCATGTTGAGTAGCGTCATCCCTTCGACGAGCACGTGCAGGCCAATGGTGAAGTAGGGAAGGCCTCTTGTACACGCCAGCAGCATGAGCGAGCGCGCATCCTGCCATTCAGCTGTGCCACTCCTAGCTATGCGCAGCCGATACCATCCTGCCGCAATGGGTCCATCAGGAAGCCACTCAAACCGAGTGGTCAGGTTAGTCATCCACTGAACTTGACTGCCCAAATTCTTTTGCCCGAGCGCCAAAAGGTACGCGCCAACCGCTGCCGCGAATGGATTGTCTTCCTTCTCGTAGAGCATCTGAGTCGCCACACCTCGCTGGCTTCTCGACACCTCTTCTCCAGACGCCAAATCGCGTCGCGTCAAATGCTCAATGAGTGAGCCATACACCGGGTTCATTAACTTAAGTTCAACGGACCACTTCGCAGCCTCTCCTCCCTCGAGCGCTTTACGATGAATTGCCAGGGTGAACGCGTGGAAGTCGCGCTCGATCCATCCAACTGGATAGGGAATCAGCGTAGGGTGCCGCTTTCCCGCAGCTACAAGTATCCACTGCCTGAGGTATCCCTGTCGGAATGAATCCACAGGTCGGTCAGGAAGTGCGAAGCTGTGCGACAGGCCAGCGTCCTTCGCTGCATGAAGAATCTCAACATCGTTCGCCTGCGCTACCGCGCCGGCTGCAAATTCGCGAAGCCCTTGAAGCGAGACGGCCAAAGGCTGGCCAATTCCCTTCACTTTGAGATCGGCGTCTTGAAGATGCACCGACTTGAGTGCCGCGCTGATCACTCGCGGGACAAGGGACGCCCGTGGAGTATGGGCGCTGAAGTCTGTCGTGGGTAGTCTCAGTGACGGCATCACCATCTGGTACTGCTTGCCCTCCGCGACAGAGATCACTCTGCGGACTGACGTTCCGTTGGGGAGGCCCAGGTCGACCAAGTAGTTACCGGCAGCTGGCAATTCGACTGTAGCATCCGCGAAGTGAGCAGTGGATGCTCCCACTAGGACAGGTGCGTTGGTCACTACGGGCTCACCAATCGACGGCTGGCTTTCCGAACCTGCAATCGGCCACACAGAACACAGCAGTTCCCGGGCAGGTCCGAAAGATTTGTCGACCGGTGCTACGAATCTGATCTCTGTATTCATACGACCTCCAGCTGGATGTTCTGAAACGGCGGGATCAAGAAGGTGGTCACTGTCTTGGCTGTAAGCACACTTGGACTGGCAAAGGAGGCTTGTACTGAGCACACACCGTACGGGGCTTCTGTGCGCCAGGGGTGAGCCTGGTCCTGCCGAATGACGGTATTCCCAGTCGCCGTATGGCTGAGCTCAGCGATATGGTTGGCCTGATCCTTGTCTAGTGACACATGAACAACTACGTCCGGGTCGCCAGGCAAGCAGTGCAGCTGAAAACCGGTGCCCGAGATGCCGTCGGCCTGACACTGGGGCTTTCCGCTGAAATCATCCATCAACGCTGCCACAGCTTTCTGCAACTCGTGGGGCGAGACTGCCCAATAGTTTCCCTTGGGTCTAAACACAGCAAAGCGCGTCAGTCCCTGAAGGAGTGCCTTGGTGAAGTCGCTGATCTCCCCCACATTGCCGAACGCGGGTTCTCCGAAGCGAGCTGAATACAACACTGGGTTTGAACCGCCAAACACCTGGAGCGCATTCCCGGGCTGCAACACAGCCTGTCCGCCTTGATGGGGATTGAAAACGGTCGCGAGATCAACCGTACGACAGGCGTCAACAAAGTAGATCTGCTTCTTCGCGGCGCAGGAGCCCATTGCAAGACGGAACGACTGCACGTGGAGCGAGCTTCTCAGTAGGTCGGGATCGTCGCCTGAATCTCCAAGGAGCAGGTGCGTGCCCACCCCGTCACCGAGACCGTGACCGCAGAAGAAGAAGATCGCGACGTTGTCGGCATCGGAGTTCGCTCGGTCTTTCCACGCCTGAGCCGAATTTCTTACGTGAGGCCAGGTCGCTGGGGCAATCTGTTGACTAAGCCCAGTGGAGTCTGTGTACGTCGCCGGCGTTGGCTGCGAAATCAAGATCTCGACAGACTTCAGCGGGGCCTCCGGGTTGGTCAGTGTTTTGTCCACCCACTCAAGCATTGCCATTGCGGAAAGTGGCGGCGAAGTCAGCTGTCCCATCTCCCGATGCTGAGGATTGACCGATCCAGTTCCGCCTTTAAGGTGTGGATATGCCCCGACACCGACGATGAAGACATGGGTCCCCGGGCCTGGTGTCCCATCCAGGCGAAAAGTTGTCATCGTGCCCTCGCCCTCGCAGCAGTCCTGACATCAACTAGATTCACCCCCCCGCGCAACAGCGACTGCCTCGTGCTTGAAAACACAGGTGCCTTCTTCGCGGGGTCGGAGATCGTCAAGACAACCGCAAACTTGACACCGGCCTCCGGGTAGTCAGTACCTGCGCGCGTGAGGGAGTCGACCACGAGACGCCATTGACTGGTTCCCCCGAGGCGGGAGAACTTGCGCCCGTAATGCTTGACGGGCCACCACTTCGCGCCATGCGTGATCAGGTTCTTTTCCAGCGTGCCCGGATGATCCGGCTTGAGGCGGCCTTTGAAGCTGACCTCGCCAGTCTCGTCATCGACCTGCTCCTGCCGCAGGTAAGCATCAAGATTCACTCTCGCGAACTCAGCTTGATGTAGGCGATCGAGAGGCGGTGAATAGGCGATCGTGAGATGAACATCACCCCGCGTGACGCCATCAGCAACGAGAACGTCCGGCCATTCGAAGTCGAACGATAGCTCCCGCCCCACGGGAAGCGTGTCCTTAAAAACCAGAGTGATCGAGGTGTCGTCGGTTGCCAGCATGCTGTCGACGGAGCCCGGCATGCCGAAGCCAGCAAAGTCTTTACAGACATCCTTGAGAAGTTTGTCGTCTAGCAACGCCGGCATCCTGGCGAAATGGAACATCATCGCCATGAGTAGTTCTCGCGGCTGTTGTCCTTCAATCCGTTGGTCAAGTAATGCCAACGTTTTCGCCACCAGGGGCGCCGCATAGCTAGTGCCCTCGCTTGGCGCCAGATTGCATACGTGATCGATGGAGCGAAGCGGCATTCCGCCAGCCACACAGCCGCCAATGTGAGCGAAATCTGGCTTGATTCCGGCTGCAGTCGCAGGACCGCGCCGCGAGTAGCGCGCTGGGCGTGTCTGCCCATTTTTATCCAGCGGCTCAAAGGCGCCGATCGTGAGGTTTCGTGCCGTCTCTCCGGGTACGTAGAGCCGGTCAGCGCCGAGGGGCCGGTAAGATACCAAATCCTGCAGGGCAGGCGTCGCACTGTCCGGCCAGCGATTGCGCACCTTCAAGCCTTCCAAGTTGCCCGCAGAGATCACGAAAATTACATCGTGTTTGTCAGCAATCTGGTCGAGGATCGCGGCGTAAGGGCTGTAGCCGTTCTGATCCGTCATTTCCTCAGGGTTGAGACTGAGGTTGATCACTCGCAATCCTGCGGGCTTCACTGAACTCAGCTGCACATCTAGCTGCCGCATCATTCCCAGGAAACCTTGTTCGAAGTTGTCCTCTAGCTTGTTGTGATCTTCTGAATAGAGGTCGAAGTCGAAGAAGCAACACGGGTCTGATTCGATGGGCTGCCCCGGGTTGAATGCGGCGCCATTTACTAATAGGCCGGCTATGAAGGTCCCGTGATCCCGCTCGCTGTCAGGCTCACGCATGTAGTCGAGGGAGCCCGCCGACCACCTGAGGAGCCCCGTATGGCGGCTAACGCCCGCATCAACAATGCCAACAACTGGGTAGGGAATTCCGGCCTGTGGCTGCGGCAGAAGCACTCGACGGGGGCTGGTGGCGGGAGCCGCAGTCGTCGATGCCTGGCTGCCGCGGCTGATGCCGGCGCCAAGGGCGTAGCGCCGGACAAGCGCTGACTCGTCGAGGAACATCATGACTTTGACCAGCAGTTGTTCGTAGGCGCCGCTGCGCACTATTTCAGACGAGAACTGGACCGTAGTGACGTGGAGTGCCTTCCACTCACTGCTTGACGACCAGATCTTCAGCTTTGGCGAAATACCGCGGAGGTTCTCCCGAAACGCACGAAGGGCGCGACGAACTTCGACTCGCTCGTCCGCAGCATCACTCAGGCTGGCCTCATCCACGAAAAGCTCGACAGTGAAGTATCTCGCCGCAGGCCACCTGGAGAAATGACGAACTGCCTCATCGAGGCCGAAGCCACGCTTATCCTTGAGGGTGGGCAAAGCGATGTCTTCGATAGCTCCGGTTTCCGAGCGTGCGGAGCTCGCCTTGAGCTTGTTCTTTTTGTCCCGCTTCGTGACCTTCAGCTCGGCTTTCTCGATCGCTCCCGAGACGTGTTCCAGCGTGGAGGGAGTCACTTCAAAGAAGAGCTCTCCCAGCGCGCCCGAACCGACGAGCGGTAGGTTCTTAGGCTTGAAGAGCGCTTCCATCGGGCGGTGCGACTTCGCAAGAGCAGTGGACTGCAGCCTGACCTTCACGAACCCCAACTGCCGATTGGAAGATGCTTGGAGGCTCGTTCGAATGGAATCTACCTGCTTAAGGAGGCGCTGTTTGTGTCGAGCGAACTCGGCATCCTTTCCCTCATAGAAATCCTTCGTACCCCCGCCTCCCCCGTTTTCTGGGATCTTCATGTACTGCTTGGTTTGTAAAACCACTTGGACGGGGTTGTTAGCCATAAGATGCGTGTGCTACATGCGCTCAGGAGAGCGTTTCAGGGCTCGGCTGACCGAGGGTTGCGTCATGTTGGTGGCTTCACCAAGGTCGGATTGAACGATTTTAATATCGCGATAGTCGAGGGCTTGTTGAAACCAATGCGCCTCATCATGCTGCAGTGCTTCGCGAATTGGGTTCTTGCGATTACTTGCCGAGAGGTCGAGAAAGAGCTGAACCGCAGCCATCACTGAAGGGTTGTCCTTGGCATTTAGCGTCATGTGCCGCTTGATGAAGTCGCACAGCGTCTCGATCTCCGAGCCGCTGTACCCGTCTGTCAGCCAGGTCAGAACTCTGATGGCTCCAGTTTTGATATCGAAGCCCTGAACGTAACGCTCGATGATCTTAAGCCGAGTCGGCGCATCTGGAAGTCCGATCTCGATGCGTGCATCGAACCGCCGCCAAACTGCAGGGTCCAACAAACCCTCATGATTCGTGATTGCAATCGTCAGCCCCAGCGGCGAGCGCGCATCCATCGCTTGCAGCACTGCGTTAACGACACGCTTCACTTCTCCGAGTTCCTGAGGGTCATCACGAAGCTTCGCGATGCCATCAAACTCATCCAGAAGAAGTACACACTGATATCGATTCGCGAAATCGAAGAGGGCGCGAATGTTTCTCGCAGTTGTCCCAAGGTAGGAGCTGGTCAACCCGTCCAATCGCGCCAAAACCACCGGTAGACTCAGCTGAGCCGCAGCCCACAAAGCGAGTCGAGTCTTTCCAGTACCAGGCGCGCCAAAAAAAAGCGCCGTACGAGGAACCTTTAGGCCCGCACTCTGCAGTTCGTGGGCGCCCGCCCACTGCATTGTCAAATGGTTGACCGCGAGCTCCAGCCTGCTGTTCAGTAAAGGGGGCTCCAGCTCGGCAAGCCGATCGACGGTCAGGATCTCAGCGAGCGGAGCACTGGTCTCCTTATCCACCGGAGGATAGGTGTTGGCCGTCATTACCTCGCCGGCGGAGACCGCCCTCGAGCGCACCACTCGTGAGGGCACCATCTTTCCCACGCTGCCTTGCTTCGCGCTTTCGAGGACATCGTCGATTGCCTTGACTTCATCGGCACCGCCCGCCTTGCGCAACGCCTCACGTAGGCGCTCGGCCTGCTGCATTGCTGTAGCAGGCTTGTCGCGCACTGCAGCGCGAAGCAGTGCTAGTACGATTGGGAAATGCTCCATTCTCAAAATATCAATTTATATGCATTTAAATGAATATTTTATCATCAATTTTAATTCTGAATGCATCCCAATGAAGAGGAAATGCGGGAATTTTAATTTTTCATGCAAGGTGGATTTTGACGAGCTCGGGCTGCACTCACCAACACCGACCGAGATAGGGGCTCATGCACGCCCCTCAACTTAGTGCCCAGCCTCCGACCGAACTGGTAAGTCTCAAGCTTGAAACAGAGGTCACGGCACTGGTGCTGTTCAAGCCATCCTGTCGATGGGCTATGCCTTGCTGAACCGGTTCTGTCTGCTTTCGCTGCACTCTAGGCGCTCACGGCAGGGATCTGACCCTAAGCGGACCATGACCAAGCGAAGTCGAAAAACCGCACTCGCTGCAATGCGGAAGTAGCCTGCGGCATGCCGTTTTCGGCGGAATGCAATCCTTCGCAGCAGGAGTGCCTACCTGCAGCTCTTTTGCGCTGAGCAGCAGTTGGCCATCGGCCGCAGTCGTTGCGCACCGTGACCGAGTTTTACTTGTCGACAGATAGCTGAGGGTCGTGAAGCACCAGCAACGGAGTGCCCTTTGAACTTTCGTTTACCCCTGCGCAGGCTTCCTAATCAAGGGGTCAAGCGCCGTGTCGTCGGAGCGACAGCGATCGAAACCCGGAATCCGCGTTGGATGAGGTTTTCGAATGCCTTCGACAGGTTCACCTTGCTAAAAAACGGTAAGTTCTGCTTGAGTGTCGCATTGCCCTCGCCTAGGATTAGAAAAACAATCTCATAGTCAGCGCTCTTGACTGCGTCCAAGGGCACGAGATCACGTGCAGCCGGATTTACCCCGCGTAGTACCTTTCGCGCCTTCTTGCGGAACGCTTTGTCGCCGAGCATGATTTCAGCAGCTACACCGCCCTAAGCAAAGAGATGGCTCAGTCCAGTCGATCCGCCCTTGCGATGCTTTACGTGCACCAATTGCTTGGCAGGAGTCAGCAGGTCGCAGAGTTCTATGGACGATGTAGCCCGGTCGGTCTTGACAAGCTTCTTGTCCAACAGGAAGTAGCCATGCGCTGCGGCCGCTCGACTGTTGTACTCGCCCTCGGACTCAATTTTCGATTTATCTCCGTCGTCCCACACTTCAACTGCCGGAAATGCAAGGGAGGATATCTGAACCAAGTCCAATGTCTCTGTAATACGGCCAATGAATGTCGCATCAACCTCGTACCACTTACCATCGAAGATGATGTTCGTTTTGTCGCCGTCGGCGATCTCGAAGTAGATGCAGCGATACACCGGGTGTTCGGTAATGTTGCCATCGACGTCGTGGACAAAAAGCCGGTCGCGCTTCAGACCCTCGACGGTTAGGCGCGCCAGATCAGGAATGGTGTCGAGGTAGTCGGCCGCATGGATGACGGGACGCACACCGTCTTTGTTCCGCGTAAAGCTGAAACCGAGGATCGTGTCCCATGTGCCAATCTCCGGCAGTGTGACCATGACTCCAGGATTGCGTGCGGAGACAGCTTGAACCAGCTGCGCATTCAGCGCATCGATCGAGGCATCATCTTTGACCTTACGGACGTTGTCCACCCACGAGAAGGACGTCTTGTAGTCGTCATTGTTGTAATAGCCTTTGATGCGGCGGGCCAGCTCCGGGAAATCTGCGGCGTCCATTTCGGCGCCAAATGAGAACATCGCGTCTCCACCGGCGATCTGCATAAGGTCAACTCCGCGTTTGGGAACGCCCGTCACAGCGCGAAGAACATCCCGTAGGATGTCGATCCCGAAGACGCCTACCTCCGAATCGCGAGCAGCCTGAGACTTCTTCTGAACAGGCTGGTCTTCAAGAGTATGCAAGTCGACGCTGCGCAGTGATTTGTCGTCGAGTGTGTTGAGCGCTGTACGGAGGCCAAAGTCCTGAACGAACAGCGACTGGTCGATCAAATACCGGCCGTAGCCAAAGGTAAAGGCAAAGACGTCGCCTTCCACCCGAAGCAATAGCACCGCCGAACTCGATCGATTTGCGAGATCGGGTATGACGCGGCCCGCCACCTCGTCGAGCACAGGACCCCAACTAGGCCTTTTCTCCGCGCTTCGTCTCACGTAAATGACTCCGTCGATACCTAGGGTGTCTGCCATTGGGTAAGTGTCCACTGGTGCGTCAGCAAGCAGATCCGCAAACAACATTTGGCCGTCGCCTAAGGGCTTTGCCATAAAAAGGTTCAGGCGGCGATAGCTTTTAGCCATCTCATTCTCTCAATTGAGTTCGACACCAGCGCATGAATCGGAGCTCCGAGAGAATCAGCCTAGGTAATGGGAGCCACCGCAACCAAATGGTTTGAAAAACTAGTTTCGGTCTCACATCGCCAGGTTGCCCAAAGCTTGCATCCTTCGGCGGATCCAAGATCCAACTCCAAGGCAAGCCAGTTGCGCGCTGCCATGACATGAGTGTCATGTCCCGGAAACGTCATAACCTCGGCGACATACTGCACATCAATGTTTTGAGGCTTCTTGGCATTGGAGTTCAACCATGCAAGAAACAGCCGCTCTGTCACCCCCATCAGCGATGGGTGAACAACAGCAGACGAAGTAAATTGATGCATTTGCGACCACGTTTCCGAGGCGGGTAGGTCTTTGCGGTAGGCCGTTCCCCACGCTGCAACATGCACGTCCCCGGAGACCAAAGAAACCCGAATCTTCTTGTCGCGAGCAAAATTAGATAGCACCTCGAGCAGTCGCTTTCGCTCCCCCTCATGGTCATCATGTGACCAGTGATCTTTGAGGTCGTCGGCGTTGCTATCGGTGACGTGATCCTGCCCGAATTTATCCAAAAACAGTTCTGCCAATGGGAGCTTCGGGTGCACCACCGGCACGGAGGACATGAACAGCAGGTGTTGACATCCAATCTTCGGTTGAAGCCCTGCACCTCCAGACTGTAAGCTACCTGTCCATTCCTTGATTTGCTTCCACGTATCGGATCCCATGACTTGGGTCCGAGAGCGCTCCGTGCGCAAGTCGGCAGCGACGACAGATACTGGTCCAATCGAATAGGTAGACGTAAATCCTGGCTGGTTGTCGAGCAACGGAAGTGCTACCGAGTCCTTAGCGAGCACCTTGCTCCATGGGATAGGCTTTAGCAGAGGATCCTGACGGGTGAATCCTGCCGGCGTTGTGTCCTCCAGTTCAGGCAGATCTTCCAGCGCATGTTGCATCTGGAACACCCAGAATGCTCTGCGTGCATGGCGAAAGAGTGTTTGAAATAGCTCGCAGTTCTGCATCTCACAACTGTATGACCCCCAGCCGTCAAAGATGTCGTGGTCGTCCCACACCATGATGGTTGGCATGGACGCCATCGCTGCCCCTGCATCAAGCGCAGCTGTCGCGGACGACCATGGCTGCCTCTCACTGGGGAGCCATCGTTGTTTGTACAGGCCGAAATAGTAGGCCTCTATCTCCCGTTCGAGAGACTTGCTGACCTTGAAGTCCAGTTGGGCCTGGCGAGGCAGGCCAACCCATTGCCGCAGCGCTTTGATGTCTTCCCAGATAGAGTCAAAGTAGATCTGGTCGCCGCCCATGAGCATCAAGTGAAAACGCTGAAGGCCTTTGTCGTGAATGCGCTTCTCATGCCACAACTGCTCCTTGTCCAGCAGCTTGACTTCTCCTTCCCCAGGCCTTCTGCGCAGTTTGCGATCATGGCTGTAGAGCAGGTCCTCCCACACTGCATCCGACGTACGGATGATTTTCCTCATCACCGCAGGGTCAGAGAATCCGTTGCACGATACGTACGCCATGCGCGGAGAAAAATCCTTGCCTGGCACCGTCATGTTCCAGGTTAGCCCATCCGGGATGCCGTAGCTGACCGTGCGTTCATCCTTCAAGACCTTGCAGGAAATGTCGTAGCGCAGATAGCGCTCGCCACGCGTTGACAACAGCTCCCTAGGTGCAGGACATGTCTTGCCATCGACTTGGAGTTCCGGGATCTGTGCACCTGCCTTAAGACCAATCAGTGCCGTTACTCGCCAAGCATCCCCTTTTCCGATACCGCGGAACGACAGCACCGGCCCCAGCAGCAGATCCTTTTCATTCATGTTCAGCCTCCTCAGGTATTCATTTCTTTCGCTACTACCTTAACGATTCGAGCGCGAGACACCGCCCTGCGCGCCACCAGCGCTGCTTCACCGGTTTGTTGCAACCATTCAATAAAACGCTGACTCGCGTGTCTCGTCTGTGAGTCGTCTCGGCAGTTGGCCAAGAACGCGAATTGCACCTTCTGCACGTCATCGGCCACAAACACTCCAAAGGGGCCGCTTACCACCGTCGCGTCTGGAAATCCCAGTAGTGACGTGGCTTGGGTTTCCGTTGCGCCCCGGTGACAGGCAATCAGGTGCAGTGGCCCATGGGCCGAAGCCAGAAGCTTGATGCGTTGGTGATCTTCCAGGAAGGGCCGCCCCACCAACTCGCGCGCCGCGGCCACACTGAACGAGGCTGGAATCGCATGAACGACTACCACTACGTCCTTGCCATCCAGATTGACCACCACACCGCCGTCCACCGCCTTGGCGCCCTTGAGCCCGCCCAACGCCGTTTTGAGTGTCATCTCCATGGCTGTTTTTCGTTGACGGAAGTCGAGCCGGGTCCAGCCCAGGGCTGCGCCGACATCGAAGCGCGTCGACGCAGCAGCCTGTACGCCCCGTTGCGTCAGCGAAACCACGGCATCCGAGAGAGCCTCGAACACGCGTTTTTTTGCATCGGCAACGGTCTTCACCTCGCCACCCCGAAAGGCGCTTTGCCGGGAGAGATAGTCCTGAAAGCGCTGGTTGCGCTCGCCTGCAGAGCCCTGAACGTCGGCCACTGTCGGTAAAGCCACCAGGCGCACCTTGGCTTGCGCAGAACGAAGGCCCTCCATGTATTCCGCGTGGCAGATGCCGATGTCCTGGTCGCCTGCGGCCCAGCCTGCATTGCCGTTGGATAGCACGATAAGTACATCACAATCGCGCACGGCTTGCAGACAGGCATCCCAGCTATCTTGTGCGCCCTCGGCCGGCGGTGCGTCTTCGTTGATCCAGACTTCAAAGAGTTTTCGCCCCAGCACCTCGGCTGATTCGATCTCCCTTTTCAGCTCCTTTCGCAGGTCGGTCAGATTGGTCTTGCTACCTGCAGGAAAAGCGTCCATACACCGGCTAGACAGCATTACCTTGATAAGAGACTTGGCCAAGAAGCACTCCTGTTGTGGTTTTCAAAGACGATGCGTAGCTAAATACCGGAAGGGCTTTTTCGTCTTACTAACTAGCACGCTTGGAAGGCGCCGGCCCTCTCGCATAGCCCACGCTGCTCGACGAAGAGTCCAGTCATACACCTCCGACAGTCGCTTTTGCTTACAAGCGTATCAGAACATTGGTTGGCCATGCTTTATGGCTAACCCATTGAAGCTCACACTGAAAGAAGTATTGAGTTTTTTGGATCTATGCAGAGTTACAGGAGCACCGCCGGTTCAGCACTGGGGTGATTGCAATGCGCACTAACGAGTCTCGGAAATCGCTCCGACGCGCCAAGAAGCGCAGGGATGAGATCCGAGATCCGACACCGTCAGATGCTGAGCAGAAGGGATGGACCGAGTGCGCCGAACTTGACGGAAGTCGATCGACAAACAGGAGCAGCGCCATATCGCTGGGCGCCCAAATACTCTTCAAGAAGCTTGATTTGAGCGTCCACTTTCTGGCCAAGAGCAGCCCAAGAGGAAAACATTGCGGTCAACAGCAATCGCTGCAGAGCGGACTTGGCCAGATGAAGGCAGCTTCAGGCTGTGAGCCGTCGTCAGTTTCTGGCCGGTCAACAGGGACAAGTCTCGGTCTCATTTTCTGGGCCATGCGAGTCATCCGACGTGGAGGTCGTCACCAACACAAACCGTTGGATCGAGTCTTATTGAGGGCCGAGCCTGAGTAGCCTACGGTAACACCAAGACTTGGATGCTATTGATGCTTTGGACGGGGAGCTCTCCAGCGTCAGATGTAGTACTAGGTGGAGTGCGCACCTTAACCAGCAGCCTTGGAAGCTAGCCTCGCCGACTACGGCGGCGATGGCCCCTCACACTCTGGAGGTTATTTCTCGGATTGGTTTGTCGTCGCCTTGCATCGGAGCGACATCAAACCCGCCTCGGGCCGCCTACACAAAAAGCAGTTGTGGCACGCCTGCAGGTGCAGCGCCTTCGTAGAACTTGATGAGCGTCGAAAACGAAGTGGTCAACCTATTGCCGTCGTTTGGGTCCACGACTTTGGCTGTCATTCCTTTGAAATCGGCTGTGTCTCCAGCAAGACCTGCGAGGATCACTGCATGACCCATCTTGGCCTGCGGCGTGTAGCCAAGGAGCAGCACTGGGCCAGGAGCGAGTAGCATCGCCCAAACGTCAGCCGTCATCGACTTCAAGCCATCTGTGCGCAATTTCAGCGCTTTGGCGAACGGCTCCACCCTGTCTACGGCAATGGGAGACTTCGCGTCATACATTGACTTCCACATCTCCCCGAGTTCCCCAGCAAGTTGCTGCATGGTAACTGGTACGCCCCTAGCCGCGGACATCAGCATCGCTGCTAAAGCGAGCCAGCACAAATCGGCCGATCCTTGATCGACCGGATAAACCTTTCCGCTGTGATCGATTGACACCGGGGCAGCCGTGACGAGGCCGGAGACAGTTGCTGCGCCTGCGGAAAGAATAATGTCTCTACGATTGATCATGTACTTTCCTTAATGGTTCCCGGACGTCTGGCGCTCCACTTCACTAGTTTTGACATCACTCAGCTCTCCTTTTGCACGCGCTTGGACGGGCTGGCTTTTGCTGCAGTTATCTGGGATTGCTGCAGGCAAGTCACGCGTGGAGAGACGCAGCAAACGCAGCTCGCTATTGGAGCGAACCAATCGAGCTGCGGCACGCGCGTCTTGTATTCGTTCAGCGTCCTCTTGGAATCCGGAAGATACGCACAGAGCAGCGCGAAATCACTGCTCTCTCGGCCCCTCTAGTTGTTGCTGCAACCAAAGGTGTGAAACCCTTGGTTGTATTCTTTGGTTTGCAACTTCGCAAGGTAGCTCACCCGGTGCAGCGCCTGCCGCAATGATTCCTCATCCCCCCTGGTGATCTGATAAGTCGGATTGTCAGGAACATGGACATAGCCTGGCATATCGCCAACAAACATGCCGAGAGCCGATGCCCAGGCCCCATGGATCCTTGCGAACATGTTACTGCTTTCCAGATTGAACCTCCCCATGAATGCGTAGGCAGCGTGGTTGAACACCAGCGCCACGTGGTAGTGCACACGGCCATTGCCACTAATCTCCCTGCACCACATAAAGCGCATATTCGCGTCATGAACGCGATGTTTTTCATTCCTGCTTTGATTCTGTGCGTGCTCGATCTTGGCTCGCATGGATGCGATGAACTTCGAGATAACTGCATTGCTGAGCAATATATCAGCGGAGACATGGCTTGGCACATGCAAATCAAAGCGCATCACACAGATGCTGCTATGACGCTCCAAAGAGCGATATAGGCAATCATGGATTCGCTGGAGGTGGTTGGTAATCAAATACCCGTGGTTGGTCTGAACAGGAGATCCTTGGAAGTGATCTCCATGGAGCAATTGATGGTTGGTATTCAATGGATTGCGTTTCATGCTGTGTGTCTTAGTGGTTGTTGACACACAGTTCAAAGCGTTAATCAGGATTGCATTTTCATGGATAAAAAATGCTATCAGTCAGATCACTCCATTTCTGCTTTGTCCAATGACTGTATTGAGATGCATGAATGCTTATCAGCAAGTAACCCTGTAATGATCTTCCATCTGAGCTTCGTGCTCAGAGGTGGTATATATACCCAATTGCTACATGCATCCAGAGGATGCCCTAGTGCTATTGATGGTTCTATTCCATGGCTAATGAACTAGGCAGCACTCATACATGAGCATATCAACCAAATGCCACACTATCTCTATACCCCTTCTATACTAAGCACCATCTCTATACTAATTAATAGAACTTAAACATACAGCGCTAGAGGCGTAATTCATACTGTAAAGCAACAGATTGCCTAGAACAATTCCCTGGTGATCTGTTGCTTTATGCTTTGTAATTCACTCTTAAAGAATATTAAACAGCCTGCTGATCGCGAGCATTGATTTTCTCTTGAATCCAGTCCTCTATTTCGCTCTCAATCCATCCAACAGATCGTAAACCTAGGTTGATTGACCTAGGGAAAATTTTGAGATTTATAAGCTTGTAGATCGATGTCTTGCCTAGTCCTGTTTTTTCAACGACGTCTTTCAGTTTAAGTACTCTCATGGCGAACTCCGGTGTCTTTGACATCGGATTGCTTTCGCGCGCCCTTTTAAGCTTCTATGAATTGGGAAGTTGCAAAAAATGCATAGGAACTTCTTCTCTATGCAAAAGTGGCATGGGATGGATTAATTTGTCTTTCTATTGCGAAATTTCCTTGTCATCAAGTGGTTTTCATAAAACCATGCGCCGCTAGTTCGCACAGAATTGCAGTTAAGAGTTCTTCTAAAAACCTCGCCCGAGTCAAAGGATGCGGATTGAAATATTACGGGTATTCATTAGGAATGCGCTGCAGTGCATCGAGTAGCACCTGGCCGCATCTAGCCCAAGGTAGGGGGCATGCAGACGATACTGAGGTTCTTCCAAATTTATCTATTTTTGGGATTGATCGGAAAATTCTCTTACTGTTGAGAGACCACTTTGAATGACTAAAGTTGGCATTTGTTCATGCCTCAATCACATCAAGTTTAGCAGTGTGTCTGGTGCAGCCTCATGTGCCAATTCGCAAAAAAATTCCCGCAGATTCCTCCATGAGGAAATCCAATCATCAATTGTTGTCTTTAAGCTACTTCACAAGAAATACGTTGGACTTTACAATCTATAGCGTGTCTAAAAAATTTCTAGAAATATTTTAAAATTATGGATAAATTCGAAGTTGATTATTATCTGAATGGTATTTTTGGAAATATTGAGATAGATATTAGATATTGGCGATCTATGGCACTTTTCTTGAAATTCGGTTCGGATGTTAAAGTCGCGAAAGTTGACACATTAAAATCATTTATTGCTACGGTTTTAAAAATTGAGAGCATTCATAATTACTTTGTGGTGCAAGAATGCATTCGTTTGGTTAATAAGCAAAAAATCACCTCGAGTAAATTTAGTTTTTTGTTTGATTATTCCGAGAAAACAATTGCTAGAAAGCTTAAAGAAAAAGGGCTTTTTGAAAACAAAGAGGTGGATGATGTTTTTTTGAGCGATCAGTCGAAAGACGTTAAGATATGCTTTTTAATTGATTTTTCAAATCACCCTATTGATTTACTTGCTCGATGGTTATATTCGGTGGAGCAAGAAATGGAGAATTGTGTTGAGTTTAAGAAGAATCTCAAGTGGATTAATTCGCAGAAGAAATTAGAAGTGGCAAGAAACGTGTTTAGAAGAATTTTGGGTGTTCCTAATTTCTCTAAGGATGATATGGAATCATTCTTTTTTGCTTTTTATGTAGGTTTGGATCATAAAAGGTCAGTATTTGGGAAGATAAAGGCTGATTATAATAGCTTAATGCACAGGGAGAAGAGCGATAAAAAGCAGTTCAATGTTTATATTGAACTGAAAGTTTTTGAAAACATTGAGAAGATATTTGAAGAAAATAAAATGTCTGGCTCCGAGCTTATTGCATTTTTGTTTGACCCTAAGAACAAAAATAAAATCAATGAATTGATTTATAATCTAAAGCGAAATATTTAAAAAATCTAGCTGAATGTGAGTTTGCTATTGGTTTGAGATTGGATAATTGGTTTTGTGCGACTATTTGATGGCCTTTGAAATAAATTCAGTATATCGGCGGTGCCTTGTGATAATATGAAATTTTCTAGTTTAATGTATAAGGCTATCAAGAATATTTTTTTAATGCAATTGCTCTGATATGGGATTAGTCTATATTGTGAAGGTAAATGCTTGATGCGTTTTATGTGTCCGATAGGTAGTAATTGCTGATCAAAGGCTTGAGCGATTGAGTTAGCGTTGTACGCCCCTGTTTGATGTATGAGGCGAGGCTGAATTAATAAATACCGCCCAGCATTGCATCATTTCCCGGCGCTTTTCTAAGGCGTCACCTCGACGATATGCTGCTTCCACCTTACTCTCTAAGGTGTGCGCTAATGCTTGTTCAGCAAGTTCTCTAGGAAAGTTGGTTTTTTCCCCAGCCCAATCGCGAAATGTTGATCGAAAGCCGTGAGGGACTGCTGCGGCTTTCATGCGGCGCATTACTGAAGTCATCGTCATATCCGAAAGTGCTTGTCCTTTGGTTCCTGGAAAGATCAGGTTGCTGTCTCCGATGCGAGGCATATCCGTAAGCAGCTTAAGTGCGGCTTCAGATAGCGGGACGCGGTGTTCTACGCCGGCCTTCATCCGCTCCGATGGAATAGTCCAAATAGCTTTACGGAAGTCAATTTCTGACCAGAGTGCACCCCGAACTTCACCCGAGCGCGCTGCAGTGAGGATCAGAAATTGAAGGGCTTTAGCTGCAATTCCTTCACGCTTGCACAAGTCCAGCATGAAAAAAGGCATGTCATCTACCGGAATTGCCCGGTGGTGCTCCACCTTCTGGATCTTGGCTGGCGCAGCCAAGACTTTGTCGAGGTGGCCTTTCCAGCGAGCTGGGTTCTCTCCGCTTCGGTATTTGCGGACAGTGGCCCAGTCGAGCACTGACTCGATCCGTCCCCGCAGGCGACTCGCAGTTTCGTTCTTGGTGCTCCAGATGGGTTCCAAGCAAGCTAGGATGTGTGGAAGGTCAATGATCGACACGCTTACTTGTCCAAGATGGGGCATCGCATAGGCTTCGAGGGTGTTCTCCCATTGCTGACGGTGCTTAGCGTTTTTCCATTCGGACGCCTTAGTCCTGAGATATTCCTCAGCACACCAACGAAAGGTCTTTTCGGTGGCCGCCTTGGATGCGATAAGACTGCGTTGCTGCGTCTTTGGGGAGATAGGAACTTGACCGTTTCGAAGATCATCGTGGATCTTTCTAGCTTTGTCGCGCGCTTCCAGCAGGCTGACTGATGGATAGGCGCCAAGGCCCATGTCCTTGCGCTGTTCGCCAACTTGGACTCGCAAGATCCAACTGCGATAGCCGGCTGCAACGCGCAGGTGAAGTCCGGCTACGCCTCCTACGGCGTGTCTTCCTTCTGTTTTGATGGCCCCCACCGCGCGGTCTGAGAGCTGTTTGGCAACTTTGGGCATGATGCTGAATGCAATGGATCGGTGCCCACATTATGCCCACATAAAACATTTGCTGTTGACAAATATTGGCGAACTCTCACGAACTGGAGTTGGTGGAAATAATAATAAAATCAATGGCATTGTGGATTGTGGCGATCTGCGGCGAACTTGATTATGGCGGACTCCCTCTCCGCCATAGCATCGGAAATTAGCGGCTGTAGCTCAGCTGGATAGAGTACTTGGCTACGAACCAAGGGGTCGTGGGTTCGATTCCTGCCAGCCGCACCAAAACGTCAAGCCTCAGAGTAGCAATGCTCTGAGGCTTTTTCGTTTTGATGTCTTGGGCGATTCCTGGGCATTTCTAGTGTCGCCAAATTTCCGGTTTGCAGCGATTGCTGCCGCCCGTCGATTGATCGCGCGCGTTTGGTCACAATCGCATATCGTCCATCCGCGCACCGATGTTCGAGTCGGCTCAGTGACGTCTTTCAGGGTAACAGCCGACGCTGGCCATCAGGGCACTCCAAGTAACTGCTAGATTTCTGCTATCGCAATGCATAAATAGGCGCTATGGACCCATTGCGGTCGGTCAAAGAGTGGTCGATCAATGCCTGTTTTGCAACGATTGCGCCTCTTGCTAGGCTCGTTTCAGACGACAGATTTCGGCCATCCTGATACGTCAGCGCTCAACCGATTGGGAACTTGTCGCGGTTGCGCGCAATGAACTGGTCCAGCGTCGTCAGCGACACACCCCAACTGCGCACAGCATTGAGGTCTACCTTGTACCCTTCGACGTTGTTCCACGATTCAGACTGGGTGGCTAGAGAACCGTAGGGTCGGTCGAGCAGTTCATCGTCCGACAACGTCATCGCCGAGACCGGCTTGCCCGTCGCATCGCTAATCTTGGCAGCAACCTCGGGCAAGGTGGCGCGCTCCACCGCCAGGTCGATTTCATGGCCATGAAATCGCGCAGGATCGGCAAAGGCGGCGGCGGCAAACTCGCCAATCTCGTCCGCCGCGATCCAATCAATGCCGGTGTCAGCTGCGATTGCTGTCTCGAAACGACCGCGCTGACGGAGCGATGCGAATTGCACGTCTGCCTGCGGAGGCACGATGTCCTCCATGATCATGGCTGGCTTCAGGATGACCCAGTGACGGAAGCCTTGCGTCTTGACCATATCAATGACAGCGGCCTTTTTGATCCAGTACAGCGGCTCCCAGCGGCCTTCGTTCCAGCCAACGAAGTTCTTCTGATCGCCTGCACGGGCAACTGACGTGTGGACCACCGTATCCACCCCTGCACGCCCAGCGGCCTCAATCAAAGCCTTGCCAGTGACCACCTCGGTATCCGGATCGCCAGGGTGTGACCCCATCTGCATTGAGAAAAGACCGCCCACCCCCGCCAGCGCGGCGTCCATACTGGCGGTATCGTTGAAGTCGCCCTTCACAACATCCACACCTAGTGCCCTGAGCGCCTGAGCTGCGGCCGAGGAAGGATCGCGGGTCATGGCGCGCACGGGGCAGCCTGCCAGCAGCAGCGCACGCACGACGGCGCCCACTTGCTTGCCTGTGGCGCCTGTGACTAGAACGGGAAGGATGGTGGAGTTCGGCATGGAAACCGGCTAACTTCGCGCCTTTGAGAGCCTTCTCAGAAGAATGGCGTTGTATCGGACAGTCATGTATCTCGTGTAGTGCCTTGGACGCCTCGCGAGCCTTAAACTGCCATCCTCTACTCAAGCGTTTGCCCCCGCATATGGAACGTTTCACAATTTCTCTGGACGAACGGCTGGCCCAAGAGTTCGACACACACATCGCCACCAAAGGCTACAGCAACCGTTCGGAAGCGGTGAGAGACATCCTGCATGTTCACCTGGCGAAGGCACGCGAAACCCAAAATGCCAGTGGGCCCTGCATTGCCTGCCTTTCTTATACCTATAACCACCATGAGCGCGAGCTTGCGGATCGCCTGGCAAGGATTCAGCACCAACACCATGGACTGACGATCTCCACCACCCACGCACACCTTGACCACGATAACTGTCTCGAAACTGTGCTACTCAAAGGGCCAAGTCAAGCAGTACGCCATTTCGCCGATTGCATCTTGGCCGAACGTGGGGTGCACCACGGCAGCATCAATATCGTGGTGCTTCCAGAACATATGCATCATGTCGGTGCAAGCCACTCTCATCCCTGAACCAATCTAGGGCACACGCCCGAAGCGGCTCCAGCCATCAGGTGGGTGCCAGCGGCTGGTATGAAGATTGCTAATTTCTTCCTACAAATAGGAAGAACTATGCAGACATTGATTAAAACCAGCCGCAGTGTGTTTTCAGTCGCGCTAGCAGCCGCATTCCCCGCACTTGCATCGGACCTGCCTAGTTCGCAGACACCTGCGTCAACAGAATTCGAGCATTCCGAACTTCCGACCATTGAGGTCAAAGGCCAGACGATGGGCGATGCCTCGGAAGCGTTTACTACGACAAACTTCGATAACACAGATATCAAAAATCTCCTCATCAGTGAAACCAAGGAACTGTTTCGCCATGTCCCAGGCATGAATGTCCAGAATTACCAATTGCCTGGCGTAGCTGATGGGATCGTGATGCGGGGGTTTGGAGGTGGTGGCCATGGAGGAGATATAGGTGCCGTATTGGATGGTATCCCCCTGAACGAAGCCATGTCCCATGCCGACGGCTATGTGGATTTCAACGTCATCATTCCTTTGGAGATTCAACAGCTCAGAGTTTTCAAAGGGCCGGTGTCGCCGCTTTACGGAAACTTCAACCGTGCCGGACTAGTCGCCATCACTACACGAAAAGGAGGAGACTACAACGAATTGGACATGCGCTTGGGCTCGCATTCCACGGTGGACGGTCAATGGGCTTTCGGCCTCAAGTTGGATAATGGCGATGATATTAATCTGGCTGCACAGCACGCGCGCAGCAACGGCTTTCGTCCGCAATCGGACGCGCAGCGTAGTACGGTTTCTGGCAGATGGCGCCACAGCATTACGCCCGATCTGGAGTTAGCGTTGTCAGGGCGCGTTCACCAATCCGACGGAGATTCTGCGAGCTACATCACCGGGCAGCAATTTGCGATTGATCCATATGGGATAGATCCCAGGACCCAAAACGATGGCTCCAAGAAGCATTTCGCAACGCTGCGCGCGGATGTGAATTACATCTTGACGCCACAGGTCAAACTGCTGACCTTTGCCTACCACACGCGCCAAGATTTCACGCGCTGGTTCACCCGCCCCACAAGCGCTGGCTGGAAGCAGCGCGAGGAGGCCTATGACCGCTCGGTATTTGGTGCAGGGACGAGTCTCAACGGGCACAGTCATATTGCAAACCAGCCATTGAACTGGGTGTTGGGCCTGGAGACTTTTAAAGAGAGCACTGATTACGAGTATTACGACGGCATTGCAAACCGTCAGCGCACCAGCTCAGCGATCAATGACCGGCAGAGCAAACTCAACAGCGTGTCTTTTTTTGGCGAAGTGGAGCTGCCATGGCACCGTCTCTTGACGCCTACCTTGGGCATCCGATGGGACCGCTTTAACGGCGGCTGCCAATTGAAAGGGACTGAAACAGGTTCTGACCCCTGCGGACCCTTGGCTAAATTGAGCCACACCAGCCCGAAGTTGGGCGTCAAGTCAGAGATGTTGCCTGGCCTGCTTCAACTACGGGCTAGCTGGGCCGAAGGTTTTGCTCTGCCGAGCACATTCGCTAAATACGCACTGGGCGCTGCTGCGCTCAACCCCAACGTGTTCCGTCAGACCGAAGTGGGCATGCAGCTGACGCCTTTGCGAGGGGTCTTGGTAGATGTCGCCGCTTACCGACTCAACTCCAGCGACGAGATCCGTGCGGTGGCCCCAGGCGTTTACGAGAACTACGGATCCACTCGGCGAACCGGCATCGAGGCCAGCGCGCTTTTGGCCGTGCACAAGTCGATGGATCTGGCTTTGACTTATGGGAGCGCTAACTCGCGAGTGACTGAAAACGGGTCGCCAAGCCTGGTGGGTAACCGTGTGGCAGGAGTTCCGAGATATACCAGTACCGTCAGCGCCACTTGGAGGCCGCAAGCGCAATGGGCAACCACGGTCACATATCGCAAGGTGGGGAACTATGCTGTCGACGCAGCCAATACAGTGGCCTACGGTGGCTACAACACCTGGGATCTTGGCGTGAGTTACACCGCCGAGGGCCACCACAACTACCGCATCTATGTTCAGCTGGCCAACCTGGCCGACAAGGCTTATGCAACTACCAGCTCCGTCATCGGTGGCACCCAGCTATATGCACCTGGTGCCCCTCGCACACTGAGTGCCGGCATGCAATACCAGTTCTAAGAGGTTCGCCATGAAATTTCCCGTCCTATACGCTGTGCTCAGCGTCGCTGTCTGCGCGCTCACTCTGACTCACGCACAGGCCCACAATGTGTGGCTGGAGCCTGATGCCGAAGGTGCTTACACGGTGCAGTTTGGTGGGCATGAGGGCAAGCTAGAAAGCTTCTCCTTGGACAAACTCAAAACAGTGCATGCCTATGACAGGCGTGGCCGGGATATCGCGGTACATATCCAGCCAGCCCCGGGGGGCGCCAAAGTGATCCCCACGCGTCAACCTGCCATGCTCGCCGCCTATTTTGAAAACGGCTATTTCAGCAAGACCGCTAGTGGTCCCATGGTCAACAAACCCATGAATGAGAACGCTGGTGCTATCAGCGGTGTGTACGCGGTCAAATACCACAAAACCATCGTGCAATGGGGTGCGGTCGCTAAACGCGAGCTGGGGCAGGAACTCGAACTGATTCCGCAGCAGGCGGATACGCCTAAGGCTGGTGAGCCTCTTGCATTGCAAGTGCGTTTCAAGGGCTTGCCCATTGCAGGCGTTCGCGTGTCATTGGGCGAGAACCAGCAGGTCGTACAAAGCGATCAGGAAGGCCGTCTGGTCCTCTACCCTAAGGCAGGAATGAATCAGGTGCTGGCCATCCGCAGGGCTCCTGTAACGGGCGATGCGAGGACCTCCAGCATTAGTCACGAATACCTATTGGCGTTTCCTGCCCATCCTTAGCTACTGAATTGTCTTAAAGATAAAAGAATTTCGGCGCCTAAGAGCAATCGTTAATGCGTTTCTATCGAACGACTGCCGTGGCTCGATAGCGCCACTTCAGCTTGCGTAAAAGCTGTCCCTCGGTCAGCC
>Ga0308165_1001951_pt1 | contig 26748 bp, 20 predicted proteins | sample PhyWR2_FD_201032 | JGI IMG/M metagenome (GOLD analysis project Ga0308165, IMG submission 201032) | Phyllosphere microbial communities from UC Gill Tract Community Farm, Albany, California, United States - DLSLW.R2 | ecosystem: Host-associated > Plants > Phyllosphere > Unclassified | place: USA... | reverse complement strand
TTACCCACGATCAGCAAGAAGCCTTAGTGATGGCCGACCGTATTGTGGTGTTGAATAATGGTCACATTGAACAAATTGGTACCCCGGAAGATATTTATCAGCGCCCAGCTACACCTTTTGTGGCTGATTTTATGGGCGCTGATAACCGTATTTCATTAAATGAAATAGCTACCTCTGTGGGCGGAATATACTACCTTAATATTGAAAATGAATATCAGGCAGACAGCTTGCTTTATTTTCGGAGTACCGACGCGGCGCTGTCAGTATTAAATCAGGATGCGCCGCCTAAGGGATTAACGCTTGAAGGCATCGTCGAACAGAATGCTTTTCTCGGACATCATTATCGTCACGGAATTCGTTGCCACGACCGACTATTTATTGCTGATTCACCACAATGCTGGTCTGTTAACTCCCGGGTCAGATTACAGGTCCCAGCATCCGCTCTGCATATTTTTAACACACATCATTCGCATTAAAATTATTCCATTACTCTGAGGGCAATTCATGTTTACCAAAACAAAACTCGCGCTGGTTACTGCATTATTGTTGAGCAGCACTGCGCAAGCGGAAACGGTGTTAAATGTCGCCACTGCAGGTGATCAAAATATGGTGGATTACGTTAAAACCTGGCTGGGGCCCAAATTTGAAGCAACCCATCCTGGTGTAAAAGTCAGAGTGATCGGAACGGGTCCTGGTGATGCAGGTTCGAACAAAGTGATTGAGAAATTAACTGCGCAAAAAGAGAGTGGCGCTAAAACCTGGGATATCGATGTTGCTGTGGTACATCAGAAAGCGGGCGGTGAGCTGGTAGAAAAAGGTTTGCTGGAAAAATATCGTCAGCAGATTAAAACCGGCTCAATGGTCAGTGCGGATAATGCCAAAAATGCGCTTGGTGTGAACGTTGATGGTTACGTTATGCCGATGTTCTTAAGCCAGACGGCAATCGCCTGGAACAGCGAGGCTATCAAAGCGCCGCCAGCCTCTTATGATGAGCTGGTCACCTGGGCACAAAAAAATCCGCAGGCTTTTGGTTATAACGGTATTAAAAATGGCATGTCTGGCGTGAGTTTTGTCGTGGGCTGGATTTATGCCTATGGTACAGATGCCCAACGTCTTTCAGCCCTGCCTTATGATAAAAGCGTGGAGAAAAACTGGCCACAGGCGTTTGAAAAACTTAAATACTTTAACAAATACGTGACCTTTACACCTGGTAACGCCGGAACTCTCGATATGCTGTCGCGCGGTGAAATTACCATGGGACCGGTATGGGTAGATATGTTCTACAGCTGGAAAGATCAGGGTAAATTGCCGCCATCACTGAAGCTGACCTTACTGGCTCCGGGTATGCCGGGGCAACCGATGTATTACGTGACGCCGGCTAAGGCAGCACAACCTCAACTTGCTCGCGAATTTATTGAACTGGCTACCAGTCCGGAAGTTCAGGCTGAAGGTATTGTGAAACAGTTCAACTGGTATCCGGGTATTGACGCCGGGAATGTGAAATCAAAACTGGATGAGAAAACCTGGCAGAAACTGTTTGCCGAAATATCACCAGAAGCGCTGGCTGAGTATGGCAAAAGCTTCCCGATAGCACCTTATTTTGACGATATCAAAGAAGGCTATGAAAGCCAGGTCAGTAACTAATGATTTCCTGATGCTCAGTGGCGATAAGATTTCGCCCTGAGCATTTTCCTTGTCTGTATAAGGTTTCTCATGCGCCTATCGCTAAAATATCTGCTGCTAGTGAGTCCGGCTGCTCTGATGATTGTGGTGTTATTCCTCTATCCTCTGGGCTTCTCACTAATTTCGGCTTTTACTTCTAAAACGCAGCAATTCACGCTGGAACATTTCAGTAAAGTTTTAACGCTTTATTCCAATGATATTCTGTTTACCGTGCTTATCGTGCTGATTTCCGTCGCTCTGCTGGCTGTCATTTCGATTACGCTTTCTGCGGTGATTACGTTGTCACCTTGCAAACCGGTGGTGCGGGCGCTGGCCTTTTTATACCGATTGCCGCTGTTTATTCCTTTTATTGTTGCCGCTCAGATGATGCGTACTTTCCTGGCTAAAAATGGCCTGATGAATAATATGCTGGTGGCAACGGACTGGGTTACCCCCATGGATACCGTATCCTGGTTAGGCTGGAAGGGCATTATTATTACTTTTGTCTGGAAGCAACTGGCCTTCGCAACGTTGTTAATTTGTGGGGCGATGGCTTCACTTGAACAAGCGCAAATTCTGGCTGCTAGAAATCTGGGAGCCTCCCGGCCGCGTATTTTATTTGGCATTATTCTGCCGCAGGTGATGCCTGCTATCGGTGTGGCCCTGGTACTGTCAACGGTGGTGATGATGTCAGTTCTTTCTGTCCCATTGATGATAGGAACCGGATCTCCGACCATGCTGACTGTCGATATGGCTTTCCGGGTGAATTCGTACGGTGATTATGCGGTAGCGAATGCTTTAGGTGTGATTTCACTGATGATTTGCGGAGCACTTTCCTGGTTTTACCTGCGCCATAGTTTGCGTCAGAAAGGAGGAGAATAATGAAAGAGCTCGCAATGACGTTACCGGCCAGATTACTGCTGAAAGGGCGTCAAAGATTATCCGGCAACCTGTTGCTACAAACCCTTTTGGTTATCTTCATTACTTTTGTGATGTTTGGCCCTTTGCTTAATTTACTGATCTGGACCGTGGCGGAAAGCTGGTATTTTCCTCATACGCTGCCGAATCAGTGGGGGCTGAAATACTGGTATCAGGTATTCAGCCCTTATAGCGATGTTTCCAGCTCGCTATTAACCAGTATTTTTATTGCCATTCTTTCAGTGGTGGTCTGTCTGCTTATTGCTATTCCGGCGGGTTACGCACTGTCCCGGCGGGGCATGCCGTTCAGGGTATTGTTTATGCTGCTATTTCTTATTCCGCAGGCTTTTCCAAACTTGACGGTATATATGAATATTGCGCGTATTTTTTATCAGTGGGGATTAAACGGGACGATTGCTGGCGTCGTGCTGGTGCACAGTGTTCACGGTTTGATGTATGCGGTCTGGATTTGTGTGGCGGCATTTTCCTCGGTAGATCCACTTCAGGCGCGGGCTTCGCGTAACCTTGGGGCAGGGCCGATATTTACCTTCTGGCATATCATTCTGCCTCAGGCATCACCCGGTATTATCGCGGCGGGTATTTTTGTCTTCCTTGAATCACTGGATGAGTTTACTGGGACGTTTTTTGTCGGTGCGCCTGAAATCACCACCTTACCGCTGTTGCTGTATAACGCGAGTATGTCCGGTAATTATCAGATATCGTCGATTACCGCACTGATTCTGCTCGTGCCGTCGATACTCTTTATGCTGGTGATTAATAAATTTATGCGCCCGGAAATGCTGTCGAAGATGGGCAAGTAAAACGGAATATCTTCATCCTGATAACGAATAGCTGAGTAAAATGACACAAGATTATTTTACTCAGCTATTTTTCCATAAATAATATATTTTAGGAGGAATGTTAATTGAAAGTAAGATTGAAATATCAAGGTTATTATCCGAATGCAGAGAAGTTAACGGGGGTGTTATTCCTACAGATGCCTGATTGATGGCAGGTGCTGGTTATGGTGTTATGACCTCGACAAATCAAAGGTAATAATTTAAGGAGAATGTATGTTTCAGGATTTTTCATATGAGAGATTGAATGAAAGTAATCCAGGTAATATAGATAAACTGAGTGATAGTGTTGTTGAAAATAATTCTAATAAACTTTCAGGTATTAGCAATGCAATGACTGGGGTGACAAATAATACCGAAAGCAAGATTGATCGAGAGATTCATTTTTTTGATATTGAAACGACAGATACACCCATGAAAAAAGGTTTGCTGAAGCAGCTACTTATTGGTGGCACTATTCTGACAGGAGTCGGTGCACTGGCTGCGGGTGGTTTTTACTATTTGGCAGGAAGACAGAATACGAGTAATCGCTCAGAAAACATGCCTATCCCTTACTTTCCAGGAGCCCCGGCTTCAGGCGTTCTGTTGGACGTAGACAGGGACTCATTAACTACAGCAGGCTATGCTTTCAGGTCAGAAGTCAATTCGACGGTCACTCCAGAAACATCACTTTCCCCCTATTCTTATTATGAGAAGATTTATGGGAATAGAGCAGCGAAAAATCAAACCCGCCAGCCGACGTCTGTCAGTATAACGAACAAACCCGAAGCAGTATCAGAGAAGACTAATACAGTAACAACCCCCCCAACTTCAGCATATACGGTAACGAAGAAAACGTACGCCCCAGTCATATATGGAAATCAAGGTAAGGTAAGTCCTGCTCTTTATCATACTCTAATGGGTGTGATGATGATCCACAACCGTTAGGTCCAATATTTTACACTCAGATATTTTATTAAGTTGCTACACTTGTTATGGCCGCTGAGTCTATTATAAAAACACTCTGTAGATGAAATAGAAAATGAAGAGAACGCTATTTGGGACTATCTGTCAGAAAATGAATATTTAGATGTCTATGAAGGTAGTTCATATTAATTTTTCTGCACGTTGTAGCCGAATAATAAAATAAAAAAGAAGGAAAGCATGTTTCCTTCTTTTCCTGTATAAAACGACTCGATATAGAATAACCGATATTCTTTATTATATCGGGATAGCTACTCAGTCGAAAGTCAGTTGTACTTTAGCAGACTGCGTTTTATCTGCCGCCAGTAAAATGGCGGCTTCCGCATTATCAATATTGATTTCGGCACTCAACAGAGGTAGTGGATCGATACGTCCATTTTCCAGCCAGTTGACTGCTGAGAGGAATTCTTTACCAAAGCGGAATGAGCCTTTAAGGGTCAGCTCTTTGGCAACGATATCCATCAGCGGGATCTCGGTAAAACCACGGCTATTTCCAACCTGAATTAATGTCCCGGTAGGGCGCGTTATTTGGATCATCAGCTGGATGGCAGCAGGAACGCCGGAGGCATCAAATGCGACATCAAAATAGCCTTTATTCGCTTTAAAGTGAGCCACATTCTTCGCATCTGAAGGATTTATGGCAACATCTGCCCCCATACTTAATGCTAACTGGCAGCTTTTTTCGCTGATATCAAACGCGGTTACCGATTCGGCGCCACAGGCTTTAGCAACGGCAATGATCAGGCAACCTATCGGGCCTGCTCCAGAAACAAGGACATGTTTACCGATGAGCCCGCCAGCCAGATTGACGCTATGAATCGCAACGGCAAGCGGCTCGGCAAACACCATGACTTTATCGTCAATTTCTGGGTTATAGGGAATACAGCGTTTAACATCGACAGATAAATAGTCTGAAAAACCGCCGTGGATATGAGGGTTGCGCATTGCGCTGCCCCAGAATCGCATATCACTACAATGATTTTCATGCCCTTCGAGGCAGTAGCGACATTTTTCGCAAGGCAGTGAAGGATTAATAACGATTTTTTGTCCGGGAGTAAGTGTCGAGTTCACGGGGGCATTAACGACTTGACCGGCAACTTCATGTCCGAGGATCATCGGGTGTTGCAGGGGTAAATCACCCACTCCGCCGTGGTAATAGTAGTGAATATCAGATCCACAGATGCCGCCACGGGTCATTTTTACCAGCACCTTATCCTCTGTCACTGGTACGGTAAGAGGTTCTACACTGAGTTGTTGAATGCCGCTGATATAGCAGGCTCTACCGGTATATTCTTGCATCATTATTTTTCCTGAACTGAATCATTTGAGTTGCCCGAGCAGTGCTCAGGCAACTTTAGCTATGAAGGATAAGCTACATAAACCAATTTAACGGCACCATGACGATGTCAGGGAACAGAACTAACAGGAACAGGACGATAGTTTCCGCCAGAATAAAGGGCAGTACGCCGACAATCAGTTTTTCTATGGATATTTTTCCGATGCCACTGACCACGTTTAATATTGCCCCTACTGGAGGCGTTAATAGCCCGATTGAAACGCACATAATAAACAGAACGCCAAAGTAAACCGGGTCAATACCTGCAGTTTTCAAGATAGGAATAAGAATCGGCGTCAGAACTAGTACTGTAGGGGTCAGATCCATTGCGGTACTAATAATCATGATTAATACCATCAAGGTTATTAGCAGCAAGGTCTTGTTGTGCATTATCGGTTCTAAAATATCAATTAACTGGCTTGGAATATTTGCAGCGGTAATCAACCACGCAGATAATGACGCGGCGCACACCAAAAACATCACGATAGAGGTGGTTTTTGCTGAGTTAAGCATTAGCTGAAAAAGATCTTTGATTTTAATCTTTTTATAGACAAACATACCGACCAGCAAAGAATATACAGCGGCGACGACTGCGGCTTCGGTGGGTGAGAACACGCCAAATCTTAAACCACCGATAATAATCACCGGTAAAATCAGAGCCCAGACACCTTCGGCTATAATTTTAAAACGATTTTTCATGGGGACGCGTGGGGAAGTCGAAACATTTTCTGATTTAACACCAAAAAACTTCCACGCCAGAATCAATGACAGTGCCATCAAGATGCCGGGAACAATGCCCGCCATAAACAGTTTAGTGATGGAAACCTGGCCACTGACGCCATATAAAATCATCGGAATAGAAGGAGGCAGAACCGCAGCGATAATACCACTGGAACCGATCAATCCACCGGCACGATAGGGGTTATAGCCCGCATCGCGCATCAGGGGGAGCAACATCGCGGTTAAAGCAGCGGTATCGGCAACCGCGGACCCCGATAAGGCACCCAGTACAACGCCGGTAATAATAACAACGTAGCCTAAACCGCCTTTAATATGGCCCACACAGACTTGAGCAATATTGATAATTTTTTGTGTGATACCGCCGTGATTCATCAGTTCGCCGGCGAGCATAAAGAAAGGGACGGCTAACAGCGGGAAGTTGTTAGCACCATCCCACATGTTTTGAATAACGATTTCAGGATCGGTAAATCCTAACCAGAACATTAACGAGATACCGCTTACCATCAATGCGAAGGCAATAGGAATACCGAGCATGATACAGGTTAAAAGGATCCCTACAAAAATTAATAGTGTCATACGCTTATTCTCTTAATTTGCTGAGTTTATTGATTTTGTCGGGAAACATTTTTAATAACATCGTCTGCTAAATTTTCGTGCATCGATTGCTCAAGTTCGCCATCGCGAACTTTTCCAGTACAGAACCGAATCATATTGATAAGAGAATGCAGCATAAACATCACGCCTGAGATATAACTGACACCATAAACCAGTACCATACTGATCATCATTACCGGAGATAAGTTATATAATAATATTTCATGCTGTAAGTAGGTGCCAAAAAAGATATAGCCGCCACAGACGAAAATTAATACCTGTCTTAAAAACCAGCATACTTTCTTTCCATTTTTTGGCAGGCGAACAATCAAAATATTAACGTTGATATGGGTATTTTCTTTCAGTGCTATAATCGCACCAATAAAGGTAATCCAGACAAATAAGAAGCGTGGTAACTCTTCTGCTATATCAATTGAATCATTGAAAACAAAACGTAATAAAATATTGGCGGATAACAGCACAAACATTACCGTCATACAGGCAACGAGAATGTTATCCAGTATTTTGTAAAAAAAACGTTCGAGTATCTTGAGAAATCGCAGCATCTTATACTCCCTGCATATTATACCCGTACTATTTTGGGTATAACTGTTTTGTCAGTTATTTGAGAATCCCACCGTCAGTATTTACTGACGGTGGGATTAGCTGAACAACGCTCTATTACTGGCTTCAGGATTTCTGATTTGGATTAGCGCGGACTTTGTCAACTTCACCGTAGAAGTCAGCGACGAATTGCTCACCAATAACCGGAACGTATTTATCAACTGCAGGTTTTACTGCTGCACGTAATTTATCGACTTCAGCAGGAGGTAAGGTTTCGACGATAACACCCGCGTCAGTCAGTTGCTGAACCACATCTTTGTCCGCTGCGGTCATGACTTCACGATGGAATAGCTGGGCTTCTTTTGCTGCTTTATGAACGGCTTCGCGATCTTCTGGTGTCATTTTATCCATAAAACGCTTAGAAACCATGATGATGCTTGGCGTATAAACATGGTTGGTAATGGTGATGTATTTTTGAACTTCCTGCATTTTATTCGCATACATATGGATCAGTGGATTTTCCTGACCGTCAATAACACCGGTTTCCAGCGCGGTAAAGACTTCAGAGAAATCCATTGGTAAGGCATTGGCACCCATATTTTTAAAGGTTTCCAGCGCGATAGGGTTTTGCATCACGCGCAGTTTCAGACCTTTAAAATCATCGGCAGAATGAATAGGATGTTTATTGTTTGAGACGTTACGGAATCCGGTTTCAACCCACACCAGACCCACTAGATTAAGCGGCTCTAACAACTTGATAATACGCTCACCCATTGGTCCACGGAAAACCGCATCGACTTCTTCCATATTATTAAAAACAAATGGAATATCGAAAGCCTGTAACTCTTTCACACGACCTGAAATAGGTGCCAGTGAACCATAATACATTTCCTGGGTACCGGCCTGAGTTGCCCGCAACATTTTCTCATCGCCGCCCAGTGTTCCGCCGGAGAAGACCTGAACTTTGACACGACCATCGGTATAATCGTTAACCAGACTGGCAAATTTCTCTACCGTTTGTGTTTGAGGATGTTCAGTTGGCATGGAATGACCAATTTTGCCCACCAGAGGTGCAGCCAGGGCACTGGTACTTAATATCAGTGTGGCTGCCATGCTGAGCACCAGTTTTTTACCGTTTTTCAAAAATGTAGAATGCATAGGATATTCCTCATAATCGGATAAAAAATAATTAAATCAATGAACTACTTTATGTTTCTGTTTTTGTGAATATTACCATTCGGCAACGGCACCATCAGAGCCACGCCATACCGGGTTACGCCAGTCAGGCGCATTTTTGCTTTTCTCGATGACTAACTCTTCGTTGATCTCCACACCTAGTCCGGGTTTGTTATTCGGATAGAAGTGACCATCAGTCATGGCGAAGTCTTCTTTATTAATCACGTAATCCAGTAATTCAGCCCCTTTGTTGTAGTGGATGCCCATACTCTGCTCCTGGAGCACAGCATTGCGTGAAACGAAATCAACATGCAGACAAGATGCCAGAGCAATAGGACCCAGTGGGCAATGAGGAGCGAGACCGATATCATAAGCTTCCGCCATCGCGGCAATTTTATAGCACTCGGTAATACCGCCCGCATGGGACAGGTCAGGTTGTACAATCGCCAAACCTCCATCAGCAAAGACACGTTTAAATTCAAAACGTGAATACATACGCTCACCGGCAGCAATCGGAATATGGGTCATATCTGCCAGGATACGATAGTATTCCGCTTGTTCAGCCAGCACCGGTTCTTCAATAAACAGTGGACGGTAAGGCTCAAGTTCTTTAATTAATACTTTCGCCATCGGCGCAGATACACGACCGTGGAAATCAAGACCAAACTCAATATCACTGCCAAAGGCTTCACGGATTTCAGCCACCACAGCAACAGCGCTATCGACTTTCTTCGAGTTGTCGATTAACGCCATCTCTTCGCAACCATTTAACTTAAAGGTGTCGAAGCCGATTTCACGCAGTTTATTGATGCTACTGATTACATCGGACGGGCGATCTCCCCCAACCCAGCTATAGGCTTTGATTCGATCCCGGACTAAGCCGCCCAGCAGCTGATAAACCGGCACGCCCAAAGCTTTGCCTTTAATATCCCAGAGAGCCTGATCGATACCGGAGATAGCGCTCATCAAAATTGGGCCGCCACGATAAAAAGCACCGCGATAGAGCGTCTGCCAGATATCATTAATTCGCGCAGGATCCTGACCAATAATATAGTGGCTTAACTCATGGACAGCGGTTTCAACGGTTCTGGCTTTGCCTTCAATAACGGGTTCACCCCAACCGACAATACCCTCATCAGTTTCAATTTTTAAAAACATCCAGCGTGGCGGCAAACGATAAGTCGTTATCTTGGTAATTTTCATTTTTGCGTATCTCGATAGGCTTTGATAAAGGCTTCTGCTTGTTGTTGCGTTTTTTCTGGGGTCTGTCCTGCCCGATACAGGTCACCCCCTAAACCGGCACCGATACATCCGGCAGCGATATATTGATGCAGGTTATCAGGCGTAATTCCGCCGACAGCGAACACCGGAATTTCTTTTGGAAGAACGGCTTTTAATCCCCGGACGTAGTCAGGACCAAAACAATGAGAAGGGAACAGTTTTAAATTTTTTGCCCCCGCGGCAATGGCGGTAAAGGCTTCGCTCGCGGTTGCAAATCCGGGGCAAACCACCATGCCGTGATCTACTGCCCGTTTGATAACCTCGGGGTTAATGTTGGGGGTGACAATAAGCTGGCAGCCAAGCTCAGCTAAGGTTTCAACCTGACTGACTTCCAGTACAGTACCCGCGCCGATTAAGGCTTTACTTGAGTAAGACTGTACTGCATCACGAATGCTGATTTGCCAGTCCGGTGAATTTAGCGGAATTTCGATTGCCTCAAAACCAGCTTCAATTAATAAAGGCAGATGCTGGTGTATTTCTGTTGGTTTGATGCCGCGTAAAATGGCAATCAAAGGCAGGCGTTGATCCCAGCTCATTTAGAGACCTCCCAGGTGTACAGAATGGTTTAGTTGTGACATCTGCCGGGCAATGGTGATGGCCCCAATACCGGAAAGAGGCTGACCCTCTTCTTCATCCTGAGAAATCACATGACCCTGGAAAAAATCATCGTTCTGAATCAGCAGTGCTAATGCCTGGCGGAGAATTTTTTTCCCGCAAACGACAACGTTGACGTCAGGGCTGATATTGAGCGCCTGGCTATTTTTCATCGTTAAAATGTCGGAGTAGAGCACGGCACCAAGCAGATAATTAGCGACTTGATTCTCTGTCGCCTGGCTGAACATGGAGAGAATACGTACTAAGAAACAGCTGCGTGCCAGACCGACGTTTTTGCACGATTCGGCTCCCTGGAGCAAATACTCTTCATCAAGCTGGTGGGCAAACTGATTGCCTAATGATTGTGTCAAAATCGTGTTACTGGTTAGTACCGCCAGGAGTTCACCCGCCATGGTGCTGGCACAGCCCATCACCTGCTGGTTTTCATTAACGGCAATAAATTTACTGTGCGTCCCTGGCAGAATGATCAAGGTCTCTTTCTTGAGCTTGAAGTAATGCATTGCGCCGATAACTTCTGTTTCTTCTCCGCGCATCATATCCATCGCGTCGCAATTACTGATATCAATCTGCGCAACGTGGTTTTTGACGCCAGGAATAAACCAGATAGGGAAGGGACATATCTCAGGAATGATTTTTTGTACCATTCCCTTGGCTAAATCACCTGAATCAACCGGTGTTGCTAAATGGGGTATTTCACACAAACCAAAATTAGAGGTAATCATTCCGGATGCAATGATAAAAACTGAGCTATCCAGCTCAATACCTGCCTGCGATAACGCCTGATTAAGCACATTTTTAACACCGCGTATCAGGGTATCCGTACTTCCTGTCAATGCAGTGTCTCGTACACCAATCGCTTCTGACGCTTGGGCAATAACCACATCATTTTGCCATACACGGGCTCTGGTATTGGTGGTGCCAGAATCAATGGTCACAATAGACATACTACTTCCTTACCTGTAGATACGGGCTTAAACCTGAAGATTGAGCTTTTACTCATGCGTTAAATCGGAATGACATTCCATAATCAATATATAGATTTTGAAAACGAACCACAGTTCCATAATTTGTTATTGTGATGTTAATCAAATTAATTTTTCCACATGAATTTAAATCTTTTTATTATCAATGCATTAACTTATTTTGTTGTTATGGTTGGATATTTTAAGTACTAAGGAGAGGAAGAACTTGCTATCAAGCTTAATATCTTGAATGCTATAATGGTACGGTATTCCATTTTTCAGGGTGTTTGCGAGATGCAAGATAAAGAGAATTCATCCAATATAGATAAAACGCTGACCATCCTTGAAGCGATCAGTGATTCGCAAAAAGGTATCTCTCTGGCCGAGCTAGCAAAATTGACCAAAATACCGAAGACCACAACCTTCCGTATTCTTGAAGCTTTGAAGAATCGCGAGTACGTTGCCTATGAAGAGATGAGCGAACGCTACCTGCTGGACATTAAGGCTCTTGAGCTGGGTATCAAAGGGTTACTGAACATTAACCTTGTTGATGTCTCGATCCCTTACCTGAAGAACCTCTCAGGAGTGACGAACGAAACTTGCTTCCTCGGCGTCTATAATCACGGATACGTTATTTATCTGTATAAAAGTGAAGGGAATATGTCGATTCAGACCAATGCGCGTCTGGGGAGTCGTATGCCTGCCTATTGTACCGGTATTGGTAAAGCGTTACTGGCACACCAGCCACTCGATGAAATTGACAGGGTGTTAAGCCAGCCACTGGAAAAAATAACCGAGAATTCAATTGTTGACCGAATTGAGCTCTATAACACACTGGCAAAAATTCGTGTTGACGGTTATTCCTTCGATAACGAAGAGAATGAAGAGGGGCTGACTTGCGTGGCACGCCCGGTGTTCAATTATACCGGAAAAATTGTCGGTGCCATCAGCGTGGCAGGACCCACCTATCGAATGAAAAATAAATTAGAGATGGTCATCGCGAATTTGCAAAGTATTTGTACCACTATCTCTCGACAGATGGGTTATATCGACTTGAATAAAAAATTCTGACTGGGTTTAGTCGGTAAAAAGAGGACGATGCCGGAAATAACTTCAGCATCGCCCTCTCTTAAGAGGATCTTAATAAATACTTACGCGGTTATCGGTTTATTATTGTTAAATAAGGACTTTCCGGACAAAGTAAACGCAGAGAGTAACGTCACACTGAGCGCTATCCCGCCCAGTATCATGTAAGTTTCCTGAAAGCCAATTCGATCATACATATTACCGGCAAAAGCAGACAGGAAAATTGCCGCTACCTGTTTGGAAAACTGGAAACCGACCAGGTAGATTGTTGCTGATAGCCGCACGTCGAATACGCCAGTAATGTATTTAAACGCACCCACCAACAGGAAGGGAACTTCCAGGGCATGCAGCATTTTGAGAGCCACCACCTCCACTACGGTGGTCGCAAATGCGGAGCCTATCATTCTTGTTGCCATGATAGTTCCGGCAATTAACAGGGTGTTCTTCGCGCCAATACGATTAATAATCCACGGCGAGCAGAACATGATAATAGCGTTACAAATTTCGCCCGCCGTTGTTGCGTAACCAAAGGCACGGGTGCCTGATTCTGAAGTGGCAAAGAACGATTTAAAGAAGGTGGCAAACTGCTGGTCAAAGACATCATAGACGCAGGCGACGCCAACGACATAGATAATGAACATCCACATTTTTCTCTGACGGAACAGGCGTAATGCGGTTTTTAAATCCACGGCAGGGCGGTTGGCTCCCAGACTCCCCATCACTTGAGCCGTTTGACTGGCTTGCGGTTTGGCGATAGCGACCAGTACCACTAGTAATAAAGCGGCACAGGATCCCATCCAGAATACCCATTCAGGATTGACGCTAAATAAAATCCCCGCAGTCGTGGCGCATAATGCCCAGCCGAGGCAACCAAAGGTTCGCGCCTTACCATATTCAAAACCGGAATGACGGCCAACTCGTTCGATATAGGCTTCCATTGCCCCCGCTCCGGCAGAGAAAACAAAACCGATATAAGCGCCACCGCTCAGAGCACCGAGCCAGATATTCATTTTCAGCAGCGGCGCAAATACGTAGAGGAAGAAGGGGGCGATAAAGACCAGTAAAAGCGTCACGACCCACATCAGATTTTTCTTTAATCCCAGCTTGTCTGAAACGATGCCCAGAACAGGCTGAAAACAGATGGCAAAGAGAGAAAGGCAGGAGAAAACGATACCTGTTTCAGTTTTATTCAGACCAATAACGTCTGATAGCCAGATTGGCAGAAACGGAAAGCAGGTGGCCATAATAAAGAAGTAGAGGAAGAAAAAGAGCCCGAAAATCCAGAAATTAGGGTTATTTTTATGATTAACAGCAGTCTGGTTCATTGTGTATTCCTTCAAAAGGGCCGACTGGCGGCCCGTAACGTATTACACGCGTTGCAGGCCAATCAAAATGGCACTTTCCGGATCGAGGATTGGTAACACCAGTCCTGCCTGTTGTAACCACTCAGCGCTTATTGTCTGAGGCGTTATCATCCATTCCGGCAGCTTACGCATGGTATGGCCACCTTCTCCTGTAATTTGAATATCGGGACTATCTAACAGTGTCACTTGATAACGCGCGCTGGGATCGAGGCCGGCAATCCGCAGAGGCATCATTAAGGTGTAATCTGGCATCGCCAGCTGACTGACAAGGAAAATGGCCTGGCTCTGACAGACACTTACCACACCTTGTGCCAGCGTGGTGGTATCTGGCATATCGATACGCCACTGCACACCATGGTGGATCACATCGCGCCATTGTTTATGTAGTGCAGCGTATTTGCGGTAGCCTGCTCGTTCTTGTTCATCGGATTTTACGGGGTCGAGTTCAAGCCCCATATGACCAAATAGCGCAGTCAGACCACGGAAGGCGATGCTATGCTGACGAAAAGTCGCATGGCAGTGGCGATTGCCAATATGAGCCCCCATGACTTCTGGCGGAAAGAAATAGCTCATGCCACGTTGGATAGTGTTACGTTCCAGCGCATCATTATTATCTGAAGGCCAGAAGCGATGACTGCGTTTGAGAACTTCATAGTCGATGCGTCCGCCGCCAGAGGAACAAGACTCAAATTCAATCTGTGGAAAACGAGCAACCAGCGTATCTAGCAGACGGTAGAACTGGTGGGTTTGTGCATCGGCGGCAGCTTTACCATGATGTCCGGGCTGAACCAGTTCACGGTTCATATCCCACTTAACATAGTCCACGGCATGTTCGCCCAGCAGCCAGCTCATTCTCTCAAGCAAATAATCAAACGCTTCTGGAATATTCAGATTGAGTACTAACTGATGACGTCCTGAAATCAAGGGATAACCCGGTAACGCGAGAACCCAATCCGGATGTGCACGATATAAATCAGAGTCTGGATTAATCATTTCTGGTTCAACCCAAATACCAAATTCCATACCCAGGGATTTCACATGGCTGATAATCGGCGTCAGACCCTCAGGATATTTTTTCTCATCCAGATACCAGTCCCCCAGCGCGGCCCAGTCGTCATTACGTCCTTTAAACCAGCCATCATCAATGATGAAGCGTTCGACACCTAGCTCTGCTGCCTCACTTGCCATACGCATAATGTATTGCGGATCGTGGTCAAAATAGATCCCTTCCCAAGTATTGAGATGCACCGGGCGAGGTTTGTTATCCGGGAAACGAATGATATTTTCGCGCAGATAACGGTGGAACTGCTGGCTCATACCGTTGAGCCCCGTTGCCGAATAGCTGGCAAAAAGGCTGGGCGTCCAGAGCGTTTCACCTTCAGCCAGTTCCATTTCACCAGCAAGATAGAGGGCTTCTGCCTGTAAATAGCGGCGGCCATCCGTTTTGGCTTCTGCCCGTAAGCGGTGATTACCGCTCCAGCCCAGATGTATTCCCCACACTTCACCTTGCATCTCACTAAAGGATTTACTGCCGGTAATCAGTGCCGGGAAGTGTTCATGAGAAGTCCGGCCCCGGCGGTTTTCCAGTACGATACTGTCATGTTCGAGAATAAGGCGATGGGGCTGAAACTCTCTGATCCAGCGCCCATGAAATGCCATCACTTCACGGGCACGTTCGGCGACCGGTATCGTGATAGCCAGACGATCAACCTGCCAGGGTTGTGCGCGCAGGTTAGTTAAACCGTGGCGAATGCTAAGTACACCGCTGCTGTCGAGCTGAATTTCACTGCATAGCTGCAGGCCTGCCTGACTATCTTCACTCCTGATGGTGACCGTTTGCCCGTCACGTACCACATCGGTCGTGGTAAAAATAGGAGAAGCATCCATCCCCTGGCGATGACCTTCAATACCCGGTGAACCGAACAAACCGTGGCCGAGTTCAGCCATTAAAGTCACCGGAGAATCAACATCCAGACGACCATTGGCAACGGGGCGGGCAAGGCTGGCGATATCTTGCGGCAAAAAATGGGTTAAATGTGGGCCCCAGTAGATAATCTCCGCAAACGGATGGGTTTTGATGACGACATCCGTCACCGCACTTTGTAGGTATACAATCGAATCAGACATTAGGCATCTCCATAACAAGGAATGCCTTACTGTTGATCCGAAACGTTTCGGTTGTCATCCAAAACGTTTCGGATGCGTGATCAAGTTCAGATAATTAGCATAGAAAGGTATTAATCAGGCTGTTTCACCGGGAATAAATTCGGGTTGCCAGAGAACCTGGAGAGAAGCAGGATCGTCGCCAGCAATTAATTGTCGGACCATACTGGCTATCTGGCGGCCCACACCCTGGCGGGTCGATTGAATAACGGCACCCACTTGAGTGTCAATGATGCTGTCCTGGGGTAAACCGTCGTAAATCACCAGAGAGACGCGATTATCACCCGTCAGACGTCCCTGGTTTGATAATGCCATCGCCGCACCATCGCCATGCATATTACAGTCGGTAAGAATGGCGGTTGGCGGGTTGGGTAATTGAAGAAGTTCCAGAGTCGCCTGATATCCGGCGCGGCGGGTGGCCGGTATATTACGTAGCCAGTGATTGTCTAATCCTGACTCGTTTAGCGCTTGCAGGTAACCATTTCGACGCTGAATGATAAAGGCCTGGTTGTTATTTTCCCCCAGCAGTGCAATCTGGCGGTGTCCCTGGCTAATTAAATAGCGTGTTGCAGTCAATGCACCGGCCTGGTTGTCGAAGTCAAACCAGGCGTAAGGCTGCGGCAATCGGCTACGGCCCAGAGCAAGAAAGGGGAAACCTGAAGAAAGTAACTGCGTCAGCCGCGGATCGTCATCCAGAGTATGGGCAACAATCAGGGCATCAACCCGGCGGCTTTGTACCAGGCGCATGTAACTGTTTCTGCCTGCGTGCTCATCATCAGATATTAATAATAAATCAATATCATAGCGTGCTAACTCGTGGCTGATTTCAGCGACCATATCAAAAAAAACACGGCTGACTAATGAAGAGGAGCTTGCAGGAAAAACCAGACCAACGGCATCTATTTTGCCCATTTTTAGACGACGTGCCAGAGTGTTAGGGCGGTATCCACGGCGTTGTGCTTCTGCCTCAACACGTGTTCGAGTCTCTAATGATACATCATCATAGCCGTTTAACGCGCGGCTAACGGTGGTAACCGAGATCCCAAGTTCTTTAGCTATCGCTTTAAGTGACATAATTTTCCGAATCCAGAATAAAAGAGTACGGTAGATATTTTCCCGCTAGTCATTAACCGGGTTAAACCCGGACGATCATAGCATTGTTATCATGTTACCCGTGAAGCATATCCAGATTTGTTGTCTGTTTTTAGCGACGAGTTATCTGTCTAATCGTGGTTGAGGCACCACTACTGATGGATATTCCGTTGATGAGGAGCATAGAAACGGGTTTCGTTGGCGGGATATAGGTATAAAAAATCCATTGTTATATAAACTATTTTACAAAAATAAACTGTCCGCTGTGCCAGAGTGAAATATGGCTATTTTTATCAGATATATCTACACGAGACAATTCTCGGCTCTGTCCGGGTATAAGAAAAAAATTCTCTCGACAATCTGCCTTTGATATTGATTTGAGACAGGGACCGTATGCAATGACTTTAAATGTTGCGTTCCCAGTATTAGCAATGCCTCCATTATTATACTGATAATCATATTTAATTATTCGAGGGGAGACGACTATCATGGTGCCAATTTTAGTGGGTAATCTTATCATAGAGCGGTGTGTGGGATTATTTTGTGATGTAGAATGTAATTCCTGATCCAACCATATAATACGGTAATAACGTTCCTTATCATCTTCTTTACCCTCATAAATAAAATATATACTTTGATGAGCATTTGCGGGAAGTGTCAGGCTTTCTGGTGTCAATAATAACTCATCAGGTTTATCCATTGGAATGACTTTACCGTCCTTTAGAGGTGAAGATATACGCTCTATTTTTATATTAACCAAGTGTTCATTATCAGAGTTATTCTTGATTTCTTTTTCTAATGTATAACTGTCGCTATTGATAAAAGAGGAAATGTAGCCAATATCTAAAGCATATACAGGGAGAGTGAAAATCATCACTGACATAATGGCTGCAATATATATTCTCATTTTTATATCCTGACATCACAGAGTCGAGATGTTTTAGATTTTAATTCATATAAAAATATGTCGTATTTTTACCCGCTGGTAAGTATAGAGGGTGTAGCTGAAGAATGATATCAGAGGAAACTTACGCTTGATGAGATAAATCTTACGTTCGCAGAAAGTGAGTTACCTATTATCCATTCATGTTTGAAAAAAAGAATTATTCACTAAAATAATGGCGAGATGGATAATATTTGCAATGTAAGAGGCTAAAAATAAAATGTTGCTCGATAATATAGAGGTGGGAAAATGCGCTTACTGACCTTGCCAGCAGAGCGTTACACAGCATCACTGAATAACGCTTTTACCAGAGGGATATGAGTTCTCTAAGGTTTGAAATTTTCTACTGCGATATCGAATTCGGCCAGTAACTCACGAATATGTTCGAGCATCGCTAAGAGATCATCATCAGAACTAAGAGTAGAATCATATGCCTGCAACTTCTCTTCTAGTAGCTGTGCCTGACTGGCCAGATTTTTAGTACCTAATAAAAGAGCAGTACCGCGTATACGGTGGATATGATACTTCATAGCCTGATAGTCAGAGCCAGTGAGAGCATGATGGGCCTGAGAAAGATCGTTGTAGTTCTCTTGCTGCGCATCCTTCAAGGCATTCAACATCAACAATCGGTTACCCTGTGTTAATACCGTCAGCCGTTTCATATCGAAGAAGGGATGAGTTTGCGGCTTTATTTGCGAGAGCAGCAAGGTAAGCTGAGTAATATTTATCGGCTTAAACAAGCAGTCATTCATACCTGCTTCAAGACAACGTTCACGCTCATGTAGCTGGGCTGTTGCAGTTAATCCATAAATAATGAGGCTGTTGTCATACTCACGTATTGTTTTTGTCAGGATAATACCGTCCATAATCGGCATGTTAATGTCAGTTATCAAAATATCGTAGGGAGATTGTTGTAACAGGGAAAGCACTTCTTTCCCGTTAGTTGCCTCATCAGCTTTTATACCCAAAGTGGCAAGTTGACGTTTTAACAATAAACGACTGGCGGGCTGATCTTCAGCAATCAGTATACGTAACTGATGGTCAATACTGATGGGGGGAGTGGGCACCGGAACAGATTCCACGTTAGCATCCGTCAATATTTCAGTGGGAAGATTCATCGTCACCGTGGTTCCTTTATTCACCTCACTCTCTAAGGATATCGTCCCCTTCATTTTTGTCATTAGCACTTTGCAAATGGTGAGTCCAAGCCCTGAGCCTTGCTCCGCACTTTGATTATCTGCCTGAATAAATGCCTCAAAAATACTTAATTGTTCATTTTTCGAAATACCAGCACCCGTGTCGGTGACAACAATAGTGAGTATTTCATTCTGTAAAGAAACAGAAATATTGATACTACCTTGCTGAGTAAATTTCACCGAATTACCAATGATATTATTCAGCACTTGCCCCAAAAGTTGAAAATCCAGGAACATCACTTGATTAGCAGGAACGGATGATTTGTAGTTTATCGCAATCCCTTTTTTGCTGGCAACGGCATGAAATAAGGTGATTTTAGCCGTTATCAGGTCATCGACTTTTCCCCATTTTGGTATGACTTCAATAATTCCCGACTCTACTTTTTCAAGATCAAGAATTTCACCAATCAGTTTAAGCAGTGAATGTGAAGATTGAGTGGCCTGATTAACAGAAATTTTATCTTCAGATTTAAAGTCGACCGACGCATTTTGTAGTAATTCAAGGTATCCGATAATAGCACTGACAGGTGTTCTGAGCTCATGGCTCATTCTGGAGAGAAATTCTCTGTTTTCTTTACTCGCACGTTGTGCTTTTATCTTCTCTTTAACCAGCAAACGTTGTGAGCGTTTTCTTTTACGCACTTCGATAGCCAGATAGATTGCCCACAAGGAACTGCTGGCAACCAGCAACGTTGCGAGTAAAGCAACCAGGTAAAAAGGCTTGTTGTACAGCTCCCAGGTATCTATCTTGACGTTCGGCATACGTAGCCATTTACTGACTATCTGGAACATTTCACGTTCCGGAATATTATTTCGAGCCTTGTCTAAAATAGCCTTTAACTCAGGTTGATCCGGAGATACTGCGATAGAGTGTGAAGCTGGAATGGCATCAGGGATAGCCTGCCAGATAAGTTGATCAGGGTAATAGTGTTCACTTAAGTAACGTGCAACTAAGCGATTCGCAATAGCTGCATCGACTTTATCATTGGCAACAAGATTCAACGCAATACTGGCATTCTTTACGGGAATCCATTTGATATCTGGATATTTTTTTTGTAATTCAAGCTGTAAAGGATGTTCATCAGTGATTGCCACACGCATCCCTGGCATTAATGTCGCATTGCTGTGATGTTCTTTGTTTACCACACTGACAAACTGTGTGCTGACAAATGGCTGAGTAAATGAAAAGATATCAGTATCGGGAGTATAAATGGCTGGTACCATTATATGCCAGTCACCTTTATTTATTTCATTAATCATTTCATCGTAAGATGAAACTACGGTTGATTCAAAAGTTAGCCCTGTTTGTAAACTGATTAAATTTAATACATCACCACTGATTCCACGTATTCCCTGCTCGCTATCCATTAAAGTAAAAGGAATATACCAGGGGTTAACAATCACCCGGATTTTTTTATTTTCGCTGATCCACTTTTTTTCGTCAGGCGTAAAGTTGAGCGGTTCAAGAAGAAATGACAGATCGCCAATATCAATCGTCGAATGTGCCACCTGGCTGTGTACGCTTTTATCTATATTATTCAGTACGTTATCAATTATGTGCTGCAGTCTGGATTGCTGATCGGTAAATAAGAATACGCTTTTTTTCTGTGGCTCATTCCAGTATTTTAGCGTGACAATTGTATTTCTGAACTCTTGAGAAAGCCAGATACTGGTTGTTAAGGAGTCGCCGATAAAATAGTCATCTTCCCCGGAAGAGAGAGCATTGAGCGCCAACTCATAGTTGTCATAACGGATAATATCGGCTTTGGGAAAAGATTGATAAATAAACTCATTGCCGGGATAGTCCCCCACAGTAGAAATACGAACGTTTTTCTTACTGGAAAGAGGAGACATGATATTCGATATGTTAGCAACTAAATTAGGCCAGGAACGTGCCACAGCTACAGATGAAATAAGCGCAGGGTTATGGTGAGATGGATATTCGAGTCCAGTTAGGACACTGTCTATTTCGCCCTGGCTAAGAGCTTGTATCGCTTTATCCCGACTACCAAAATTAATGACGTTCATCTTAATATCAAGAGAACGCTCAACGATTGCAAGATAATCGGCATTTATCCCGCGATATTGACCCGTAAACATGTTCTGTACAACAGGTGAATGGACTTGAGGATAAACCCCGATACGTATAGGATTTTGATTTTTAAGCCATTCTTTATCATCTTCAGTTAACAGAACTGATACAGGAGAGACTTGCAGCTGCGGAACAAGTTCCAGCTTATCAGCGGCCTGGGCCCTGGCATTGTTGAGGCAAAGCGCAACAGCCAGGACTGTGAGGATATAAAGAACAGATTTTATCATTGTTTACTTAATTTATTCTGGTGGGCAAATGAAATAAGAGCAATTAGCGAATTACAGCCTAATTTTTCCATTAGCCTGGTCTTATAGGTACTCACTGTTTTACTACTGATACCCATCTCTTCACTAATATGATGATTATCGAGTCCGCTCAGCATGTATTTCATCACTTTCATTTCCTGAGTTGATAATGATTCCAGACGCTCTGTAGCAGTCGGCATATCGTTATTTTCTTTTAAAAAGAAAGGAAAAAAGCTGTATCCTTTTTTTGCAGACTCAATAGCAGTGATAATGCTTCCCATCTCCTGTTTTTTACTGATGAATGCATTTGCCCCTGCCTCAACACATTTTTTACTGTAATAGCGTTCATTTTTTGCTGAGACGACTATCAGTAGCCCCTTAAAGCCGCAACTCCGTAAGTTTTCTACTAGCTCAACACCATTTAGCACTGGAATTTCAACATCAATAACAACAATGTCAGAAGGTTTATTTTTCAATGAGTTAAATGCTGTAAGACCATCTTCAAATTCATCTACTATTGTTAAGTTTTGCCTTTCCAGAACGCCACGGATGGCCATTCTTGCTAATGGATGATCATCGACTATTGTGACGGTATTCCATGATTCTTGAGTCATTATTATATTTGCCTTCAGAATACAGTGGTAAAATGATTATTTAATTAATCTGGTGCTGTATTTAATTTTCTTAAAATGAATATTTAATTTATGTTTTTCAGTTTGTTAATCAATGTGATGTTAACAATGAAGGTGTCCCGCAGAAAGTAAAATTATATGATTAATTGATTTTTTTTAAATGATATTTTAGTTTGTTTTTTTGTTTTTTAGTAAACGATTGTGCTTTTATGGTAAATAGTTAAGTTTTTTATTGTGGCCTTGTTAAGAAAATGTAGCTTGTAATGGATCTTCAGATACAGGGCGTATTATTTAAGTTTGGTTATAAAAATTCCGAAAGGAAAAAGAAAATGTCAGATATCTGCATGTGACCGATCGTTGCGGAGAAAATATTAAGCATATTCTGATTGTTTATTTCTATTCACCAATAATGCGTTTCTTGCTGTTACTTCCTTAATCAGTTCAACGGGTTAATTCACTGCTGTATGTTTATTTTTTTTAATTTTCTGTATGTTTAGCCGTTTATTTCATTTTTCAGGACCTTCTCTAAAGATTTTTAGAATAAAAAATTCCAATAAATCATACATATCAGACATTGTTTAAATAAATAAAGTCATTAAATAACATGGTGTTGCGTTATTACTGTGATATGTGTTTGTTTTTTATTTACCTTTAGTAACTTTAGTGTGACTCATTTCACATTGATAGGAATATTTTATTCCTAGATGGGTTAAGTATGGTAAATAAGCAGTCATAGAAATTATTTCAGGAAACTCACATATGTGAAATTGTCAGGGAAGGCATGCGTTAAACCGTCAGTATGATGAGATTTAACAGACAATTCTTAGAAGTTGATAATTAATTGTGATTTTATTTTTTAATAATATTCAGGGCTATGTCAGGAGCTAGATTTATGAAAAAACTACTACTTGCGTCTCTCATTTTTAGTGCGTTCAGCCATGCTGAAATTATTTCAGACTCTCAGCTGCATCAAATGTGGAAAGAGCCCCAGACTGCGGCGCAGAAGCTGGTTTCTGAGATGAGCCTTGAAGAGAAAATAGGTCAGATAGTGATGATGGATTTTCGCTCCTGGCAGGGTGAGGGACAGGATCAAAAACAACCGGTGACCGAATTGAACTCAGCGATTGCTGAAATCATCGCTAAGTATCACCTGGGCTCTGTCATCCTGTTTCGTGAAAACCTGATAGATACCCCCCAAACGGTAAAACTGATTAATGCACTTCAGGATGCCAGAAGTAATCTGCCGCTGATGATCAGTACAGACCAGGAAGGTGGCTATGTTACCCGCCTGCGTGTCGGTACAGAAATGCCAGGTAATATGGCTCTTGGAGCAACCCGCTCACAAAAACTGACCGAAATAGCCGGGGATATTCATGGCCAGGAACTCTCTGCTTTAGGTTTTAACTTCAATTTTGGCCCGGTTGTTGATGTTAACAACAACCAGAATAACCCGGTTATTGGAGTACGCTCCTATTCAGACTCTCCTGAGTGGGTTAGTGACTTAGCGAAAAGTTATATTCGTGGTATTCACCACCACGGAATTATGACTTCACTGAAGCATTTTCCGGGACACGGAAACGTGATGTCGGATACGCATTTTGCCCTTCCTGTAATAAAAATTGACAAAGCGGCATGGCAAGCCACTGAATTACCGCCTTTTGTTAATGCCATGCCTTATACCGATGCGATCATGACCGCCCATGTGGTACTACCGGCTCTGGATAATGCCCAGTTAACCAATATAAAAGGTGAAGAAATAGGCACTCCGGCCACGTTGTCACATCCTATTTTGACTGAGACACTGCGTAATGAACTCGGTTTCAAGGGGCTGATTGTCACCGATGCCATGGAGATGGGGGCGATCAGTAGTAATTTTGATACTAACTGGGCCGTCTCCGAGGCGATAAAAGCTGGTAACGACATTATTCTGATGCCAGTGGCTATCAGTAATCCGGAGGAAGTGGCAAAGCTTGATTCTCTCTACGCCACCCTGAAAGAGCAGGCAGAAAAAGATCCTCAGTTGATGCAACGTATTAATGAATCTGCTACCCGGATTGTTAAAACCAAACTTGAGAAACAAATTTCTGCGGATCATAAGTCTGCAGAAAAGGCTGAAACCATTGTGGCTTCTGCTGAACATAAAGCGACTGAGAACGATATCTCCGCCAAAGCGATTACCGTTATTGAAAACCAAGGTATGCTTCCCTGGAAGCTGAAAAACCATAACAAGTTTTTCATCTATTCTGATGAGCAACCTCGTAATGAGCTGATTACCAAACACCTTAACAGCATTGCTAAAGAGACAAATGTTGATATGGCTCTTGAGAGCCGGGTGGCTAAACTTGGCCTGGACGGCCTGGATGCACAGACGATTGATAGCGATATTGAAGGCAACGACCTGATTATTCTTGCAACTTATAACTTAAAGGAGAATCCGGCTAATGCCCAAAGAATTATCGACCGTGCCAAACTGAAAAATATCCCCTTAGTGGTTATTTCGACCCGAAACCCTTATGACATTGCCTATTTGCATGATGTGAAGTCGAATATTGCTATTTACGGTATAACCGGTTTTGATGTCACGAATAATGTGCGTAATGCGCTGGAAACAAATATCCTGAGTGGACTGCGTACACTGTTTGTTAGTGATAAACCAGATGCGGTGCCTTTGAATATTCCACAAGGGAAGCTGCCGGTTAATATTAAATCCCCTGATGGTAAAACCACCCTTTATGCTCGTGGTCATGGATTATCCTGGTAATTAATAAGAGTAAGGAATTTTTCGGTGAAAATAATAAAAAATCTTCTGCAAATTAATATCGCAATAATCTTATCTCTGGCTACTCATGTGGTAAATGCTGATGCTTTTGAAACGGATTATGATCAAGAAATTTTCAAATTAAATGAGAAGCTGAAAAAACTTGAGAGTGAGCGAGACGCGGCACAAAAAACAATTAAAGATCAAAAGTGGAATTTTGAAACTTATATTGGAATGGAGCAGGAAATTGACAGTGATAATAACTGGAAGTTTCTTGACGGCAGCATGGCTTCATCTCCCTATTTTGGTGCTTTCATCTATCAGAATAACTCGCTGTGGATGTACGACGTTCAGATACTGAAAACCTATCTGGATCATAATTCAGAGTATGACAGAACGCGCTGGCAGGTTGGTGCAACCCGAACTTTCCCCTTCACGCTTGCCGATCGTAAGGGTAATGCTAAGTTCCGTCTCGGCTATCGTAATGACAACTGGCACTATCCTTCAATCAGCAATCCAGCGCTGGCAGCACCTTCCTATATGGGGGATGTGAGAAAAGGAGAAGAACGTCATGAAATCTGGCTTCGTCCACAAATCAACTATACGCTTAACCCTAACGTCAGTTTGAATGCCAGTTTGTCCTTCAGACTTATTGATAGAAAACTGGATTATGCCAGAGCGAAAGGTGACTACGGCGTCTATAAACGCGACTGGAGTCAAATTAATGAACACTTTGCTGGTGCGAATTTCATCTTCAATAAAAATAATTCACTCTGGCTGAATTATCTCTATATTGATGAGCAACTGGTCAATACTTTATATAATAAAGAGCATTTCCTCTGGGCTATCTACCGACATAAGTTTGATAACGGTATTCTTTTGATGCCTTATACGCGTTACTCTTTAGTTCACGGTCAACAGAGTTTCCGTGACTCCAACAATAGAGAATTTTTACATAAAGAGAAAGATCGTAGTCGTTATGGTATGCAGGTAATTTATCCATTTACGCCAAAAACGTCGTTGTTTGCGGATGTATACTATCGTCCAGAGCAAACGTGGGATAGCGAGAATAATAGAACACAGAATCACTTCTGGTTCTGGGCATTAGAATTACGCCATAATTTCTAATAGTTAAATAGAGAGATACATTAAGATGCGTTTTCTTAAATTGCTTTTTTGCGCCCTCATTCTGTCTGCTGGTAATAGCTATGCAGAACAGAAAATTCAGCTGGGCCTTGACCAGCCTGAAGTTTATGGGCCGCTGTTAAAAGGTAAGCGAGTCGGGCTGATGGTTAACCAAAGCTCTCTTGACTCACAAGGTCAGCATGCGATTGAAAAACTGCGTGCGCTGGAAAAAGAGTATGGATTTACCGTAACGACCTTATTTTCCGTAGAACATGGCCTGCGTGGAAAAGAGGATGCGGGTTTTGGTGATGATGACCATCTGGATAAGCAAACCGGTCTGCCAATAGTCTCGTTATATGGCAGAGATAAAGACAACCGTAGTC
>Ga0308165_1001950_pt1 | contig 26763 bp, 23 predicted proteins | sample PhyWR2_FD_201032 | JGI IMG/M metagenome (GOLD analysis project Ga0308165, IMG submission 201032) | Phyllosphere microbial communities from UC Gill Tract Community Farm, Albany, California, United States - DLSLW.R2 | ecosystem: Host-associated > Plants > Phyllosphere > Unclassified | place: USA... | reverse complement strand
TGGCACCAGAAATCCGGTGTAGTTGGCCATCAGCCCGACCAGCAGCGCGCCTATCAGCGCCCCGCCCGTGGAGCCCAGGCCGCCGATGATGATCACGATGAAGATCAGCACATTGACCTGCGCGCCCATCTGCGGAATCACGTTCTGCTGGTACAGCCCCCACATCACGCCGCCCAGGCCTGCGAGCGCCGAGCCGACGACGAACACGCCCACGAACAGCCGCCGTATGCGGTAGCCCAGCGCTTCGACCATTTCGCGGTCCTGCACACCCGCGCGAATCAGCAGGCCGACCTTGGTGCGCGACAGCGTATAGGCCAGCGCGGCGAACACAGCCAGGCCCACGAGCACCGCGACCACGCGGTATTTCTCCACGGCCGCATCGCCCAGCAGCCAGGCGCCGCGCATGCCTTCGGGCAGCGGCAGCGGAATCTGCTGCGGGCCCCAGATCACCTTGATCAGCTCTTCGCCGATGATCATGCCGCCCATGGTGATCAGGATCTGCTTGAGGTGCTGGCCATAGACGGGCCGCACGATGAAGCGCTCGAACGCCAGTCCCACGGCCGCGGCCACGAGCATCGCGATCAGCATTGCGGGCAGCACGGCCAGCAGGTTGCGCCACAGGTCGGCCGAGCCCGTGTAGTCGCCCATCGCGCCGAGTACGCTGGCCGCGACGAACGCGCCCAGCGCGATGAACACGCCATGGCCGAAGTTCAGCACGTCCATCAGGCCGAACACCAGCGTCAGGCCCGAAGCGATGATGAAGATGATCATGCCCATCGCCAGCCCGGCCACCGTGAGCGTGAGCCAGGTGCTGGGCGAGCCCACGAGCGGCAGCGTCACCAGCGCCAGCGCCGGCACCAGCGCCAGCGGTTTCCAGTCCAGTTCCTTGAAATTCATGTGTGCTCCTTGTCGCGCCGCGTCACAGCGCCAGCCCCAGCAGCGACTGCTGCAAGGCCTTGTCGGCCGCGAGATCGGCCATGCGGCCCGCGTGCACCACGCGGCCGTTGTCCATCACCGCCACGCTGTCGCCCAGACGCGTCGCAAAGGCCAGGTTCTGCTCGACGAGAAGAATCGTCACGCCCGCGGCCTTGAGCTGCTCGAAGGCCGCGATCATGTTCTGGATGATGGCCGGCGCCAGGCCCTTGCTGGGCTCGTCGATGATCAGCAGATCGCGCGGCTCGACGATGGCGCGCGCCACGGCCACCATCTGCTTTTGCCCGCCCGACAGCTTGCCCGCGGGGTGATTCCAGAACTTCTCCACGGCCGGAAACAGGCCGAAGATCCACTGCAGCCGCGCTTCGTCCATCTGCGCCGCGTGGCTGGCCTGGCGCGCGGCCAGCAGCAGGTTTTCCTTGACGCTCAGGTCGGCAAAGATGCCCATGTTCTCGGGCACATAGGCGACGCTGCGCTGGGCGATCGCGGGCGTGGCCAGGCGCGTGATGTCCTGGCCATCGAGCTGCACGCTGCCCTGCGACGCCTGCCACAGGCCCATGATGGTGCGCAGCGTCGTGGTCTTGCCCGCGCCGTTGCGCCCCAGCAGCATCGTGAGTTCGCCGCGCGGCACTTCGAGATCGACGCCGTGCAGGATGTGGTACGCGCCGATATGCGTGTGCACGCCGCGCAGGGACAGCATGGAAGCGGTGGAATTCATGCGGCCTCCTGTTGCGGCGCCATGCCCAGGTAAGCCTGCTGCACCACGGGCGACGCCATGACTTCGGCCGGCAGGCCGTCGGCCACGAGCGTGCCGTTCGTCAGCACGATGATGCGGTCGGCGAGTTCGCGCACCACGTCCATCTTGTGTTCGACCAGCAGAATGATCTTGCTGCGGTCGGCTTTGAGGTCACGTATCAGATCGAGAATCACCGGCGCCTCGTCATGGCCCATTCCGGCCGTGGGTTCGTCGAACATGTAGACCTCGGGCTCGAGCGCCATCAGCAGCGCGACTTCGAGCTTGCGCTGATCGCCATGCGGCAGGCTGGCCACGGGCTCGGCGCGCCGCGGCCATAGCGCGACCTGTTCGAGCACCTGCTGGGCACGCGCCGTGAGCTGGCCGTGGTCGCTCCAGATGCTCCACAGATTGAGCCCGCGCCGGTGCTTGCCCGGCAGCCGCGCCTGCACCGCGAGGCGCACGTTCTCGAGCACGCTCAGATTCGGAAACAGATTGGTGAGCTGGAATGCCCGGCCCAGGCCCGCATGCGTGCGCGCCGAAGGCGCGAGCCCCGTGAGCTCGCGGTCACCGAGCAGCACGCGCCCGGCCGTGGCCTTGAGCTGGCCCGAGATCAGATTGAAGAACGTCGTCTTGCCCGCGCCATTGGGGCCGACGATGGCCGTGAGCGTGCCCGGCGCAAAGCGGCAGCTCACATCGTTGACGGCCACATGGCCGCCAAAACGAATCGTCAGGTTCTGGGTTTCAAGCATAAAAAGGATGTGACGGGCCGCAACGCCTGCGTGGAGCCAAGCGTTGGCGACGATGGATTCAGGAGGGCGGAGCGCAAGCAGCCCGTTCGCCCTGAGCTTGTCGAAGGGTCACAGTTGCAGAACTGCGCCCCCGGCAACCCGCTCAACGTCCGTTGCGAATCGGGATGCTCATTTCCTCAGGCTTGATCTCCCGCACCAGTTCCGGCACGCCCCAGGCAAATGCCGGGTCGTTCTTCACGCGGAAGTGGTACATGCTCTGCATTGCCTGGTGGTCTTCCTTGCGGAAAGTCATCGTGCCCTTGGGGGTGTCGAACGACATGCCTTCCATGGCCTTGATCAGCGTGTTGGTCTTGGTGTCGCCGTTGGTCTTCTTGAGCGCGGTCACCAGCGCCATCGCGGCCGAGAAGCCGCCCGCGGTGAAGAAGTCCGGCGGCGTCTTGAACTGCTTGTAGTGCATGGCCACCAGCGCGTCGTTGACCGGATTCTTGGGAATGCCGAAGTAGTAGTAGCTTGCACCTTCCATGCCCGGCAGGTTCTTGTACGCGGCCATGGCGGGCAGGATGTTGCCGCCCGAGGCGATCTCTATGCCGTAGCGCTTGAGGTCCAGATCGGCAATCTTGAACGGGTTGCCCGCGCCGGCCCAGACGATCCAGATGATCTTCTTGCCCGGCTGGTCCTTGAGCTTGTCGATCAGCCGCTGCGCGCCAGCCGTGAAGTCGGTCGTGGCCGCGGGCAGGTACTCCTCGTGCACCAGCTTGCCCTTCTTCACCGCGTCCTTGAACGCCTTGACGCCGTCGCGGCCGAACGCGTTGTCCTGGGCCAGCGTCGCAATCGTCACGCCCGCGCGATCGATGGCCACGGCATTGCTGATCGCGTCCTGGCTGGAATTGCGGCCGGTGCGGAAGATGTACTTGTTCCACTTGTCGCCGGTGATCGAATCGGCCACCGCGGGCTCGACCAGCAGGATCTTCTTGTACTCCTCGGCCACGGGCAGCATTGCCAGCGCCACGCCCGATGCGCTGGGGCCTACGGCGATGTCCGCCTTGTCGTCGGAGTACGCGGTCGCGAGCTGGCTCTTGCCCAGATCGGGCTTGCCCTGGTCGTCCTTCTCTATCACCACCAGTTTCTTGCCGGCCACGGTCATGCTGCCGCCGGTCGCGTACTCGAGGCCCATCATCAGTCCGGCCTGCGTCTGCTTGCCATAGGCCTCGAGCGGGCCGGTCTTGCTGTAAACGTGGGCAATGCGGATCTCGCCCGACTGCGCCAGGGCCGCTTGGGCGCCTGTCAAAGCCAGCGCACAGAGAACGGCGGAATGAACCAGGGTACGGCGTTGCATGGTGCTTGTCTCCTTTTGAATAGTGGACAAGATACAGCAGGCTTTGTGCCAGGCGGCGATCTCTGGCGGCTACGCGCGCAAGCCCTTGATTTTGCTCAGCGCGCGGCAGTCATGGGCCATGAGAGGTTACAAAATGCCTGATTTTCAGACAACACCAACCGTCTGAATTTCAGACAACTGTCTGTTTCAAGCACAGGGTTTGCACCAAAGTGCAGCAAGCCATTCAAGCCGTTTGATCGATGCGCGCGTACAAGGTGGCACGCGAAATCTGCAGCTGGCGCGCGGTCGCGAGCTTGTTGCCGCCGTTGGCCGCGAGCGATGCGGCAATCGCCTGCTGTTCGAGTTCGGCCACCTGCACATGCAGCGGCCGCAGCAGGCGCTGGCTTTCATCTTGCGCCTGGTCGGTACGTGGCAGTGCGGAGGCCAAATCGGTCAGCGCCGGTTTCGGCTCGACGCCCGCGGCGCGCAGCACTTCGGCCAGCAGGCGCGCATCGACCACGCCGCTGTCGCCGCGCATCGCGGCCTGCTCCAGCACATTGCGCAGCTCGCGGATATTGCCGCGCCACTCCTGGGCCGCAAGCAGCGCCAGCGCATCGGCATGCCATTCGGGCGGCGGCATGTCGTTGCGCAGCCCCATGTCGTCGCTGAGCACTTCGACCAGCGCGGGAATATCGGCGCGGCGCTCGCGCAGCGGCGGCACGCGTATCGGCAGCACATGCAGGCGATAGAACAGATCTTCGCGGAACTGGCCCGCGCGCACCATGGCCGGCAGATCGCGCGACGTGGCCGCGACCACGCGTACGTTCAGCGGCAGCAGCTGGTTGGAGCCCAGCGGCTCGATCTCGCCTTCCTGCAGGGCGCGCAGCAGCTTGGCCTGCAGGCTTGCGGGCATGTCGCCGATCTCGTCGAGAAACAGCGTGCCGCCATCGGCCAACTTGAACTTGCCGTCGCGCCCGCGCCGGTCGGCGCCCGTATAGGCGCCGGGCGCGACGCCAAAGAACTCGGCTTCCAGCAAGGTGTCGGGAATGGCAGCGATGTTGAGGCCCACGAACGGCCCGGCGGCGCGCGGCGAGGCCGCATGGATCGCATGCGCGAGCAACTCCTTGCCCGTGCCGGTCTCGCCCAGCAGCAGCACCGGACTCGACGACTGCGCGGCACGCCGCGCCTGGCGCTTGACTTCGGTGGCCGCAGGGCTGGCGCCGACAAAACTCGCGAACGTGTGCTTGGCCTGGCGCAGCCCCGCGCCGGTCTGGGCCAGTGCGCGGCCGCGCTGCGCCGCGAGTTCGCGGCGCGCGTCATCGAGATCGCGCTGCAGGCGCGCGAACTTGCTGATCAGCGGCTGCAGCGTGGTCTCGGGATGGTCGAACAGCACGATGCCGATCGCGCCTATCACCAGGCCCGCGTCGTCATGCAGCGGCAGCCGGCTGACGACGAACGTGCCGGCCTGGTTGGTGAGCAGATCGATCAGTACCGGCTGGCCGGTCTCGAGCACGCGGCGCATCTGCGTATTGGGAATCACCTCCTCGACCATGTGGCCCAGGAAGTCGTCGACCGAGGCCACGCCCAGCGCCGGCAGAAAGCGCCGGTAGCCCTCATTGACCCAGACCACGCGGCCCGAACGGTCGGCGAGGAACATGCCCTGGCTCATGCTCGAGAACAGATGGAACATCGAGCGCGCCGCGAGCGCCAGGATGCTGTCGGCGTCTAGCGGCAGCCCATGGGCCGCAGGCGGAGGGGGTTCGCGAAGCGCAGGCGTCTCAGACATGTGCGCGATGGTAACGCCTGCGCGGCGCAGGCTCCGGGACAGCGCCCCGCTGCGCGTCAGGCCTTGTCGAAACCCAGCAGGCGCACGGCGTTGCCCTTCAAGATGCCGGGCATGACTTCGGGCTTGAAGCCCGCGACTTCGAAGTCTTTCATCCAGCGCTCGGGCGTGATCAGCGGGAAGTCGCTGCCGAACAGCACGCGGTCCTTGAGCAGCGTGTTCGCGTACTGCACCAGCTGCTTGGGAAAGTACTTGGGGCTCCAGCCCGACAGATCGATCCAGACATTGGGCTTGTGCATTGCCACCGACAGCGCTTCGTCCTGCCACGGAAAGCTCGGGTGGGCCATGACGATCTGCATGTCGCCGAAGTCCACAGCCACGTTGTCGAGCAGCATGGGATTGCTGTACGACAGCCGCAGCCCGCCGCCGCAGCGCATGCCGCTGCCAATGCCGCTGTGCCCGGTGTGGAAGATCGCGGGCAGCTTGTGCGCGTTGATCACTTCGTAGATCGGCCAGGCCATGCGGTCATACGGATCGTAGCCCTGCACCGTGGGGTGGAACTTGAAGCCCTTGACGCCCTCCTCCTTGATCAGCCGCTCGGCTTCGCGCGCGCCCATCTTGCCCTTGTGCGGGTCCACGCTGGCAAACGCCACCATCATGTCGCTGTTGGCGCGCGCGGCCTCGGCGATCTCCTCGTTGGGAATGCGCCGCCGGCCCATCTGCGACTCGGCGTCGACAGTGAACATCACCAGACCGAGCTTGCGCTCGCGGTAATACGCCACGGTCTCGGCAATCGTCGGCCGCGCCGAACTGCCGAAGTACTTGTCGGCCGCGCGATCGAACTCCTCGCCGTAGTTGTCGAAAGGGTTGCGGCAGCTGACTTCGGCATGGGTATGGAAGTCGATGGCCACCAGATCCTGGTGCTTCATGGCATGGCTTTCGTGGTCGCGGGAATGGCCGTCAGCAGGATGTATCGACCATTCACCAGGTTGAATAATAGATATATTTCATAACTATATTCGATGACCATCGCACGCCAGCAAGGGGAAACCCTGAACAGGTTGCGGAACGTCACTGCACTTTCGTTGGTGCGTCACCGAACTTTCGCTTTTTTTCCGGACTGGCCTATCGGCCGGGGACGCCCATGGCGGCCTCCACGCGAACTCGCCAGTCTCCTGGATATTGCGCACCGTGTCTTTCCGACCGATGCTGGCGAAGCCGATGATGGGCGGGACGTAGTTGAAGGCGTTGAAGAAGCTGTAGGGAGCCAGATTGACCCGACCGCTCGCGCTCCTGCTCGAAATCCACCCTATCGGCCGCGGGCCGACGATGGCGTTGAAGGGATCATGCGGCGACAGAACGAGGCGACCATCTGCCCGCTTCCCTGCTCAATGACCGGTTTGCCAGGCGATGGCGCGGCGTCCCTCGCAAGCCAGGCGCGCCTTCATGTTACCGTCAGCGGCACAGTTGCAAATTCCACGGTCGATACAATCAGCGCAACGAATTTCTGATTTCCGTGTTGGCGAAAATGCCTATGCAACCAACGATGACCACACCAAAGCTGCTGCGCGCACTGACTCTTGGGGCGCTCGTCATAGTTCTTTCGGCGTGTGCGCGCACGCGACATTACACCGAAACATTCTCGACCCTGGGCATGTCATCGGATTCGAGCATGTTCGTGGTGCTGGGCGACCAGTATCACTACATTTTTGAAACCGATTCGATCATGGCGTCTTCGTTCAGAGCCGGCTTTCGCCGCCACCTGAGCGCCGAGATGATCAGGCCTTTCAATGTCGGGGCGGGCGGCAAGACCGCCGGTTACGTCAGGCTCCAATTGACACCGGACGCGACTGCGCAGGACAAGGCCCAAGCCAGGAAGCTGGGCTATGGCGAAACGCAAGACGGCCTCATCTACTACACCGCCTTCATGGTGGGCAAGCGCTATGTCCCACGCAAGGATATGACGCCCGCAAGCGAGATGGCACTGAGCAAGCGCTATCAGGTCGAAGTGATGGATTCACAAAGCAGCGCAGACGCCATGCGGTTGCTTTCGCCGATTTACATGGCAGCAGGCGTGGGCATGGTCGTAGCGAACCCGGCAGTTCTTCTGGTGACTGCCCCCGTCGCAGGACTGAAACCTTGAACGGTTTCGATAAGCCAGCATCTGCGCACGCCTAAGGTGCACGGCACCTAAGCCGCTACCCGAGCGCCCGGATAGTCAGTGTGGCCGCCCGGGCGCAAGCGCAACCAGCTCCATCCGGTCCCGCCCCTTGCGCTTCGATGCGTAGAGGGCTTCGTCGGCCTGCTTGAGCCAGTGCGACAGCTCCGCGTCGGGCCGGTCGATCAAGGTGGCACCTATGCTCAGCGAGACCGGCTGCGGCGTCGCGAACAGCGTGCGAGCCTGCTGCGCGAACGCCGCGCGCAAGTCCTGGCCCAGTGCCTGGGCCGCGACGCTGGAGACGCCGCGCAGCAGAATCACGAACTCGTCCCCGCCCAGTCGCGCGGCCAGCGCGCCGTGGGGCAGCGCGCCGCGTATGAGGTCGCTCAGCGTGACCAGCAGGCGATCGCCGGCATCGTGACCGTGCAGGTCGTTGACCTGCTTGAAGTGGTCGATGTCGATCAGCAGCAGGGCGCCAGGGCTGGCCGGCGAGGCCTGGGCCAGCAGCGCCGGTGCGCGCAGATAGAGCGCGCGGCGGTTGTCCAGGGAGGTCAGCGGGTCGCGCGCGGCGATCTGCGCGATGCGTTCCTCGCGGCGATGGCGCTCGGTGCCGGTCATGGACATCGCCAGCAGCATGATCGCCATCACGCCTTCCACCAGCGAGACTTGGATCACCGCGCCGCGGAAACTGGCGAGGTTGACGAAGGCGTCCAGCGCCACGGTCGATGCGGCCTTGGCGAGGTAGAAAAAGCCATGCGCCAGCAGCACGAAGCGCAGCTGCGCCGCCCCCACGCTCAGCGCACCGTCATGCGGGCGCAGCAGCAGGCCGGCGCGCAAGGTGGTGACGGCGATCAGCAGCGACTGGACGCCCAGCATCGCCTTCGACCACCAGGGCCCATCGGGCAGAAACAGCATCGCCAGCCAGACGACGGCCAGCAGCCACCAGGCGTGCGGCAAACGCACGCGCATGAACCCGGCGACGCCCGCCAGGAACAACCAGTGGGCGGCAATCAGCAAGCCGTTGGGAAACCAGATTCCGACCAGCACATAACCGCTCGAACGCAGCAGGGCCAGCGAACTGCCCACAGCGACGATGGCAAACCCCGCGCTCCAGAGCAAAAGCGAGCGTTCGCGCACGCTGCTCCATTCTGCGGCCAGGTAAAGCGCCGAGGCGGCAGCCATGGCCGCGGTGATGACGAGCTGGGTGAAGGGGTCGAGAGCCATGGATGATGAATGTATCGGCGCCGGCGGGCTCCGCGCCGCAGCCGCCCGACCAGAAGCAATGCGCGCCAGCGGATCAGCTGCTCGGCGGTGACGGTCGGGACCGTCGCATTGGAATGGGGACATAGCCGCGCGCGACGCGGATTGTCGCAGGATGCGGATTCTCAGGCATCTGCTGTAGGCCGGGCTGCCGAACGGAAATACGGATCGCGCCGGGCATGAGAAAAGGATGTGCCATGCCGCTGCCGTGGCGCCAGGCAGGCCGTCCTTGTCGGCCCATGGCATGCGGACAGTGGTTGCCGCGAGAGCCCCGCTCGCGGCGCGCGTTGGCTGATGTCGGGCGGGGAACTGGATGAGCGCAGAGCCCGCTTTCGCCGCAAAGCAGGCCAACCCAGCCTTGCGCTGTGGGCGAAAATCGGCCAGCGGAGCGCGCCGACCAAGGAGCCCACGAACGAAGGATGAGCGACGCATGCAATACGACATGCGCAGAATGCGTGGCGCCACCCAAGACGGGGATGGCGCGCAACGACCCCGAGCCGTCAGGCCGTGGCCAACCGCTCCTTTGCCAGCTTGGTGCCTTCCGCCAGCGCCTGCAACTTGCGCCAGGCCACATCGCGCCCCATCGGCGCCAGGCCGCAGTTCGTGCACGGGAACAGCCGCTCCTTGGGCACGAATTCCAGCGCCCGGGCGATGGTATCGGCCACCTCCTCGGCAGTCTCGACCACGTCGCTGGCCACATCGATCACGCCGACCAGCACGTCCTTGCCGATCAGCAGCTTCATCAGGTCGGGCGGCACATGGGAGTGGATGCATTCCAGGCTCACCTGATCGATGCAGCTGCGCGCCAGCGCGGGAAACACCGTCTCATACTGGCGCCATTCGTCGCCCAGGGAGCTTTTCCAGTCGGTATTGGCCTTGATGCCGTAGCCGTAGCAGATGTGCACGGCCGTCGTGCAGGTCAAGCCCTGCGCCGCGCGCTCCAGCGCCTGTACGCCCCAATCGGCAGCATCCTTCATATAGACATTGAAAGCGGGCTCGTCGAACTGGATGATGTCCACGCCGTCAGCCTGCAGCGCCAGGGCCTCCTGGTTGAGCAGCTCGGCAAAGGCGAAGGCCATCTTCACCTTGTCGCCGTAGAAGCGGTCGGCCACGGTGTCGACGATGGTCATAGGTCCGGGCAGAGTGAACTTCAGCTTCCTCTTCGTGTGGGCGCGCGCCAGCTGCGCCTCGAAGGCATGCACCCTGCCCTTCAGGCGCAGGGCCGAGACCACCTGCGGCACCATTGCATCGTAGCGGTTGTCGCGTATGCCCATCTTTACCTTGTGCTCGAAGTCTATGCCCTCGACCTGCTCAAGAAAGCCATGCACGAAGTGCTGTCGCGATTGCTCGCCGTCGCACACGATGTCGAGGCCTGCATCCTCCTGGGCCTTGATCCAGAGCAGCGTCGCGTCGGCCTTGGCCTGGCGCAGTGCATCGCCTTCAGCCCTCCACTGAGGCCAGAGCTTGTTGGTTTCAGCCAGCCAGGCGGGTTTCGGCAGACTGCCGGCAATGGATGTTTCGAACATTTGGGAATTCCTTTAACGCTAAGACAGAGTGTGGAAACCGTTGGCCGAACTCGGCAACAACTTCTTCATGAAGAATGGATGCTTGCCTTTTGGGTCAGCATACAAAATTTGCAGCCCAACGCTCCAGTACGTTCCTGTACGGCTGGATGAAGTGCTCCTGCGCAAACTTCCCCTGCTTGAAAGCCAGCTGGCTGCGCTCTTCCCTGTCGTAGACAATCTGCGTCAGCGAATAATCCTGGTTCTTCAGGCTGGGCTGATAGATTTTTCCTGCTGCATGGTTGGCGTTGTAGATTTCAGGACGATAAATCTTTTGAAATGTTTCCATGGTGCTGATGGTGCCGATCAGCTCGAGGTTCGTGTAGTCCGCCAGCAGGTCGCCATGAAAGTAGAACGCCAATGGCGCAACGCCATTCGCAGGCATGAAAAACCGGACCTGCATTCCCATTTTTGCAAAGTACTGATCGGTAGATGACAGCTCATTCTGCTGATACTCGACACCCAGTATCGGATGCTGATTCAAGCTCCGCTCATAGGTCTTGCTTGTCGAGGCACTTATGCAGATGACAGGCGGCTTTTTGAAGCGTTCCTGGTAAGTCCTCGAATCAATGAATGACTTGAACAGCTTTCCATGCAGCTCTCCAAAATCTTCAGGAGCGCTGAATTTCGCCCGATCAACGTTGTATTCCGGGAGCAAGACGCTGAAGTCGTAATCGCGCACATAGGATGAGAAATTATTCCCCACGATGCCGTCGATGCGCTTGTTCGCGTTCCTGTCGAGAATCCCGATTTCCAGTATCTCGATCAGCGGAAATGCGCCACTGCGGCCATGGGCTTGCATGCTCATCTCGACGGAAATTATCTCGAGCTCGACGCAGTAGCGATCTCCCGCAGGATTGTCCCAAGGCGCCAGGTCATTGAAGCGGTTGTCTATCATCCTCAACGTGTTGCGCAGGTTCTGCTGCCGACTCTTTCCGCGGGCCAGGTTGGCAAAGTTGGTGGTTATGCGCGTGCTGTCCGATGGGTGATAGTTTTCATCGAAATCAATGCTCTTGAGGTTAAAGCTGAGTTCTTCGTTCATGGCGATCTGCTGACTTGGATTGAGAGAAAAGACGATTCGTATTTCAGGCCGCGGACAGCGCCGCGGCGGCAGCGGGCCTGGCATGGCGCGCCAACTCGACCCACGGCAATGCGCGTTCGACAGCCAATCTGGCGCGCTCGATCAGGGCCGCGTCGCTCGGGCAGCCGGCCGAAAAATCCTTGTCGGTCGCGTAGACGCCCAGCGGCAACGTGCATGCCTGGAAGAAGCTGAACAGCGGCCGCAGCTGGTGATCGATCACCAGGGCATGGCGCTCGCTGCCGCCGGTGGCCGCCAGCAAGACGGGCTTGTCGATCAAGGCGTCCTGATGAACGAAGTCAAAGAAGTGCTTGAACAAGCCGGTGTAGGAACCGCGGAAGACCGGCGTGGCCACGACCAGCACATCCGCTTGCTCGACCAAGGCAAGTTGCCGCTCCACCGTCTCGGGCAGCTGCGAACGCCAGACCGCGCCGGCAAGCTGCGGTGCGAGCTGACCGAGCTCGATCAGGTGCGGCTCGCACGGAACCTGATGGGCGATCAGATCCAGCAGATGCTCTGCCAATGCTGCAGACTTGGAGGGCCGTTGCAGCCCGCCGGAAACGGCTACTAGACGCAGTGGATGTGTCATTTTTTCTTTCATCTGGATGGCTCTGCGCGTTGACGCAGAAGTCGACCGCGCATCACGGATGCAGGGCTTCGACGACACGTCAACGAACAACAGCAGCTATCGTATTGGCGTGAATCAATGAAGTAAAATGGTCTTATTTCATAAATCCATGAATATGAGTCATCTGAATGCTTGAGCGCATCCATCTCAGCATCGTTCAGCAGGTCGAAAAGCAGGGGTCGTTGACGGCCGCCGCTGGCGTGCTGAACCTCACCCAGTCGGCGCTGAGCCACAGCATGAAGAAACTGGAACAGCAACTGGGCACCGATGTCTGGCTGCGCGAGGGCCGCAGCCTGCGCCTGACGCAAGCCGGCCAGTACTTGCTGGCGGTGGCGAACCGGGTGCTGCCGCAACTGGACCTGGCCGAAGAACGCCTGGGCCAATTCGCGCAGGGCGAGCGCGGTGCGCTGCGCATAGGCATGGAATGCCACCCTTGCTACCAGTGGCTGCTCAAAGTGGTTTCACCCTATCTGGCCGCCTGGCCCGACGTGGATGTCGACGTCAAGCAGAAATTCCAGTTCGGCGGAATAGGCGCACTCTTCGGCTACGAGATCGACCTGCTGGTGACGCCCGACCCGCTGTTCAAACCGGGGCTGAAGTTCGAACCCGTGTTCGACTACGAGCAGGTACTCGTCGTGGCCAAGAGCCATGCCCTGGCTGCGGCGGCCTATGTGAAGCCCGAGCAGCTGAACCAGGAAGTGCTCATCAGCTACCCGGTGGAGATCGAACGCCTGGACATCTACAACCAGTTCCTGCTGCCTGCCGGTGTCACGCCCCGTCGCCACAAGGCGATTGAAACCACCGACATCATGCTGCAGATGGTGGCCAGTGGCCGCGGCGTGGCTGCCCTGCCGCGCTGGCTGGTCGAGGAATACGCTGCCAAGATGGACGTCGTGCCGGTGCGGCTGGGCAAGCAAGGCATCGCCAAGCAGATCTTCCTGGGCGCACGCGAGGCCGACACCGCCATCGATTACGTGCGGTCCTTCATTGAACTGGCCCGCAAGCCTGCCGAAGCCATTGCGCGAGGCGCCTAGGGATGAACCGCAGCGCCGTACGCGCCCAAGACTACCGTGAACTGGCGACAAGTTTCGAATGCAGGTGAGCAGTGAGTTCGAGTGCCGGGAAGCACGCCACCAATGGGCCCGGTCCGAAAGCGCCTAGGCGCTGCGCTCCCGCAGCGCCTTGCGCCCCAACCAGACCACGGCCAACGTACCGATACACACCGCCGCCAGCAGCCACATGACCCATTGGTAGCCCGCAACGAATCCCCGGCCCTGCGCTGCAAAACGGTACAGCACCGTGCCTATCGCCAGCCCCAGCGCACCTCCCAGATTGTGCAGTGTGGTCGCCATGCCCAATGCGGTGCCCGCCATGGCTGGCGGCAAGGCCGTGAGCGCCGACGTCATCGAAGGCCCGAGCACGCAGCCCCAGCCCAGGCCCATGAATGCAAATGCGGCCAGCACCCAGGACCAGGGCGTGCTGGCGTCAAACGCGGACTGCATCAGGGCCGAGACCAGCAATGCCGCAAAGCCCGCGCCCATCACAGGCCCGGTGCCGAAACGGTCGCAGCCGCGGCCGGCCAGCGGCGAGACCAGCGCCATCACTGCCGTCGTGGGCAGCAGCAGCCAGCCCGTGGTTGCACTGTCCTGGCCGCGCAGTTCGCCCAGATACAGCGGCATCAGAAAGAAGGCCACGCAATAGAAGAACGCCAGCGCCGCGGTGGCACACGCCGCGACGGCAAAGCGCGACTGAATGATCAGCGGCCAGCGCAGCAGCGGCGTAGGCGCGCGCCGTTCGACCACCACCAAGGCCGTGCCCGCCAGCGCGGCGACGGCCAGCAGGCCCAGCGTCGAGCGCGCAGCCCAGCCCCAGTCGCTGCCGTGTATCAAGGCCGCGAGCGCGCAGGGCAGCACCATGAGCAGCAGCACCGCTCCCGGCCAGTCAAAGCGCTCGCGCGATGTGGATGCGGCAGCCACAGAAAGCCGGCCCATGCACAGCGCAAAGCCGGCCGCAATCAGCGGAACATTGACCAGAAAGACCGCGCGCCAGCCCCAGGCCTCCACCAGCAGGCCGCCGGCCACGGGCCCCAGCGCCAGCCCCAGGCCGTTGATGCTGAACAGCAGGCCCAGCGCCTTGCCGCGCTGCTGTTCGGGAAACATCGCCGCCACCAACGCCGCCGACGCGGTGTAAAGCCCTGCGCATGCCATGCCCTGGATCGCGCGCCACGCGATCAGCCAGCCCAGGCTGGACGCCAGGCCCGCGCCCAGCGAGGCCAGCGCAAACAGCGCCATGCTGGCAAACATCACTTCGCGCCGTCCGTAGCGGTCGGCCAGTTGCCCCACGGCAATGGTGCAGCTCGACAGCGCGACGACAAAAGCCGTGACTATCCACTGCACCTGGGCAATGTCGGCCTGCAAGGCCGACTGGATCGCGGGCACCGCGGTGTTGACGATGGTGAAGTCTATGCAGCCCAGAAAGCTGGCGATGGCGATGCCGGCCATGGCCAGCCAACGCTGGCGGTGTGACGAGATGTGCATGAATCAGAAGCTCCGGCGAAAGCAGACCATGCTAATAAGCAACCCCTGGATCGAATCCATAGAATCGACCACAACACAAGAGCATCCAACTATCGAATCTCGCATGCAATCCTTTGATCGGTTTCAAGGCATCCAGGCGTTCGTGCGCGCGGTCGAGTGCGGCAGCTTCAGCCTCGCTTCGCGCCAGCTGGGCCTATCGGCCTCGAGCGTGGGCAAGGCGGTCGCGCGGCTGGAGCAGCGCCTGGGCGTGCGTCTGTTCGAGCGCACGACACGGCGCATGGCGCTGACCGACGAAGGCCAGGCATTCCACGAGAGCTGCCTGCGCGCGCTCGCGGAGCTGGACCAGGCTGAATCGGCCCTCGCCGAACGGCGCGTTCAGCCCACAGGTCGGGTGCGCATCGCGCTGCCCACGCTCTACGGGCGTATCTGCGTGCTGCCGGTGCTCAGCGGATTGCTGGCGCGCCATCCCGCGCTCGATCTCGATCTGCTGCTGTCGAGCCACGCCGTCGATCTGGTCGAGGAGCATGTCGACATCGCGCTGCGCATTGGCCGGCTCGAAGACAGCGCCTCGCATGTAGCGCGCCGGCTCGGCGAGCAGGCGCTGTGGCTGTGCGCCGCGCCCGCCTACCTGGCCAGGCGCGGCGAGCCCTGCACGCTCGATGCGCTGGCCGATCACGACGGCATTGCGCGGCTGCGCGGCGATGCCGCCGAAGCCTGGCAGTTCAGTGATGCGGCCGGAACGCCGCGGCCCCGGCACCGCGTACGGCTGCGCGTGAGCGACCTGGCTGCGGTCAAGGACGCTGCGCTCGCCGCCCTGGGGCTGGCGCAATTGCCGGGCTGGTTTGTGGCAGACGAAGTGCGTGCGGGGAAGCTGCAGGTGGTGCTGCGCGACGCCCAGCCCGAACCCCTGCCCATCCATGTGCTGTGGACCAAAACCACGCGCATGACCGCGCGACAGCGCGTCACCATCGACGCGCTGATCGAGGGCCTGCAGCGCGCATAAAAAAAGCCCGCGAGAGACTCGCGGGCTGAAAGGCAAACACAGGAAGAAACAATCAGGTTCTGGCGCGGCGCTGCAGCAGGCGCGGCACGATCAGCACGGCCAGCACGATGATGATCAGCGTCAGCGACATCGGACGTTGCAGGAAGATCAGCCAGCTGCCTTCGCCTATCGACACCGCGTTGCGCATCTGCGCCTCGGCCAGGGGGCCCAGAATCATGCCGACCACCACGGGCGCCGTGGGGAAGTCGAAGCGCCGCATCAACACACCCAACAGGCCGATGCCATAGAGCAGGAACAGATCGAACGCGCTTTGGCGCATGCCGTAGGCACCGACGGTGGCGAAGATCAGAATGCCCGCATACAGCTGCGGCTTGGGGATCTTCAGCAGCTTGACCCACAGGCCCACCATGGGCAGGTTGAGCACCAGCAGCATCAGATTGCCGATGTACAGCGAAGCGATCAGCGCCCAGACCAGCGTGGCGGATGTTGTAAACAGCTGCGGGCCGGGGTTGATGCCGTAGTTCTGGAACGCGCCCAGCAGCACGGCCGTGGTGTTCGAGGTGGGAATGCCCAGCGTCAGCAGAGGAATCAGCGCGGCCGTCACGGTCGCATTGTTCGCGGCTTCGGGGCCGGCCACGCCTTCGATCGCGCCCTGGCGGCCGAACTCGCCCTTGTGCTCGCCCTTGGCCAGCTTCTTTTCAGCCGCATAGCTCAGGAACGTCGGAATCTCGGTGCCGCCCGCGGGAATGCAGCCGAAAGGCGTGCCGATCACGGTGCCGCGCAGCCAGGCCGGCACCGAACGCTTCCAGTCCAGGCGCGTCATGTGCACCCGGCCCATGTGGTTCTGCGTGTCCTTGGTGCGACCTTCGTACAGCGCCGCATAGAGGACTTCGGCCACGGCGAACAGGCCCACGGCCACCAGCACGATGTCGATGCCGTCCAGCAGTTCCATCTTGCCGCCGGTGTAGCGTGCCGCACCCGAAATCTGGTCCATGCCTATGCAGCCGGCAGCCAGACCGATGAACAGCGCAGTCATGCCGCGCACCCGGCTTTGGCCCAGCACCGCGCTCACCGTGGTGAACGCCAGCACCATCAGCATGAAGTACTCCGGTGGGCCCAGGCGCACCGCGAATTCCGCAACCGTAGGCGCGAACAAGGTGACCACCACCGTGGCAATCGTTCCCGCGACAAACGAGCCAATCGCCGCCGTTGCCAGCGCCGCACCCGCGCGCCCGCTCTTGGCCATCTTGTTGCCTTCCATGGCCGTGACCATGCTCGCCGTCTCCCCGGGCGTATTCAGCAAGATGGAGGTGGTCGAGCCACCATACATGGCGCCGTAGTAGATACCGGCGAAGAAGATCATCGAGGCCGTGACTTCGACCTTGGCGGTGATGGGCAGCAGCATGGCGACGGCCACAGCGGGGCCAATGCCGGGCAGCACGCCCACGGCCGTACCCAGCGCACAGCCCACGAGAGCCCACAGCAGATTGCCTGGCGTAATGGCAGTTGCAAAGCCCGCCATCAAGGCATCAAGAATTTCCATTACAGCCACCCCGTCCCGGTCAGACCCGGCAAATTGATCGCCAAAAACTGCGTGAAGACCCAGAAGACCGGCGCCGAGATGCACAGGCCCGTGAACACGTCAATGGCCCAGGTGCGCGGTTCACGCGCGCCCGCCTGGCCCGCAGCGCGGCGCAGTCCCTGCACCGCCAGCACGTAGCACAGCGTGCAGCTCAAAATGAAGCCCAGCGTGGTGATCAGCGCAGCGTTGAGCAGCAGGCCGGCCGAAACCCAGACCGCCGCGCTCCAGTCGGCCTTGGCGCTGCCCGTGGGCTCGCCCATAGCGCGGTAGCCGCCGGTGCGCGCCTCCCAGACCAGCCAGGCGCCGCACAGCGCCAGCACCAGCGCGCAGACCCAGGGCAGGAAGTTGGGGCCCACGCCGCCATAGCCGGCATCACCGGGAATGCCCAGCGCGCCCACGGCCAGGCCAGCCGCGACCAGCAGCACGCCCGCACCGACCACGGTCTGCAGTTGCACACCGGGAATCGCGCTGGCGCTGGAGGAAAGAGAAATATCGGAAGAATCGTGGGGGCTGGGATCGGTCATCTGCGTACCTGCACCAAACACGCGCCGCGCGCAAATCCCCCTGGTCTGGTACCACGGACTTCACACAGCGGAACGATGAAAAAAACCGGCGCGTTGCGCCGGCACTGGCCTGGCCCGGGCATGTCCCGGCCACCAGGCTGGCGGCCTTACACCATGCCGGACTTGACCATGGTCGCGCGCAGGCTCGCGAACTCGTTGTCGACGAAATTGGCGAACGCATCGCCGGCCAGCCAGGCCGATGTCCAGTCGTTCTTCTTCATCGCTTCGGCCCACGACTTGCTCTTGACCGCCTTGTCGAGCGAGGCGATCAGCGCATCGCGCTGCTCGCGGCTGATGCCGGGAGCGCCATAGACGCCGCGCCAGTTGCCGATTTCCACGTCGATGCCCTGCTCCTTGAGCGTGGGCACATTGGAGCCCGCGAGGCGCTGGGCCGATGTCACCGCGATGGGCTTCATCTTGCCGGTGGCGATGTATTCGGCAAACTCGCTGTAGCCGCTGCCGCCCACGGTGACGTTGCCGCCCAGAATGGCAGAAATGGCTTCACCGCCGCCACGGAACGCGACGTAGTTGATCTTGGCCGGGTCCACGCCCACGGCGCGCGCAATCATCGCCGCGGCGATGTGCTCGGTCGAGCCACGCGAACCGCCGCCCCACTTGATGCTGCCCGGGTCCTTCTTGAGCTGGGCCACGACATCGGCCATGCTCTTGTACGGCGAGTTGGTGGGCAGCACGAAGACGTTGTATTCGCTGGTCAGACGCGCCAGCGGCGTCGCCTGGGTCAGGTTCACCGGCGGCTTGCCGGTGATGATGCCGCCCAGCATCACGGCGCCCATCACCATCATCGCGTTCGGGTCGCCCTTGCTGCCATTGACGAACTGCGCCAGGCCGATGGCACCGGCGGCGCCGCCCTTGTTGTCATACGTCACCGAAGAGGCCACGCCCGCATCCTGCAAGGCCTTGCCCAGCGCCCGGCCCGTGCTGTCCCAGCCGCCGCCCGGGTTGGCCGGCAGCATCATCTTGATGGCCTGCGAAGCCTGGGCGCTCAGGGGCAGCGCACCGCCAACGGCCAGGGCGGCCAGGGAGTGAAGGAAGGTGTCTCGGCGCATGGTTGTCTCCTTAGGTTTTATCGAAGTCTTGCCGCGCAATCATGCGACAGGCACCTGTCAAAAGGCTGTACGCAGTCCTAGGTGTAATCCCCTAAACCCGCGTTGACCAAGGCCCCGCAACGGCGGCTGCGCCCGCCAGGTGATAATCTGCGCCCCCATGCGCCTGTTGCTTGTTGAAGATGATCCCGCGATGCGTGAAACGCTGCAGCGCACGCTTGCGCGCCGCGGCATGCAGGTGCGCACCGCGGCCGACGGCCCGGCCGCGCTGAGCGAATGGCTCGCCAGCCCGCCCGACGCCGTGGTTCTCGACCTGAGCCTGCCCGGCCTCGACGGTCTGCAGGTGCTCGATGCCGCGCGCCAGAAAGGCTTGCGCACGCCCGTGCTGATCCTTACCGCGCGCGACACCGTCGGCGACCGCGTGCTGGGCCTGAACGCCGGCGCCGACGACTATCTGACCAAACCGTTTGATCTCGATGAACTCGAAGCGCGTCTGCGCGCGCTGCTACGCCGCAGTACCGGCCTGACCAGCCCGCCGGCCCAGGAGGAATCGGTGCTGGGCGCGCTGCGCTACGAGAAGCAAAGCGGCGCGCTCTACGCCTGGGGAGAGCCGCTCGATCTGACGCCGCGCGAACGCGCGCTGATCCAGGCGCTGATCGCCCGGCCCGGCCATGCGGTGGCCAAGGAGCGGCTGTTCGCGCTGGTGTTTCCCGGCGAGACCGAAGTGCAATACGAAGCTGTCGAAGTCGTCGTCTACCGGCTGCGCAAGAAGCTCGCCGGCACGGGCGTGACGCTGATGACGCTGCGCGGCCTGGGCTATCTGCTCAAGGCCGAAGACTGAGCGCCATGGCCAGCGCGCGCGCGCCGCTTCGCCCCGCATGGTCGCTGCGCCGGCAACTGCTGGTCGGCATCCTGGTTCCGGTGCTGCTGCTGATTGCCTTCAACACCTGGAGCCTGCACCGGCAGACGCTGACTGCGCTCAACACCGCCTACGACCGCACGCTGCTGGCCTCGGCCAAGAGCATCAGCGAACAGCTGGGCGTATTCGGCTACGACGACGAAGCCGAGCTGCGCGCGCTCGTGCCCTACTCCGCACTGGAGATCTTTGAGGCCGACAACCAGAGCCGCATGTTCTACCGCGTCTCGACCATAGACGGCGAAATGGTCTCGGGCTTTGCCGAGCTGCCCATGTGGCGTGGCCAGATTCCGCAGCGCCCGCCCTATGCGGCGCTGGTCGATTTCTACGACGCGCAGTTCCGCGGCGCGCCGGTGCGCATGGCCGTGCTGCTGCAGCCCGTGGCCAGTGCCGAAGGCCGGGGCATGGCCGTGATCCAGGTCGCCGAGACGCTGGAGCTGCGCCAGGCCCAGGCCTGGCCCATCCTGTGGCGCACGCTGGCCAGCCAGGCGCTGCTCGTGGCCGTGGTCGCTCTCATTGTCGTGCTGGTCGTGCAGCGCGCCACCCAGCCGGTGCGCGCACTCAGCGCAGCGCTGCAGGCGCGCACCCAGGGCGATCTGAGTCCCTTGCAGGCGCCCACAGCCGCCCGCGAACTGCAGCCGCTGGTGCAGGCCACCAATCAGGTGATGCAGCGCCTGCGCCTGCTGCTGGCCCACCAGAAGCGCTTTGTGCGCGATGCCTCCCATCAATTGCGCACGCCGCTGGCCGTGCTCAAGACCCAGGTGCAGTCGGCGCAGCGCGGCGATGTACCCGCGGCCCAGGCCTTTGCCGAAATCGGCGCCACGGTGGAGCGCGCGACCCAGCTTGCCAACCAGATGCTGTCGCTGGCCAAGGTCGAGCAGTTGCGCCAGCAGGATGCGCCCGCACCGCCCTGCGCCTGGGACGACATCGTGCGCGAGATCGCGCTCGATCTGTCGCCACTGATCGCGGAGAAGAACCTCGACTTCGAGCTGCAGGCGCCCCAGCCCGTGAACATCGGCGCCCATGCCTGGATGCTGCGCGAACTCACGCGCAACCTGCTGCACAACGCCGTGCATTACTCGCCGGCTTCGGGCTGGCTGCGCGTGCAGCTGACACTGCGGCCCGCGGGCGACGGCCACGGCGGCGAAGCCCGGCTGTGCATCAGCGACAGCGGCCCGGGCATCAGCGATGAACTGGCCCAGCGCCTGTTCCAGCCGTTTTCCGCGGGCGACGTGCAGGCCGGCTCGGGCCTGGGCCTGGCCATCTGCCATGAAATCGTGCAGGCGCTGGGCGGGCACTTGCAGCTGCGCAACCGCAGCGCCGCGCAAGACGGCATTCCCGCCGGGCTGGACGCCGTGGTCACGCTGCGTTGCCGCGACACCATGTCCCACGATGCGCGCATGGGGACTAGCGCACTGCGTACCTGAACAGGCACAATTTCACCCATGAGCGAACTGCAAACCATGCGTCTGGACAAGTGGCTTTGGTGCGCGCGTTTCTACAAGACGCGCAGCCTGGCCGTGGAGGAGATCGGCAAGGGCCGGGTCACGGTCAACGGCCAGAACGCCAAGGCTTCGCGCGACCTGCGCCCGGGCGATACCCTGGTGTTGCGCCAGGGGCCTGTGGTGCGCACCGTGGTCGTGCGCGGGCTGATGCCAGGGCGCGGCCCGGCACCCGTGGCCCAGGGCCTCTACGAGGAAACCCCCGAAAGCCTGGCCGAACGCGAGCGCCTGGCCGAGCAGCGCAGGCTTGCGCCCGAGCCGGCCGACACGCTCACCGACGGCCGCCCCACCAAACGCGACCGCCGCGACATAGACCGCGCGCGCGGCGGCGAATGGAACAACCGCTGGAGTGCATCCATCGATTGAGCGGCCTGTCCTCAGGCCTGCTCGCGCCCCTCGGTTTGCGCCACCTTCGGCAAGATCAGATTCATCACCATCGCCGCCATCGCGCCCACGGTCACGGCCGAGCCCAGCAGATACTGCAGCATGTCGGGCAGAGACTGCAGCCACTCCTTGGGCGCGAGCGTCGCGAAAAACGCGCAGATCAGCGGAATGCCCACCACCAGCATCGCGCGTTCATCGAGATGCACATGGCGCAGTATGCGAATGCCGGCCATCGAGATCGTGATGCAGACCACGGCAAACACGCCGCCGATCACGGGCGCGGGAATCGCCGCAATCAGGGCCGAGAACTTGCCGACAAAACCCAGCACCGCCAGCACCACCCCGATTGCCACGAACACCATGCGGCTGGCAACGCCGGTGATGGAAATCACGCCGGCGTTGGTCGAGTAGCCCGTGACCGGCGTGGCGCCTATCAACGCGGCCACGCCGCAGCCAATGCCTTCGCCTATCGCGCCGCGGTCGAGCTGCTTGTCGGTGATGGGCTGGTTGATCACCGCCGATACCGCGAACCAGGTGCCGGTCGTTTCTGCCATCACCACCATGTAGATCAGCACGAACGTCAGGATTGCGGGCAGCGAGAACTGCAGCTGGTAATCGACAAACGCCATCTTCGGCAGCATCAGCCAGGGTGCGGCAGATACCGCATCGAAAGAGAACTGGCCGACGAATGACGCCGCAATGGTGCCGCCCACCAGCGCAATAACCACCGACAGCAGCCGCACCCAGGTGCCCGCACGGTTGTTGAAACGCAGGCCTATCATCATCGCCACCACCAGCAGCGCCGCCGACAGCGCTGCCAGCGCAATGTTCAGATTGATGGTCGAATTGCCATGCACGGCGAACACATTGGCCGTGAGCGCAATCGGCAGCAGCGACAGACCGACGACCAAAATGATGGAGCCGCCGACGATGGGCGGCACCAGCCAGCGGATCAGCCGGTGAAACCACCCCAGCGCGCCCAGCGCGATCACCAGCAGCGCGCCGGGAATCAGCGCGCCATACACCGCGCCCATGCCGCTCAGGCCGGCGCCCCCCGCCAGGGCCACGGCGATGATCGCTCCCAGCGGAATGTACGACGGGCCTTGGGCCACGGGCATGCGCATGCACCACGCGGTCTGGATGATGGTCGCTATGCCGGCGGCGAGAAACGTGGACTGGATCAGCGACGCCGAATCGGCCTGGGACAGCGCCAGGGCGGAAGCAATGATGAACGGCACGACATAAACATCCATGGCCATCACATGCTGCACACCGAGCAGCAAGGCCTTGAGAACGGTGACGCGGTCATCGGGCTGGGCGATCAGGCGCCCTTCATAAGCAGTAGGTTCGGTCATTGGGCGCTGCAGTCAGCAAAGGAAGTAAAGGGATTCAGAGCGCAACGCGGCGGTGGACCAAGGCGCCCTGCACCCAGGTCTGGGCCACATTGGCGCGCGTCGCGTTGTAGATGATCTTCTGCAGCACGTCGGCGGGGCTGTCGCTGCCCGGCCAGATGCAGATGTTGGAGTCGGACGCATCGCAGTCGACGACGATGGCATCGAACATCTGGCCGGCCTCGATGCGGCCGACAGGCAGATCCAGCGCTGCGCCGCCCGCAGCCGTCGCCAGCCACAGCGCGAACACATGGTCTATGCGCGCGTTGTGGCGCCCGCGCTGCGCGGCCGGCAGATCCGGGTCCACGCCTTCATCGAGCGCATACGACGCCGTGATCGCATGCCGGCAGGCATCGAACATCGAGGGGCTATAGCCGCCAGAAATATCGCTGCCCAGGCCCATGCCCATGCGCTGCGCATGTCCCGCGCGCGCGGGAAACACGCTGTTGGCGAAATAGAAATTCGACAGCGGGCAATGCGCCACCGATGCACCCACATCGGCCATCAGCGCCACGTCGGCAGGCGTGAGGAAGTTTGCATGCGCGACCACGGTACGCCGTGTCAGCAAACCGAAGCGGTGCAACGCATGGGCGTCGGTCATGCCCGTGCGCGCAAGCACATGCTGGTGCGCCCAGTCGCTTTCCGAGCAATGGGTCTGCACATGCACGCCGGTGCGCTGCGCCAGCGCCCCCAGTCCTGCAAGCAGCTCATCGGTGCAGCTGGGAATGAAGCGCGGCGTGATCACCGGCAACACCAGGCCAGCGGCATTTCCGGGCAAGCGCGCCAGCGCATCGATGAACGCTTCGGTGCCGTCAATCGCCACCTGGGCACTCGCATCGCGGTAGAAGGCCGGGCACTGGCTGGGCTCGTCCATGGCCACGCGTCCCACCAGAGCGCGCTGGCCCTGGCGCAGGCACTGCTCGGCCAGCACGCGATTGCCGTTGTCATGCAGCGTACCGAAGTACATGGCCGTGGTCGTGCCGTTCGCCAGCAACTGGCGCACCAAAGGCCGGTAGACGCTTTCGGCAAACACTTCATCGCCATAACGCGCCTCGAGTGGAAAAGTGTTCTGCTGCAGCCAGTCTTCGAGCGGCACATCGAGCGCCTTGCCCATCTGCGGCCATTGCGGCGCATGCACATGCACGTCGATCAGGCCCGGCAGCAGATAACTGCCCGCCGGCAGCGCATGCAACTGGCCCGCAGCCGCATGGCGTTCGCGCTGCGCAGCCCAGCGCGGGTCGTCGCGTGCGATCACTTCCTCGATAAGGCCGTGGGCAGACACCACCACGAGCACATCGGACTGCACGCGCAGCGCATCGGCGCGCGGTGTGTCGAAGGCCGTGCATTGCATGGCCCAGGAAGAAGGTGAAACAGTGGAATTCATCGGCAGCGCACGGAGCCAACGGCAGCGCCGGCGGGCCACATGGCCGGCACCCAGGCAAGCCGGAGCTCCGCGTTCGTAAAACAGTCGGATCGCGAAACAGGCGCATGCCTTTCGCGGCGAGGCGCACCCTGGCGCCCGAGAGGCTCGCATTCTACGGTTGCCGGCCCGGCGCTGCCTCGGCGGGGTCATAAGCGTACGTACTGCAACGCAAATCTCCGGCCGAACTCGCTTTTACGCTCACTTTTTTGATGCATCCTCGAGCTTCGCCAGCCGCTTCGATGCGGCCTGGTTTCGCGCCGTTCGGCACCCTGTCGCGCGGCTTTGTTGCATCTTCTGGATAGCGGCCTTCGGCCCGATGAACGCAGTGAATTTTGGTCATTCCATGGCGCGCCTTGCCTGGCGCGTCACAGTTGCAGCAGCCCTGGCTGCAACGGCGGCAACCGTCTCCGCCAAGCCTTTCCCCACCCTCACCCCGCTACCCGCCAAGGCCTTCGCCGATTGCCCGGCGTTCTTCGTCGAAGGTCATGTGCCGGCTCCACCCGCAGCGCCCCATGTCGGCAAGCTGCGTGCGCTGTGCTATGAAGCCTTTGCCGTGCTGCACAACGGCGAAAGCAAGACCCCGGTCTATGTGGTGCAGCGCCTGAACCGCGCGGCCATCGACGACGCCGACGAAAAACGCACCAACAAGTTCTTCGCCGACGCCCGCCTGCCGCGTGCCGAGCGTGCTGAACTGGGCGACTACAAGCGCTCGGGCTACTCGCGCGGCCATATGGCCCCCGCGGGCGACATGCCCACGGCCCAGGCCATGGCGCAGAGCTTCTCGCTGGCCAACATGGTGCCCCAGTCCGCTAAGCAAAATGGCGGCCCCTGGGCACGCATAGAGAAAGACACGCGCAGCTACGCGCAGCGCGCCAAGGGCGACGTCTACGTCTTCACCGGGCCGGTCTTTGACACCAACAGCGGCACCATAGGCGACGGCCAGGTGCGCGTGCCCAGTCACCTCTACAAACTGGTCTACGACGCCACGACGCACAGGTCCTGGGCCCACTGGCAAGCCAATGACGACGCCGAACGCGTCTCCAAGCCCATCAGCTACGAGGAACTGGTGCAGCGCACGGGCATACAGTTCCTGCCCCAGCCGATACGCACCTCTTCGCGGTAAGCAAGCCTAGATCACCGTTCGCCCTGAGCATGTCGAAGGGCCGGTTTCAAAGACCGGCCTATCCAGGGGCGCCGCCTGCACCCGAGCTTGAGCGCCTGTCGGAGGCCCGACAAGCGCAAGCTCAGCCCTTGAGCTTTTCCATATCCTCGGCCGTGAGCCAGCGCCACTGACCCGGTGCCAGATCGGCAGGCAGGTCCAGGCTGCCCATGCGTGCGCGGTGCAGGCCTTCGACCCGGTTGCCCACGGCCGCCAGCATGCGCTTGACCTGGTGGTACTTGCCTTCGGTCAACGTCAAATCCAGCACATGGCTGTCGACCAGCACGCAGGCCGCGGCCTTGACGGGCTTGGGGTCGTCATCGAGCACCACGCCGGCCAGCAGCTGATCCACCATCTCCTGCGTCACGGGATGCTTGGCCGTCACGCGATAGACCTTGGGCACATGCTTCTTGGGTGAGCTCATGCGGTGGATGAACTGGCCGTCATCGCTGAGCAGCAGCATGCCCGTCGTATCCTGGTCCAGCCGGCCCACGGCCTGCAGGCCCTGGATTGCGCTCTTGCACGGCCGCTGGCGCAGTGGAGGAGGCAGCAATGTATAGATGCTCGGATAGGTCGAAGGCTTTTGCGAGCATTCGGTGCCCGCCGGCTTGTGCAGCACGATATAGCCTTTGGCGTGGTATTCCCAGTCCACGCCCTGGACGCGAAAACGCAGGCCTTCGGGGTCGAAGTCGGCGGTCGAGTCCGTGCACTTCTCGGGCGCGGCGGATACGTCGTCACGCGAATAGATTTCCACCCAGCCCTGCTGCACCAGGCCGGCACATACACGACGGGTTCCAAACCCTTGCGAATAAAGAATGTCTTGCAGTTGCATGGAGCAATCCACCAATCAATGAGCAATATCCCCATCGAGCGGAAACAGTGACCAGCTCAGAGGGTGTTTTGGTTTCCAGAAAAAACAAAACCCCCAGGCCTTTGGGGCGCTGGGGGTTTGCTTGCTGTAAGAGCCTGACAATGACCTACTTTCACACGGGAACCCGCACTATCATCGGCGCAAAGTCGTTTCACTGTCCTGTTCG
>Ga0308165_1001949_pt1 | contig 26763 bp, 30 predicted proteins | sample PhyWR2_FD_201032 | JGI IMG/M metagenome (GOLD analysis project Ga0308165, IMG submission 201032) | Phyllosphere microbial communities from UC Gill Tract Community Farm, Albany, California, United States - DLSLW.R2 | ecosystem: Host-associated > Plants > Phyllosphere > Unclassified | place: USA... | reverse complement strand
CTGACGATTTGAGAAAGCTAAAAGACTTTCGCCGACCAAAGACTTGCGAAGTGCCAGAGCAGCCTCAACCGCAACCACAGCCAGACCCGGGCGGCAAAAAGCCACCTAAGGCTGAGCCGGTGCTGGAAGACCCAAAGGAACAAGCCTAAACGATTTACTGAATCAGCACGGGAGAACAGGCGGAATACATGATGCAAACAATATGATACGAGACTGGATGGGCACACCCAGAGGTGGACTCACTACAGGCTTAACGTTTGGCAACGTGATTCGAGGCATACTGTTCTTCATACCTAAATAACAACCTGCCAAGGATGGCGCAACAGGAGTAAATATGCTATATGTATTAGTTATGGTTATCTTAGGTCAAGCACCGCAAATAGTGAGTGAAGACTTAATGACACAATCGGAATGTCTTGAGGCAGCCGGATTCCTGCAGTCCCGCAACCTCCAGGCAACATTTGAATGCACACCGGTATTTAGACAATGAAGCATCCGTCTGCGCAACAGGTTCGTGATTATGCACGAGACCATAAATTATACCGTGTAGTATTGTTCAGGCCAAGTTGTTTTGACTTGATTGAAGATTTGTACACGATTGAAAACATCACAGAAACATCAGCAACAGTCAACGGCATGCTAGTACAGTTTGACCATTGGCTATTAGAAGACAAACAAAATAATCTATCAACAGTGGAGTCATTAACATGAGCATTTTAGTAGGTATAAACAGTGCAGAGCCAACAGTAGTGCGTAAAGGCAAGCTATTGTGCAAACTTTTTGATGGCAGCGTAATCATCAAAAACGTAAATAACGGCTTACACAGACTTGATGTCTACGCAGAAGTAGAGCAACAAGCTAATACTTTTGAAGCCGCAGCAGAGCCTTTAATTAAATGGCTAGCAGATAACAACCACCCGCATTATACAGCGATTGTGACAAGTGTCAGCGCAGTTTTATCAGAAGACACAATTGCATATACAACAACTAAATTTGTTAACGACTAAAATTTATTAAATAAATAGTGTACATCTCATCTGATATGGATTATATTATCTGTATCAACAACGCGATGTGTAAACTCTCAAACAAAGGATATAAATTATGTCTGCAATTAAAAAAGCTTTTGCTCCAATTATTGACCTGCTGACTGCAGCTCTGAACGAAAATTCAAAAGTGCGTGTAGCCGATGTTATTGATGAAGTGACTGCCCTGGCGTCAGCTAAGTCTGGCTCAGGCGGTGGTAAAGCAACCACTTTCCATCGTAACGAAGCAGGCGAAGTTGTCGGCGTTAAAGACTACTACTTCGGTCTGTGGATGGACCCGCGCGTAGTCGAGTTCAGCCCGAAAAAATCCAGCGCTTCAGGCTTCAATAGCATGAGCAAAGAAGGTACCAGCAACTGGACCAAGCAAAACGGCGCCTACAAAAAAGGCAAAGAAGAGCTGCTGGGCAAACTGGCATCCGGCGAACTGGCTCAGTCAGACCTGGCAGAACACCTGGCCGCTCTGGAAGCTCAGAAAGACGAAATCGTCGCTCAGAAAGACGGTTACGGCTTCGAGACTCTGGAAGAGCTGCTGGCAGATTCTCAGGCACGTGGCCTGGCTGTATAAATTTGATTGCCCGCGCTATGCGGGCTTTCTTTTCAGCTTACTGGACACATGAGAATGAAACAAATAGCACAACTCTGGATGTCGGGTGCGTACACAGAAGACGAGCTTGTGTCAGGGCTTAGAATAACTCACAAGCGTTTTCGTCTAACTTTAAAAGCTGAAGGCTTGGAGCTGCCTACTATTATTACGCCTAGCCTGCAAGCAGAAGTACGTAACAATTCGCATCAATACAGCACCACCGGCGAACTGGCAGCAGTCTACGGTTTAACTCGCTATCAGGCAGAACGTATTACACAAAGCAATCCTACAATGACAGAAGATAAAAAAGCTGCCATTATTGAATACGCAATAGCTAATGACTGCACCACCAAAGAAATGATGAATAAGTTTGGCATTTCTCGCTACACACTAAAAAAGATACTGGGTGACCTGTACTGCCCTAAAACAGGTGGAACATACGGCACCAGACCAGAGTCAGACCAGCTACGTGAGCAGGCCCTGGAACTATTAGCTAGTGGCATGAAGCAATGTGATGTAGCTGCAGAACTTGATGTTAGTCAGTCCTACATAAGTCGCATTAATCCTAACCGCAGAAGTCAACAAAGACGTGACGCTTTGTCAGATGAAAAGTGGTCACAGTTAATGGCTTGCAAACATCTGTATAGCTTGCGTACTTTGTCAAGACTATACGGTATATCTAAAAGCTATATAGTTGAGCGGTTGAAACGTGAAGCCAAGATACAAAATACTGAGCAAAGCAACTAAGCGTGCTATAGAGATAAAAGCAGGTAAAAGTATTCAATGGGAACGCGGCAAAGAAAAACGTTACTGGGCAATATATCCATACGACGTTTGCGCGTTAGTTAAAAAGAAAACTGGTTTGACGATATATTACATCGGCGGCCAATGGTATGAGGTAACTAATAATGGAAGTGACATTGCACCAAGTGACATTAAGCGACCTTTTTGGGTACTGCTCTGCAAAAGATGTGGCATCGAGATTTGAGAAAGCGAAAAAAGGCGCGGAGCTACTAAATATAAGCATAAAAATGCCAGATATTTCAGACCGTAAAGATGAAGATTATGTCAGTTATAACTTTGCAGAACAAGAAGCAGTTGTCATAGTTACAGATGAGCAATTAGTAACTCTTAATATAAACACAGTAGGGTATGCGTATAAACAAACGGTAAAAGTAAACTTAAATCCGGCTGCTGTATTTGAGCAAGTTTATGATAAAAACAATGTTCAGCTAACTGCAGATAGAGCAGTCAATAACTATAATAATAAATGTGATGTGCATATGCCAGGTAATCTGATGGCAAGTTACAATGAAGTACAACTATTAGAAGATTGCTGCTCCGATGCTCTTCAGGAATCTTTGACACAAGGCTGGAGAATCATTGCTGCGTGTCCGCAACCAGACCAGCGCAGGCCTGACTATATACTTGGTAGATTCAGCCCAGACTTTAACTACAAATCTTTTAGTTCCGCATCACGAGGCAACTGATGGACAATATTAAACCGTTTATAGACCTGGGCTGGCACACGGTGCCGTTGCGTGGGCAACTTAAGCGCCTTGAAGATGGTTCCAAGACCATTCCGGAATTCGAAGCAGAGTGGAGAACTAAATACCAAACAGAAGTAAATAACATAGCCTCAAAGTTAGGTGGCGTAATAACAGGTGAAGTATCCAATATTGTTGCTATTGATTGCGATAATACTGCTACATTTAATTTGTTTAAAGCACTTGACCCTGACTATACTTTTATCTTTAAATCAAAAGGTAAACTCGACGATGAAGGAAAAGAAAAAACCTGCGGCACCTTTATCTACAAATATTCACATGCGCTTAATGAAACGTTTAGCATCAACGACGGGTCGATGGCTCTTGATTTTTATTCTAACCGCGGTTTTGTATATCTGCCTACGTTAGCTAATAAAACAAAAGAACCACTGGATGAGCTGCCAGAGATTAAAGAAGTTCCTGAGTCAGTGTTGCTTGTTATTGACCAGCTTAAAAAAGCAAAAGACTCGGCAAACAGACCTGCACAGGCTGAAGTAAGAAATGTAATGACCGCCCATTGTCTGGCGCCGTTAATACGTCACTTCAACTCTGGCGGCGGTAAAATAATGCCGGGTTTGTTCAGGATTATAACGCCTAAAGATTTCAGAGACCATCCGCAATATATAGCTAATGGTTATCTGCATCCAATGGATATACCTGAAGGGCGCGGCTCAGAGTATCTTATGAAGGTGTCGGCAATATTAGGTGCGGATATTTCTGTAGATACTGAGATGTACAGTCAGGCTATGCACAACATTAATGGCTTGTTTAACTCGCCTATGCCTAAAAACAGGCTTGACAGCACTGTGCTAGACCCTATGACAGAATCCAAGTCTCGCATAGACGGCAAACCAATCTGGCAATATGACGCAGAGTGGGAAACATATAAGCTTGTGCTTGCAACAAAGCGTCACACGTATCTTGATGTATGCTTTGACGACAGACGTAATATGTATTATGCTGTTGATGAAGCAAATGAAGACGTAAAAGTCTTTAGCCGTGAAACAGAAATGATTACATTTGTTGGTGCGAGTGCTATATCTCCACCTAAAAAGATTGACATGCTGCGGTCAATGCCGATTATAAACGTGGAGTCAAATCCAGGTAAACCTTTTGGCTTCAGCTCTGGCGCTGACCACACAGCAAGATATTTGAACACTTTTAAACAGACTCCTGAACTTGCTGTACTAAGCAATCCAGAGTCGTGGGCTCAAGAATACAAGCACCCTAAGTACATCCTTAAATATCTGGAAACATTAGTGCCAGATGATATTATGCGAACGTACTTGCTTAAATTTGTAAAACGCAAATTAACTTTATTTGAGTACAGCCCTGTGGTATTATACTTCCTAGGTGTGCACGGCTCAGGTAAAGATATGTTTGTTAACATGTTGGAACAAATAATCGGGCAGGTAGCTAAGCCAACAGCTAAAGAATTTTTAGAGATGTTTAATGGCTGGTTAGTAGATGCATATATTGTGCAGCTTGATGAGTACGGTAACCAGTTAGCGCGTATTACAGACAGAGACGAAGCGCTGGGCAAAATTAAAGCATACACTGGTAAGCAGAAAGTTCAAATCAGACAGATGAGAACAGACGGCTTTATGTACCATCATAATGCAACTTTTATCATGACGGCAAACAAAAACCCGTTAATGATGGAAGATGGTGACCGCCGAGTTGCGTTATTCCAGACACCTAATAAGCTGCAAAATGCTGACTGGGTAATTGAGCTGGGAGGCATAGCAAAACTGCTGGATAAGTTCGACGAAGAACTAAAAGACTTCTGCTATTATTTAGCTAAAGAGGTTGACATGATGTCCAGCACAGAATACAACAGTCCACCAGAGACGGATGAGAAGCACAAGTTTATTGCTGACAGCATGTCTGCAGGGCAACGTATAGCTTATGCTATTAAGCACAGCATGAGACAATACTTAGTTGACCTGGCAGAAGAGTATAGTTCACCAGATGCTGCCTCGGCGTTCTCAAGAGGTCGTATATCTACTATAGACCTTGAAGGCTTGTACATGGAAATGACAGACATGAACGGCGATATGAGAAGCCTCAATAAAATACTTCGTGCAAGTGGAGTAGAAAACTTTGCATCAACTGTTAACGGCACTAAAGTATATGTGTATAAGTTTAATTGGGAATCTGCTGATGAAGTAGATTTAGAAATGGCAACTAAGGAATTATCACTATGATTGAACAATTCACCGGCTTCATGGCCGACTCGGATTACTGGGATATGACTATCAGGGGGCCTGCGGGCTCCGGTAAAACTACTAAGCTATATGAGCTGGTAAAGTATTGCATGGATAGTGAGATACCTTACATAGTCTGTGCTTACACACATAAAGCTTGTGGTATTTTACGTAGCAAATTGCCTGAAGGCGCTGAAGTAGTTACACTACACAGTTTTCTTAAAAAGCGGCCAAGCCTTAACCAAAACGCTACTAGCCGCAGAAATGTACAAATTAATACGCAGACAGGCAAGCCTACACGGCCGCGTGTAATGTTTGTAGATGAGTATTCAATGGTAGGGGAAAAAGACGGCGTCGATATACGAGCAGAGCAAGACCCTTCTTACGAAGGCGAGCCAGCTCTCAAAGCAGTATATATTGGGGATAAAAATCAGCTGGACCCTGTAGGTGATATTGCATTCGACCCAGACCCGTCCCCTTATGATATAGAGTTAACTAAAATATATCGTCAAGCAGGTGACAATGAGTTATTAACTCCACTGTCGCAGCTAGTAGATATGATTAATGGCGCACCTGTCAAACCTTTGCTGGCAAATAAAAACTTTGTGCGGGGCATTGACATAGTAGAAGAAGTGCGCAATAATATTGTTGAAGCGGCACGACTGGATGTTTCAGACCATCTGGACCAGGTAGTGCTTGCATATACTAACTTGCGGGTTGAAGAGCTGAATCGTGAAATTGAACAAAGTGACTTGCCGCATCAAGGTTGCAGAGTGTTTTCACCTACAACAAAACAGTTTTATATATTTTCCGGTTGGGTTAATAAGCCAGAGTATATCGACACAGCGTTCAACGGCACTTTGCATCTCGATTCAAAGTACAAAACACTTGAATACCTTATTGATTCAAAAATCTGCCGTTTCGCAGAACTGGTTGTAGAAGGCGAAGACATAGCAGTAATTGCGGCAGTAGTGTTTGGTCACTACCAATACAAAAAGAAAGATGATGAGCTAAAGAATGCAGCAACAAAAGCTAACCAGATTATTGAGCAGAAAAACCGCGGCTTTAAAGCAGCTGTTTGGGCAAAGAATAATCCAACTAATAAATTAGCCAGGGAGCGGGCAAAAGCCTGGCGTGATTTACTTAGCTTTAATGACTGTGTTATATGCCTGGACTTTACGCATGCAATGACCGTCCATAAGAGCCAGGGCTCAACGTATGAGCTTGTTTATCTGGACACAGAGGACATATACAAGGCTTCAAAATCAGGGATAGCTACGTACCTCAAATTAATGTACGTAGGAATTTCTCGAGCGTCAAAAATGGTATATACTAATTAAGTAACGGCGGCGTTGAAATTAATTTAAAATAATTATGTACAACGCCTGATAAATTTGAGATAATGATTTTGTCGTCAAGCATGACACAAACACAAAATTAACTTACAATATAGGATGCATTACAATGGCAAAACCAACTTCATTCCGTACTCCAAAAGGCATTATCAACTGGTGCATTATCTCTGGCGAAGGTAAGCTAAATATGTCAGGTAAGTTGAAATATACAACCGACCTGGTGCTGCCTACAGACAGTGATGAAGCAAAAAATCTTATCAGCTTTATTGATAATATCTGGGAAGAAAATAAGCCCGCTAAATGGCCTGCTAAGCGCCCACCAAAATCTACCGGTTATCGTCCAGAGCGTCGCCCTGTGCTGGATGCAGATGGGGATAAGCAATATGGCGATGATGGTAAAGTTATTTCTGAGCTTACTGGCAATACTGTGTTTACTTTTGGCACAGATACCACGTACCCTTCTGGCGATGAGAAGAAAATCCAAGTCTTCAATGCTAAAGGCAACAAAGTTGACCTCGGCAGTCGCAAAGTAGGTAATGGTTCAGAAGGTCGAGTTGCAGGCGCAGCAGGTGTTTACGAAATCGTAGACCCTAAATCAAAAGCTGTTAGCGACGCAGGCGTTACTCTTTATCTCAACAGCATTCAGCTGACTAAATTTGTTGCGTACTCTGGCGAAGAGCAATGGGATGCAGACGAAGATGCTGAAGGCTGGACCGGTGAAGACGAGTCCGAAGGCTGGGAAGGTGAATCCGGCGAAGAAGTCTCCAAAGCAACAGTACGACTGTAATACCTGGTGCCCTCTTCGGAGGGTACTTCTTAGAGTGCAGACACTGTAAGAAGTATAAACCCAATATTAACTCACATTAAGGTAACACATCATGGCTATGAACAAAACTAATATCGCTATCGCTCTGCTGGACAATGTAACTGCAGTAGAAGTTAAATTCCAGACTAACGGCGGCACATACACATATTTAGTTCACGGTGACACAGTCCTGGAAGTCGGCGATAAAGTTGTAGTCAATACTCCTAATGCTAACTTGCAAGTGGTAGAAGTAACTAAAACAGATGTGCAATGGGACATTGATGAGCGTTACACTTTCAAATTCATTGTTCAAAAATTGGACTTAACCAATTACAATGCAATCAATGAAGCAGTTGAAGGTGTGCGAGCAGAAATTGAACGCAGCCGCAAAGAAGCAGCACGTGCTCAAGTCCGTGAAATGCTTCAGCTTAAAGCAGACGCTGTAGCACGAATTGCAGATATCAGCAAATCTCTGTAATATAACAACCAGGGCGGCCATAACGGCCGTCCTTGTCATTGGAGACAAAAATGTACACACCTTTCAAAGTAGTTGACCTCAACGACCTCGATATAGACAAAACTGAGCCTGTATTCATTGACTTAGAAACAGCAGGCTTTTACAACACAATCCGCTTATTTCAAGTATACCAACGTGGTTGGGAATACGTAAAAATAGTAGAATATCCAGACAAGTATCTACTTTTTAATTTACTGGACACAGTGCATTGTGTTATCCATAATGCGCACTATGAAAATACCACATTACAACAACAGTCAGGCACGCGCAAAGTATTAGCTAACATGGACTGTACTTTTTTACTGGCAAGGCTTGCTTATCCAAACCGTGAAAAATTTAGCCTAGACGAGGTAATGGAATACGTTTTAGGCTTTGACCCTTATGCTAAGCAAGGGTTAAGCAAATCAGAACTTCAAAAGTCTGACTGGTCAAAAGCCGTGTTGTCAAAAGAACAGTACATCTATGCGGCAACAGACGTCTTTTATATGCCAGACGTATGGGAAGAGGTGAAAGAAGAAAGGGGCAATTTCAACTATAAGCTGGACATGCTTACACTTCGGTATTGCCTGGATTTTCAATGGAATGGCATGCCAGTTGATAAAGCCAGATTGTTTGCAAAGTGGGAAGAAAACGAAGCTAAAACAATAAACGAAGACTGTTTAGTCAATGCAAACAGCCCTAAGCAATGCAAAGAGTGGCTAGGCGTTGCTTCTACAGGTGACTTAGAGCTTGCTTTTATTGCATTAGACGAAACTAAAACAGAAGAAAAGTGGTGGCAAAATAAAAGTATACCGCTCAATAAAGCAGCTGCGGCTATTCGCTCTGTGCGCAAAGCTAAAAAACAGCTGAGCTTTTTGCGTAACTACGAAGATAACATGGATGAGCTCGGCAGAATTTATGGGAAGTTCAAGCCATCAGCCAGGTCCGGCCGTTTAACGTCTAACGACGATAACATGCAGCAAATACCTCGTGCCTTGAAAGAAATTTTTGGTGTAGAAAAAGATGGCGAAGAAGTTCTGCTTTATTCTGATTATGCTCAGATTGAACTTCGCCACATTTGTGCATTAGTTGCATGTAAAACCATGGAAAGCTTGTTCCGCGAAAACGTGGATTTGCACACGTACACTGCTGACATGATTTTCGGTACCCTAGATAGCATATTAGCGCCAATGTTAGAAGAAGCTTTAGCTGTAGCAAAAGCACGTAGAGGACAAGACTTAGAGAAAGAAGATTATGACCGTGTCGTAGAAGGCGTAACTAAGCAAGCCAAACTGATTTATAAACGAAACAGACAAATCAGTAAAACTTGTAACTTCAACTTTCTATACGGCGGCGGCATCACTGTATTCATTGGCATCTTAGTTAAAACTACGGGAATCTTGCTCAAAGAAATAGACGCAAACCGTGCTCGTGCAAAATGGCGTAACCTGTGGAGAGAGATTTATGCGTGGCAAGAAAAAGGTATTGCTGCGTGGAAAAAAGGCAGATTAGGCTCTACGCCACTTGGCCGCAAGTACGCTGCTAAGATGATGACAGACCAGCTAAATATTGAAAACCAGGGCGGGTCAGCTGACGTTAATAAGTTAGCTATGCATTATCTTATTCCTAAGCTTAATGAATACAATAAACTGCATGGCACTAATTATCGTGTTTGCAATAACATACATGATGCATTTATTGTGCAAGGTGTTAACGAGCCAACGCACTATAAAGCCGTAGCTGAGCTAATGGCAAAAGAGCTGCAACGAGCGTGGTTTGAATGTTCTAAGCTGTTAAAAATTAAAGACTTGCCGATGCCTGTAAATGTAGCGGTAGGCTGGAACTGGGGAGACATTGAGAATGATGACATTCCTAATGTTTTTGATTATGAGCTGGAAGGCATGGCTATGTTTGAAGAGGTGAGCGCGCTATGATGTCATTTGAACATGATTATTCGTACATTATTCGAGAAGTATTAACTTTAGGTCAAGTACGAAAAACAAGAAATCAAGTAACACGTTCTTTATTCGGTAAAGTATTAAAAATTAAGCAGTTGGATGAAGGTTTTTTCCCTTTGCTTACTAGCCGCAAAATGCACTATAAAGGCGTGTTTGGCGAATTAGCAGCAATGCTCCGCTGCCCAAAGAACATTAAAGACTTTGAAGCATGGGGCTGCAACTACTGGAAGAAATGGGCAAATGAAGACGGCAGCATTAACATTGACTACGGGAATGAGTGGATGCCTCAAATACAACACATTAAAGACTGCTTAGCTAATCCTGACAAATGGTCTGACCGCAGAATGCTAATCAACGGTTGGAACCACGAGCATTTAGACGAGCTGAGCCTGCCTTGCTGCCATTATGCTTATCAGTTTTATGTGCAAGACTCTGGCTCAAAACCTACATTACATATGCTATGGCACCAGCGTAGTGTAGATTTAATGGTTGGCTTGCCGTCTGATATTGTGTTTGCAGCTGCGTGGCTAATTACATTAGCTAATGAGTTTAATATGCGACCAGGTGAAATTACTATGACACTCGGCGACACTCATATCTACGAAGGACATGTAGAAGGTGCAAAAGAATACCTGCAAAGAGTAGAAAATAATTTTATTGAGCCAGCTAAGTATAGTTTGGATGTTAATCCTTGCACAAACTTTATGGATTTTACGCCTGACTGGATTGCAATAAAAGAGTACGAGCATTTAGGTCAATTAAAATTTGAACTTTACGAGTGAGACTAATATGAGCAGCCAAGTTTATAACCGTGTAGCAAATTGGAACAGCCAGCGTTACGACCGTGTCTATGACCACAACCTTACTCTTTCTTTATTGAAAGAAGAGTTTCAAGAATGGTCAGATTCCTGTACTGCAGTAGATGCACTTGACGGTCTGTGCGATATTATTTATGTGGCATATGGCGCTTTATGGAAACTAAACCTGTCAGATAATGCTATGCAAATTGTTATGCATGAAGGTATTATATCAGTACAGCAGTATGCTGATAATTACAGCATACCGCCTGGTTACGGAGTGGCTAGCACTTTATTGTGCTACGCTAAAACTGAAGAATATCAATTGTTGTCAGAAATAATTGCACTAGCTTTTTGCCAAATGTATTATATGGGTTTAAATGGTGATGATGCAATTGAAGCATTAAATATTGTGTGTGACAGTAATGACAGTAAGTCAGTAAAAAAGACTACTGCAGACAAAAAAGCTAATGATGGCGACAAAGGAGCAGATTTTATTGCACCTGAGCCTCGTTTACAAGCTTTATTAGACCGTGTACAAGCACGTGATAACGCGTCATAATGTCTTAAACTATAAGGAGACAATCATGACTAACAAAGAAATTATCAGCTATGTGTTTGGTGAAGCGGCTAAGTCCAACATTGAAAAGCGCAAAGTAGGTTGTCTTATTATAGGCACGAAGCATGGAGGTATGTGGCTAGGTCATAACTATAGCTCTGATTTTACCGGAGTTATTACAGAGACACATGCAGAGATTGACGCGCTTAATAAAGTTGGTATTGCTCTAGGACCTTTTAAAGTGTATGTCTCGCATCCGCCTTGCCCAGACTGCGCTGCACGGTTAATGCAAACTTTAGGCTCTGATACAACTATCGAAGTAGTAAAAGAGTTTATGAAGTTTGACGGTGATAAAACTCGTTACGACTTAGTGCCTCCATCCGCCATTAAAGCCATGGCTGAAGTACTGACAGTTGGCGCGCGTAAATATAAACCTAACAACTGGAAACTTTGCGAAGACAAAGAGCGCTATTTGTCAGCAATGTATCGTCATATTGAAGCATGGCGTAGCGGAGAAGTTTGTGATGCAGAAACAGGGCTGCATCATTTAGCTCATGCTATGACAAACATGGCGTTCATGTTAGACCTGGATTACAATCCTAAAGAATGGACAAAAGACTAGATTCTGCATATTAAAACATAGGCCTAGATTCAATTTAAATCAGTCCGGCTCATATTCGTATGGGCCGGATTTTTATTATAATTTTGTCAGCGGAAAATAATACTTGCAGGCTGTATACTAATTTTAATAAATATATTATAATGTCTTTAAGTTAATCAAGAGGAACAACTTATGCATACTTACTTCTGGTTTGCAGAACTTGACAATCACGAAGACAATCCTTATTGTCACTCTAATTCAGGTTTAGTTTACGCAGAAAATGCTGCTGAAGGTTTTTATAGAGCTGGAGCAGATGCTCGTGAGGAGTTAGGACCTAAAGGCAGTTTCACTGTGAAACAATTTAACAAGGTAAGCTAATATGACTATCAAAATTAACAACGACTCTTTACGTATCCGTCCATCTGCTATAGACAGCTTTTATGGCTGTGCATATCAATGGGGCAAAACGTTTTTAGAAGGTATTCCTAGCAGAACTAATAGCCGTGCTGCTATCGGTACTGCTATTCATGCCGGCGTAGAAGCTTCATGGCAAGAGAATATTGCGGCTAAAAAACAAATGGGTGACCATAACCTTACAATGATGTATGATGCGGCAATGGAAAGCTGGGCAGAAGAGACTAAAGAAGGTGTTCAATTTGGCAATGACGAAACTCCAGGAACGTGCGAAAAAGAAGTTCGGTCAGGCATTGCAGCATGGGTTGAAGACATTAGTCCATTTGTCCCGGTGCCGGAAGCGGTCGAAACATTTGTTAAAATCGATATTGATAATCCTATTATCACTGAGCTGGGTGGCACAATTGACTATATCGGTCATGGCACAATTGATGATATTAAAACTTCTAAGCGTAAAGTAACACCGGGAGGCTATGATACTCAGCAAGGCATTTATAAATTCTTAGCTGAAGCAAATGGGCATAAAGTTACTCACAACAGATTGCAGAACGTTGTATTAACTAAGCAGCCTACTGGCCAGATTATTACCATTGAACCAGATGTAACTAAAGCTAAAGGTTTAGTTAACGGGATTCTGGATACTATGACTCTTATTGCTGCTGATGTTGCGCCAATTGAATTAATTCTGCGCGGCAACCCTAAGCACATGTTTTGTGGTCCTCAATGGTGCGCGCATTACGACACTTGCCCTTGGGTTAAAGGCGATGCGCCTGCACCTCGTAAAGCAGACATTGCAGCAATCAAACTCTAAGGAATATTATGCGGGTTCTAACTACACAACAAGCTGTGGAGGCGGTGCTAGAAGAGCATCGTATCACCAGATATAAATTAGCTAAGCTGCTGTCTGTTACATCTCCAACAGTGTATAACTGGCTGAAAGGCACCAAGATGTCTGTAGTGTGTGCACAGCGCTTTTATACTAACTTTAATATTAATGTGAGTGACGCCCATGACACTGGCAGAATTATTGGTTATAAAAATAAAAGTGCATAATGATTACTACCCTGTGCAAAACTATGGTGTAGCTAACAGTAAAATAGAAAAGAAGAAAGGTTATATCAAAAAGACCGAAGGCGGATTCAGAGAACTTGCTTTCAGAGGTCCGCCGGAGTATATGAAATGATACCATACGACTATCAAGTAAAAATAGCAGAGCAAGCTCTTGAAATAATAAGAGAAAATGGGCTAGTGTATTTTGCTATGGAAGAGCGAACAGGGAAGACTTTAAGCTTTTTATTAATGGCTGAGCTGTCTGCCGCAAAAAGAGTGCTAGTTGTAACTAAGAAAAAAGCTGAAGCAGGCATAGCAGAAGCGCTGGCTAACTGGGAGCACGATACTTATTTTAGACTTACTACTTACACTCAAGTGCACAAAATACCTGTTACAAATTTCGACCTGGTGATTCTAGATGAGTCTCATAACTATATTAGCTCATTTCCAAAAGTCGGTACTATACACAAAGCTTTACAAAAGTATTGTGCGGGTAAACCTATAGCTTATTCTAGCGCTACGCCGCATGCGCAGTCTTATTCGCAGCTTTACCATCAGTTTTCTTTGTGCGCGTGGAGCCCTTGGGCTAAGTTTAAAAACTTTTATCACTGGTTTGAGAAGTACGGCAAGCCTTATAATATTGAGATACAAGGAATAAACAGACCGCAGTATGACAAAACTCATGTAGATAAAGTACAAGCCGACGTGTCTAAACTGTTTATAACTAAGACAAGAGAGGAGCTCGGTTTTGAACAAGAACCTGAAGATGTATTACACTACATTGAACCCAGCGATAATCTCAAAAAGGTTTACAATATATTATTAGACCAAAAAATCATCCAGCTTAGCGTAGGTAAACTTGTTTGTGACTCTGTATCTAAACTGCGCACAAGTCTTCATCAGCTTGAAGGTGGCACAATTAAGATTGATAACAGTTATCATTTGTTGTCTAATAGTGAAAAAATAGACTATATACTTAATAAGTGGGGTGACAATGAAGACCTCGTCATTATGTATAACTTCAAAGCAGAACTTGTCAAGCTGGAGACACGTTTTAAAAAAGCTCTTATACTGCAGGCTACTTCATACGCTGAAGGAGTTGATTTACATAAGTATAATAATCTTGTCATATACTCTCAAGATTATTCTACCGCTCGTCATAATCAGCGCCGCGCTCGTCAAGCTAATATAAAGCGCAAAACACCGATAAAAGTTCACTTTTTGCTTATGGTGAAAGGAATAAGCTCGCAGGTTTATAAAACTGTGTCACTCAACAAGCGAAACTATATAGATTCACTGTTCAATAAGGATTACTTATGAACAACTTAGATACCAGTTTAGCTTTTATATTTGCCAAGCTACAACAAGGGCTGACTGTAAGAAAACTAACTATAGATGGCGAACCTCATGAAGGTTATTACTACTTTAACGGTGAATTCCCAATAGTTTATTTTAAAGTCAACGCAGACTTAAGTATAACAACTAATAGAGAACAATTATGAAGGCTTTCATGAGCGCTGCCAGCAAAATACCTACGCCGAGTGAAATCCCGCTGCCTTGTATAGTATCAGGCAAGTTAGATGGCATAGGCGTTACTGTGTTTAAAGATGAGCTAATAGTTGCGCGTAGCTTTTTAGACTTACCTAATGTGCACACTCAGACTGCTTTGAGTTATTCTGCACTTAACGGTTTGCACGGCGAAATTACGCTGAAAAATGACCCTCATAATTTTAATGCAAACCAGTCAGCATTTACTAGCATGAGCGGTAAGCCTGACTTTGTTTTTAATGTGTTTGATGACTGGACTCAGCCGCACTTAAAAGCTCAAGCCAGGAAAGAATTAGCTAATGAAAGAGCTCGGCAGCTGGCTTTGCTAGGCTATAGCGTAAAACCTGTAGAACAACACTATTGCACAACAGTAGACCAGGTATACGAGCATTACAATAACTATCTGGAGCAGTCATTTGAAGGTGCAATAGTTTGTCGAGCCGACGGACGATACAAAGAAGGTAGAAGCACTGTACTGCAAGGATTGGCTCTTAAGCTTAAACCACAGAAAGATGCTGAAGCAGTTATTGTAGGCTTTGTAGAACTGATGCATAATGAAGACGCAGGCAATAGCAATATGTTAGCTAATATGCGTCCCGGTAATATGCTAGGTGCATTGATATGCAGAATGCCTAACGGAGTTCAGTTTAATATTGGTACAGGTTTTACAGTGGCCCAGCGAATTGATTTATGGAAGCGACGGGAGCAACTGTTAGGTGAACTTGTAACTTATAAATATATGCACTTGTTTCCGGCAACCGGTGTACCGCGTGGACCTGTGTTTAAAGGTCTTAGGAGTCGCATAGACGTATAGTTGTGGGAGCTAAGATGGGAAAGAAAGAAACTAAAGTTCAGACACAAATAAAAGACTGGCTTAAAGATAACCACTTCTACTGCTTTAAGTGTATTGTAAGCAGTGTAGACGGTACATCTGACATTATAGCCGTATCACCTAAAGGAAGATATATAGCTATAGAAGTAAAACAAGGTTCCGGGCGGCCTTCTGCTTTGCAACTAGAGTTTATTAATGAAGTTAATAAACGCGGAGGCATAGGCTTTGTGTCCTGGGACCTTCAAACAGTAATACATAAACTACAAGGAGAGATTGAAGGCGGTTACGCCGGTGAAGAAGACACAACAGATACTACTATTTATTTATGAGGAATAAAAATGTTTAATGAAGCTTTTGCAAAAGTGTTTAGCCACGAAGGTGGTTATACAGATGACCCTAAAGACCGAGGCAACTGGACGTCTGGATTAATTGGAACAGGAAAGCTTAACGGCACTAAGTACGGTATTAGTGCAATGAGTTATCCTAATGTTGACATCAAAAGTCTTACTTACGGCGATGCCCGCGATATTTATAAGGCTGACTACTGGGATAAGCAAAAGATTGGCACATACCCAGAAGAACTGCAGTTTGAATTATTCGATATGAATGTAAACATGGGCTGGAGAAATGCAGTAAAAGTCCTTCAGCAAGCGCTTGGATTTACTGGCAAAGACGTTGATGGGCTAGTAGGACCAAAGACAACACAAGCAATTGCAGCAGTAAAGCCTAAAGATTTATTAGTTAAAGTCTGGAGTTATCGCATTAAGTATTATACAGGTTTATCTACGTTTAACACGTACGGTAAAGGTTGGGTAAATCGAGTAGCGAACAACATGGCGGATTTTGAATAACATGGGCTCAATCGTTTCCTTAGCTATAGGTATTGCTACTAAGTATATACCGGGTTTAATAGGTAAAGCTTTTAGTTCTGACAAAGCAGTAGAGATAGCGAGCACTGTGCTTAATACTGCCCAAGAAGTGACAGGCATTTTAGACCCTAAAGAAGCTCTGGAGTCATACGATAAAAGCCTGGCTAAAAGCTCGGAAGAGCAACAAAAACTGGCTGACAACGTTTTGTCGCTGGTTAAACTGGAGGTTGAAGATGTACAAGACGCAAGAGAACACTTTACAGGTGACGCTGCAACGGATAGACTCACTTACTTCGTTATGCTGGGTAATCTTCCTCTTGTCGGTACTTGTGTCGGTGTCTTAGTCTGGGTAACAATGATGGACTTAGACGGCGGTAAGCTAACTGCTATCTCTGCACTTATAGGTGGAGTCATACAGCAGCTGCTTCAAGAGCGCCAACAAGTTATGAACTACAGATTTGGCTCATCAATAGGGGAGAAAGTTAAAAACTTTACAAACAGTTTAAAACGTAAATAATAAAGGCCCTCATTACGAGGGCCTTGCTTTATACTTCTTCCCAGAAATTAAACACGTCATGGTCTGTACAGCGACTACCACCTAACTGCCAAAACCATTCAGGGCTGTAATCAGTGTTCTCCGTTCTTACAGCTCTGTAAGTGCCTTCTTTATCTGCAGAATCAATTGCGATGTTAACTAACATACCAAGAGCAGGCAGGCCGTCTTTTTCAATACTTTTCATAATTACACCTTATGCTGGAGTTAAATCTGCTGCGCCAGTTAAGCTCTTCCATACTTGAGTATTAGCTGAGCCTAGAGCTGCATACAGACGACGAGGGCTGCCGGTTACTACTACAACTTTGCCAGGTTGTTTATGCTTAACATTTAAGAATGACGTTGCAGATGTAAGAGCTGCTTCTGCATAAACCATGTCGCAAGCAATACCTGTATTGTTTTCAAATGACCAGTCAGAGTTAGTGTTAATGAATGTAGTATTAGCTTGTACTCGTACTGCTAATGCATTTGTACCCATGTTTGTGTTATTCTTAAAAGACACACGCGTGTTATTAAAGCCGTTGTAAGGATACGATGTACAGTTAAATTTATTAGACTCTACAATCATATCACTAACATTAGATAAAGCTACAATACTTTCGCTAGTGGTGTCCCAAATGCTATTAGTCATTCGGAATCTGTAGCCAGTACCGGATGAGTTAGTAATGGAGCCGGCACCTTTGAAGTCTAAGCCGTCAACATCTAACAAAGAAGGCGTAGTTTCAGTTTGACCTGGCACATTACCTGCAGCATAGTTAATACCTAATGAAAAGCCTCGCACTTTACCAGACAGCTTGACATCCAGCGGTGTAACCAAAAAGAAAGGTATATTAGTTTCTAAACCTTTGTTATTAATAGTACCACGGAACTCTACCTGATGCGCACCCGTAGTAGTACCTGATGCAAAACCGTAACCAGCAGAGTTAGTATTCAAGTACAAATTTGACTCAATGATAAGGTTTTCATTGTAGTTCATAATTGCACAAGCAGAACGACGAGGGTTCCAGCTGGCACCCTGGTTCTGGTCAGAAGTACGTGTATAACGAATATTATTGCGAACGTACACGTTAACGCACTGGATGTACGCTTCACCCCACCAAGTTGCACCGCCCATACTGCAGTTGTCTACGCAACTTCCGTTTGTGATACCTTCAAACGTGAAGTGACGGCGGAATGCACCATAAGCATGATTACCAATCATTACGTTATGCTTAGCATCCAGCTCAGGACGAGGATTAGGTGCACCACCAATAGGTGCTTCAAAGTGGAATGCAAGACGTGCATCTTCGCCTTCTTTACAGGTGGCGTAGTTGAATGCAATAACACTGCCGCTACCCCATAAAGTAACTGCGTCACCTCGGTCTTCTGCAGCAACACCTAAGCAATCTTCGAACAGGCAGCTAATAACACGAGAGCCAGTAGCAGAAGCTGTTGTAGGTGCAACAACCGCGTTAAGCTGGTTTTTAAAGTATGAAAACTCAATTGAACAATGGTCAGCTAATAAAGAAACTGCGCCTTGGCGGTCTCCAGTAGTTGGCTTGTACAAATTAGGGTTATCAAACTTGCCTCTGAATACACGGCAGTACTTATGCGAAAATCGTACCATCGCTTTATTACCGGCAGCTAAGGTTACCGGTCTCATAACACCAATGCCTGCCATTGATAACACTTGATACTGCATGGCAGATGAAACGTGGGTCTCCATGCGAATAACAGTGTCTACAACAATCTGACGATAAGTGTTAAGTGCAACTTGAAGTTTAGCTGCATCATCGCTAACAGTGACATCATTAATATCTGTTGAACCGATACCTAAAGACGAAGTAGTAATGCCATGAGTTGCAAGAGTGTCATAAATGTTGCTTGCTCCAAATGCCAGTTCTTTAGCTGAAGTACCCAGCTTTAAGAAGTCCAGCATTGAAGCTCCGCCGACATTTAACCAGCCTGCAGAAGGTAACGAGTTAGGGGCCACAATCTTAGGAAATCCGCCGCCTGTCCACACATAATAACTATTATCAGCAGCATTGTACAAAGCATCGCGCGGCCCATTGACTGTATTCCCTGCAGTAAATGATTTAAGACGATTATAGTAAGACCTTTCGGAATTACCAAAATCTACCGGTTCCCACTGACCACCTACTTCAATAAATTCCCGCACCAACTCTTCTGATACAATAGAAGCACGATGAGTAGAAGTAGGGTCCAGAAAAGACAAAGCCTGCTCATTAGCTACTGCCGTAGCTAAGCTTACTTTGTTCAAATTAAAAACTGCGCCGCCACGAACTTGCTGCACTTCGCCAATCCCTTTGGCGAAGTCTTGCATAGTGGCTAAGCTTTTGCGGACTACATTATTCTCAGCCATTATGGCCTCCTATTGTCTTTACAAGTTCAATTGCGTACAAACCAGCAACAAGGCTTACTAACGTATAATACTTAATATTGGTCATATAAAGTGCCCCAATAACTTCTCTACACCCAGCTCTTTGATTACAAAGCCCAGGCTGATACCTACACCTAAATGCCAGAATCTTAATATGGCTTTAGCTAGGTCTGTAATAGCTTTGCCTTGCTCCTTTTGTGTTTCGTCTACTTCGTCAAGCCTTCGATTTAGTCGTTCAATCTCTCGCTCAGTGTCTCTGTCCATTACCGGTCCTTAAGTAACCTAACGCGGTCAGTACCCTGCTGCACGGCTTTATAACCTTGCTGTGCAAGCACATCGTCAAGCACTTTAGTCTCAGCTACATTAATACCGTTTTGTGCAGCAACGCGACTAACGTCTTGGGCTGTAGCAATACGGTGCACGGGAATCGTCTTTGCATCTGCGGCATCAGTAGTAGCCTTGACACTCAGAACCGAGCCATTACCATACAATTTAACTCGAGCTGCTCCAACGTCTTTCCCTGCAGCAGCAGCTCGTGCAGCTTCTTGCTGAAGTTTCAGCACTTGCTGGCTGATATCTACTTTGCCAGCAGTCATATCCATAATCTCGCGCATTGTTTTTGCGTTCAAAGGATTTTCTAGCAGCTGAGAGCTTTTACGAACTAAAGCTAACATACGCTGGTTTTGGCCTGGTATTAATGTTTTTACATAGTTAAACACGCCGGAAGCAATTTCATATTTCACACGTGCAACGGCATCAGTTGTCAGGTAGCTTTGAAACTTAGGCACCTGGATATTACTTGTTATTCTGGACAACGGCACATCATTTTTAAACACTTCAGCGAGCTCATTTACTGCTGCTTTCATTTGTCTGGCTTGAGGTGTTGTAAGTTGTACAGCAGACAATTCCTTAGCTAACTGAGGAAAATTAGTTGCCCGCACACCTTCTACAGCTCCTGCTGTGTATTTATTAGCTAAAGTGTCTACAGCAGCGTTTTCTACTCGGGCTTTCATCTTGGCAGGTAGTTTGCCTACTAAATCTGTAAATGTGCCGTCTAGTGCAGATATGTACCTAGAAAGACTATCTGTTACTTGCTCTGCGTTCATGCCGGGCTTATTTAATGCTCGGTACATTACGTTCTCTTCTACGCCTTTCATTTTGGCATAGTCAATTCGAGCTTGAGCAAAATCTTTCAGCCATTGTTCTGGCTTGTCAAATACATGCTTAGCACCTTCTGTAATCTGAGCATCAATCTGAGTCATAGCTTTGTTGAGACCTTCAGCGTCACGAGCTTTAGTAATATTCTTGTTAAAGCGAAACTCATTAACTAATTGACGCAAGTCTAATAAATCGCTGAAAGTGCGGCCATCAGCCATATCACGTACTTTAGACGCCTGCAGCATAAACTTCTCTAACACTGTAGGGTCCATAATATTCTTTTGCAACTGCGTTAAAACAGGGTCAATAGCTAAAGCTTCAAAGTTAAATCTAAAATTCGCGCTTTTAGGTGCTTGAGCAGCTTGAGACTTAACTGCATGGTACTGAGCTTTTACATCAGACACATAATTGCCCAGGTCGTCACGCAGAATTCTACCTAAGTTGTCACCAGCAGCATTACCAGTAGTTTCAAGTAAGTCTTTAGCTCGCTGGTCAATAGCTCTTGCAACTGCTGCACCTACTTTTGGATTAAAGCTTGCTGCTGCTTGTACAAGCCCTTCTGAACCCGGCTGTGTTAGTGCACCAGCTCGAATAGCTTCTTCTTTGGCATTGCGAACTACAGGTGCACCTTCACCCTGAAGACGTTGTAAAGCAGATACCATATTAGCTGCTTGGTCGTCTGAAATAAACTCATATTCTTTAAGTGCTTTATAAGCACCTGCAGAGTTGCCGTCCACAACAAAGTCTTTTACCCGTTTAAAAGTATTTACAAAACCTGCGCCACTTTTAAACACGCCAAAGCCAATAATATCACCTACAACACTGGCTTCAGCAGCAGTCATAGCTTTATTAGCCATAACACTGCCTTCGACATTTTCTTGTAGCTTAATTGCCTGATACAAATAATCGTACTGTGCGCCTAGAGCAGAGCCACCCGCAGCACCAATAGCAGAACCAAGTGCACCACCAGCTAAAGCACCCCACGGACCAGCGCTAGCGCCAGCACGAGCACCCAGACGAGCACCGGCAATACCACCAGCAACGCCCCCAGAGAGCTCTCCCCCTTGAGCAACAATGCTATCCCACGTGCTGTCGTCAACAGGTACAGCACCATCGGGAGTACTAGCCACAAAAGTACCCGTTTCATCAGACCACTCCAGATTCAGACCGCGCTTAGCCGCTAAGCCAATAATTTTAGTGCGACTTGCTTGTGCCGCAGATTCAGCTTTTGCAGCGGCTTCTTGGTTACCAAAGAAACCTGCAGTTCGAGTAGTCATTGATACCATACTAGGTGCAATAACTTGTAAGCTGGTTAGAAGTTCTTCAGCAGATACTTCTTCCGTGCTACGAATAATCTTATCCGCTTCTGCTTTAGGTAGAATTGCAGAAACAGCAGACTTATCTAAGTTACGAGCAGCACCGCGCAAGCGGTCATACCAGCTATTAGATTCGTCTGTGTCATTGCCAAGACTAGAAGCTTCCCAGCCTGCTGCATCTTCTACTTGCTTAGGTTGTTTAAGCTGCTCTGTAACTCTTGTTTTAGTGCTGTCAAGATATGATTGAATAGCTCCATCTTCATACCCGTTTTCTCTGGCTACATTAATTTGATTAGCCTGAGACAACACTTGGTTTAATTCCGCTTCATCATAGCCTTGCTCAGCTAGGAAGCTTTTTACTTCTTCAGGCTTATAGCCTTTACTGAATGCATCTGCCGCTTTAAAAGAGTCAGCATCCAAGTTTACTGCTGGTTTATCGCCAGCAGCTATTACAGCATGACGTTGGCCATTATAATTAGTTTCACTATACACCGCACCATTTTCGCGCGCAAGGCGCTTGTAGTCAAAAGCCTGTGTCTCATCTGAAATAGGTGTAACTAACTGTTGACGACCGCCACCTAATGCGTTTTGAAGCTCAGCGCCTACAGCTGTTTTAACATACTGCTGAACGTTAGGCAATTCGTCTTCATCTACGTTAGCAGTCATGTTAGTGACTACACGACTTGGCACGCCATCAATTTCAGAATCTTCTGAGTCCAGACTAAAGTTGCCTGCACCTGTATTAAATTCAAACGTGGACGTTGTAGCGGTCTGATTTGGCCCGTTATCACGCACTTGAGGCTTAACATATTCTTGTTCTTGTTGTTTATGCAAAGATTCTGCATAAGCATTAGCTGCATTAACAGTTTTAAATTTACCTAAATGTTGACCTGACGCATGGTAATAATTTATAGCTTCTTCATCATCCATAATCTTGCCGTCTTTACGAACAGTAGGAATAAGGATTTCCGCTCCATCTTCGTTAATAGACATACTGCGAACAGTGCTAATAGAGCCATCGGCATTTTTAGCTACAGGTCGGTTGTGAATATCAATGTTACCTTGTTCAATCAAATCTTCGTTCATTAGTATCCACCTGACTGGCTTTGGTCTGGAATTCCCATGGTCTCACTTTGAGGCTGGTCTGCAAAGCCTTGCTGTCCGCCTTGATTAGCCATGGCCACTTGCTGGTTCATCTGAGCATTTTGACCTAACATTTGAGCCGTCTGGTCAAGTACTTCTGCAATGTCTGGCGAGTATCTTGACTTCATGTTTCTTATACTCAGACTTGCCATTTTAAAGAAGCCAGCAGGATTAACCTGCATCATCATCTGACCAACAGCGCCAGACATAACTGTCTCTACTAATAGTTGACTGCGTTCATCATCGTCGTTATAAGCTGAAGATTCAATATTTACTTGATACTTAGTAAATTCAAAGCTTGTCTCTTCAGTGCCGACAGGACCAAGCATAATATTGCCATCTTCGTCTTCCAGAAAGTCACCATTAGCTGGGTCTACTTCCGGCAGCAAAATAGGCTGCATTATCTGTTGTCCAGTATTAGGGTCAATTTGACCTGTGCCTTCCATCATAGGCTCGTTCAAAGCAACAAAACGCTGGCCAGATATTTCATCTGTGATGCTAAGAACCTGGTAAGCTTTATAATACTGCTGAGCTAACTTAGCAATATCAAGGGCCAGCATTTCATAGTAATTCTCAATGCGGGCTGTAAGATAACGCAAAGACATAATAGTTGCTTGCTGCTGCAACTTAACTTTACGACCAGAGTCAGACGCAAAAGCCATACCTAAAAAGCTGTCGTTGACACCAAGAACTTTTTGAATACGTTCCAGTGCTTTGTCAATAATCATGTACTGCTGCTGGGCGTCAAGTGACAAGTTATCAGATTTAACACCAGCAAGCTTAAGCACTGGAACAACACCAGTAACTCGGTTGTATGCGTCTTCAAAATTAGCTAAATTCTCTACTGCGCCCTTTTCTACAAACACGCGACGAGAGTTAACTAATAGTTGCAGCTTCAGTACTGCTTGGTTTAAAGCATGCTGCGACTGAATTACTTCACGGAAGATACCGTAATACTCGCATTTGTCTGAAGTCTGAACTCGCTCAACACGATAAGGCCAGCGTACTTCTTTGAAAGTAACTTCTTCTTTTTGAAGCAGCACTTCGTCAGACCAGAAACAATTCCAACGTTTGCCTTCATCATCTTCAATTACAGTGTGCACGATTAAGTAGTTGTTAAACACACGGTAACGACCTGAGAATCTGTCTTTGAAGACGTAATCAAATTCTGCCTCAGGTGCTTCAGTAAAGTTAAAATATTCATTCAACTGGTCGAGCTTAGCTTGGCCGAACATTTTCTTTACAGTCTCTTCCGGCATCCACTTAAAACGATGTAAAAAGCGAGCATCGCTGTAATCATCTGCAGTGCTTAATGGGTCAAGCACAACTTCATAGTCTGGCACATGAGTAATATTTACTTCATTTAGTGTGCGACCAAAAGGGTCTTTTTCTTTAGTAGGCACAACATCACAAAAGCTAACCATAATGCCAGAGATTAGCCCACTTAGTTTAATCTTATCGCCTTCTGTAGTATCAATCTTGTTATCTGATAGTACGTAATTAACAATATCATTAATAACAGCTGCAGGCGTTGCATCTCTAGGCCAACGAGGACGAACAGCTGCAGTATTAACAACAGTAGAGTAATACCCGATAATCATACGGGAGTACATTTTAATGACGTTAAACGTTTCAGCAGGCTGGCCACGATTAGCTAAAATAGCCAGCTGCTCACGTGTAAAGTGCCTGTTGTGAAACAGATTCCAAACTTCAGCAGCTTCGTTACGAGAATCTTCATAAGCCTCATAACCAATTTTAAAGCTGTCTTTTAAGTCTTCGATAGTGGCCTTCATTGAGAACCTCCAAAGATATCACCAAGCGAAGGCCGTTCACCTTGTACCACAGGATTGGCTCCACTGACGCCACCTGGCTGTGAACTGTTTACCCGTACCTTAACGCCGCTGTTGGTGCCACCAGTAGCACCAGCGTTAGTATAACCGCGGTCGAGCAAGTCAATCCTGTTGTCAAGAGAAGAGATAGTGTTGTCAAGTTGTTCCAAAGACAGACCTGTGCGTGCTTTAGCCACATAAGGGTCACCTAGCTGTTGAATTGACGCTAAAGTATCCCTGTTTAAACTTAGCGTCTGTTTCAAAGAAGCCAACACCGGACCTGTTTGCTGACCTAAAGATGCAAATACTTTTTTCATATCTTTGCGGTCAGCTGCTGATACTTGTTTACCAAACAAACCATCTCGAACATAAGCGCCTAATGTATTATAAGCTAATGTAGCTTGCTTACTTTTGACACTTCCGTTATCGACATATGTACGCAATTGGTTCACTGTCGAATCCATGAGACCTGTTTGTGCATCATCCAGGTTCGCGGCGGCGTAGTTTGCTGTGTTAATAGTCTTTGTAATGTCGCGAATAGATTTTTTCTCTGCTGCAGAAAACTCCAAACCTGCGACTTGCTCAAGGCGAGTAACGTTTTGGTCAATAATACGACGCTTTTGACCATCTAAGTTTTTAAGGTCGGCGTTTAAGAAGTCACCATCAAAAGCATTGTCGAGGTCTACTTTAGCTTCTTCGCCGTATTCTGTGTTTTTCATCGCAGCTGTACGCTGGTCTTTGCCAGCTGTCTTATAAGCTACTAATGCATCTTCTTGAGTTGCTTGCGGATTGCGCTGCATATAGTCCGCAATAAATCGAGATTCATTACTACCGCCGCCTGCACCACGAGTAATCTCTACTGCCTGGCTGTAAGCATCACGCAAAGTCATTTCTGGATTCTGCTCCATAAGACCTTGAGCTACACGCTCCAATGCAGTGCCACCACGACGAACACCGCCAGAGCCACCTGAAGCAGTACGTGGAATGTAGTCAAGCCCTGCTTTAGGGTCAGGCTGAAGCATTGTGTACACATCAGACGGAGACTGGCCAGTAAGAGATGCTACCTGCTGAACTAAAGCAGAGTCGGCCTGCAGACCACGAAGATTTGCGCCTTGACGTAAGCCATTAATTAGTGCAGCAGTCTGAGACAGCTTTTGAAGCCCCTGGTCTGTCATCTGCTGGGTGTAACCAGTAACGGCGTACATGCGGTTCATGTCAATAAGCGCTTTGTGGCCTGTTGACGTAGTACCAATAACAAAGCTGCCATTGACTTCAGGGTGGTCATAAAAGCCGTCAAGGTCAGTGACACCTGCAGATTGAAGAATTTTGTCATTCTCAGGGCTGCGAGTAACTCTGTCCATTCGAGCCATGTCTGAAGTTAGACTTGCTGCAACAGGGTTGTTACGGTTCTGACCAAGCCACTGATTGAGATGTTTAGCATCACCATCTGCTTGATAGCGGGTAAACGCATCAAATGACTGCTGCTTAGCTAAAGTAGCCTGAGTTTGATACAGTTGAGCCTGCATTGCAGCCATTCTGGTATCATTTTCTGTAGCGCGTAAAGGCGCCTGCTGCTCGTAATCTTGAGCTTGCATTGTAGACATCTTAGCTCTTGCTTGTGCTTCTTGCAAGCGAGCAGTGTAAAACGGTATTTCAGCAGCGCCAGAAGCAATGCCTGCACCGAGTAACGCGCTGTTCAGATTAGTACCAGCCATTG
>Ga0308165_1001948_pt1 | contig 26781 bp, 25 predicted proteins | sample PhyWR2_FD_201032 | JGI IMG/M metagenome (GOLD analysis project Ga0308165, IMG submission 201032) | Phyllosphere microbial communities from UC Gill Tract Community Farm, Albany, California, United States - DLSLW.R2 | ecosystem: Host-associated > Plants > Phyllosphere > Unclassified | place: USA... | reverse complement strand
GATCGGCCCTCAAAGGATGATTCGTGCCTGCAAAAAGTATGGTACCAACAACGCCCAAAGTTACCACCAATAATGGGGCTGGCACAACTGCCAGTTTAGGGAATTTAGGCCAGATAATGAGTATAGCTATCGATAATAAACTGATTACTACGGCCGCCAAACTAAAATGGCTTACTGCTGCAGTAATCGCAGAAAAAGTATTTTCGTGATCTTGTTGAAAGAATCCTTCATCTCCGGTAAAATCGGTATCAACACCTAATGCATGTGGCAACTGTTTTAAAATTAAAATCAGTCCAATTGCAGCAAGCATTCCTTCAATTACGCTCGATGGGAAGTAGTTGCCAATGGTTCCAGCCTTTACCAAGCCTAATATTAATTGGAATACACCTGCCAGCACAACAGCAAGTAAAAAGGTTGGGTAGTTACCTAAAGAAGTTATTGCACCTAAAACAATAACGGTTAAACCCGCTGCGGGACCACTTACGCTCAATTGTGATCCGCTAAAAGAGGCAACCACAATCCCTCCAATAATACCTGTAATTAAACCAGCAAATAATGGTGCACCTGAGGCTAGTGCAATACCTAAACATAATGGCAATGCCACTAAAAACACTACAATACTTGCAGGTAGATCTTTCTTTAAATTCTTTTTAAGAATATATTTTTTCACGTCCGAACCTGAAAAGGCCGGGTTAAACTTTTGCATAACGATATAATTATCTAGTAAATTTTAACGAATAAATCGCGGGGGAACTTTAAACCAGCTGCAAAAAGACCAAGCATAGCGTGCGAAATTTCAAACACAACAGTGAGGCTCAGTTTAATTGAGTAGGCAAAATAAGTTACCCCAAAAAATAAGGACTAGATAAAGTTGGGTGGCGGTGTTGGTACCGTAGGATGATATGGATCTACATATCTTTTGAAGTGTTCTATGAAACTGCTCTTCAGTATAAAATGACTAGAAGAAAACTCGTAAGAAAAGATAGGATGATTAAGTTCAACGAGTTTAAAATCGGTGAATTTTGCAGTGTCTTTGGCGGTATCCTTCCCGCCATCATGCTCTAACTCAATTTGCATGATTACAGCGTTCATGATTTCCTTGTCGATACTTGTACAAAAAACCGGTGCACCAGATATCCCCATCTTCGCCATGAAGATGAACATGAATGATATAACGATTAAATACTTGTATTTCCTCAAAAACATTGGCTAATTCTAATGTTGTTCTAACACTAACGGCTACAAAAATAAACGGATAATTGGTTTTTCAATACTTTAGGCTGTAAAAAAAATGTAATTTAAGTAAAAAGTTCCATGGTTAAATGCTTTTCTATTTAAACCCCGCAGGTTCCGAAAACCTACTGGGTTTAAAATATCAAGGTTTTCCTTAGTTGTTTTTAGATGGCTCAAGTGGTCGATTTTTTTTGGGGAAATGAGGGGGTTCGGTTTTTATGGCAGCTGCAGTCCCGCTATCGCTTTACTTCGTTGCACTACGTGTCCGCTTCTATCGGGTTTATTTAACAACGGCAAGTGGTACGATTGCGGCATTAAAACCTCGCAGGTTTACTAAAACCAACAAAAAGGATATCGCTGCTGTCCCTTAGGTTTAATTTACATCGTGAATGTTCTTGGATAAATAACATTCTGCAAGCCTTGTATTACCGTTAGTAATTTTTAATTTTAAAATCTCATAGCTTCAGCAATGGATAAAAAAATAGCATTACTTAAAGATAAAATCAGCCAGGCCAACCTTGGCGGCGGACAAGCACGAATTGATAGTCAGCATAAAAAAGGCAAACTTACCGCTCGTGAGCGCATCCATTTTTTAATGGATGAGGGAAGCTTTGAAGAAATCGGCATGATGGTAACCCACCGCAGTACCGATTTTGGCATGGAGCGCGAAAAATATCTTGGTGATGGCGTAATAACAGGATACGGAACCATAAATGGGAGATTAACCTACGTTTTCTCTCAGGATTTTACGGTATTCGGCGGTTCGCTTTCCGAAACCCACGCAGAAAAAATCTGTAAGTTAATGGATATGGCCATGAAAAATGGCGCACCGTTAATCGGCTTGAACGATAGCGGTGGCGCACGTATTCAGGAAGGCGTGGTTTCTTTAGGTGGCTATGCCGATATTTTTTATAAAAACGTTCAGGCCTCTGGGGTAATCCCGCAACTATCAGCCATCATGGGGCCATGTGCAGGAGGCGCTGTTTATTCGCCAGCCATTACCGATTTTATTTTAATGGTAGAAAATACTTCTTACATGTTCGTTACTGGCCCAAACGTGGTTAAAACTGTAACACACGAAGAAGTAACTTCAGAAGAATTAGGTGGAGCGAGTACACACGCCACAAAGTCGGGCGTTACCCATTTTGCCTGCGCCAATGAAATTGAAGCCATTAACCATGTAAAACGCTTACTCAGCTATATGCCTCAAAACTGTGAGGAAATCGCCGATCATTTACCTTACGAAACAGCTGATGAAAGCCGGGCTGAGCTCAATACATTTATGCCTGAAAATGCTTCGCAGCCATACGATATCAGAGAAGTAATTACCACTGTAACCGATAGCGATAGCTTTTTAGAAGTACACGCCGCATACGCAGAGAACATTGTAGTGGGTTTTGCCCGCCTAGCAGGAAGAAGTATCGGCATTGTGGCCAATCAGCCAGCCTATTTAGCAGGTGTTTTAGACAGTAATTCTTCAACAAAGGCTGCCCGTTTTGTACGTTTTTGCGATTGCTTCAATATCCCGTTACTAGTATTTGAAGATGTTCCGGGGTTTTTACCAGGTACCGATCAGGAGTGGAATGGCATCATTACCAACGGGGCAAAATTATTATATGCTTTTAGCGAAGCTACCGTACCCCGTATTACGGTTATAACCCGAAAAGCCTATGGTGGAGCTTACGATGTAATGAACAGCAAACATATTGGTGCAGACATGAACTACGCCTGGCCAAGTGCCGAAATTGCAGTAATGGGCGCCAAAGGTGCTGCAGAAATTATTTTTAAAAGAGAGATTACCTCGGCAGAAAATCCTGAAGAAAAGTGGCTTGAGAAAGAAAAACTATACTCAGACATTTTTGCAAATCCTTACCGTGCAGCAGAAAGGGGATTTGTTGACGAAGTAATTGAACCGGCTCAAACCCGTATAAAGTTGATAAAAGCTTTTAAGATGTTAGAAAATAAGGTAGTGAACAGCCCAAGAAAGAAACACGGAAATATACCTTTGTAAAAATAGTCCGCAGTCATTAGTCCATAGTCCGGATTGTACCAATCTCGACCTCCAAGACTCATGATTGGGGACCTCCGACTTAAGACTAACATGCAGACTACTTCCAAATTATCCCGAACAGACATACTTCTCATGGCATTTTGCACAGGCCTGATTGTTGCAAATATTTATTACTGCCAGCCCTTGGTGATCTTAATTGCAAAAGATTTTAACCTTACCGAAACCGATGCAGGAAGAATTACCTATCTCACGCAAATTGGTTATGCCTTAGGCCTTTTCCTTTTAGTACCGCTGGGCGATATGTTTGAACGCAAAAAACAGATTCTCATCATTACTGGCCTGGCTATTTTTGCCTTACTGATTGCTGCAGTTTCGCATACTTTCTTTGTCCTCGAAGTGGCCTCCATATTAATCGGCACTTGCTCCATTGTACCGCAACTGATTTTACCCTTGGCGGCTAATTTAAGTAACGATGAAAACCGTGGCGCTAACATTGGCATGATAATGAGCGGTTTATTGGTTGGAATTTTAGCCTCTCGTGCAGTAAGCGGAAGTATTGGCTTTTGGTTGGGTTGGAGAGCGGTTTACTATATCGCTGCTGCCATTTGTGGATTACTGATCCTTTTAATGGCCAAACGTTTCCCGCATAGTTACCCCGCTTTTAAAGGAACATATAAAGAATTGATGAAATCGATGTTCGGCTACATTAAAACGCAGCCTGCTTTGCGGGAAACATCAATTATTAATTTTCTGGCCTTTGCCATTATCAGTGCATTCTGGACAACCATGGTGCTGTTTCTCGCCAATCCACCGTTTAATTTTCAAACCTTACAAATCGGTTTATTTGGAATTGCCGGTGCGGCAGGTGCATTGGCGGCACCATTGGTTGGTAAATTGAGCGACGGTAACAATCCGCGCAAAAACTTAATGATCGGTTTTGTCCTACAAATTGTAAGCATAGCCTTATTTTATTTTACAGGCAGCCATTTATATCTGTTTGTAATTGGCATTGTGTTGATCGATATCGGTCAACAGGCCATACACGTAACCAACCAGACCCGAATTTATACCTTAATACCAGAAGCCCGCAACAGACTGAACACGATTTTCATGTCAGTTAGTTTTATAGGCGCAAGTTGTGGCTCTGCCTTGGGTTTATGGCTGTGGGGCCAGGGGGGCTGGGCGTTATTCTGTTATGGGATGACAGGTATCATTTTACTTAATATTTTAATCTATCAGTTTTACGGAAGAAAAAATAAATCAACTAACCAATAAAAATTCATGAAATCTAAAAACGCAATCAAAACACTTTCAATTCTATTTATTTGCCTGGGCATTTTTGGTAAAGCAAAAGCGCAGGATAGTACGCAAGTAGATCAACAAACAGAAGTTAAATCACTGAACAAAATCAGACTAACATTGCTGGGAGTTACTTATGAGCGAGAACAAAAAATTGATAAACTGGCAACGCTATATTTTGCCGGCGGTATTGCAGCTTCCTTTGCCATTCAGACGGAGAACTTTGGCATTATTGCCAATACAAATACATATTTTAATATGTTTCCAACAATTAACGCAGGTTTTAGGCGCTATTATAATTTCGAAAAGCGAAACAAAAAAGGAAAAAAAACTGCGAACAATGCCGCCAACTATTACGGTTTGGATATTTCAGCATATTTTGAACCGCTTTTAGATAATGACTATTTTGGCAAAGGTGAGATTGGGATTACGCCACAATGGGGGTACCAACGGAATATTGGCAAAAAAATAAATTTTGAATTAATGCTAGGTCCAACCGTCCGCTTAAGCTCCTTTGATCCCTATTTTGGTGTTGATGGTAGAATCGGCTTTAGCTTTTTATTATAACCATGGTTCAAATTGAGCAGATATTTCCTTCTTTAACCTGGCGGATCAGGCATGAAACCATGTATCCTGATCAGCCTTTCGACATTGTGAAATTACCTGATGATTTTGATGGCATCCATTTTGGATTGTACCTCGATCATAAATTAACCGGCGTAGTTTCAGTATTTCATGATGGAGATATTTATCAATTCCGGAAACTGGCCGTTCTTCCTTCAGCACAAAAGACAGGTTTAGGTTCGCAACTGCTTGATTATATTATTGATTTTTGTAAAATTCAAAAAGCGACAAAACTATGGTGCAATGCCCGTGTAAATGCTAAAGAATTTTATTTTAAATTTGGCTTCCACGAAACCGAAAAAACCTTTTTTAAAGATGGGCACGATTTTGTGATAATGGAAAAAGAATTATTAAGTTAAAAATGAGTATGATGTCTCAAATCTGAATACTCAAATCTCATATCTATTAAAATGGCTAAGAAAAAAGACGACGAAAAAAAGAAACATACAGCAGTAGTAACAAAAAAATCGCTACAGTTTCTTGAAGAATACATTAATAATCCTGCCCCTACCGGTTACGAGTGGGAAGGACAAAAACTTTGGTTAAACTATTTAAAACCATATATCGACGAGCATTTTATCGATAATTATGGTACTGCAGTAGGTTTAATCAATCCTAAAGCTGCTTTTAAAGTAGTGATAGAGGCGCATGCAGATGAAATTTCGTGGTATGTAAATTACATCACCAGCGATGGTTTAATTTATGTAATCCGCAACGGTGGCTCCGATCACCAGATTGCGCCATCAAAACGTGTAAACATCCACACCGAAAAAGGCTTAGTGAAAGCAGTATTCGGCTGGCCGGCAATCCACACCCGCCATGGCGAAAAAGAGCAGGCGCCAGAACTTAAAAACATATTTTTAGATTGTGGTTGCACTTCAAAAGAGGAAGTAGAAAAACTGGGTATCCATGTAGGCTGCGTAATCACTTACGAAGATGAGTTTATGGTATTAAACGACCGCTATTATGTTGGCCGTGCTTTAGATAACCGTGTGGGCGGTTTTATGATTGCTGAAGTTGCACGTTTATTAAAAGAAAATAAGAAAAAACTTCCGTTCGGTTTATACATCGTAAACTCTGTACAGGAAGAAATTGGCTTACGAGGTGCTGAAATGATTGCACAACGCATTAAACCAAATGTAGCGATCATTACCGACGTAACGCACGATACCACTACGCCTATGATCAATAAAAATATTCAGGGTGATTTAGCTGCAGGTAAAGGTCCGGTGGTTTCTTATGCCCCTGCAGTACAAACAAACTTAAATAAATTATTGATCAAAACTGCCGAGAAAAATAATATTCCGTTTCAACGTCAGGCCTCTTCGCGCTCTACCGGAACAGATACTGATGCCTTTGCTTACTCGAACGGTGGTGTTCCATCGGCGTTAATTTCTTTACCATTGCGTTATATGCATACCACTGTAGAAATGGTGCATAAAGAAGATGTTGATAATGTAATTAGCTTGATTTACGAAAGTTTATTGAACATTACCGACGGTCAGGATTTCAGGGAATTTAAATAATGAAAACAGTAAACCATAAAAAAATCATCATCAGAACCTTTTTAAAGTTTTTGCTGATGATTTTGATCATTTTTACGCTAAACTCATGGCCAAGCATTAAACAAAGCCTAAGCGGTAATGTTCCGACTTTTGCTTATTGGCTCGACCATAGTTTTAAAATAAGCAACATCATCCTGATTTTAGGGTTTACGGCTTATTTCTATTACAAAGATTTAACCGATCAAAGAGAACTGATCGAAAAAACAAATAATTAAAATTCTAAGAAGTCAAGTTTTAATGGCCAAATTGCTATAAAACTTGACTTCTTTTTTTCCATATCTAGAACATTCTACACTTTATTTGTTTAATCATTTATGAAGAAAATTGTACTCATCCGCCACGGACAAAGTGTTTGGAATCTCGAAAACCGTTTTACTGGTTGGACAGATGTAGATTTATCAGAAAATGGTTATCAAGAGGCTAAAAAAGCAGGAGAAATCTTAAAAAAACACGATTATAATTTTGATATCGCTTTTACCTCGCTATTAAAACGGGCCATAAAAACACTTCATATTATTTTAGAAGATTTAGATCACCTTTGGATACCCGAACATAAAAGCTGGCACTTAAACGAGCGTTTTTACGGTGCATTACAAGGCTTAAATAAAGCAGAAACAGCGGAGAAATATGGTGCAGATCAGGTTTATAAATGGAGAAGAGACCCTGATGAGGAGCCACCACAAATTACCAATGAAGATGAACGTTACCCTGGAAACGACCTGCGTTACCAACTCCTAACACCCGAAGAACTACCTTTAACCGAAAACCTGAGCGATACCATTGCCAGAGTATTGCCCTATTGGAACGAAAGCATAGTGCCGGCAATAAGCAGAAATGAAAAGGTAATTATATCAGCTCATGGCAACAGTTTACGGGCACTGATCAAATATATCGACAATTTATCGAACGAAGAAGTTATCGCCTTGGAAATACCAACGGGAATTCCTTTGGTTTACGAACTGGATGATGATTTGCAAAAAATTAGACATTATTATTTGGAATAAAACCCAAAAAGAGGCCGTATTATAAAAACATCGTCATTCGAGGGAGGAAAACGAGGAAGTAAACTATCAAGCTAGATATTTTTACATTAAAGATTGCTTCGTATGCTGAAAAGCTTTCGCGCAATAACAGCTCCTTGAGTAATTTTATACTGATTTCAAATACTTACTACCTCATTGAGAAAATCTCTTAAATACCAATCGATTAAAACTTTAAGTACTGCGTTTATTGTAATTAATACTCGAAATTATATTTACATTGTTAGCGTTATTTTAACAATTAGTTTATCCTTATTTATGAGATCAAATAATAGAAGTGTCGATCTCTCAATTATCTGCGATGATCATTGGGATGTTGTATTCGACCATGTTGGTCTGGGCTTTTGGGAATTTAGTGTTGCCACAGGCATTCTCCGCTCAACCAGATCATGCAAAATCAATTTCGGTTACCCGCCCGATGGAGTTTTGAGCTATGAAACCCTTTTAGGTTTAATCTTAGCAGAAGATTTAGACCATGTTCAAGATGAAATAGAACTGACCGTTTCTGGCGAAAAAAGCAGTTACCATGCACTATATAGGATTCGCCGTCCAGATGGAAAAATCCGTTGGATTAAAGCAGATGGGATATTATCTCGGCAAGATGGCGAAAGTTTAAAACTAATTGGAACAACATTAGATGTTACCGATTTAAAACAATCCGTAGTTTAGCTACAAATCACTGATTTCAATCCACACAGGTCCGTGGTCGCTTGTTTTTTCCCAACCCCTAACGTCTTTATCTACTCCCGCCGATTTTAAGCGATGGCTAACCTGAGGGCTTAGCAAAAAATGGTCTATCCGTAATCCTGCATTTCTGCCATAGGCATTACGGAAATAATCCCAAAAAGTATAAATGGTTTCATCAGGATACAACTTTCGAATGGCATCTGTCCATCCCTGGCCAATTAAGTTTTTAAAAGCTAAACGTGTTTCAGGACGGAATAAAGCATCTTCTACCCAACGTTCAGGCTTGTAAGCATCCAATTCGGTAGGAATTACATTGTAATCACCTGCCAAAACCACAGGCAAATTGTATGTTAATAATTTTGCTGCATGAGCACTAAAACGCTCGAACCATTGTAGTTTATAGTCAAATTTTGGCCCTGGTGCAGGATTACCATTTGGAAGATACAAACACCCAATTACCACATTATTAACCATAGCCTCAATGTATCGGCTGTGTAAATCTTCAGGATCACCATCCAACCCACGCTTTAATTCTTTTATCTCTAAGTTTCTTGCCAAAATAGCAACACCGTTCCAACTTTTTTGGCCATGCCATATGGCATTATAGCCAGCATCTTTTATAGCCTGTTCAGGAAATTTTTCTTGGGGTGCTTTTAATTCTTGCAGGCAAACTACATCAGGTTGGGTTTCTTCTAACCAACGCAATAAAACAGGCAAGCGACCATTAACTCCATTTACATTATAAGTGGCTATTTTCATTTTATAAATCTCTGCAATAAAACTCAAAATTGAAACTAAGCGAATCACTTTCTCACATTAAAACGAAAATTTTAGCCATAAAAATTCTTTTCGTTTTAAAAAATATGACTTATTTAAAATTTGCAACTATCTTGCATTTCATTATAAATCATCCCGTAAATACCCATGTTTAAAGCGGTTTTAAATATTCCTCCTACAGAACCAAAGGATATCCGTTGGTTTTATGATCGCTATGCTGCCATGTTGCTTGGCTATATTAATGGCATTGTTCCCGACAAACAACAATCAGAAGATCAACTCGTTAATATTCTTACATCTTTTACTAAAGATTTTGTGGCATTAGAAGAAAGCAATCAGAACATTTGGCTTGAGTTACGCCAATATGCGCAAAATAAATTAAACTCATTAACAACATCAGATCATCAGTTTAAACAAAATCTGACAACTAATAAGGCAAGTTTAGATTTACTTGATGATTTGCAAAAAAGAATTTTTAGTGCGGTATATTACCAAGGAAAATCAATTTCACAACTGGCTATTACTTTAAATTATGGCGAAGCGGAAATACGTAACCAATTAAAATTAGCAATAGATAAAATGAGGAGGGCCCGTGGAAATTAAAAAGTTAATGGAGAGCGGTTTAATGGAAACCTATGTAATGGGGATTGCAACCGAGGATGAAATTCAGCAGGTTTTATCATTAAAAAGAACACATCCTGAATTTAAAAATGCTTTAGATCAGTTAGAGTTTGATATGGAAACATTGGCGCAACAGATGAGCATTGAACCACCCGCTGGCACTTTGGAAAAAATAGAGCATGAAATAAACGAAATCCAACGCCGAAATCAATCCATACAAACTGCTCCAGAGCCTGCATTCAGATACGACAGAACCGGGCAGCAAAACACCAAACAGGAGCGATATATTGAGGTAGAATCAGAATCTAACCAAATGCGTGTAAATAAAGCCTGGAAATGGGCATTTATAGCCGTTTTTGTTTTGGGGAAAATATTTTTGGCCACAGCCATTTATTTCTACCTTGAAAACAGGCAGGCACAGGAACAGATAAAAGAACTGAAAATAGAATTAAAACAAAAATTGCAGTGAAAAAATTGAGCAATTTGGATAGAATAACCTTATATTTTTAAAACCAATGCTGAATTAAAATGTTTAATTTTGTGGATTCATTCATGTTTGAGCGCATGTTTGAGTTTAGATATGGGGATAAGCTATTTGGCTTATCCCTTTTTTTATATTTTATAACTAAACCAATTGGTTTTTTATTTAAGATTAAATTTGTACGGCAAGGAAAAGTATATTACGCCGCTAAACCTGATTTATAGTTTTTAAGCATTTTTTTCAAAAGGCCCCTGGCTACATGTATTTTGGTTTTTACAGTACCTAATGGAATATCTAGCTCCGCAGCGATTTCATGGTATTTATAACCCTCAAAATAACGGCAAAAACAAAAACGGCAGTCTTCTGGCAATGCATTTAATGATCTCTGGATATCTTCCATCATAAACTTAGCCGTTCCATCATTTGTTGATGCACTTGGCGCCAATTGCACAGAGGTTAAATCCTCTTCCTGCTGGATCGTTTCGTTTTTCCGCTTTACTTTGTAATAGTGATTGAGAAAGGTATTTTTAAGAATGGTAAAAAGCCAGGCCCTAACATTGCTGCCCATTTCAAATTTGGCCGAAAACCTAAATGCTTTCATAAAGGTATCCTGAACCAGATCTGCAGCATCATCCTCATCACGGGTGTATGCTAATGCCCGATCGAAAAGCGGCTGGCGATATTGGTAAATGTCGCAATTGAAGTTTAAAGTTTCCATGTTGGTTTTAGGATTGATGTAGATATTTAACAAATAGCACTATCCAATGTTATTTGTAGAAATACCCGATTTTTTACGGTTTATTTAAAACGCCGTAAAATAAACCCTAAAATGGCCAAAAATACTAAGCTATATACCCATTTCGCATTACAAAACGGACCAAAGAAGCGGAGTTTTTGGTGCCAGTTTTATTAATCAGTGCCTCTCTCTGGCTCTCAACTGTACGCCTGCTTAAGTATAATTTATCTGCTATTTCCTGGTTTGTCAAACCATCGGCAATGAGTTTTAATACGTTAATTTCGCGCTCAGAAAAGTTGATTTCACCATTTGTTTTTTGTGAAAGCATATTCAATTGTGTGTTAAAACGCTCCAATATTGAGATGCATAGATTAGACGAAAGGTAACGTTTTCCTTTCATTACATGCTTTAAACAAAACAGCAATTCATCCTCTTCAATATCTTTCGACAGGTAAGCAAAAGCACCTGAGATAAAGGCATTTGACGCATACTTTTCATCGTCTAAAATAGAAAGCACAACAACTTTTGTGTCGTATCCACGTGCTTTAATTGCACTAATCAATCCTATCCCATCGAGGTTTGGCATTACAATATCAGATAAAACAATATCGGCTTTTATTCCTTTTTCCAGAAGTGCTAAAACACCTAAACCATCAGATACTTCTGCTACAACTTTAATCCCTTCGTGTTTTTCTATAAGTACTTTTAGTGAGGACCGGATAATATGGTGATCGTCCGCAAGAATAATGTTAATCATAATTCAAATATAACTTACGCTATTTTAAAATTAAAAACGGCTACTTCGGTAGCTCGATATAGAAGGTGGTTCCGACACCAATTTTGCTCTTAAACCAGATTTTTCCCTGGTGCAAGTCCACAATGGCTTTGATTATGCTCATCCCAAAACCTCCAGATTCTTCCCCTTTTAAACCTGGCCGCAAGGTTTCTGGCAAATGATCAAAAAGTCCGGCCTGTAATTCATCCGGTATCCCTATACCATTATCAGTTACACTGATTAAGACTGTATTGGCCAATTCTTCGGCATGTAAACCTATAAAACCACGATCGGGGGTAAACTTTAATGCATTTGAGATTAAATTATTAATTACCTGCAAAAACTTCATGCTATCTAAACGCAGGTAAATCTGTTCTGCAGAACTGGTGAACTGAATATTTTTTGTTTTACCCAGTTTAGACCGTTTATAGAAACGTACCACATCTCTAAGCTCCCAAACCAAATCGGCCCGCTCCTTGCCAATCTCCACTACCGAAGATTTTAAAAACTCGCGGTTAATCATACTCCGTACCAAAAGCAGGTTACGTTCGCACATATCTTTAATAAAGCTTAGCGAATTCATCATCTGTTCATCACCAGTTTGGGCAATGCCATCTTCCATAGATGAAGCTGTTAATTTCATCATGCCAAGCGGTTCTTTTAAATCGTGCGCCAATACCTCCAGGGTGATATTCTTTCGGGCATTAATCTGCTCAATGTGGATCTTGTTGTGCCGCATCACTGTATTATCTTCTACAGTACCAACCAAACGTAATCCGGTGGCATCGGTAACAGCAAAAACAATTGCCCTTACATATTTCTCCCGATCAGTAAAAGATAAGCGGAATTCGTATTTTTTTTCTGTTCCACTTTCTACACATTCTTCATAACACGATAATACATGTGCTACATCTTCAGGATGAACCCGATCTAAAAGTATTTGTGGATTGTTGAAAATATCACCTGATGTTGTTTCCCAAATTTCAGCTAATGCTGTATTCAGATAAGAAAAATTCCGTTGTTCTGGTTCATAAATAAAATAGCCATCAACAGACAAATCGCCTAGTTTACAAAAAAGCTCGTTGTTTAATTCAATCATGATTTAATTAGATATTTGGACGCGAAAATAATGATGAACCTCTTGAGTAATCAAATCACAAACACAATAGGCCTTAAAAAGTTTTATATAAAAAATTTACGTAAAATTAGTTTACACAATCAGGCATTTTTAGCCCGATATGTACATATCTAAACGGATTCATTAGAGATATTAACATTTTCCACAGGATGTGTAAAATTATTTCGCAGAACAAAACTAACTATTGCCTAAATTGTTAAGCATAATAGAAAGACAAAAAAGTCCTGTGAGCGGGAGATCCGCGGAGGGCAGGCACACCATAGAAAGATGAAAATCTTTTATCAATAGCCATCATCCAAGGTGGCTATTTTTGTTATGTGGCAAGCTATTTTAACATTACTTTTTTGCCCGTTTTGGCCGAATTTTTAGCCGCCTCCAAAATTCTCACCACGATTAAATTATTATCCAGAGAGGACAGATCGTTTGTTGGATTAATTTCGCCCTTTAATACCGCCGATAAATAATTTAAATGATTTGCATACATCGGTGCCAATGTTTTAGCTTTATAAATCCTATAATCGTCCTTTCCACTTTTCTTTGCCCTTAAATCCTGATCATTAATCGCTTGAATATACCCTGTGGCACCAAAAACCTCCATATCTTTTATACTAAAAGGCCAGTTCCACGAGGCTTCGATAATGCCAGTAGTATTGGGGTATTCTAATAAAATTGTTGCATCATCATCCACATTAGGATAAACATTTTTCTTAATCTGATGGGTAACCGCGGTAACAGAAATTGGCGCCTTTCCATCCATTAACCAGGTCATTAAATTGGCTCCATAACAACCAAAATCTACCAGTGCCCCTGCCCCGTTTTTATTTGGATCGGTTAACCAGCTTAAAAATTCCTTACTTACACCAATTTCTTTAGGCCCTTCATGTCCATCATGAACAATTATTTTCCTCAAAGCGCCTATGCTATTACTTTCTTTAACATTTTTATACACTTCTTGGTTACTCGGGTACCAGGTGGTTTCGTAATTGGTAAGTACATGAATTTTATATTGCCTGGCCAGCGCAGCCATCCTTTCTGCCTGCTTAACAGTAACTGCCAGCGGCTTTTCTACCATTACCGATATACCCAGCGGAGCTGCTGCCTCTACAACCGCTAAATGGTCGCTGATGGCATTGTAGGCCAAAACAACATCAGGCTTCTTTTTCTTAAGTAAATCAACTAGATTAGGGTAAAATATGCTGTCTGGAATTTTGTACCGGGTTTTAAACTTGTTAACCAATTCTGGATTGTTTTCGGCAATGCCGATGATATTAACTTCTGCCTTTTGGTAACTGTTCATGATGAGATACACATGGTCGTGGTTTAACCCAGCAATTGCCACATTTAACTTCTGCTGCGCATGAACAGAAAAAAAAGAAAATATAAAACAGGTAATTAAGCTGCTAAAGCCTAAAAAATAGTTATTCCGGTTAACGCTCATAACTTTATTTCTCTAAATTGATGATTACCAAATTAGAAATTTATAAAAGTATAGCTGTAAACACCCAAAAATATTACAAAGTTTAGGATAGCGAGATGAGAAACAATTGTATCAACTTAATAAATGAGAATAAAGAAAGAAAATCTAACGGGACGATTTAAATGCTCACATTAAGCTGTGCAATTGCACGATATTTGGTTAGTATATATTTTACTGGTATAAAAATGCTTCCGACTTTTTATTTCTTAGCGGAAACTCCTTACTAATTGGATCTTCCTGCGGCTCTTCTGTAACCAACAGATCATTGTATTTTTCTAATAAATGAATGTACTTGTTCATCCAGAAATATACCGAATTGGCATCAGATCCAATTTGCTTACCGGGATCAGTAGATTGGCTTGTCGATTCTGAACTATACTTGGGAAAAGCTTCCGGAAATGATGATGAAAGATCTTGGCCTAATAATTTGCCTACCTGCCAAATTACTTCGTGACCAATCCTGTCTTGACCAAACCAGTTGTAAATTGTTCTGCGGCTAACATTAAGCTTTCTAGAAAGCTCGCTGATACCCATACGATCTCTGCGCACTAAACGCTCAAGAATTTCTCCTTGTTTTAATTGTGTTGTCATTGAGATAATTAATTTTTAAAATGAAAAAATAATTAAATCAGCTATCAGGGACGATTGACAATTCAAATGTAGAAATAAGTGTATAAGGTTGTATAAAATATGTTGATTTTTTGACATTTGTCAATCTTCATTTAAGAAAAGTTGTAAAATCACTGGTAATTTGGTCGCTATTTATAATCTTTATAAAAACAAACAGGAATAACACATCAAGAATATTGTAAATCAACAACTTAGAAGAATAATAATTTTCACAATAAAACCTTATATTCAATATAAAAAAAAGATATGTCTCAAAATAAAACTACCGAAAACGATTTAAGTGTAACCGATTTTTTGAATACAGTAACTGATGAGATTAAACGAGCAGATTGTTTTAATTTATCAGCCATCATAACCGAAACCACAGGCTTTAAAGCAAAAATGTGGGGGAACGCGATTGTTGGTTTTGGGAGTTATCATTATAAATATGAAAGTGGTAGAGAAGGCGACGCACCATTGGTTGGTTTTTCTCCGCGGAAAGAAGCCATTTCCTTGTATTTATCGTCTCAATTTAAAGATAGAGAAGCACTGCTTGCTAAATTTGGCAAACATAAAACTGCCAAAGCCTGCGTATATGTAAAAAAGATGAGTGATATAGATGTTTAAGTTTTAAAAGAGATGGTTACCAATTCTGTAACCATGATCAGTAGTTTATATCCATAGCGGTAACTTATTTTGCCACGAAAACACAGAAATACATTGTTCAATTGCCGCTCTAAGTACACAATTGTTATCCAATTAGAATGGCCAAAAGTATCCACTTAACGGTGTAAATAATAAGTTACGCTAAAATTAGTTAAATTTTGCAATATTTGATTATTCGTTACTTCGAACAAACTAACTGGAAATGATTAAAAAACTACACCTCTATTTATTGATAGCTGGCACTTGTGTTTCGTTTAATGCAGCGGCACAGGATGCAGTAAGCTACCAAACCCCACCCAAAGAAATTGCCGATCTGCTACTGGCGAAACCCACGCCCGGCGTTAGCATTGACGGCAAGGCAGAGTGGATCTTATTTAGCGAACGGAATTCGTACCCCTCAGTAGAAGAGCTGGCCATGCCCGAGTACCGGATTGCAGGCTTAAGATTAAACCCTAACAATTATTCGCCAAGCAGACAGACGTACATTAATAATTTCAGTCTTAAAAATATAAAATCCAACCAAACCTTTCAGGTTACCGGATTGCCAACACCGTTGTATGCCAGCAACATAAGCTGGAATCCTTCAGAAAATAAAATTGCCTTTACCAATACCACACAAAAAGGTGTAGATCTTTACATTATCGACTTAACAACAAAGAAAGCAAGCAAAACCAATAAAACTTTCTTAAATGTAGTTTTAGGCAGTGGGCTTACCTGGTTAAATGATAACACCATTATTTATCGTACCGTAACCAAACCAGCAAGTGCAGCACCAACAAAACCTTTAATGCCAAAGGGACCAACTATTCAGCAGAATTTAGGTAAAGCAGCACCAAGCGCTACATTTCAGGATTTAATTAAATCACCATTTGACGAACAATTGTTTGAGTTTTTTGCCACTTCGCAATTGGTTAAAAATACCGCAGGTGTAGAAACGCCAATTGGCAAACCGGCCATTTATGGCTTAACAAGTTTATCACCGGATAAAAATTATATGTTGGTAGAAACCATCCGCAAACCCTTTTCTTATCTGGTTTCGGCTTATGGTTTTCCTTCAACTGTATCCGTTACAGATTTAACTGGCAAAACCATAAAGGTAATTGCCGAATTGCCATCATCAGAAGGTACACCATCGGGTTACGACAATACGCAGAATGTGCCACGCGGTTTCGATTGGCGTGATGACGAGGCTGCTACATTGGTTTGGAGCAAACCTTTAGATAGTGGTTTAATTAAAAAAGATGTTCCTTTTCATGATGCCGTTTACGCACTAAATGCACCTTTTACGGGAACAGAAAAAGAACTCTTTAAAACACAGACCCGTTACCGTGGTGTACAATGGGGCGATGCCAACCTTGCCCTAATTATGGAAGGTTTACGCAGCAAACAAACCAATAAAGTAAGCCGTTATAACCCAACAACCGGTGCTGTAGAAGAGCTATATAGCCGCAATCAAACCGATGCTTATGGCAATCCGGGTTCGCCAGTTACCACGAAAAATAAATATGGCCGTCAGGTAATTAAAACCATTGATAATGGCGCTAAATTATTAATGAACAATACGGTGGGTTCGTCAGAAAAAGGTGACTTACCTTTCCTGGCTAAATTCGACTTAGCAACCAAAAAGAACGAAATTATCTGGAGAAGTGCTGAAGGAACTTTTGAATATGTAACTGATGTAATTAATCCCGACAAACTGGTTTTAGTTACCCGTAAAGAAAGTCAGAAACTGGTTCCGAATTACTTTATTAAAAATCTGATGCTGCGCATCGCTGATCAGCCAATTACCAATTTCACCAATCCATATCCATCATTAGAAGGCATTACCAAAGAAAAAATTTCTTACAAACGCGCCGATGGAGTTGATTTAACAGGTGATCTGTATTTACCTAAAGGATACAACAAGGATAAAGACGGTCCGCTACCTACGTTAATATGGGCTTACCCACGTGAGTTTAATTCTGCCGCTGATGCTGCTCAGATCCGTGGATCGAAAGATAAATTTACAACCATTAGCTGGGCCTCACCTATTTTTTGGGTAACCCGTGGTTATGCGGTTTTAGATAATGCCGAAATGCCGATTGTGGCCAAAGATGGTAAAAAACCTAACGATACCTTTGTGGATCAGTTGCAGTTAAATGCCGAAGCTGCCATCAATAAACTAGCTGATTTAGGTGTTGGTGATAAAAAACGTATGGCTGTAGGTGGCCATAGTTATGGTGCTTTTATGACGGCGAACTTATTGGCGCACACCAATCTTTTTGCAGCTGGTATTGCCCGCAGTGGAGCTTATAACCGTACTTTAACACCATTTGGTTTCCAAAACGAAGAACGTACCTATTGGCAGGCCCCTCAATTGTATTACGAAATGAGTCCGTTTAGTTATGCAGATAAAATTAAAACACCTATATTGTTAATACACGGTGATTCTGACGATAACCCAGGTACTTTTCCGATTAATAGCGAACGTTTATTTAACGCCATTAAAGGAGCTGGTGGTACAACCCGTTTTGTATTTTTACCCTACGAAGCACATAGTTACCGCGGCAAAGAAAACTTGTTGCACATGCTTTGGGAGCAAGACCAGTGGTTAGAAAAATATGTGAAAAACAAAAAATAAATCTCTCTCTACCTTTATCGATTAAAGTGCCTCATTTAGGGGCACTTTTTTTTGTTTATGATTTTCCCTGGTGTCAGGCTCACGTGGTGTCAAATATTCCTATCTGACACTGATCATAAAGGTTAGTTCAATCGCTTGTTTGCCTACTTTTAATAAATACGGCTGTTCTATTTTATATTCATGTAACAGTCAGCTGGTAACAGCTAACTGCACAATCAATGATTTTGGAGTAAGATGTGATCGAAGTAACTTTGAAAGTTAACGTGGTGTCAGATATTCCTATCTGACACTGATCACAAAGGTTAGTTCAATCGCTTGTATACCTACTTTTTAATAAATACAGCTTTTCTATTTTACATTCATGTACAGTCAGCTGGTAACAGCTAACTGCACAATCAATGATTTTGGAGTAAGATGTGATCAAAGTAACTTTGAAAGTTCCCCGCTATGCGCAGCACCCGATCAAAGTAACTTTGAAAGCTTCCCGCTATGCGCAGCGCAAAATCATAGTAACTTTGAAAGCTTCCCGCCGTACGCAGCGCAAAATCATAGTAACTTTGAAAGCTTCCCGCAAGCTGCTGCTTAGAATCATTATAAACAAGAAGATTGTTGTATATCCTTTTTGTTTCCGATCCTTCTTGGCACCTATTTTGGATAGTCGGCTTTAGTGTATGTCAATCAGCCAGATCGTAATGGTTAACATCACTCCATATCCTTTACACTATTCTCTTTGCCTTTTGCGCTATCCCATTGCGCTTTGCGCCATAGCCTATTCACTTTTCCACACTAAAACCTTACATTTATCCCATAAAAACTGAACTTTCCCTTTACTTATTTGTTAAGCCATTATGGACTACATAGACTATTATAAAATCCTCGATTTAAAGAAAGATGCAACAACTGAGGATATTAAAAAAGCTTATAGAAAATTAGCCAGAAAACACCATCCCGATCTCAACCCTAATAATGAGGAAGCCAATAAGAAATTTCAACAGATTAATGAGGCAAATGAAGTTTTGAGCGATCCTGAAAAAAGGAAAAAATACGATAAATATGGTAAGGATTGGCAACATGCCGATCAGTTAGATGCGCAACAGCAGCAGCAAAGGCAATACCAATCGCAAGGTGGTGGCTATGGAGGAGGCAATAGTTACTCGGGCGGTTTTGGTGGCGATGATTTCTCTGATTTCTTTTCTTCCATGTTTGGTGGCGGAGGCAGAAGCAGTAGAAATTCCCCTTTTAAAGGTCAGGATTATAATGCCGATCTGCAGTTAAACTTGCTCGATGCCTATACCACACACAAACAAACCCTTACCGTAAATGGAAAACAGGTGCGTATCACCATTCCTGCTGGTGTAGAAAACGGGCAGAAAATTAAGCTGCCTGGCTATGGTGCACCAGGTGTAAATAATGGCCCTCCCGGAGATCTGTTCATCAAATTTAACATTACTGATGACGCTAAATTTAAACGTAAAGGGAACGACATCTATTTACAGGAGGAGATAGATGTATATACTGCCATTTTAGGCGGCGAAAAAATTGTGGAAACCTTAAATGGCAAAGTAAAACTTAAAGTGCCCGAAGGTACACAACCAGATGCCACTTTGCGGTTGAAAGGAAAAGGATTTCCTGTTTATAAAAAAGACAGTCAGTTTGGCAATCTATATATCAAATGGCAGGTAAAATTACCAACCAATTTAAATGCCGAGCAAAAAGAACTATTCGAAAAACTTTCCAAATTCTAACCATATGGAAACCTATCTAATACCTGTAGAAGACATCTGCGCTTATCACCATGTGGAGATCAACTTTATCCAGTCTCTCGAAGATTTTGGACTGATCCACACCACAGTTAAAAAGCAATCGATTTTTTTACCAATTGATGAATTATCTAAACTGGAGCAGTATCTGCGTTTGGCGCACGATCTGGAAATCAATTTAGAAGGCATTCACGCTGTTTCACATCTGCTTAATCAATTGCAAAATATGCAACAGGAAATAACGGCACTTCAGAACGAACTAAATTATTATAAGCAACTTAACCAGCACCATTAAACAACCGTTTGTGCAGTATTTTGCGTTAAAAGTGGTAACAAAAACACAACCTTTTTAAGATATGTTTCTTAAATTGGCAATCTAATTTTAAAAAATGAGCGATCTTTCTTCAAAATTCATCGAAAAAATAAAATCATCCTATACCCCTACGGGTTCGTATATTTATTTAGGCGCCGGAATTTTAGACGGACAGATTTACAGCGAAGCCGAAGTTAATTTGTCGCTAAAAATGATGAATAGGCATGGTTTAATCGCTGGTGCAACAGGAACTGGAAAAACACGTACCCTGCAATTATTGGCAGAACAACTATCAGATGCAGGCGTTCCTGTTTTTATGTTAGATGTTAAGGGCGATTTATCTGGATTAAATCAGCCTGGTGCAGTTAATCCAAAAATAGAAGAGAGAGCAGAACAGCTCAATAAACCTTTTTCACCAACCGGCTTCCCGATCGAAATTTATTCGCTTTCAGGCAAAATGGGGGCGCAGATGCGTGCAACCGTACTTGAGTTTGGTCCTACGCTTTTATCAAAAGTATTAGACCTGAATGATACTCAATCAGGCGTTATGGCGGTTATATTTAAATATGCCGATGATAACAAGATGCCTATCATCGATTTAAACGATTTAAAGAAACTGGTATCTTACCTTTCAGAAGGGGCTGGTGCTGCTGAAATAAAAAGCAGCTACGGTACGATATCAACCGCAACATCAGGCACTATTTTAAGAAAAATCGTAGCTATAGAACAGCAGGGCTTAGCAGGTATGTTTGGCGAAAAATCTTTCGATATTGAAGATCTTTTCGAACGTGTTGATGGTAAAGGAACCATCAGTTTATTAAATATTGCTGATGTGCAAAATCAGCCCGTATTATATTCTACCTTTTTATTAAGCTTATTGGCCGAATTATTTAATACCATGCCTGAGGTTGGCGATTTGGATAAACCAAAACTGATTTTCTTTTTCGATGAAGCACATTTGTTGTTCAAAAACTCTTCGAAGGCATTTTTAGAACAGATAGAAACCATTATCAGGTTAATCCGTTCAAAAGGAATCGGCGTTTTCTTCTGTACACAGGCACCAACAGATGTTCCAGAAAGTGTTTTGGGTCAGTTGGGTAACCGCGTTCAGCACGCACTAAGGGCATTTACCCCAAATGATGTGGATGCTTTAAAGAAAACCGTTAATACTTACCCAAAATCAGATTTCTACGAGATTGATAAAATACTAACCTCATTGGGTACAGGCCAGGCTCTGGTTACCGTATTAAATGAAAAGGGTATTCCAACAGAAGTTTCTGCTACCATGCTTACGCCACCAAGGGCTGTTATGGGGCCGCTTACTGCAGCAGATTTCGATCAGGTGGTACATGCCAGTGCGATGTACACCAAATATAAAGATCCGATCGACCCGGAAAGCGCCTATGAGATATTGACCAAACGCATTAACGAGCAAACTGCAGCAGCCGAACAACAAAAACAAGAAGCTGAGGCACAGAAACAGGCAGAACAGGAAAGCAAACCTAAACCAGGCGAAAAAAGTTTGGTTGAACAGGTAATGGGTGCAACCATTACCCGCCAGATTGGTAAGGAAATTGTACGTGGTATTTTCGGTATGCTTACCGGAAAGAAAACACGCTCAAAAACCGGAGGTGGCTTGTTTGGATTTTAAAAAAATGATATGAATACATTAACAATTACCCTAATGGCCCACAAGGGCCATTAATAACAAATATCGAAATTACTATTTTCGCAACAATAACCCGCCACATAGGGAAAGAGGTTGTACGTGGTATTTCGGCATGATTACAGATTTAAAACAATGAGCCCTCTCTAGTAAGATTAAGTGGCTATTACTAATTTCGCAGAATGAACCTGGCATGATTTAAAATATATAAATCAACAAAGGTCCATTTTACAATAAAAAAAAAAGAATAGATGAAACCTACCCTATTAATATTGGCTGCAGGTATGGCAAGCCGTTATGGAAGTATGAAACAGATCGATGGTTTTGGCCCGAATGGCGAAACTATTATCGATTATTCAATATATGATGCAATTAATGCTGGTTTTGGCAAAGTTGTATTTATCATTAAAGAAGAGTTTGTAAATGAATTTAAGGCTATTTTCGAACCGAAACTTGCAGGAAGAATTGAAACGGATTACGTTTTTCAGAACTTCGATTTAAAACAGTTCGGTATAGAAGAAGAAATTTACAGGGAGAAACCTTGGGGTACTGCACATGCAATTCTTTCGGGCAGAAACGTAATCAAAGAACCATTCTGCGTAATTAATGCCGATGATTATTATGGATACGATGCCTTCAAAAAAATGGTCGATTTCTTAACTACCGAAGTTACTGATAGCAATTATTCTATTATCGGTTATGAAATTGGCAAAACCCTGTCAGAATTTGGCGCAGTTTCACGTGGTGTTTGTAAAGTAGATGAAGCTGGTAATCTTGAAGAAATTGTAGAACGTACAAAAGTTTATCCTAAAGATGATAGTATTTTTTACGAAGAAAACGGTGAAGAATTCCCTTTAGCTTTCGAAACTCCTGTATCTATGAATTTCTGGGGATTTACCCCTGCCGTATTTAAAATTACAGAAGAATTGTTTAAGGAATTTGCTGAAGCGAATAAAGATAAACCCAAAGCAGAATTCTTTATCCCTTTAATTGGCGAAAACCTGGTAAAAAGCAATACAGCAACCTTTAAAGTAGTACCAACTTCAAACAAATGGTTTGGTGTAACTTATAAAGAAGATAAACCTTATGTTCAAGATAGTATTGACCAATTGGTTAAAAACGGAACATATCCAGAAAAACTATGGAACTAAATTTAGATTCCGAAGTTTTAAAAGCCTACGGATACGCTAAAGAAAATATAAAAATTACGCAAATAGGTACGGGTTTAATTAACCGTACTTATTTGCTTTCACCATTAGCAGAAGAAAAAAAATATATTCTTCAAAACATTAATACTTCAGTATTTAAGTCGCCACAGGCCATTGCGAATAACCTCCGGGCCATTGCCGATTATCTTGCTTTTACCTACCCCGACTATCTTTTTATAAAACCGGTTTCTACCGCAAACAGCGAAGAAATGGCACATATTCACCACGAATATTGGCGTATGCTTCCTTTTGTGCCGAATACCATTTCATTAGACGTACTGGCCGATCCCAAGCAAGCCTACGAAGCAGCAAAGCAGTTTGGCAAACTCAGCAGGCTACTGGATCATTTTGAAGCCAAAACGCTTCAGCCTACCATCCCTGGTTTTCACGATCTGGCTTTAAGATATGAGCAGTTTACATTAGCCTTAACCCAAGCGACGGAAATAGTAAAAGAGCAGGCAAAAACACAAATTGAAGATGCCTTAACACATAAGTACATTTTAGATTATTATACCTCTTACTCACATAGAAAAGATTTTCCAGACCGGGTAATGCACCACGATACCAAGATCAGCAATGTGCTACTTGATGATGAAACCAATGAAGGTATCTGCGTAATCGATCTGGATACGATTATGCCAGGCAAATTTATTTCCGATTTGGGTGATATGATGCGTACTTACCTTTGTGCCTTCTCCGAAAACGAGACGGATCTGGATAAGATAAAAATACGGTTACCATACTTTGAGGCTATGATTAAAGGCTATTTATCTGAGATGAAAAGCATTCTAACGCCAACAGAAAAGGAGCTTATTCTATTTTCTGGCAAGTATATTATTTATATGCAGGCAATGCGCTTCTTAACTGATTTTTTAAGTGGAAATAAGTATTACCCTACAAGTTATCCTACACAAAACTTAGATCGCGCTAAAAATCAATTTAAGCTGTTGCACGAATTAGCTGTAAACGAAAAAGAATTGCAGGATATTATAGAAGAGAATTTGGTTTAGTTCTTCTCTAAGATAGACCTGTTAGTTTTTAAAGTAACATGAACGTGATGAAAAGAAATAGTTTCAAATTTTTTCCTTTTATTCTTGCAATAATCATTTTCTGTGTCTTCACTTTCATAACACTTATTGCAGCCGGAGCTATTGAAGAAGGTGCAGATGGAAATAGTGCCTTAATACAGGTATTGGCTAAACTACTCTATATCTTTCGTTTTCCGACACATGCTTTATTTTTCAACTTTATGGATGGACATTTTTTCTTTCTCGGATTAGGAATCAATTGTTTATTCTATGGTTTCATAATAGAAAGAATCGTTTCTGTGTTTAGTAAAAGAAATTAAACAACAGGCCATTTTCAACCATATAAGACATTTAAGAACATATAAGTTTAAATAGTCGCATTAAACATCTTCCCAAAAGCACCAACCCCTTCTATCTAAACCCGACAGCAGCGATTCCGATCCTTCATCGCAAATAGCGAATGGCGGGGCTGCAGTTTCCGAAAAGCACTGAACGTTAATTTCCAAAATATTAATTTTATCTCCATTGCGAAACACAAAGCAATACAATCGTGATTTAAACTCATGTCAGTAAAATTGCTTCGTCGGCTGAAAAAGCCTTCTCGCAATGACGATTTTGCACAAAAAAAAGCGTTCCTGAACTTAATCAGAAACGCTTTTTATATATACCCAAGACTTCCGACTCAGGACTAAAGACTCAAGACTTATTTCTTATCGTCTTCTTTTACTTCTTCAAAATCAACATCGGTAACGTTATCGCCACCACCTTGAGGTTGACCATCAGCTTGTGGTTGCTCACCACCTTGAGGCTGACCGCCATCTTTGTACATTTCCTCAGATGCTACGTTCCATGCAGCTTGCAATTCAGCTTGTGCTGCATCAATATCTGCAAAGTTACGTGATAAATGCGCTGCTTTCAATTTCTCTAAACCAGCTTCGATTGGTGCTTTTTTATCAGCAGATAATTTATCACCAAACTCTTTTAATTGTTTCTCAGTTGAGAAAATTAAAGCATCAGCACCGTTGATTTTATCAGCTTCTTCTTTTTGCTTAGCATCATCTGCTGCATTAGCTTCAGCTTCTTCTTTCATTTTTTTGATCTCAGCGTCAGTTAAACCTGAAGATGCTTCGATACGGATTTTTTGCTCTTTACCAGTAGCTTTATCTTTAGCACTTACGTGTAAAATACCGTTGGCATCGATATCGAAAGATACTTCTACCTGAGGCACACCGCGAGGTGCTGGTGGAATACCATCTAAAATGAAACGGCCAATTGTACGGTTCTGACCAGCCATTGGGCGCTCACCTTGTAAAATGTGGATTTCTACTGATGGCTGGTTATCAGCTGCAGTTGAGAAAGTCTCCGATTTTTTAGTTGGGATAGTTGTGTTCGACTCGATTAATTTAGTCATTACACCACCCATAGTTTCGATACCTAATGATAATGGCGTAACATCTAATAACAATACATCTTTTACATCACCAGTTAATACACCACCTTGAATAGCAGCACCAATTGCCACAACCTCATCAGGGTTAACACCTTTACTTGGCTCTTTACCGAAGAAAGCTTTAACCGCTTCCTGGATAGCAGGGATACGGGTTGAACCACCTACCAAGATAATTTCGTCGATATCGCTTGTGCTTAAACCAGCATTTTTCAAAGCAGATTTACAAGGATCGATAGTACGTTTGATCAAGCTATCAGCCAATTGTTCAAATTTAGCACGAGATAATGTACGTACTAAGTGTTTAGGGCCGCTAGCATCAGCAGTAATGTATGGTAAGTTAATTTCAGTAGAAGTTGTGCTTGATAATTCAATTTTAGCTTTCTCAGCAGCTTCTTTTAAACGTTGTAAAGCCATTGGATCTTTTGCAAGGTCCATACTGTTTTCTGATTTAAATTCTTCAGTTAACCAATCGATAATAATGTGGTCAAAGTCATCACCACCTAAGTGTGTATCACCATCAGTAGATTTTACTTCGAAAACACCGTCACCCAATTCTAAAACAGAAACGTCATGTGTACCACCACCACAGTCAAACACAACAATTTTCATGTCTTTATGTGCTTTATCTAAACCATAAGCTAAAGCAGCTGCAGTAGGTTCGTTAATGATACGTTTTACAGTTAAACCTGCAATTTCGCCTGCTTCTTTAGTAGCCTGACGTTGTGCATCATTAAAATAAGCTGGTACGGTGATAACCGCTTCAGTTACTTCCTGACCCAAGAAATCTTCAGCAGTTTTTTTCATTTTCTGCAAAATCATTGCAGAAATCTCTTGTGGAGTATATTTTCTGTCGTCGATTTCAACACGTGGAGTGTTGTTATCACCTTTAACAACTTTATAAGGTACACGCCCAGCTTCTTTCGCACTTTCGTCGTAGCTGTTACCCATAAAGCGTTTAATCGAATATATCGTTTTTGTTGGGTTGGTTATAGCCTGA
>Ga0308165_1001946_pt1 | contig 26810 bp, 30 predicted proteins | sample PhyWR2_FD_201032 | JGI IMG/M metagenome (GOLD analysis project Ga0308165, IMG submission 201032) | Phyllosphere microbial communities from UC Gill Tract Community Farm, Albany, California, United States - DLSLW.R2 | ecosystem: Host-associated > Plants > Phyllosphere > Unclassified | place: USA... | reverse complement strand
CAACGATTTAATTATCCTAGTATTATTTGCACCTATTGTTGCTTTTTTGCTAGGCGTTGATAATGTAAGTGTCCCTTTAGCCACTTTATTACTGTCAACTGTTCTATTTGTAGTTGTTCCACTGTTTTTAGGCTTCATTACTCGATTGTTGATCATAAAAAAAAGAGGTTTAACCTATTTTGAAAATGTCTTCTTGAAGAAATTTGATTCAGTGACGATTATTGGTTTATTACTAACTCTGATCATTATTTTCTCCTTCCAAGGTGAAAGAATTATTTCCAATCCATTGCATATTTTATTGATCGCAATTCCTTTAACGATTCAAACGATTTTAATATTTACAATTGCTTATAGTTGGTCAAGATTTTGGAAGTTGCCACATAATATTGCTTCTCCTGCTGGAATGATAGGAGCAAGTAACTTTTTTGAGTTGGCAGTAGCGGTATCAATATCACTTTTTGGATTACAGTCGGGAGCAACTTTAGCAACAGTCGTAGGCGTACTTGTGGAAGTGCCAGTTATGTTACTTTTAGTTAAGGTTTCTAATAAAACAAAAGACTGGTTCATAAATCCGGAATCTTTGAGTGAAATCAAGAACGTATAAAGGATAGGTGTGGAGAAATGAAAATCATCATTATTGGATCTGTCGCTGCTGGAACAAGTGTCGCTGCAAAAGCAAGAAGAAATACGGAAGATGCAGAGATTGTTTTGTATGATAAAGATATGGATGTGTCTTACGCAGTTTGTGGGATTCCATATGCAGTGGGGGGAGAAGTGGAAAACTTTGATGAACTGACGCCTCGTAATGCTGAATGGTTTAAAAAAAGGTACGACGTAGATATTCATACCTCTCATGAAATAACTCAGGTTGACTATGATAAAAAATTGGTGCACGGAATCAATCTAATTACAAAAAAATCATTTACCAATAATTTTGATGTTTTAGTGTTGGCCACAGGATCGGTTTATAATACCCCAGAAATATTTGTTAATAGACATTTTGAGAATGTTTTTCAGGTGAAAAATATTTCGAGTGGGAAAAGTATCAAGAAGTTTGTAGATGAAAACGAGCCAAAAAAAGCAGTTGTCATTGGTGCTGGATATATTGGTTTAGAAATGGCCGAGCAGTTACAGAGACTAGGTCTTGAGGTCTCGTTACTTCAACGAAGTAAATATCCCATGTCCCATTTAGACTGGGACATGTCTTCAAGAATCATTAATGAAATGAAAAGGAAAAACACTGCCTTTTTCCCTGAAGAAACCGTCAGAAAAGTTAACGGTGATGGTAGTCTGAAGTCTATTGAAACGGCTAAAGGAACTATCTTTTCGGCAGATATTTTTGTATTAGCTACCGGAGTAAAGCCGAACACCGCATTAGCAAAATCCATGGGAATTAAATTAGGAATTACCGGAGCTATAGAAGTAAACGATAAGTTAGAAACCAATTTTTCAAATGTTTATGCTGTAGGTGATGTTGCAGAAAGTTTTGATCGCATAACTAGGCGACCAATTTATCGACCTTTAGCTTCAACAGCCAATAAAATGGGAAGGATCGCAGGAGATGTTATTACAGGTGGCAATCTACGACACAAGGGAATCTTAGGAACTGGTATTTTACGATTCTTTGATTTAACAATTGCTCAAACTGGTCTCACAGAAAAAGATGCTTTAGCAAATAATATAGCTATTACTACTTTATATAATATTAAACCTAATAAGCCGGACTATATGAATGGTAAAGAAATGGTGATCAAAGCAATCGCAAATAAAGAAAATGGGAAGATACTTGGGGCTCAAATCATAGGTTATGATGGGGTAGATAAGCGGATCGATGTGCTTGCTACTGCTATTTCATTTGGCGCAGCTGCTGAAGATTTATTTCACTTGGATTTAGCATATGCTCCACCTTTTTCTACAACAAAAGATCCCATTCATTATACTGGGATGGCTTTGAACAACGATATAAATAATGATACCCCGTTAATGACCCCTATAGAGCTATTGAGAAGAATTGATAGCGGCGAGAAATTACAAATTATTGATACCAGATCAAGAAAACAGTTTGAAACTTCGAAAGTTGAGGGAGCAATTCACATACCTTTAGCTGAGTTAAGAGATCGATATGAGGAATTGGATAAAGAATGTGTGACAGTAACTTATTGTAATAAAGGCGTTACTGGAAATGCAGCACAAAATATTTTACTGAACAAAGGATTTAAACAAGTTTATAATTTATCCGGAGGAAATAAAAACTATCAAGAAGTTTGTGAAACGATACAAAAATTATGATAGAATTACAAATATTGGAATAATTAGGAAGAAACTTATTTTGAGGTTTGATGTAACATTTGTATTTTTTTCAAGCTTCATTTTTTTATATATTATGGACTACTAGAGGTGAAATTGAAGATGGTAGATTTAACTAAAATTGAATACCGAGTTTTGATTTCATTATATGAATGCGAGGGAGGGATAACAAAACGTAACTTTGTAAAAAAATACCCAGAATTTAAGCTGAATACAGCTTATTTAGTTATTGATCGGCTAGTAGACAAAGGGTACTTAGAAATGAATTACTCAAAAAAAACTGAATTATCAGAAAAATTGTTTAGTCCAATCAAATCAATAACTGACTTCTATTCTGATATGTTTGGTATTTGCGCAGTTGATCGTACGGTGAAAAAAGTAATACGTGAACTAACTGATTATAGTCAAACAAGTTTTATTCTAGATAAAATAAGAGAAACAAAAAGATATGCAAAATAAATTTATATAGTTGGAATGAAAAGGTAAAATCTCATACTTATAGTCTTGGTATACAGTAAAAAAGAAATGGAGAAATGTCTATGGGACTTTTACATTTGCTTTATGTAATATTGTATTCAATTATAGTAATTAGCTTACTTATTTCCTATGATTTATTTGTAAAAAATTTTAAGAAACTCCATTTACGATATTCTTTTAAAATAATTATTGGTTTAATATTATTTGTATCGCAAATGTATTTTATCATAACTTTTGAGAGTGTAAAATATTTTGTGTAAATAGAAAAAAGGAAGTCCCTTCTGTAGAATAGAGTTACCACAACACATTCACAGAAGAGAGGACTTCCCTATGAACGATTCTACTACAGAAATTCTAAAGACTCTAGCGAACAAAGGCGATTTGAATGAATTATTCCGTGTCCATTTGGAGAAAGCAGTCAATACGCTTCTCAAAACGGAGTTAACGGCTTTCCTAGATTACGAAAAGTATGATCGCATTGGTTTTAACACGGGTAATTCTCGTAACGGCTCCTATGACCGTACGGTCAAGACCGAGTATGGGGAACTTCATCTCCAGATTCCGCGCGACCGCAATGGTGAGTTCAAGCAACAGACTGTTCCTGCTTATAGACGGACGAATGACACGTTAGAGGAGACCGTCATTCACCTCTTCCGAAAAGGTATTACCATGTCGGAAATCGCAGACTTGATTGAGAAAATGTATGGGCATCACTACACGCCCCAAACCATGTCCAATATAACAAAATCATTTACAGAAGAGGTAACGGCGTTTAAAGGGCGGGAGCTTCATGACCGTTATGCTGCTATTTATATGGACGCAACGTATATTCCGTTAAAGCGGAAAACCGTCGCCAAGGAAGCTATTCATATCGCAGTTGGCATTCGCCCGGACGGATCAAAGGAAGTATTGAGCTATGCGATTGCACCGACTGAATCCATCACGATTTGGGAGGAAATTTTATTGGACCTTCAAGAGCACGGTTTGAAAAATGTCCTCCTGTTCATCACGGATGGCTTAAAGGGGATGGTAGGAGCGATTAGTCGGTTCTATCCCAAAGCTCGTTTTCAACATTGTTGTGTACACGTTTCCCGTAATATCAGTCACAAAGTGCGTGTCAATAATCGTAAGGAAGTCTGTGATGATTTTAAAATGGTGTATCAAGCCTCATCTAAAGAGGTGGCGTTGGAAGCACGTGGTGCTTTTGCGAAAAAATGGAAAACCAGCTATCCAAAAGTGGTTGAATCGATTCTTTCGAACGATCACTTGCTCACTTTCTATGATTTCCCCTTGGCCATACGCAAGAGTATTTATTCTACGAACTTGATTGAATCCTTTAATAAGCAAATCAAGAAATACAGCCACCGCAAGGAACAGTTCCAAAACGAAGAGTCGATGGAACGTTTCTTAGTCTCGTCTTTTGATACTTACAACCAAAAATTCCTAGGTCGCAGTCATAAAGGCTTTCAACAGGCCGAAGGCGAACTTGAACAAATGCTAAGCCAACTGATTGAGAATTAGAAACAATCTGCAGTAGGGAAGAATCATTTACACAAAATTATTGACGCTCCCTAACTTTTTCGATAAATAATGTGGGGTATGTTTATTATGAATATACATTACCTTTATTTATCTTATACTTTAACTCATTCAAAATGAAAAATTATTTTCTTTTATTGGCTCTAATGATGGTGTTTATCAGACTATCGTAATAAGTATTATTGATATCAAGACATTACTTAGTATTCTAGTTCTAAGTATACTGGCATTCACTTTTAGTTTCGTAATTAAAAAAAGCTTTTATAAATATAAAATACAGATACCGTTTTATATATTTTTTGTTTTAATTACTCTAATGATGGCTGGATTGAATTCTATGCTCTTTTTTGAATATAAACTTACTTTTTGGGAATATCTATCTTTGTTTATAGGGTCTATAATTATTTGTATTTCTTGGCAATACTATCTAAGTACTCAAAAATAATTCTTAAAAGATATAAATAGAAAACTTATTGGGAGAAACTACGATGAATTGACGAAAGTTAAAAATATTAGAAGCTTAAATCAAGACGTAGATAGTATGACAGAGGTTGAAAAGGAAAAGCTTATTTTTGTTATGATGGATTTAGATCATTTTAAAAGAATTAATGATCACTATGGACACATTACAGGAAATCGTGCTTTAATATTCTTTTCAAAAAAAATAACAACTTTTCTTAGTGAAGCACACCAAGATCAAGTAGAGGTTTATAGATATGGAGGCGAAGAATTTTTAGTTATTTTCAAAGACAGTACATTAAAGTCTGTTCAAAAGACTATATTAAGATTTCAGGCATTCTTATTAAAAAATAAGTTGAATATTGGAGGGGAAAGAAAGATTACGCTTTATTTTTCTGCTGGCATTTCTAAGTATGATTCTTCTTTAGATGTATATGAACTCATCAATCAGGCTGATCAAGCGCTGTATGCTGCAAAAAAAAGAGGTAGAAACACACTTGTTGTTTATTCTTGATTTATTATGCAATTAAACATGATTTTGGCTTGATCAAGATCTCTTGGACGGTTCATTAAAATAGTATTGTTTAACAAGGGCATTTTACTTGCTATATATAAATAATTGTTCTAAAATTTTCTAGTGTATCTCATTAAAAGAGTAGCGGGGAAAGCAGATTGGGGAAGTCTTCTTTTTATATGTTGCTTTTATATTTATAGGTGAGTAAATCTACTGTAATGATAATATATTTATCATTTTTCAGAAGGTTTCATCAAAGGACGCAAAGAGAAAGTTCTATTTTTCTCTTTGCGTCCTTTTCTAAACTATTTATTGGAAAGTAAAGATCTAATAAACTGAAACCGGTCATTGATATAACAAATCATGCACATAACTTAATATTTCTCATGCTATTGGAGGGCTTATGGAAGAAAATAAATACATCGAGATTGTTAAAGTGTTCTCAAAACTTGGGTTCTTTGCTTTTGGTGGACCAGCTGCTCATATCGCTATGATGGAAGAAGAAGTCGTGGATAAAAGGCAATGGATGTCTAAGGAAGAGTTTCTAGATTTATTAGGATTTACTAACTTGATTCCTGGTCCAAACTCTACAGAGATGGCAATTATATTAGGTCATCGGCGTGCTGGAAAATGGGGATTATTTTTAGCAGGTATTTCATTTATTTTACCAGCAATGGTCATTGTAATGATTATAGGGCACTTTTATAAATTATATGGAGACCTTCCTAGAGTTCAAACAATTCTGGAGTATATAAAGCCTGTCATTGTAGCAATTATTGTAGCAGCTCTAATAAAGCTTTTTAAAACAGCTATAAAAGATATGTCTACATTTATTGTTTTTTGCCTGTCTCTGCTTTTGGTTGTTTTTGGTGCTTCGGAACTCACTGTGTTAATAGTTGCCGCAATACTCTTACTATTAATAAAAAAAGATTGGAATTTTAAAAATTATGTCATAGAGCCATTTAGTCTCTCAATTTTATTTTTAACTTTCCTGAAAATAGGTTTACTTTTATATGGTAGTGGCTATGTATTACTTGCGTTTATCCAATCAGAATTTGTTGATAAGTTACAAGTATTGACCCAAGTTCAAATGATAGATGCCATATCTGTAGGCGAATTTACTCCTGGGCCTGTATTTACTACAGCAACTTTTATTGGATATTTACTTTTCGGTATCCCAGGTGCTTTGGTAGCTACAGTAGGGATTTTTTTACCATCGTTTCTACTGGTTCTTATATTAGCACCACTATTTTCCAAGCTTAAACAATCCAACACATTTTCCAAAATGTTAATTGGTATAAATGCGGCAGCATTAGCATTGATGGCTAATGTTACCATCCAATTAGGACAAAATATATTTGTTGAATGGTATTTCATTTTAATTTTTTTTATTAGTCTATTAGGTATTCTTAAATACAAAATTAACTCTGCATTCTTCATTTTAGGGGGAATTCTATTAGGTCTATTTTTATGATTTAGATTAGATGATCTATTGATAAGAGTTTTGCATAAGAATGTTAGGGTATTTATGTATAAAAACAATAGATTTTTTTGTAGGTAAGGGGTAACATACTATTGTAAAGATATCTGATGTTGAATTGAAATTTATTTGATTACGTAATATGTATTTTTAAATAGCAGAAGTGGTTAGTTAATCTCTCTTTTCGCTGAGTTTTTTATTAAGGGAAGGACGTGATTTTCCTGAAAGTTGAGAAAGAAGAATTTAAACGAGTTATTAATGACGCGTCTCACTTAGAATATAATTATATTCATCGGAATTTAGAAAAGATTACTGATCCTAACTTGAAGGACGAAGAAGTAGAGTATTTGATTGTAAATCAGATACATCACAGACTTTTAAAAAGTTCACACAGATCGTTATTTGGAAATAAAATAATAATAAAAAGTATTGATGAAAAAGATTACAAGTTATTAAGATATTATGTGGAAGCATTATCGGAAAACCACTATAGAATAAAATAATATTCCTTAAAGTCTTAGGTTTCGAAAAGTTAATTATTACTTATGTGAATGGTTTTTAAATAAATGATTGCTTGATAAAAAATGATTATGAATTCTACAATATTGATTTTAACGGATCAGAAATTATAGGATTTTGCTCTATTTTAAAATCGAGCTGAAGCTGGATCTAAGAATAGGAGACAATAAATAGATGTACTGCTTTATTAACATAAAAAAAGCAATTTTTAATCTGTGATGATTGGCTTGCTAGTTTGTGATATTTTTTAGTTAAAAGTTACTTGCATTTGCTATGTCTAACTGTAGGTAATACCATTTTGGAGGGATGATATGGAAGAAAGTGAGAGTTTTGAACAGCACTGGCTATTGTCATCTAGTATCCAACGTGTAAAATATCTGAAACTTCTTTCCGCCTATCCAAAAACTACTTGGACGGAGGAGGAAAAGAAGGTATTTCTCTGGTTGTGTCAGATGGATATCGATACACTTGAAACAATGGAGATCATTTTTAGCAAATTAGCACACAAAAAATGAATAAGACAGCTACTCATTCTTACAAGTAGCTGCCTTTAATATGAAAAGAGCTTGGCCATTAGAGAGTTTCACTCCTTATGCTAGTTTTTCTAATTCATGTACTGCATTTTCGATTGTAGTACCGGTTGCCACTTTGGTTTCATCATTTTTAGAAAAAACAATAAACAAGTTTAAGTTAGTGTCCAAAGTAACACGATAATCAATTGTTTTGTTAGTGAATGTCATAATACATTCTCCTCTCTCAAATAGTGACGAAAGGTAACGATAACGTTCATAGCGAAATTCTATATAGATAGTATAGCACATTAAAAATAAAATAGTGTATAGTGAGTGATAAGTTTATAAAAAAATAATATTTTTATGTAAAGTTGCAACTAAAGAGTTTGTGTGGTATACTACTTGTAGTGATAAACTTTGAAACGTATTAAGAGTGCTATACATAAATTTATACTCTCCTTTTGCTTATCAAACAATTATTGCAACAAAACGCATTCGTAATGATGCACAAGGAGGAAATAGTATGAATAAAGGTACAGTAAAATGGTTTAATTCAGATAAAGGTTTTGGGTTCATTACAGGAGAAGATGGTCAAGATGTCTTTGCTCATTTTTCAGCGATTCAAGCGGATGGATTTAAATCTTTAGATGAAGGTCAAGCAGTTACTTTTGATACTGAAGAAGGTCAACGCGGTTTGCAAGCTGCTAATATCTATAAAGCATAAAAGTGCCTTTTAACCCGTCTCAACATGTGTGAGGCGGTTTTTTCATACTTCAAAGGAGGGGTAAGAATGAGTTTTTCACAATGGAAACCACAACAACTTTCAATAGAAGGCCAAGCTTTTCATATAGATCAACAGGTCATATTTCGATATAGAAAAAAACAAGCAGCTGGAACAATTATAAAGCTACTCAGCAATTCGGCAGTTGTAACCCTTTCAAATTCAGAAGTGACGAATACTACGGAAAGAACAGTTATAAATTATAAAAATTTAATGAGTAACTGAAATCAATGAAGAATAGATTGAGTTTTTTAATCACGTACTATGTATATGTAAACTGGATAGACGATTGGTTTGAGTGGAGGAATAAAATGCAAAAAGAAGCTATTCATCAGTTAATCGTAAAATTGACACTTAACAAAAATTGGCTTAATGACCCAATGATTGTTAATGAAGTGAAATATCTAGGAGATCAACTTTCTTGTACACGACGTTCTCCGATTAATTATAATCAGATTCAGGGAATCAATGTTTATTATCTGGATGGTTCTGAAAAAATGTATACTTCTTTAAAAAGTTGCTGTGAAGGAGAAAAACTCTTCAAAGGAACCATCCAGAAATATATTTTATCTGATTCACCCATAGCAGATGGCAGATATTTCTGTGTCATTCGCTAATCTATAAACTTCTAAATCCGCCACCATAAGTTTAGCGATAAATATTTCTTTTTATTAAGCAGATTAAGGATGAACATTTAGTTCATTAGATACAGATATACAAAAAAACTAGCTATGATCAGCTAGTTAAATTATTTGTACATAAGAGAGTTACATCTAGATTTAGCTTCCTCTAAAGTAGAAAATTTTTCGATATCAATATCGTAAATAAATAATTTGAGTTGAATATTGCGCAACTCTTTCAAATTTAGCACAGCAAATGACGTGATCAAAGGTGGTCTCGATTGAAAATCATACAAATTTGTTTTTGCTTTTGATGAATATAAACGGTAGTCCGAACTAAAAACTTCCACTGGATAAAAATTAGTATTCATATTTGAACACCTACTTTCATGGTACTTATCCAGTATAGCACTTAAAAGAAGTCAAAAGTAAAAATAGAAAAAACGTAAGGGATTCCTAAGCATTGCTTCTACATCGTAATTACTTGCAAAAAAGAAATATATAGCGTAGGCTGATTAAGCAACATGCATTAATCTAAGAAGAGTACCGGCACAGAAAACTTGGGGAAGTTTTTCTGGACTGCGCCGAATACTCTTCGTTTTTTTATTTTAACATTATTCTTACTTAATAAACATTAGAATATGAGAAGTTGCATTTAACTGATTTTATCTATTGCTTAATATTTTAATAGTCTACGGAATGTGAGGAGGTATTTAGTGTAGTATTAGCATAGAGACAAGAGGCTTCTGGTTTCTCTAGAGTTAACTCCATGGTTTATTATAAATAAGAAGAATGAGGAGGAGATTCGATGAATATAAAAAAGCAGCTGAAATGTTTGATTTAAGTGTGGATACACTAAGCTATTATGAGTGTGTTGGCGTGATACCACCCGTTCACCGCCACGAGAGCGGCTACCGAGATTATACTACCAATGATTTAAATTGGATTTATCTAGCAAAAAACTTGCGAAATGCTGGATTGTCGATTGAATCTTTAATTGATTTTGCTCAACTAGCTCAATTACGTGAAACACAAAATGATGCTATATAGATAGAAGGAAAAATTTGGGAGGTTATCATTCTGGATGAAAAATAAGCGTAGCTATTAAAGAATTTTACATTTAACTGCTGAAAAGGGATGGTAAGATTCTCCAAAAATTGTCAATGAGGTTCAAACGATAGAAACAACTATTTTAGACGGACGCGCTTCGCCCATGAACTATTAGGAGTCAAACGGAATAAGAGTTACTGAATCATAAGAACAATGTCAGAAACTATGCAACGATCAGTGGCTGCGTAGCTAACGAACTACCGTGTCGAGTAATTATTACAAAACTTATTAAGAATAAAAGTAAAGCAAACGACGGTAGAATCTTCACTACCTTCAAATTTTTTCATATTTTTTTATTATGATATACTTAAATTTGTATATTTAGAGTTGCGCTGCCCGTTATTGAAGTTTCAGGCAGCGCTCTTTCCAATACCTGTCTTCATTGATTTCCTTGAAATTACATGTTAAAATATACATGCAAATGAATTATTGGACATGAAAACACCACGAAACCCCAGAGAGGTCGGATTCTCTGGGGTTTCATTTTGTGGGCTGATGTCGCCTTCGTTGCTTTACTTCTTGTCTCGATTATTCAGCCAATACTCGAAGAGGGCTACTAGTAAGCCGACAAGAAGGGGGCAAATGAAGAATTGAATCATGAAAACACCTCCCTCCAGTCGCAAGACTGTCGGATAGGCGACTACTAATTTTAACATATTAAAAGTTCGTGCACTAGATTGATTACTAGTAAGTGATCCCACGTAAGTGTCACAATAGGTCAATTTTAATTATGTTCATTATTTTTAAGAATACATAATTATTTTAGTTTACATAAGATATATTTTATGCAAAGATTAAGATGTTGAACAGCTTAAAATCAAACTGTTATATATGTGCTAAATATTTATGTTAACTATAACCTTATTTTATTATAAATATTATTACACGGTAAGATGTAAATATCTTTAAGAAATAAATTTGCCGGTAGTTATTTACTCCACTATTAAATGAGATCCGAATTGTTTTACTATATCTAAATCTTTCTTTGTGGATACAATTACAGTTTCTCTTGCATTTCGTAGTGTCAAATGATTAATTTTTCTCACCATATTATCGTCGACTATATTGAAGTTTGATTTGATAAGTACACGATTATTTTGTAATCTTAATTTTGTTGTTCCTAAACATAGGCTGGGAGCAATTGGTATTAAATAATCAATATCTTCAAATTTATTAACTAATATTGGATTATCTCCTAAAAAAAAAATTTCCCTTCCCTTCCGACATGTATATTTCAAGTTGATAATTGTTCATTAGATGTTCTAAGATAACTTGGATTCCACTATCGCTATTTCCTTTTAAAACGTTTAATGCGATTTCTAATTCTTCACCATTTAAATGGCTTTTTGCATGTTCTACAGCCATCATTTGAGATCCAATAATCTGTCTATACATTATTGACTTCATGAATAATGGAATATTGTCATTATCGTAAAACAATTTTTTTATATAAGGGCTACGTATTAGTGTTAAGGCTATATGACTAAGTAGGGCTGCTTCATTACTTGGCTACTCATTTGTTTTAATCATACGCAGAAAATCTGAGGTTGATTTATTCGAAAGTAACAATTCTATTAATGACTTAAATTTTTTCGATATATCGTTCTCAAATTTGGAATATAGGTCTTCTATTTCATTCCGATTGATATAATTTCCTTCTGAATCTTTAGATTCATATAGATCAATTTCCTGCATTATATCAGCAGTTTTTTTTATTGATACTTCTAAAGGTTTTTTCTTTAGATCGATTATCAAACATTTACCTTTTGCAACTTCAAAAGGGCGTATAGAAAATTGCGGAATAAAATGCTGTCTTTTTGTGAACTGCTGTTTTTGTTTCATATTTTATCTCCCTTCCACTAAGCTTTAATTCATAGGAAAATCACTACTGAGGTCCCTTTTAATTCTATATACTGTTTGTCTAGTTATATTATAATTTTTAGAAATAGTTGAGATAGCAACTTCATTCTCAAGATCCTGAACAATGCTCCTATAAACAAGGCGACGTTGAGGGTCTTTTGTGTCTGCACTGTATAACTTAGGGCGACCTTTATAGACGCCGTTTGCTTTAGCAATCTTAATACCTTGTGCTTGGCGACGTTTGGATTCGGTACGCTCTTGCTCAGCAATCATGGCCAAGATTTGAATGATTAAATCTTTGATGAATTTATCTAAAAGAGGATTTCCGATTGCTTCAGCCATGATCGGTAAACTAGTGATAATGAGTCTCACATTTTTCTTCTTTAGATAATTAACTGAATCGATAATCTCGTCATAGTTCCGCCCAAGTCGATCGATGGCTTCTACAATAAAAACATCTTGCTCTCTAACAAAATCTAGAGCTTCCTGAAAAATCGGTCGATGAGTAATAGTTGCTCCAGATTGTTTCTCGATGAAAATTTTTTCGGCACCAAATTTTTTCATTTCCTCAATTTGACGTTGCTCATTTTGATCAATCGATGAAACTCGGATATATGCAATTTTCAATAATTTTTACCTGCTCTCTCCAACCATATAAAATACACCCTAATCATACATTGAAAAACCTTGTTTTTCAACTATATTTCCGTGTCTATTTAGGGTACGCTTTAAATATACATTTTGGTTTAGAATTATAAAAGCTAAATAGCTTATAAAAAGCATGACCTTCCTTTTCGGTGGGATTAAGTATTTTTGATGTTCCACGAAATCGGTGAGTATTATAAAAGTTTTAAATAGTTATTTTTAAAAAATGACCATTTCAATTAAATAATGATAGGTTGTATAATTAATAATATAAGAATTTCGTTGATTGATGTCCTAGACTTTATGTTTGAACTTAATTGGTCTAAATTTCAAAGGAGAGTAAAAGATGAACAATTTTTCGAACGCATTACGTGAAAAGAACTTTAAATATTTAATTACATTATTCTACAGTATGATGATGCTTACTATCGTATTCCCTCCCGTCCAAGTAAGTGCAACAGAAGCATCCAATGTTCAAAATGAAGAAATAACAAATGACCAAATTAACAAGTTAGACAAATATGTTTTGTTTAGCGAAGATGGTTTTTATAGCATATCCGAAACAGCATCTACCGAACTTTCTTCTAATGAATATGCATTACTGGTTGAAAAAATTAATGATGCAAACAGTATGGTTGAAAGCTTACAGGTTGATTCAAAAACTGAAAAATTGTATATTGATGTTAATGAAAAAACTGTAACGATCGAAAAGACTGGTAATAACGTCTATCTTAGAGCATATAAACAAGGAAAAACAGCAATTAAAGGTTACTGGTGGGGCACGAGAATCTGGATTTCAAAAAGCGCAGCAAATAATATTTCTACTGGAATTTCAATTGGAGGAGTTTTCATTAAATCAAATCTAATTGGTTTAGCAGTTGCTTTAGGAGGTGTCGCTTTATCAAATGTGCCTGGAGGTTTTGTATTTAACGTATCTACCATATTCGTACCTGGCATGACATTTAGTGGGACTTCAATACCATGGGGATTTGAATGGCAATAAAAAAGAGGGTGAGCTATCATGAAAATTTCTAAATTTAAAATTTATCATATAATTTTAGTCGTTGTTTTTATTATAGCTTTAGTATTTCTAAAATATGATCAAAGTTTGTACCGAAATATTTTTTATATAGTCTTAATTATTTCTTTAATTGTAAAAATTATATACGATTATGTAAAAAAGAATAAGACAACTAAAAAATTAACTGATTAAAAAATCGCAATGACAAAAGAGCGAATCTATAAAAGATCCGCTTTTTCTGTTTGCTACCCCTTATTCGGTTGTATTTTACTTCCGAATATGGTCTATTTGCTAGATAAAGAAGGTAATCGAATTGAGGATTAAAAAGGGGTAAACGATTGAGATTACTTACTTTGAATGGAGAAGCGGTTGTAAAAAAATTGGCGAATCACTCAATCAGATCTTTAAAGACTAAGCAACAAACGGAATACTTTTTTAATCTTATAATTGAAAGGAAAAATACTTTAAGTAAGAATAGTAGAGTTCTTCATATTTTGTGAACTGTTCAGGAAAAAATAAAAATGATATAGGAGTATCTGGATGAGTGCAGATGAAAAAAATTCAGAAGACCAATCAACACCAAAATGGAAAGAAAAGAAATACAATAACGAAGAAAAATATAATGAGATGATTAGAATATTGGCTAAAGCTGAGAAAGATTGTAATTTGGTAATATTTATTGGCGCAGGAGTGTCCATATCTCAAGGTTATCCTAACTGGGATGGGTATGTCGATCACCTAATCAAATATTGGCAATTTAATATTCAATCACTACCAGGCCAAGAAAGAGTAACGAGGGAAACAATACTTGTTTTTGATAAAATTGCAAAAGGGAAGTATTCAAATAAAAGAAAGATAGATCTAGTACATCAAGTTCTAAAAGAATTACTAGGAGATACTTTTGAAGAATACAAGCTGAAATTTGAGAAATATTACTTTGATGAAGTAATTTCATTTGACCCAGAAAATGAAATATTGGCTAGTCTATCAGATCTTGACGCAACTTTCATAACTCCAAATTATGATTTAGAAATTGAGAGACACCTTAAAAGAAAAAGAAATACTATATCCGTTATTCCGGATTTAAAAATGTTTGCTTTTGCTAGTATGGACCAATTTATAAATCCGGTTCTTCATATTCATGGAACTGCTAGTGGAAGCCCTAGTTGGTTGATAAACTCTTCTTCTGCATACTCAAGACAATATTTTCGACGTAGAAAGTACTTTGAAGCACTTATAAAGTGGTTTGAAACGACTAAACCTGTTGTTCTTTTTGTTGGAGTTAGTTTAGAGGAAGATGAGCTTTTATCACTTTTAATTAAAGATAATAAAAATTATGCACTAATGAAAGCCGATGTAAGTTCTGAGAAAGAAGTAGATAGTCATTTGCGAAAATATACCGAGAAGTTTTTTGAACAAGAAAATCATACCGAAATATTTTGGTATGGTGACGATTTTGATGATCTTCCAGAGGTTGTAAAGGATTTAGTAACAGATATTAAGGGAAAAAACCTATATCCAAAGCAAGTAGCATTCTGGAACAGATTAACTAAATTGGAAACGTCTAAAGAAGAATATATAAAAACATTAAATATTTTGGTAAATGATAATCAATACCATCGGACTTTACATGAATTTTTCGGGCATATTTTTCAAGTCAAAGAGCAAAGTTTGATAAAAAAAGTGTTAGAATGTACATTTTTATCAGATATAATTCTAGATGATTCAACATACGTTCCGGAAACTTTATGGGAATTGTTAGAACGACACTACGATGAATTGAATCCAGATCAGAGAGCATTAGTCTTAAATTTATATACTCAAAAGAGTTTCGATCAAAGATATACCTCAGCATATGAAGTCTACAAAAAAATATCTATTGATCCTACAATTAAAGCAAAAATAGTTGCATCAATATCTAGCTTAGAGTATCTGCCGATGACAGATTATTTTAATGATCCAGAAATAACAGCTCAATGGTTAATTAACCAATTTTCTAAAAAACATTCATCCGAACACTTATATATTCTAAATGAAGATACAGTGAAGTTTAACTTTTCTCCCGGTAAAATCCGTGAACTACATTTTGCTCTTAATAATGAAATATACAATGGTCGTTACTTGTATCAGATAGATCGAATGATAAATAGAGGAATAGTAGGTATATTCTATCGAGCGCTCAAGGATAATAGATTACTAATTGATAATAAAAAGATGATAGATAATTTTCCTAATGAATTGCTTGAAATTAAGTTGATACAGAAAATATTAGTATATTTAAGCATTCATACAAAATTACCTGATGAATTAATTGGACAACTAATATCTAAAATAGATTTTGATAATAGGTTATTTGGTAGTGAGTTAAATCAATTTATAGAAATCTATAGAGAGTCTGTGGGTCATATCTTTAAACCCTACGAAGGGGAATACACAGATGTTATTAAGGATCTAGAGCCTATAGAGGTCGATAGTTTTATTACATCTGAAGATGTACTCCGGAAAGATGCCCAAGATATAGTAAGTACATTGGTCAATAGTAAAGACTATTTTGAAGATGATTATTCAAGGTCGATTGACTCGTTTAAAACTGTTGACGCAACAATAGATTTTATTTTACGTTCACTTCAAGAAGATAGCAGAGTTTCTGATAAGTTACAAACGATACTCAAAGAAGATGCAGATGAACTCTTCAATAGATATGAGAACCTTTATTTAAAGATTGCCATAGATGAAACTATTTATCCTGAACTATCAGTTGAATTAAAAACAATATTCTTAAATCATATTGATAAAAATCACTATACTGCTAATTATGACACTTTTTTCAGTAATTTGTTATTAAGAAAATCAGAAAGTGACGACAAACTAAGAGCTGCTTTCTTAGATATAAATGTAGCAAAATTGTCATATTCGAATGATCAAGAGGATTTAAAGGACTTCATTGAATTTGTCAACACTGAGCTGGGGAGCTATACCTGGAATTTAGTCAGGTTGTTGAGATCAGAAAAGATAAAGCCAATTACTGCAAAAGAAAAAATAAGTCAAATCAAAGTTGACGCATTAAGGAATTTTGCAGAAGGTGCTTTGCTTGAGCATTACAATGTTGATGAATTAAACATTACAAAAAATACATTCTTAGGATTTTGTTATTTTCCTTCATACTCAGATTTGAAACTTGTTTTTCCTCATTTTAAATCTATAGTTATAGATTTACTTGAAAATAATATGGTACCAGATAACTTGGAAAAAATACCATTCCATGTAGCTTTATATGAAATAGATCCAGGAGCCATTAAAATAGCACCAAATAATAAGTTTAGATTTATGTTAGCAACAATATTTATTAATAATAAAACAATTAAATTTGAAAAAGAATGGATTAAGTGGATAATAGAAAATGATCCCGATGGTACTAGCTTGAATGAATTATCATATATATTTGGCTTGGAAAAACTTTCTATATCAAAAATTCAAAAATTTATGGATTGTTCGGATGATTTTTTACGAAACGGTGACTCAAAAACTTCATTACCCGTTTTTACACATAAATTAAAAGAAGACAAGCTCACTGTTAGCAGCCAACTATTTATTACTTTGATATTCAAGCTTTTACACAACAAAAGAGTTAGAACTGATTTGTATTTCGCAGAAGAGTTAGAAAAATTAATGGTCTATTTGAAAAAAGAAGAAAAGATTGAACTATTGAATATTCAGTATGTGGTAGAAAACTTGACTCCACTTGAGATCCAGAGGTTGAGGGGGAAAATTTAGCTATAGTATGTCGATTCTTAAGGACGTGTACATTCAAAATCTGTTAAATGTTTATGCTATGTTATAATTAGACTTGCGTTGACTGTTATTAGAATCTCAAGCAACGTTCTGTTTTTTTCGAGGTGCTTATGGAGGAAGAAAAAATTTTTGAAAAACGCTGGCAATTAGCTTCGACTGAACAAAAAGCAAGATATAACAATTTGATATCCTCCTACCCTACTATCGACTGGACATTTAAGGAAAAGAAGTACTTACTTTGGTTATGTCAACTCGATATCGATACGTTTGAAACGTTTGAAGTGATCCTGAGTAAAGTTAAACAAAACAATAACAAAAGAGCGAATCTATAAAAGATTCGCTCTTTTTATTTTGCTACTTCAGTATGAGTTAATTCTGGCATATCAGCTGTAAGATAGTTACGTGCGAAATCCAGATCTGTGATCCAATCTTTTATATGATCTCTTTGAATAATAAGCGGCATACGATCATGTATTGGGGATACAGAATCATTAGGTTTTGTCGTCATAATAATCGATTCCGTTTCAAATCCTGCACCTGTTTTATGCACACGATAAAATCCTCCCAAATAAAAAACATCATTATCCCCTGCAGTAAACAATAGTTTTCGTTTTTCGGAATCCCACTCATAGAATCCGGAGACTGGTATGACGCAGCGAGTTTCTCTGAAGGCTTTAGAAAAAGTCTTCTTTTCTTCTACTGTTTCTGAACGTGCGTTGATCATAAGTTGACCAGGCTTAAATCCTTGGAAACCCCACTGAGTGATTCCTGGTACTACTCTTGAATCCTGATTAAGTCCTAGTGTTACTATATAATTAGTTGGAAAAATTTCATTAAAACCAACACGAATATGTTTACCTGTAGTATTTAAAACGACGTGGTCATAGTAGCTTCTTAATTCATTTGAAGATAAATCAAAAAAATATCTTCCACACATATTCTCCCCCTCCTTTTCTAATTTATTTAAAAAACGTGTGTCAGAGAGCTATTCTAAGGCGATTTCAAAGTCAAATGATGGACAATGATCTTCAATCATCATCTGCAAAGTCCTGATAATACTCATTTTTGATTAGCTCAATCTCTTTTTCTATTTTACACGCTTTTTTCTTTTGTTTGTTGCGAGAAGACTCTCTGTCCTGAAAATAATCAACTTTAAACCATTTTTCCTCTTTTTTTATAGATACGTGTCGAAGGTCTGTCCAATAGATCGCTTGTTCATTCAATACAAAATAATCTTCATATGCTTCACCAAGAAATTGTCCTTCGACAGGATCCAAAAATCGCCCAAATTCGTCTTTAGTGTTTAATTGCAGCGATATAGGCTTGTGATAAAGGAACGATTCTGATAGAATTGCGTCGATTTCCCCACGGTTCATTAAACCCAAACCAACAACTTCTTTTGTAGCCCAGGCTTCGTTTTCTAAGACACCTTTCATCAAATCATCCATGGCGTAGGCTGTTGCCCATTTCAGCCCGAATGGCCGGTCTCTGTATTGATTATAGTCCATAAATGCTTTCTTAGTACGTTTTACCATGACTTTCAGCACCTTCAAGTCCAGACATACCGCCTGCATGCCCTCCGACAAGGCTGCTGCGAGCGATCGCACGTCCACCTTCCATTATGCTATTTGCATGAACGATCGACTTAAACCCGAATTTTTTGCGTATAGTATCTACCACATAATCGATTTTTAAGTCTTTTACTTGCTCGTTTGGATCTTCAAAGAGATCAAGCTGTAAAGCATTAGAATAAACGAGCTTTGAACAGTTTACTCCCACGTTTCGAATGTCTTGGTACTTGTAATGATGATCAAATATCTGCAGCAAGTAATTTGCTATTTGTTTGCTGCTATTGGTTGCTGGCACCTTCATTTGCTGGTGAAATCCTCGACTTCCTGATTGATCGACGTAGCCCATTGAAAAGCCGATCCACAAAGAAACGACTTCGGCTTTCGCTCCTGTACGGCGTAACCTCGTTGCTACTTGATCGGCCATTTCTTTGATTACAATTTCTATTTCTTTTCGACGTGTATAGTCCCGATTTAAGACCTGACTGTTCCCTATCGACTTAGATTTTACTTTGTATTTCTGACCTAAGAATGATCGATCGATGCCCCAGCTGTGTGCATATAGTTGAGTACCTAAGACACCAAAATTTTGCTTCAGCTGATAGTAATTTGCATGTGCCAGATCATACATAGTAAATATGCCCATTCGGTTCAGTCTGATTGCCGTCCGACGTCCTATCCCCCAAACGTCTGTAATGTTTTCTACAGACCAAAGCTTTTGCTGAACGTCTTCATAGCGCCATTCTGCTTTCATATCTGAATTTTTTTTGCTTTCGAGGTCTAGTGCGAACTTGGCCAAGAGCGGATTGTCACCTATCCCGATCGTTGTGAAGATTCCAGTTTGTCGATAAACGTCTGTTTGAATCATTCTCGCCAGCTCTCTTGCGTCCTTTGCACCGAACAGCTTTAATGAGTCTGTGACGTCCACGAAGCTCTCATCGATGCTGTATACGGAATGATTTTGTTCGTCAGCGTATTTCTTGTAAATATTGTTAATCTCCATATTCTTTCTCATATACAGTGCCATTCTCGGTGGTGCGATCACGAGGTCTTCCGGATACGGAAAAGGAAGATCCCGTGATCGACTGACATTAGAAATTCCATAGGCTTTTTTTGCGGCCGGACTCGATGCCAGAATCAACCCACTTCCTCGCTGAGAAGGATCGTCTGAAGGATAGGACATGACAACTAATTTTGTCTTTAAAGGACTTAGCCCTCTTTCTACACATTCTACGGATGCATAAATGATTTACAGTCGATACAAAGAATATCCCTTGAAGGTTCTTTCGTGTAATCAAACTTTGGATTTACGCCAAAATGCATAACCATGCTAAATCCCCTTTTCAAAAAAAGATACGTTTTATATACACATTAGAACATACGTTCGTTTTATTAGTCAAGGAAATTAAATGATTAAAAACAGGATCATAAATTATTTGCTAATCAATTATAGTATATCTTATACATAAAATAATAAAGTATAAGATATACATTTGTTTTAGTATAACTTATACTATAAACGTTATTCTAGAATTTTATCAGAATGATTTTTTACGTCAGCCAGAACATTAATTCAAGGTATTTATAGTATATATCTGCTAATAAATGAAATATAGCAAATATATTAAATATATTTAGTATATCTTATACATAAAATAATAAAGTATAAGATATACGTTTGTTTTAGTATAACTTATACCATAAATACTATTTTGAAATTTTATCAGAGTGATTTTTACGTCAGCCAGAACATTAATTCAAGGTATTTGTTGTATGGATCTGCTATTAAATGAAATATAGCAGATATATTAAATATTTTCAGTATAACTTATACTTTTTATCAATATATAAAGTATAAAATAAATATTGATTAAAATAAATATATAAGTTATACTTTAAATAAAGATAAAAGAAAGTAGGTAAAAATATGACAGCAACTACTTATACAGTCGGGAACTTTAAAGGTGGAGTAGGAAAAACCAAGATAGTTACAATGCTAGCTTTTGATAATGCTGTAGTAAATAAGAAAAAAACACTGGTAATAGATATTGATCCGCAAGCCAACGCTTCACAAATATTAGCAAGAACTGTTGACTTAGATCATATTGATAAAACAATAGTAGATGGGATCAACGAAGAAGACCTTTCAATTTGTATAACGCCGATTATGGAAAATCTAGATTTAATTGCATGTGATACAAGTTTTAGATCGTTTTCTAACTATGTTCTTGCTAACTTTGAAGATGAGAAAGAACAAATCATGGTTTTAGAAAAATTATTGGAACCTATCAAAGAAAATTATGAGACTATTTTTATTGATGTGCCTCCAACTATTAGTGCATATTCAGATAATGCTATGGCGGCCTCTGATTACAGTATAATAGCTTTTCAAACACAAGAGGAATCGTTGGATGGAATTGGAAAATATGTTGGGTACCAAAAATTTATGATTAACAACTACGATATTGACCTTGAAGTGATTTCTATAATTGCATGCATGCTTGAACCAGACGATGATTTAGATAAAAGTGTATTGAGCGAGGCTATAGATTTATATGGATCCGCTGTGTCTAAGAATATTGTTAATTTCCAAAAACGACTAAAACGTTATTCAAGAGAAGGAATATCTTTGAAAAAGTATCGAAACGGAAATTATGATCAATGGGACTATAGGGCACATGAACCGTTTATAAAAATACTAGCCGAACTTGAATCACGCAGAAAGATATTTGAAGAATAGCTAGGAGGGAAAGAATATGAGTGAAAGGAAAGAATTTAATGTTGATACCAAAGTTGATACAGAATATGCTGGTCTCTTACAACCAGGAATAAAAAAGAAAAAATCTGTATCAATTAGAGGAGAAAACGAATTTGGACACTCTTCTTTGATGAATAAGAAACCAAAGGCGACTACTTCAGCAGCAAGTAAAAAACGAGGACGTCCTATAGAAATTACAGATGAAAGATTTAAAGTTACAAAGCCAAAAAAAATATCTCCTGCTTTGGAGTCAAAATTAAACGTACTACAAGACTATGTTGAGGAACTTCAATCAGTTCAGGGTAGGATTACCTTTGAAAAACTTATTGACACTTTATCGGAAGCGTATATTACGCAAAAATTAGGTGTGGCGAAAGAGGAACATTTGAGAGAAGAAATAAAAGATGCATTTGATAAGCTTTAATTTTTTCAAGTCATTCAACAATAAAAGTATAAGTTATTATTGATTACCAAAACATAAAGTATAACTTATACTTTATGTTTTGGTATTACAGAATAATTGTTATCAGGAAAAGCTTATTTTAAAGGTATCGTTTGATTATCTGTTGTAATAATTTAAAGTATAAGATATACAATAAAGTCTAATTAGGTATAACTTATATGAGGTTTATTTAAGTATAACTTATACTTTATAAAAATTTCTTCTTGTACAAATTTAACTGTTTTGTTATATTCAAATAAATAATACATATAAAAAAGAGACGGATAAAAAAGTGAATTTGGCCTCACTTCTTCATCTGAATCACATACAACACTATGTGTTCTCGCTCGTCTCATGGAAATTATGTAAGTGGCTGGAAACCACTTATGTGATTTGAATAAACCTATTCGGACTACCAATCCGAACCTATAGGTTTATTTTACCATTTTTTGACGAGCAACTCAATATATATACGCTTATTTTGTCATTCCTTTGAGACTTCTAAGCCATTGAGAGAACACAAATCTTTAAGATTATTTGTGTTCTCTTTTTGTTTAGGAAGGAATAACAGTCATGGCAGCTTCTTTGGATGTCGTATATTCGACGGTATTACAAAATGGTATCCGTAAATTTAAATATAAAAACAGCCACTTAAAACCGGTCTCTTTTAGTGATCAGTCAGGAAAGGGGGCTATTTTTGCGTACCGTTCAAAGGAACACATGATCGAGGGGATTGGACTAGTGATCACTTCAGAAGAAGGGGTGATCGAAAACAATAATCGATTCACTCATTGGACACCAAATGTATTTCGCTATGGAACGTATGCTGATGAAGCCAGAATGTTTACAAAAGGTCATTCTGAGGACAATTTGCGTCAAATCAATACTTTATTTGTTGATTTTGACACATTGGATCCAAACTTTGACTACGGAGAAATTATCTTGGCCAGTCACGAGATCGGCTTTATGCCGACAATGATTCTACGTACACCGCATGGATTTCAAGCTTTCTATGTACTAGACAAGCCTGCATACGTGACAAAGAAATCAAATTTTAAAGTGATCAATGTGGCCAAAATGATCTCAAAAAATCTAAGAAACAAATTTTCAAATGATTATCGGTTTCCAGTTGATGTAAATGCCAATCATTTTGGGATCACACGTATGCCTTCTGAAGAGAATGTTTTATTCTTTGAACCACAGTATCGTTATAGTTTCGAAGAATGGATCGACTGGTCAATGAGAGAAGATGCGGACAAAAAAGCGGAGATCAAGAACGTTTTTGTATTACCATCTACTCAAGAATTTCGTCAAGTCGATGAACCCTGGTTCCAGCTGTTGCTAAAAAGTCAAAAAATACAAGGTGAAAAGGGCGTATATGGTCGAAATAATGTCATATTCACCTTGTCTTTGGCATACTTTTCGTCAGGATACGAAGTAGAAGCATGTGAATTGACGATGTTAGAATTCAATGACCGCTTGGCTAACCCTTTATCTGATCGAGAATTAACCAGAATCATTCGTTCCGCTTACTCCGGAAAATATCAAGCAGCGCACAGAGAAAAAATTGTCCTATTATGCCAAGAGTGGGTCGATGCCAATCTTTCTGAAGAGCAGCTATTCAACAAAAAACGGGGTTGGTGGAAATTCAAGAAAGAAAGAGCTGTTCGCAAGTATTCACATAGTCATGAATGGGCAGAAGATCTACTGTCCTATTTGAATGAGCAATCCTATGAAGAACAACCATACATTATTTCTACAAAAAAAGAGTTAACTGAACGTTTAAAGATCCCAAAACGTTCCCTGGACAAAGTACTGAAGCATTTAAGAGAAGAGAACAAAATTCATTTTCGTGTTCGTGCTGGTCGTAATGGGGGTATTATGCTAGCTTCGATACATGGATTGATGCGCTCCGTTATCCGGCTAAAAAAAGAAAGCCGGGGGACTTATTTCGCTGCGATCTCAGAAGCTTTTGGAAAAGAATACACGTTTGTCCAGACAGCACTGAAACGCTTGATAGATCCCAATAAGATCGGCGTGCAAACAGATCTGTTCATGATCGATACAGGCTGAAATTAAAAGGTGCAAATTGCCTATTACATTATATCTATGATACGTTCCTTCTTTTCTCCGCTTTGCTTGCTGGTCTTAAGAAAGAGTAGTACTATTATCGCAAACGTAATAATATGGTGGGAGGTCTTTCTGACTATGAGTATCAATACCTTTGTATATCCCTACCCGATCAATGTATTTATTATTTCGCGGTTAGGTATGACAGTAGAGCAATTTTGTGAGTTGCATGGATATAAGCAGAGTACAGTAGCAAGCTGGGTAACAAGAAACCGTACCGTAAAGACGTTGCCTTGTGATTTTTTGTATTGTCTTAGTCTTTCTTCAGGCTGGTCGATGGATGATGTTTATCGTCATTTATTGGTATTGGAGGAGAGGTTTTTAAAGAGTATTGATCCAAAAAAGAAGAAAGAACAGGTGGATTGATTGATGACGGAGGAGGAGTTATCTGTTCTTAATAGAATCAAAGAATGGTCTGTTCTTTTGAAGATTTATTATGGTATTCTGTTCTTTTCATTTGTTACAGTAGGCTTAGTTTCTCTTTTGTTGACTCTTTTATCGTTATGGACGAATATGATGCTATTTTTGTATTTACTTTTACTGTTTTTCTTAGGATTAGGGGGAGTAGGTACTGCCATTCTTGATGATTATAAGTGGTCATTGTTTAGTGGAATTTGTAGGAGAATGAAAAAAAGTGCAACTGTTGAGTCTTATGAATGCTGGAAGAAGGAAATGAATGTGTAGAGGTATACAAAAGAGCCTAGCAATAGATACTAGGCTTTTTCCTATGGCTTTAAAATGTATACAGGTGGAATATGAATGTTGTTTGGACGATCACCGTTTCTGTCAGATAAACGTTGGAAAGCGCCGTGTAGACCTTCTACCAAATGACTGGATGGCAATAAATTGTGCCAATTTGTTACGATTTGATTTAATTTATTTAATCGATTCTGTTTTTCATTAAGTTGATCATCCATGTAAATATTTAGTACGTTTGTTAGGTATTGTGCCCACATTTTTAATTCGATAGAGTCCACATGGTCTGCTACGAAAGCTAGTTTTTCCAATATGAGTTTTGATTCTTCAAAGTACCCTAAGTCCATTAAGCAGTCAGATAAGTTTCCTAAGCAGATAGGGTAATATTTCTTGTAAAAATGGTTGAATGAGTCCATGACATTGAAGTCAACAGCAAGTAGTTTTTGACTAACTATTTGCAGCTGGTCAATAGATAATGGGGTCATAAAGTCTGCGAAAAATTGGAAATCATAAGAAGTCGGGTACGTGGCTTCTTATGATTTGATTTATAAGAGCCAGGGCTTTAGTGATATCGATTTTAGGAATTTGAGTAGTGTCATTTGATAAAAATTTCTCAAGCAGCATTCTTAAATGGATTAGTGTCAAATTATTGTTTTCGTTTCTAAAACATCCTTGTATAGCAAGATAGCTTGTTGAACATCATGATGTTCAACAAGGTTGTAACGTTTTTTTGAGTGTTGTTGTCTTCGGATATCGAATTCAAACAATCACTACTTATCACTAACAAGTCAATTATCAGATTGAACAGAAAAGTGGATTGACAGCTGAAGCAGTTGAAGAGCTCAAAGATTACTCAAATAAACAATTTCAAGGCTAGAGAACAAAAGCAAGAACAAACAATAGCTTTACAAAGAGAAGAAGAAAAATAAAGGAGAGTGAGCTATGAATTTTCTACAAAATAATTTCCAAACTTTATATTTAGGTGCAGCTGCAGGAGATATTCAAGGAAGAATTTCCGGAGCATTAACAACAGTTCAATCCGTATTGACAGGTATACAAGATCGTCAAAAAGCATTTAGATGAAGCGGAAACAATCGTGATTGCGACCGACAGCGACCGAGAAGGTGAAGCAATCGCCCGCTTGATTATCAACCTTTCGGGAAATAGCCGGAAAACCATTAAACGTTTATGGATCAACTCGCTTGAAACTAGCGAAATCAAAAAAGGATTTCAAAATCTGAAGGACGGACAGGCGTTTTATTCCACTTACAAAGAAGCAGAAACCCGACAAATCGCTGATTGGCTGGTAGGAATCAATCTCACCCGTCTTTACACGCTTTATATGCAGAAAAACGGCATGAGAGGCGTGTTTAGCGTTGGACGCGTCCAAACCCCGACTTTGTTCTTGATTTACCAACGCAACGAAGAAATCAAACATGCATTGGCACTTAAACTCTTATTACTGGAGTTAAATTCATATGATTTTTAATCTGCAAAAAAGTTTATAGCACCGTCGCTTATACCAGAAAATATAACAAACGCCGCATTGTTTTTTTGTGCACTTTAATAATCTATTCAAC
>Ga0308165_1001945_pt1 | contig 26816 bp, 24 predicted proteins | sample PhyWR2_FD_201032 | JGI IMG/M metagenome (GOLD analysis project Ga0308165, IMG submission 201032) | Phyllosphere microbial communities from UC Gill Tract Community Farm, Albany, California, United States - DLSLW.R2 | ecosystem: Host-associated > Plants > Phyllosphere > Unclassified | place: USA... | reverse complement strand
GTTCTCGATCCTGCTTTCGCTCGCGGTAATCGCCGCAGTGGTGCACGAGACGAGCAGCCTCGAACTGCGCAGATTGCCCGCGATGATCCCTTCGTCGCCTGCGTTCTGGCTGGTCTTTGCGGCATCCTATCTCATCACCCCCGCCAGTGAGTGGCTGATCTTCCGGCGTCTCTGGGGCATTCCGGCGACTGGCTTCCTCGCGCTGGTGCGCAAGAAGGTCTATAACGAGCTTCTGCTCGGCTACCTTGGCGAGGCTTATTTCTACACCTGGGCGCGCCGACGGGTGACGCTGGCCGCTGCGCCTTTCGGGGCGGTAAAGGACGTTGCCATTCTGTCCGCGATGACCGGCAACGTAGTCACCGTGGTGCTGCTGGCGCTGGTCCTGCCGTTGCTGGGAACCCATGCACTGGGCATCGATGCGCGGGTGCTGATGCTTTCGCTGGGTGTTATCCTTGTGATCTCGATAGCGGCGATGGCGTTCCGCCGCCGGGTGTTCAGCTTGCCCAAGCCCGAACTGTGGATGATCGGGCGGATGCACCTGGCCCGCATCATCCTGTCTACCCTGCTGTCGGCGATCCTGTGGCATCTTGTCCTGCCCGGAGTTGCGCTTTCGTGGTGGTTCTACCTCGCGACGCTGCGCCTGCTTGTTTCGCGCCTGCCGCTTATCCCGAACAAGGACCTGCTCTTTGCCGGCATCACCGTCGTGGTGCTGGGCGAAGAGCGGGATATCGGTACGCTGATGGCCCTGATGGCGGGCCTGATCCTTGCCGCGCACCTCGTGCTGGGTGCGCTGGTGGCCCTGCATGATCTCGTCAACCTGGAGAGGCGCCCATGATTTCCGTCGTTTCCCTCGGCGTCGTACTGCCGCTGGCGGCAGCTGCGACCGTGGCTTCCACCCCCGATCTCGGCAAGGCCGAAGCGCGCTGCCGCCCCGGTGAGAGCGGTTCCGCCTTCACGGTAGAGGTCGAAGGCCTCAAGGACCGCACCGGCAACCTCAAACTTGAGGTGTACCCGGCCAACGACCGCGACTTCCTCGCCGATGACAACCAGCTCGTCGGCGCCGGCAAGACCTTCCGCCGCGTGGAAATGCCGGTTCCGGCGAGCGGTCCGGTGCGCCTTTGCGTGCGGGTGCCCGGCCCCGGCACATATGCGGTGAGCCTGCTCCACGACCGCGACGAGGACCGCAAGTTCAACTGGAAGGTCGACGGCATCGGTTTTGCGGGCAACCCCCGGTTGTTCCTTGGCAAGCCGCGCGCTGCCAATGCCAGCGCCAGTGCGGGCGGTGCGCCGACCCGGCTTTCGATCGTGCTCAACTACCGCAGGGGCCTCGGTGTCGCCCCGCTGGCAGCAAGGTGATCGGCTCATGAGGATCGTCGACGTCTGCGCTTTCTACACCCCGCATGGCGGCGGTGTGCGCACGTATGTGGAACAGAAGCTGCGCATCGGGCCGCAACTGGGGCACGAGATCATCATCCTTGCCCCCGGCGATGAGGACGGCGTGGTCGAACGCGGACCGAACGCCCGGATCGTCACGCTGAAAAGCCCGCGCTTTCCGCTGGACCGCAAGTACGGCTACTTCGCCTCGGCCGAGCAATTACACGGTGCCCTTGATGAACTGGCGCCCGATTTCGTCGAAGCGACGTCGCCCTGGCGCAGCGCCGGCCTCGTCGCCGACTGGGCGGGGGCTGCGCCGCGTAGTCTGGTGATGCATGCAGACCCGCTTTCCGCCTTCGCTTATCGCTGGTTCGGGCAGGTCTTCTCGCGCAAGACGATCGACTGGCAGTTTTCAGTCTACTGGGAGCATCTGCGCCGCCACAGCCGCCGCTTCGACCATGTCGTATGCGCCAACAGCGACCTTTCGCGCCGGTTGGCCGAAGGCGGCGTGCCGCGCACGGTGACGCTGCCGATGGGGGTGGAGCCGGGCCGCTTCTCCCCGCTCAACCGCGATCCTGCCCTGCGCGCACGGTTGCTGGCAGCCTGCGACTTGCCGGAGAGCGCCAGCCTGCTGCTCGCCTGTGGACGCCTTTCGCCCGAGAAGCGCTGGCCGATGGTGATCGATGCGGTCAACGCCGCCGGCCAGCAGTCACCGATCGGCCTCGTCATGTTCGGTGAGGGACGCGAGCGCCGCACGATCCTCAAGCACATTGCCGGCAATCCGCACGTCCGCCTGTTCGAGCCCGAGCGCGACCGCGAAACCTTCGCGCGCATACTCGCCAGCCCCGATGCGCTGATCCACGGGTGCGAGGCGGAAACGTATTGCATGGCCGCTGCCGAAGCCCGCGCGAGCGGCACCCCGGTCATCGTTCCCGATGGCGGCGGTGCGGCCGATCACGCGGGCGATGGCGCAGGCATGACTTATGCCGCCTGTGATCCGGCAGCAGCGGCGCGGGCCATCGCCACCGTCCTGCGCAGCCCGCGTCGGCAGCCGCAGGAAGCACGCACGATGACGCAGCACTTCGCCGAGCTTTTCGCGCTTTACGAAGAAACGCGCGTCCGTCTGCGCGCAGCGGCCTGAGGCAGGGTGCCTCGGCCAAGGCACCCTCAAGCGGCAAGGCTGGTTGTTCATGGTATTGGCCCGCAGGATCTGGAGGCTGCGAACATCAACCTCGTGGGCGGCGCCCTATTCTGGGGTCCGCTCGGTCGATCGGTTCCACCTGTTCCGCCCCATCGACAGCGCGCAACCGCAGCTCTCGGTGGCCGGGCAGCGTCTCCGGGCATCACGCTGTCATGGCGATTGGCTGAAATGGCCATTTTTACGGTTTGGAAGGGGATCTGGGGCTTGCATCTTTTGCATCTAGTCCCCTAAGCTGGGTGCACCGCAACATGGAGTGAAGTTTTGGAGACCGTTTCTATCGTGCTATTTCTCTTGCTGGCGGTCGTCGTCAGCGGAGCCTTCGCCCGAATGCTGCCGTTCTCCGTTCCCACTCCGCTGGTCCAGATCGTCCTTGGTGCGGCGATCGGTCTGTCGACCTCGCACGGGGTCGAGCTTGACCCTGAGCTTTTCCTGTTCCTTTTCCTGCCGCCACTGCTGTTTCTGGACGGTTGGCGCATTCCCAAGGACGAATTGCTCAAGGATGCCTCTACCGTCGTGGAACTGGCCCTTGGGCTTGTGCTGATGACCGTGGTGGGCATGGGTTTCTTCATCCACTGGATGATCCCGGCGATGCCGCTGGCAGTCGCCTTCGCCCTCGCCGCCGTGGTCTCGCCGACGGACCCGATTGCAGTTTCCGCCATCGCAGCGCGTGTGCCCATCCCCAAGCGCATGATGCACATCCTCGAAGGCGAATCGCTGCTCAACGATGCTTCGGGTCTGGTGTGCCTGCGCTTCGCCGTCGCGGCGGCGCTGACCGGTACGTTCTCGGCCGGGGAGGCAGCGCTGAACTTTGCCTGGGTCGCGCTAGGCGGACTGGCGATCGGCGTCATCGTTACCATCGCCGCCACGCGCGCCAAAGCCTGGGTAACCAAGCGCTGGGGCGAGGACACCGGCTCGCAGATTCTCGTCAGCCTGCTGATCCCCTTTGGCTCCTATCTTCTGGCCGAACACATGCACGCCTCGGGCATCCTTGCCGCGGTGAGCGCGGGCGTGACGATGACGTTTGCTGAAATCTCGCGTCAGGCACTTGCGGTTACGCGGATGCGCCGCAATTCGGTGTGGGACATGGTCCAGTTCACCCTCAACGGCATCATCTTCGTGCTGCTGGGAGAACAGTTGCCGAGCATTCTTGCCGGCGCGAAACAGACGGTTGCGCTGACCGGCCATGCCGCGCCGTGGTGGCTGGGTGTCTACGTTCTGGCCATCGTCGCGGGCCTCGCAGCGCTGCGCTTTATTTGGGTATGGGCGTCGCTCAAGTTCACCATCCTGCGCAAGGCGAAGAAGGGCGACGGTTTCCAGAGCCCGGACTGGCGCCTGGTTGCGGCGACATCCTTCGCGGGCGTGCGCGGCGCCATCACGCTGGCCGGTGTGCTTACGCTGCCGCTGGTGCTGAACGACGGGACCCCGTTCCCCGCCCGCGACCTTGCGATTTTCCTGGCGGCCGGCGTGATCGTCGTCTCGCTCGTGCTGGCCAGTGTCGCCCTGCCGATCCTGCTTAAGGGACTGACGATGCCCGCCGAACCGGCCAAGCAGGCCGAGGAGGACAACGCCCGGATCGCTACTGCCGAAGCAGCCATTCAGGCCATCGAACGTCACCAGCACGCTTTGGCGGCAGACAAGGTGGATGCGGATATCTACGCCGAAGCAGGCGGACAGGTAATGAACCTCTACCGCGAGCGGGTCGAGGGGCTAAGCGGCAAGCAGTCCGCCGAAAGCCGCGCTGGCGACCGGCTCCTGCGCGAATTCCGTCTTGTCGGTGTCAAAGCGGAGCGGGCGGCAGTACTCAAACTCGTGCGGAGCCGCCGCATCGGCAGCGAGACGGCCAAGAAGCTGACACGGGAACTCGACCTGTCGGAAACGCGCTATCAAGGCTGATGGAAAATTAACGAGGACTAACTTAGTCTGCGTTTAATTGTTGACGCAATAACGCGGATAGAGTAACTCCGCGTTCATGGCTCATATAACCACCAGCGTCGAATACGGCATCCACGGATTGCTCTGGCTAGTCGGCAATGACGGCAAGGCGCTGAGCAGCCGTGAGATCGCTGAGATTCAGGGCATCTCGCCCAGCTTCCTCGCAAAAATTTTCCCCAAGCTGGAGAAGGCCGGCATCGTCGCCGCCAGCGAAGGCGTGCGCGGCGGCTACCGGCTGGGGCGCCCGGCGGATGAGATCACGTTCCTCCAGATCGTCGATGCGATCGAAGGCGAAAAGCCGCTGTTCGACTGCCAGGAAGTGCGCGAACGCTGCGCCCTGTTTGCGGGCGGCGTGCCGGGCTGGGCGAATTCGGGAACCTGTGCGATTCATGCGGTGATGAAGCAGGCCGAAAAGGCGATGCGCGATGCCCTTGCCGCCCAGACGTTGGGCGAAGTTGCCAGCCGTTTCAGTCGCAAGGCGCCCGATAGCTTCTTCGCCGATTTCAAGGAATGGGCCGGTGAGCGCCAGACCACGCGAACAGCCCGGACCGGGCGGCCGGTCCGCGACGGGCCTTCCTGATCGGCTTCGATACCTTCTGAAAATCTGATCTTCTTTCCCGTCGTCCTCGCTGGACGCTGCCGGGAAAGCCCTGCTTTGCGCCTGCCCTATAGGCAACGTGCCTTGCGGATCGAGACTTTGCGTCCGGCGAACCTGAAGGAGAACATCTATGAGCAAGCAGACCATTCTTGTCGCCGGTTCCGGTTTCGCCGGTGTCTGGGCCGCTCTTTCGGCCGCCCGAGCCATTTCGCTGGCGGGGCGTGAGGGCGACGTGGAAGTGGTGATCGTATCACCCGAACCCCGCCTGGTAATCCGCCCGCGCCTGTATGAAGCCCTGCTCGAGAACATGGACCCGGACGTTTCCGAACTGCTGGCCGCCGTGGGCGTGCGCCATGTCGGCGGTCTGATCCAGGACATCGGCGTGGAAGGCCGCGAGGCTACGGTCCTGCACGGCGATGGCGCCGTGCAGCCGATCAAATGGGACCGCTTCGTTCTGGCCGCCGGCAGCCGCCTGGCTACCCCGCCGATCCCCGGCCTTGCCGACCATGCATTCGATGTCGACCAGCTTGCTTCCGCGCGCCGTCTGGACGCTCACATCAAGTCGCTGGGAGAGCGGGCAGAAACGGCGGCGCGTAACACGGCGGTGGTCGTCGGCGGCGGCTTTACCGGCCTCGAAGGCGCTGCCGAAATGCCTGAACGCCTGCGCGCGGTACTGGGTGAGGACGCGCAGGTTCGTGTCGTCATCGTCGATCCCGCCTCGCAGATCGGCGCCGACATGGGCGATGAGGCTGGCGAGTCGGTCCGCGCTGCGCTGGTGGAAATGGGTATCGAGCAGCGGCCCGGCGTGCGCGTCACGGCGGTGGATGCGGGCGGCGTCACGCTCTCCGACGGTTCGCGCATTGATGCCGGGACGGTGGTGTGGAGCGCGGGGCTGCGCGCCAATCCGCTAGCCGCGCAAGTCCCCGGCGAGCATGACGCTGCGGGCCGTGTGATCGGCGATGCCTTCCTGCGCGCTCCGGCGGCGGACGGTATTTTTGTGACCGGCGATACCGTCAAGGCGGCAACCGACGATGCGGGTAACTTCACGGTGATGTCCTGCCAGCACGCGCTCAGCCTTGGGCGCGTGGCGGGGCACAATGCCGCTGCCGAACTCGCCGGGCTGGACCTGCATCCCTACAGTCAGCCCAAGTACGTCACCTGCCTGGACCTGGGGGCCTGGGGCGCGCTTTATACCGAGGGTTGGGACCGGCAGGTCCGCCTGACGCGTGAAGAAGGCAAGAAGGTGAAGCAGGAGATCAACGGCATCTGGATCTACCCGCCCGCACCGGACCGCGAAGCTGTGTTCGCGGTGGCCAACCCGGACTTCGTCATCGTCCCCTGACAGGGTTTGTACCAGGAATGGCGCGTGTCCCGGCCAGCAAGGGCGGCCGGGACACGCGCTCCGTTTCAGTAGTCTTCGGTGTCGATGCTGGCCTGTATCGCGTCGGGGTAGCGGCGCCCGCTGATGGTCTGCTCGCTGATCAGCGCGCCGGCCTGTTCCAGCACCGAGGCGGCGACGGTCAGCCCGGCTGCGGCATGGTTCTGGTCGAAGTGAGGGATGGTGCGGGTGCCGGGGATCGCGTGGACATGCTCCGCGCGCGAAAGGGCCCATGCCAGTGCGAGCTGAGCAGGCGTAACCAGCGCTTCGGCGGCGAGCGCATCGAACCGGGTGATCAGTTCGATGTTGCGGGGCCAGTTTTCCGCCTGGAACCGAGGCATGCTGCGGCGGATGTCCTTTTCGGCGAGCGCTGCGGCGTCGTGCAGTTCGCCGCCCAGCGCCCCGCGTGCGACGGGGGAGAAGGCGATAAGCGCGATGCCGAGTTCCCGTGTGGTTTCCAGAACGCCCAGTTCGACATTGCGGGTCCACAGCGAATATTCGGTCTGAACCGCTGCCATCGGGTGGACGGCATGCGCTTCGCGGATATGGGCGCTCGACCACTCCGAGACGCCGTAGGAGCCGATCTTGCCGGCCTCGATCGCGCGGGCCATGGCACCGACGGAATCGGTGATCGGCACTTTCGGGTCGAAGCGGTGCATATAGAACAGGTCGACATGATCGGTGCCGAGCCGCTTGAGACTGCCGTCGAGGGAGGCGGTGATCGATTCCGGTCGGCAGTCGATGCCGCGGTTGGGGCCCTCGACGATGATGCCGGTTTTGGTGGCGAGCAGGAACTCCCCGCGCCGGCCGATGATCGCCTCGCCGAGGATCTCCTCGCTCACCCCGGCTCCGTAGATGTTCGCGGTGTCGAAGTGATCGCAGCCCGCGTCCAGCGCATGGCGGAACAGCGCGACCGCATCCTCGCGGGAAGGGGCAGAGCCGTAAGCCCAGGCGACGTTCATGCACCCAAGGCCCACGGAATGGACCTGCCGGCCCGCGAGAATGCGTTGTGTCATCAGCTCCAGCCGTCCTGTTGTTCGAGACTGGCTGCGAGTTCGCCGATGACGCGGTAGCAGTCAAGCACGTTGGCCACCGACGAGTTCGGCTCGCGGCCCTCGCGGATGGCGGCGACGAATTCGCGGTCCTGCAGTTCGATGCCGTTGTTCGAGACGGTAACGCCGGTCAGATCTATCGGCTCTTCCTTGCCGTTCACCAGGTCGTCGTAACGCGCGATGTAGGTGTCGCTATCGCCGATATAGCGGAAGAAGGTGCCCAGCGGCCCGTTGTTGTTGAAGGAAAGCGAAAGGGTGCAGATCGCGCCCGTCTCGGCCTTGAGCTGGATCGACATGTCCATGGCGATGCCCAGTTCCGGGTGCCTGGGCCCTTGCATCACATTGGCGGCGACGATCCTGCCGCTCTGATAGGCGAACAGGTCGATCGTGTGCGCGGCGTGGTGCCAGAGCAGATGGTCGGTCCACGAACGGGCTTCGCCCTTGGCATTGATGTTCTTGCGGCGGAAGAAATAGGTCTGCACGTCCATCTGCTGGACCGCGAATTCGCCCGCAACGATCCTGTTGTGCACGTACTGGTGCGAAGGATTGAAGCGACGTGTGTGGCCAACCATGCAGACGAGGCCGGTTTCCTTCGCTTTGGCGGCCACCGCTTCTGCGTCCGCCCAACTGTCCGACAGCGGGATTTCTACCTGGACGTGCTTGCCCGCATCCATGCAGGCGATCGCTTGCCCGGCGTGCATCTGCGTGGGGGTGCACAGGATCACCGCGTCGACACCGGGCAGGGCCAGGGCTTCGGCAAGGTCGGTGCCGGAGTGCGGCGCGCCGTATTTGGCCGCGACTTCTGCGGCTTGGCCGGCCGACCGGCTGATGACGGAGGCGATCTCGACACCGTCGATGTTCTTGAGGCCGTCGAGGTGCTTCTCACCGAAGGCACCGGCGCCTACGAGGGCAATGCGCATGGATTTCTCCTTGGAATTTCTTGAAGCGTTTGAAATCAGATCGCGGCCTGTGCGGCGGCGTTATTGCCTTCCAGCGTGGGGCTGGGCGGCACCGTGCCATCGACCGGCTCAAGCACGATGTGCCCAATCGCGGTGTTGGAGCAGGGGACGTGGTAGTGCCGGTGAAGGGCCCGTGTCTCGCGCCCCAGCGCTCCGCGCATGATGAGCCACATGACCATCTCGATGCCTTCGGAGCCGGTCTCGCGCAGGTATTCGATATGCGGGATCGCGCGCAGTTTCTGCGTGGTGCCGACCATGCCGTCGAGGAACATGGCGTCCCATTCGGCATTGATGAGCCCGGCGCGCGGCCCCTGAAGCTGGTGGCTCATGCCGCCGGTGCCCCATATCTGCACGTTGAGATCCTGATCGTAAGACTGAACGGCGCGCGCGATCGCCTCGCCCAGCGCCCAGCAGCGGTTGCCCGAGGGCGGCGGATAGGTGACCACGTTGACCGCCAGCGGGATCACCTTGACCGGCCAGGCATCGGGCGCACCGTACATCATCGTCAGCGGCACGGTGAGGCCGTGGTCGACGTCCATCTCGTTGATGATGGTCATGTCGAATTCGTCTAGGATCAGGCTTTGCGCAATGTGCCAGGCAAGGTCGGGGTGGCCTTCCACGTCGGGCACCTTGCGCGGACCCCAGCCTTCGTCGGCGGGCTTGTAGCGTTCGCCGCAGCCGATCGCGAAAGTGGGGATGATCTTCATGTCGAAGGCGGATGCGTGATCGTTGTAGACCAGGATCACGACATCGGGCTTGACCTCGGGCCGCGCGATCCATTCGCGGGTCCAGTCGTAGCCTTCGAAGATCGGGGCGAAATACGCGTCGCGGTGCTTGCCCATGTCGGCGGCGACGCCGAGCAGCGGCACATGGCTCGATGCGATGCCTGCGGTTATCCGGCCCATGTCAGCGCTGCTTCCTTATCGCCGCATCGCCTTCGGCTGCACGGTTGGCTGTGATGGACCGTACACCTTCGGGAGAGCGGCCGCCGGCGTTCATCATCGCCGAGTATTCTTCCACGCTCATGCCAGTCATGGTGCTGACCGCCTGCAGGAAGCTGAGGCCATCGGTCGAGAAGACTTTTGCCAGAAAATAGATGTTGCCGCCAAGGTCGAGCAGCAGGTTGTAATCGCGCGCCAGCACGGCTGCCTTCTGATCCTGCGTCATCGGCCATTCGTCGAGATAGGCGGCTTCGTTAGCCAGCCAGCGGGTGCGATTCTCGGCTTTCATCAGGCTCATCGCGAACTGGTTGAGGTGATAGCCCTGCCGTGCCCGCGCGGCGGTATAGACGCGGGTGCCGGGAATATCTTCGAACTCGCCGAGGTATTCGTGGATATCGCGTGGTCCGCTCACAGCCCCCGCGCCTTGAGCTGCGCGTCGAGGCGCGGGAAGACCGTGCGGGTATTGCCTTCGAAGATGGCGCGGCGCTCCTCGTCACTGATGTCCAGCGCATCGACATAGCGCTTGGTATCGTCGAAGTAGTGGCCGGTCTGCGGGTCGATCCCGCGCACCGCGCCGACCATTTCCGAGCCGAACAGGATATTCTTGTTGGCGATCACGTCGGCCAGCAGGTCCACGCCAGGCTGGTGGTACACGCAGGTATCGAAGAACACGTTCTTCATGATGTATTCGTCGAGGCTGGGCTTTTTGAGCATGTCGGCAAGGCCCCGGTAGCGGCCCCAGTGATAAGGCACCGCGCCGCCGCCGTGCGGGATGATGAAGCGCAAGGTGGGGAACTTCGCGAAAAGATCGCCCTGCATCAGCTGCATGAAAGCAATGGTATCCGCCGCGATGTAGAAGCCGCCGGTGGCGTGCATCGCCGGGTTGCACGAACCCGAAACGTGGATCATCGCCGGTACGTCCAACTCGCACATCACCTCGTAGAGCGGAAACCAGTATTCGTCGGTCAGCGCCGGATGCTCGAAGTGGCCGCCGCCCGGATCGGGGTTGAGGTTGCAGCCGATGAAGCCCAGTTCCTCCACGCAGCGGCGAAGTTCCCGGATGCTCGCGGTCAGGTCCGCCTTGGGCGACTGCGGCAACATGCATACGCCCACGAATGTCTCGGGAAAGATCGCCACCACGCGGGCGATAAGATTGTTGCAATGGAACGCCCATTCGTCAGAGATCGCCTGGTCGCCGACGTGGTGCGCCATTGCGCTGGCACGGGGCGAAAAGATCGTCAGGTCGACGCCGCGCTCCCTGATGAGTTTCAGCTGGTTCTGCTCGATCGTCTCGCGGATTTCGGCGTCGGAAATCTCGGGATAGGCGGGGATCGTCTCGCCCGCGTTGAAGGCGGCAACCTGCGCCTCGCGCCAGGCGTCGTGGGCCTTGGGCAGGACGGTGTAGTGGCCGTGGCAATCGATGACGAGGCTCATGGCTCAGTTCTCTCCGGTCGATTTTTATGGAACGCGGCCAGTTTGGCGGCGTAGCCTGCGGGCGGCGGATTGATGCCGCGATCTCCCAGTATCCGCTGCCAGTTCACGGTGTTTTCGGTCATCATCGGCGCAATGCCCAGGTCGCGGAGCATCTGCGCCGCTTCGGTCATTTCGGCGGCGCGGCGGCGGCCGTGGACCATCATTCGATCAAGGTTGTAATCGGCGCGCTCGGCCCAGCTGAGCGCCCTCTCGCTGGCGTCGAGCGAGGTCAGAACGTCGTCCGCCACGCCTTCGGCATGGGCGGCCATTATCATCTCGGCGGTCAGCGCTTCGAGGCCCTTGACCATGACCGACCGCACCAGCTTGATAGCCGAGGCGCGGCCAATCGCGTTCCCGACCACCGTGGTTTTCGTGAAGCCGATCTCGCGCAGTCGCTCGCTGGCCTCGTCGGCGTCCGGCCCCGAGATGTTGAGCGGTACGGCCATATGCGCAGGGTTGACAGGAGCCATCACCGCCACGTCGACGTAGCGCCGACCAGCCTTGGCGAAGGCCTGCGCCGCGCTGCGCTTCGTCCCCGGCGCGACCGAGTTCATGTCGCAGAACAGGGCATCGGGAGCGACAAGACCGGCACATTCGCTGGCGACCGCGAGAGCCTGGTCCGCCGTCACCAGCGAGAGCACGATGGCGGCCCCGGCAAGCGCTTCGGCGGCATTTGTGCAGGGCGTGACGCCGTGCGCTTCGATCTCGGCGCGGCGAGCGGGGTCTACATCGAAGGCGGCGGCGCGCGAACCCCAGCCGGCGGTGCGGGCGAATGTCGATCCGGCCTCGCCGAAACCGATCAGGGCGATGGAACCTCTCATGCCGCCTGCCTGCCCCCATGGCCTCTTGAGGGCAAATCGGAACTGCCTATTTGCGATAAGCTATGCCTAATCGTTTATCTTAGGGCGGTCCGCCGACATCGTGCGCAGCGGCCTTGAGATCGGCGAAAAACTCCGCCTGAACCTCGGTTGGGCGTAGGGAGGCGCGGGTGGTCATGCCGATTGTGCGGGCGAACTGTGCGGGCAGGCGTGCGAGTTCGCTCAGCCATCCGGCCTCGATCTCCACCTGCACCTGATCGGGCGATAGCAGGGCCAGCGAATTGCCGCCCATCATTACCTGCCGGATCATCATCACCGAGCCGCATTCAACCGGGACTTGAGGCAGGGGCAGGTCGTGCGCGGCGAAGTAACGGTCGAAGCTGTCGCGCAGCGGCGTACCGCGTGGGGGCAGGGTGAAGGGATAGCGCGCCATGTCAGCCGGAGTGATGGGCGCTGCGGGCAAGGTGCCCGCCAGCGGATGGCCGCGCCGTGCGAAGACGGCCGGCACGTCCTCGAACAGGGGGTGCTGCGCGAGATCGGTCTCCAGCAGCGGATCGCGCAGCGCGCCTACCATCACGTCGAGGATGCCGCTGCGCAGCGGCTCGACCAGCTCCGCGCGCGATCCCTCGACAATGGTGAGGCGCACTTGCGGCCGGCGGGCCAGGAAGCGCGCGACAGCGGCAGGCAGGATACGGGCGCGGGACAGCGGCATGGCGCCGATGGAAATGCGCCGCGTCTCATAACCGCGCAGGGCCTCGATTTCGGACAGGCCGGCTTCCAGCTCGACTTGTGCCAGCCGGAACTCTCGGGCGAGCTGGGTGCCCGCCTCGGTCGTCATGACCGACTTTCCCCGGCGCACCACCAGCGGACGGCGTAGCGCCAGTGCCAGATCGTTCACTGCGCGGTGGATCGAGGGTAGCGACAATCCCGTAGCGATGCTGGCGCCCGCATAACTGCCGGTTTCTGCCAGCGCCAGCATGGCGCGCAGGCGCGACATCGTGACATGCGGGCTGCGGACATGCGCCAGCGCGGCCTCGATCCGGGGGCTGAGGATATCGCCTGCGGGGGTTGTAATCATGCCGTCGTGGCGCCGTTCGAACAGCGGCAGGCCCAACTGTGCTTCAAGCCGGCCCAGCGCCTGTGTTATCGCAGGCTGGCTGAGGTTCACGGCTATAGAGGCGGCATTTACCGTCCCCAATAGCGCGATTTTTCCCACTGCACGCAGGTGCCGCAGGTTCAGGCTCCATATCTCCATGATCTCATTCTTAGCCAAATCCTATAGCATTTGCCAAAGTTCTCTTTCCTCCCTGGCCCCGCATCCCCCATCTCATGATAGAGATAAGGAGCGCATGGCATGAGTGGTATCGTCGTCCAGAACATCGAGCGCGCGGACCCCGCAGTGATCGACGGCCTTGCCCAATGCGGCGTGGCGACCGTCCATGAAGCGCAGGGCCGCACCGGCCTGCTCGCCAGCTACATGCGCCCGATCTATCGCGGTGCGCGCATCGCCGGCTCTGCCGTTACCATCAGCGCGGCGCCGGGCGACAACTGGATGGTCCATGTCGCCATCGAACAACTGCGGGAAGGCGACATCATGGTGCTCGCCCCGACCTCCCCTTGCGAGGACGGCTACTTCGGCGATCTGCTCGCCACCAGCGCAATCGCGCGTGGTTGCCGGGGGCTAGTGATCGATGCCGGGGTGCGCGACGTGCGCGATCTGACCGAGATGGAATTCCCCGTCTGGTCCAAGGCGATCTACGCGCAAGGTACGGTCAAGAACACGTTAGGTAGCGTCAATGTACCTCTCGTGTGCGCCAATGCGGCGGTGCAGCCGGGCGATGTCATCGTCGCCGACGATGACGGCGTCTGCGTGGTGCCGCGTGCGAAAGCGGCGCAAGTCCTCGCCGCAGCGCATGCCCGGGAGGCCAACGAAGGCGAAAAGCGCGACAAGCTGGCCTCCGGCGTGCTTGGCCTCGACATGTACAAGATGCGCGAACGGCTTGAAAAGGAAGGCCTCAGGTATGTCTGAGGCGCCCGCACCTTTAGCAGAAGTGGGGACCGGTCTCGCGCTCGGAAGGCGCGAAGAAGGCGGCGCCGTCACGTGCATGTGGATGCGGGGAGGCACGTCCAAGGGCGGCTATTTCCTCAAGGATGACCTGCCAGCAGATACCGCCGCGCGTGACGCGTTTCTGCTGGGCGTGATGGGTTCTCCCGACCCACGCCAGATCGACGGAATGGGCGGCGCCGACCCCCTGACCAGCAAAATCGCCGTGGTGAGCAAATCCATGCGCGAGGGGATCGACGTGGATTATCTGTTCTTGCAGGTTTTCGTCGACAAGGCTCTGGTTTCCGATCAGCAGAACTGCGGTAACATCCTGGCCGGCGTCGGCCCTTTCGCCATCGAGCGTGGCTTGGCCTTGCCCACCGGCGATGAAACCCGCGTCGCCATTTTTATGGAGAACACCGGCCAGGTCGCGGTCGCCGCTGTGCAGACGCCGGGCGGGGCGGTGACCTACAAAGGGGGCGCCGCGATAGACGGCGTTCCGGGCACGCACGCGCCAATCCCGCTGGAGTTTCGCGATACCGCCGGCTCCTCCTGCGGGGCGCTGCTACCCTCCGGCAATGCGGTCGATGTGGTGAACGGAGTGCCGGTGACGCTGATCGACAATGGCATGCCCTGCGTGGTGATGAAGGCGCAGGATATCGGCGTCACCGGCTATGAGGACCGGGACACCCTTGATGCCGACACGCAGCTGAAAGCCCGGATCGAGGCGATCCGCCTTGCCGTTGGCAAGCGGATGAACCTGGGCGATGTTACCGATAAATCAGTGCCCAAGATGATGCTGGTGGCCCCGCCTCGCGGCGGCGGCGCGGTGACCGTGCGCAGCTTCATCCCGCACCGCGCCCATGCCACGATTGGCGTGCTCGGCGCGGTTTCGGTTGCCACGGCCTGCCTGGTCGAAGGTTCACCCGCTGCCGAAGTGGCGCAGATCCCGCCGGGTCCGCGCAAGGTTCTCTCTGTCGAGCACCCGACCGGCGAGATGAGCTGCGTGCTCGAAACCGACGAAACCGGCGCCGTCACCAGCGCCGCCCTGCTGCGCACCGCGCGCAAGCTGATGGACGGGATCGTCTATGTCTGACCGTATCGTTTCCTGGCACGGCAATCCGTCGAAGCCGCTCTACACCCCGCCCCCCGGCGCGATCGACGCGCACTGCCATGTGTTCGGGCCGATGGCCCGGTTCCCGTTCAGCGCCAAGGCGAAATACTTACCCGAAGATGCCGGCCCTGACATGCTGTTCGCCCTGCGCGATCACCTGGGCTTCGCGCGTAACGTCATCGTACAGGCGAGCTGCCACGGCACCGGCAACGCCGCCACGCTCGACGCCATCGCCAGATCGCAAGGCAAGGCGAGGGGCGTCGCCGTGGTCGATCCGGCGATCTCCGAGGCCGAGCTTGCGGCCATGCATGAAGGCGGCATTCGCGGCATCCGCTTCAACTTCCTCAAGCGCCTCGTCGACGATGCGCCCAAGGACAGGTTCCTCGACGTCGCCAGTCGTCTGCCAGAGGGCTGGCATGTCGTGATCTACTTCGAAGCCGATATCCTTGACGAACTGCGTCCCTTCATGGATGCGATCCCGGTGCCGCTGGTGATCGATCACATGGGCCGCCCCGACGTGACCCAGGGGCCGGACGGCGCCGACATGAAGGCGTTCCGCAGCCTGCTCGATTCCCGGGACGACATCTGGTTCAAGGCAACCTGTCCTGACCGCCTTGACGCGGCAGGCGCTCCCTGGAACGCCTTCGCCGATGCAGTCGCGCCGCTGGTATCGGATTATCAGGACCGCGTGATATGGGGCACCGACTGGCCGCATCCCAATATGCAGGACGATGTCCCTGACGACGGCCATCTGGTCGATATGATCCCCCGCATCGCGCCCACCGCTGCGCTTCAGACCAAGCTCCTCGTGACGAACCCGATGCGGCTCTACTGGCCCGAGGAACCTGCGGCCAAGCATACCCGGGCCGCCGGACACCGGCTTGGCGATCATCACTTCGCGAAAGATCTCGATCTGCCTGATGGTCGCCCGCCGGAATAAGCAGGAGGTAAGGGGCGGGCTTGTCGCTCCGCTCCGCAGAGCATTCCTAGAGGTCGAGCGCCGCCGTGAGGTCGCCCGGCGCAACGCCGCCCGCCGCGATCATGGCCTTTTCGCGCATGACGAGGCCGGGCAGCTTCTCCAGCCCGAAGCGGCGGGTGAGGAAGCGCGCGATCGAGCCGGTGTCGTAGATCGTGTGATCCACCGCGCCGCGCCGCGCATGGGGTGAAACGACGACGGCGGGAATGCGCGTGCCGGGGCCCCATCGGTCACCCTTTGGCGGGGCGACGTGATCCCACCATCCGCCGTTCTCGTCGAAGGTGATGACCACCATCATGCGCTCCCACTGCGGGCTGGCGCGCAGGGCGTCGATCACGGCGGCAAGATGGCGGTCACCGGCATCGATGTCCGAGTAGCCGGCGTGCATGTTGAGGTTGCCCTGCGGCTTGTAGAAACTGACCCCAGGCAGGCTCCCTGCTTCGACATCGGCGAGGAAGTGATTGGTACGTGCGGTGCTGCCTTCGCCGGCATCACGCAAGTGTTCCTTGCGGTCCTGCGTGCCCGGGGCAAAGCGGCCGTAATAGTTGAAAGGCTGGTGGTGAGGCTGGAAGTTCGGGCGCGAGGGGAACTGCATATTATTGCCATTGCCGCCCAGCGCTGCGTTCCAGCCCCCAGCGTACCACGCCCAGCCAATCCCGCGCGCCGAAAGGACATCGCCGATCGTCTTGTGCTGCTGGGGCACCAGCGTGTGCCCGCTCGACCAGTCGGCATAACCCGGCTTCGCGGGGTCGAGCTGGTAGGTCGGCGCATAAGGGGGGAGCATGGTGTTTACAGCCCAGAAGTCAGGCGAGAGCGTGCTGGGCGCGAAGCTGGCGGGGCCATCCATCGCGCTGGCCGATGTCTTTGCCGCCAGCTTGAGCCGGATGCCGGCCGGGTCTGAACCTTCGATCTGCGCGATGCTTTTGGCGGGCGGGCCCTTGTCGGCATCGGGGTAGAAGGGCGGCTGCGCGGCGATGAGATATTGGTGATTCAGGAACGAGCCGCCGAAAGCACCCATGAAGAAGTTGTCGCAAAGCGTGAATTCGCGTGCGGTCTGCCACAGGCGCAGCTGCGCCCGGCTGTCGGCATAGTGCCCCATGACCAGCGCGCCGCTGTCACCCCAGGCGACGAAACCATCGTTGCGTCCGCCGTTGATCTGCCACTGGTTCTGGTAGAATGCATGGACGAGATCGCGCGTCACCACGCCCTGCGGCAACGGATCGCCGTCCGGGGTCTTCAGCGGGAAGGGAGCGTTGGGCAGAAGCGGCAGATCGTCCGGGCCGATGGCGTATTCGGTGTGTTCGACCACCTGCTTGTCCGGGACGAGACCTTCCCAGATCTTGGGCAGCTTGTCGAATTGCTTGCCGTCGCGGTCGCGCTGGATGCAACGGTCCGCAGGGACGGAGGCGAGTGGTTGCTCCAGCCCCGGAAAATCGGCGAAGAGATTGTTGAAGCTGCGGTTTTCGGCATAAATAACCACCACCGTGTCGATCGCTTCCCGCAGCCTGGCGTCGCTGACCGGGCGGGCAAGTCCCTTGTGGGTTCCGTGTGCGTTCCGCGCCTGCGCAGCAGTGGCCGGACCGCCTGCTGCAGCGGCTGCGCCCAAAGCGGCCAGACCTTCGAGGAACTTGCGCCTGTCAGCTTTGAGGGGCGCGGGATTCAGAGGCGTTGGGTGGTCGGAATCGTGCTTGGACATGGCGTTCCTCGACAATGCGGTGCAGCCCTCGACAGGCAGTGCGGGCCGCTTGGGGCGAGGAGACCCGCTACGTCAATCGCAAATGCCGCAAGGGTTGTGCATGGCCAGGCACGGGACCCGGGCGGGTTGTTTCGGCTAACATCGATACCTGAATATCGAAAACTTTATGCACGCTTCACAATACATGCGAAGACTTGCGCGGACCTTGGGTGGGAACTGGAAACTGGCTCCCACCCTGGTGCGTACCGAGTGCTTGTGACTCAGGCTTCAGGCGGGTTTTTCGGCCTCGCCATTCGGGCGCTACGTGCCTTCGGCTTTGCGGCGGTATCACCTGCGGCCTTTTTTGCGCGCGGTTTCGGCGCGTCGCCCGGCGCAGTGGCCGTGACTTCGGGCGCGCCTGCCGGTGCATCCTTGATGGCAGCTTTTGCCCTGGTGCGGGGCGGCTTTGCGGGGCTCGGCTTGGCGGGAGCATCCGCTACGGCAGGCGCCTCGGCCTTGGCCGGTGCCTTGACCTTCGCAGCGCTGGACTTTTTCGCTGCGCTGGCTTTTGGAGCGGCCTTAGCCTTGGGAACGGGGGCAGATGCAGGGGCGGCTTCGACCGCCGGTTCCGTCACCGGCGATGCGGTTTCCGGACGACGACCGAGGCCCAGGCGCACCGAAACTTCGCGGCGCATTTCCGAATAGGCCGGGGCCACGATCGGATAGTCCTTGGACAGGTTGTAGCGTTCGCGATATTCGGCAGGGGTCAGGCCGTGGCTGGCAAGGTGGCGCTTGAGCGTCTTGTAAGGCTTGCCGTCGATCAGGCTGAGCAGATGATCGCGCGAAGCCAGGCTCTTGCGCACAGTCACGGCCGGTACGTATTCGGGCACTGGTACGGGATCGGGTTCCACCTGGCCGGTAAGCGCTGCCCTGGTCGTCTGGATCAGACCGGCAAGGTCAGTACTCGCCACGCTGTTGTTCGCCACATATGCACTCAGGAGCTGCACAGTGAGAGTGGTGAGATCGAGCTGTTCGGTTTCTGCCATGAGTTTCTCCCGGAAAGTGCCGCATAGTCGCCGCTGTATTTCGATCAGCGAACCCGATTGATGAGACGGCTATTAGTTACCAGCACATGACGAGGCTGCTCGTCAATGCAAATGACCATTTGCAGCGGCTTACGGGCGCTTGGGTGCACAATTACACTCATTGAAAACCATTCGCGGTGTGAGGGTTCGACCATCCGACTGCGTTGGCGACAAGCCGAACATCGCTGAACGAAATTCCAGGGTTTACGTTATTCTAACCGTCTATAGGTATCCGCGAGAGATGTCCCGCTTCGCCCTTCCACGTTCTGCTTCTGCCTGGCGCGAAGCTGTCCTGACGGCGGTGGTCTATTTCGTCTGCGCATCGGCCGCGCTGCAACTCACGCGCTTCGACGGCGGTGTGGCGATAGTGTGGCCAGCGGGAGCGGTCCTGTTCGCGAAACTCGCCGCCACGCCGCGCCGGCGTTGGATTGGCATTACGCTGGCATGCGTGCCGGCCGGTCTTCTGACATCGTTCCTGTTCGGACTGCAAGGCGTCGTCTCTGTGCCCCTGCCGCTGGTCTGCATTGCCGAGGCTTATGCGGCGGCTTGGCTTGTCAAGCGGCTGTTCCCTCGCTTCGGGCGTTTCCAGTCGGTGCCCGAGGTGGCCTGTTTCCTGGTCGTGGCGGGTGTATTGGTTCCTGCGGGTTCAGCCTTCTTTGGAGCGCTGTGCGCGCTGGTGGCCCGGGGCATCCCCTATGGTTTGGCCTGGCGCGATTGGTATGCCGGTCACGCCTTGGGAATGGTGGCGTTCGCGCCGCCCCTGCTTTTGACATTGCGCGGGCAGACGCGCCAGTGGCTCGCTTCTGCCGGACCTTCCCGATTGGGAGAAGCCATTGGGCTCCTGGTGCTCGTGACGGCCGCGTCATTACTCACTTTCGGGCAGAACCGAATCCCGCTGGTGATGGTGCCGTTCCTGCCGATGATCGCGGCTACGGTCAGGCTCGGGCGGTTTGGCGCGGTGGCCTCGATCCTTATCCTGCTGACGATCGGGCTATCCTTCTCGCTCGCCGGTTATGGCCCCACGACAATGCTGCACGTCAGCATGGCGCTGAAGCTGCAGGTCCTGCAGATATACTTCGCCTCGATCGTACTCATCCTGCTGCCGCTCGCCGCCGAATTGCGGACCCGGCGCCGAATGCTCGACAGGCTCCGTGCCGTCGAGGCATTGCAGCGCCTCGTCCTCGACCGGACGAGCGACATCATCATCCGGCTCGGACTGGATGGAACCTTGCGCTACGCCTCGCCCGCGACCGAGCGCGTCTGGGGCTATCGTCCCGAAGAACTGATCGGGGGCGTGATGTTCCACCTCGTGTCGCCGGAAGACCTGCCCGGTGTCCTTGATGCGCGGCGCCGCGCGCTGGCCAATTCGGACGAAACCGCCATCGCCGAGTACCGGGTAATCCGCAAGGATGGCGCGATGGTATGGGTAGAAAGCCACATGCGCGCGACGATAGATGACGACGGCCGGGTGGCAGGCACGGTCAGCATCGTGCGCGAGGTGACCGGGCGGCGCAAGCTCATGGAAGATCTGACCCACAAGGCGATGACCGATCCGCTTACCGGTGCGTACAACCGGCGAGCCTTCGACGAGGCGCTGTCGGCGCTGCTGGGATCGATACCCACTCATAGCGTGCTGGCCGATACCATACTGGCCGATGGCGTACTGGGCTGTCTCGCGGTTTTCGACCTCGACCATTTCAAGCAGATCAACGACCGTTATGGACACGCGGCGGGCGACCTGGTGCTGGCCCGCTTCGTCGCGATCCTGCGCTCCAGCATGCGCGAAGGAGACCTGATCGCCCGGCTCGGAGGCGAGGAGTTCGCCGTGATCCTCAGCGGCATGCCAAGCGATCAGGCGCGTTTGGTGTGCGAGCGTGTCCGCAAGCGCCTCGAACAGACGGCCGTGCAGGACGCCTCGGGCGCAGTCATCCGCACGACGGTAAGCGTAGGCATAGCGCGCCTCGTTGCCGGGCAGGACAGCGGTAATGCAATGAAGAACGCGGATGGCGCGCTGTACCGGGCCAAGCAATCTGGCAGGAACCAGTCCGCCGACGCGGCCTGAGCGATGGGCCGTGCGCGGTCGATTTCGCGTGGCATGCGCCTCGTTCCTGGCGTATGCAGAAAGCCATGATCGAAATGGTGATAGAGCAGCGTCGGCGCAGTCTTGGCGGAGGGCTGGACGTCGGCCGCGTCCTGCCGTTCGCGAAGCGGCGCATGGTCGGCCCTTTCGTGTTTTTCGACCATATGGGACCGCTGGACGTGGCGGCCGGAGCGCCGCGCAGCCTGGACGTGCGCCCGCATCCGCACATCGGCCTGTCGACCGTGACATACCTGTTCTCGGGCGAGATCGTTCACCGCGACAGCGTCGGTTCGCATCAGGCGATCCGGCCTCAGGAGGTGAACTGGATGACCGCAGGCAGCGGCATCACCCATAGCGAGCGTTTCGAGAAAGCGCGCAGTGTGGGCGATCACCTCCACGGCATCCAGGCATGGGTGGCCTTGCCCGATGGGGACGAGGAAACTGCGCCTTCCTTCTCGCACCACGCCGGGGGCGACCTGCCGCAGTGGAGCGATGGCGGGGTGCGCGGCCAGCTGATCGCGGGCAGCGCCTATGGCCTTACCGCCAGCGTGCGCACGCATTCGCCGCTCTTCTACGCGCACCTCGACATGGACGCTGGCGCCCAGGCGGAAATCCCCGTGGGCCATGCCGAGCGCGCGATTTATATCGCGACCGGGGCGATCGAACTGGATGGCCAGCGCTACGGGGCAGGGCAGATGCTCGTGCTTGGCGCCGATGCCTCGCGCATGACGGCGGCCGAGGGTTCCACGGTCATGGTGCTGGGCGGTGAGCCGGTGGGGGAGCGTTTTCTCTACTGGAACTTCGTCTCGTCTTCGAAGGACCGGCTACGGCAGGCCGCTGCCGACTGGGATGCAGGCCGCATGAAGCTGCCCGATGCCGACGATCAGGAATTCATCCCCTTGCCCGACGACCCCTTCCTGAAATCGCCGCCGGCGATGTCATGATCGCGTAAGGTCAGATATCGGCCATTTCCTCCAGCTCGCGGTCGCCCGCGCCGAGGGTCACGAACTGGTCGAGCAGCCACGAAGCCGCCGGGCCGGGCGGCGTGTCGCGGCGCCAGATGCCGGCAAACCGGTAAGTCCCGCCGATGTGATCGGGCATGACGAGCCGGACCAGCGTGCCGGCCATAAGGTCGCCCTCGATCATCTGTAGCGGCATGTTGCCCCAGCCAATCCCCTGTCGCAGCAGGGCATGCTTTGCGCCAAGGTCCGCAAGGCGCCAGGTCTTGGGACTGACCACAGAATAGTCCTGTCCCTCGGTGAAGCGCGAACGATCGGTCAGCACCAGCTGGATATGTTCGCGCCCGGCGCCCGGCGGGATCAGCGTCATCTGCCCGAGCGGATGATCGGGCGCGGCGACAGGAACCATCGGCACGGAGCCCGCCAACCGGCTTTCGATCCCCACGACCCCCGCAGACAGCGGGCCCGAAAGGCCGATAATGCTTGTCCCGTCGAGCACCATCGCAGTCACCGCGCCCAGCGCCTCGACGTGGAGGCGCAGCTGGACGGTCGGGAATTGCGCCGCGAAATCGCGCAGGACCTGCCCGAGCCGCTCGGCAGGGAGCATGACGTCAACGGCCAGGTCGACTTCGGCCTCCAGCCCGTCGAGCAGGCCTTTCACCGTGGCGCGCAGGCCGTCGATCCCCTGCGCCACGCTGCGGGCCTCGGCCAGCACCGCGCGCCCTGCAACCGTCAGCTTGGGCTTGCGGGTGCCCTCGCGGTCGAACAAGATCAGGCCCAGCTGCGTTTCGAGATTGGCGATGCCATAACTGATGACCGAAACCGCACGATTGAGCTTGCGCCCTGCAGCGGCGAAACTGCCGGTATCGACGATCGCCAGCAGGATGCGCAGTTGATCCAGGGTGGGGGTGCCGGGATTGCTCACTTTTCTATTTCCTCGAACAAGCTGCGCTATTTTATCTCTCTGATCGAGGAAGCTGGTGAAGTCTAGATAGGTCTCAACGGGACGCAGAATGCGCCCCTCCACCGGAGACCTTACCATGATCGAACTTCGTCCCTTCGACAGCCTCGGCGGCGCAAACCACGGCTGGCTGGACGCCAAGCACCACTTTTCCTTCGCCGACTACCACGATCCCTCGCGCGTACACTGGGGCAACCTGCGGGTCTGGAACGACGATACCATCGCGCCGAAGACCGGCTTTCCGCCGCACGCGCACCGCGACATGGAAATCATCACTTACGTTCGCGAAGGCGCGATCACGCATGAGGACGACCTTGGCAACAAGGGCCGTACCGAAGCGGGCGACGTGCAGGTGATGTCTGCCGGCACGGGCGTGCGCCATTCGGAATACAACCTGGAGGACGTCACCACGCGCATTTTCCAGATCTGGATCATCCCCACCCGTAGCGGCGACGCACCCGCATGGGGCGCCAAGCCATTCCCCAAGGGCGAGCGTTCGGGCAAGTTCGTGACCCTCGCCTCGGGGTACGAGAACGACCACGACGCCTTGCCGATCCGCACCGATGCCCGCATCGTCGCGGCTACGCTGAAGGCAGGCGAAACGGCGGAATACCCGATCAGCAAGGATCGCAAGGGCTATCTGGTGCCCGCTACCGGCGCTGTCACGATTGATGACATCCGCATCAATGCGCGTGACGGCGCGGCGATCAGCGACATCGATTTGCTGCGGGTGACCGCGATCGAGGACAGCGAAATCGTTCTGGTCGACGCCGCCTGATCTGAAATGGAACCATGCCGCCTCGAAAGGGGCGGCATGGCTGCTCATGGGTGCCGGTCGACCACTGGGGGCATGTCGCTGGCGATAACTTCGTTCGCGCCCCGGCCGATCGACCAGAGGCGGCGCGCTACCTTCGGGTCCCAGTCGATCGCCTGGCCCGGCGTGGAGATGCCGAGCGTTTCCAACAGTTCCAGGCGTGATCCAGCTTCGGGCAGCTTGAGTGCATAGACTTCGGGTCGATCGTGCCCCGTTGCGTAGATGATGCCATCCTCGCCCCAGCTGAGGCCCGAACAACTCTTTGGCGCCATGCGGGCGAGCACTTCCTCAGGGAAGCCCCAGCTTGCCTCGGCGCGGAACTGGTCGTCCATGCGCACCAGCATGGTCTGGCGATAGTCGCGGCCCGGTTGTCCTCCCTTGCCCTCGTAGTTTGCGAAAACTGCCCACCACTTGCCGTCATGACGGTCCATCACCGTCAGCGATCCGGGGCCAAAGCCCAGGCTGACGCTGCGGATGTGCTTCAGCGTGCGCGTGTCGAATACCTCCACCGCGCTGGTCTGCGGTACTGCCGGATAGTTGGAGGCCGCGCAGACAAGTTCGGTCTTGACTACTGTGCAGCTGTTCATGTGCGGAAACAGGCGGCGTTCCCCTTGCCACTGCGCGACTTTTTCGCCCGTTGTGATGCGATACTTGCCGATCCGGTCGTTGTCGATCGCATAGATATACGTGCCGTCCGACGCCGCACCCTGATGCGCTTCCGCCGCCGTCAGGCGCATCGCTATGGGGGCGGGCGGCGGAGAAGGGGCCTCTACCGAAGGAGCAGACTGGGCTTGAGCAGCAGGCCCGCTAACAAGCGCGGACAGGCTGATCGCGCAAAATACCAACCGCTTCATCAAATGCCCCTCGCTGTCGAAAGTGCGTTTACGTCCGACATGCTACGCTAATGTGGCATGCAGGCGCCTGCGCCTTGCAGTTTATCGTGGGCGTCGGCCTTAAGCCATTGCAGGGGATTGCCCATCTGTTCGACGACATGCTGACCCAGCGCCCGCGCGACAAGCCCTTCCGCTCCAATCCAGGCGAAGCGCTGGCACGGCGCTGCGAGATCGACGCTCACAGTGTTGCCGCCGATGCCCGAACGGCGAGCACGAGGTTGGGGTAAGGGTTCCAATGCGCCCGGACATGCCTATATGGACCATGCGGCGCGCCCACGCAGATGGACCGCCCGGTTTGGGAGAGGAGATCAGAGTTCTCGAACCGGAAAGCAGGCCATGTATCTTCCAGCCCATGCCGCATAGGCCCTAAGGTGAGGCCGCGTCGGCGCGGCATAGCCTCGGTCAACGCCGAAGTACGCGACGGAATCGTCCCGGCCGCAGGCTCGCTTGCACGCACGGATGATCTTGGCCCGCCCCAGTCGAGCGCTAACTACCGGCTGGTCGCGCTGATCATTGCCTCAGCGTTGTTCATGGAGTTTGTGGACGCCACCGTGCTTGCGACTGCGCTGCCAACCATGGCACGCGATTTCGGCGTCCGTCCGCAGGAAATGAGCGTCGCGCTGACATCGTACCTGCTGGCCCTGGCGATCTTCATTCCCGCATCGGGCGTACTGGCCGACCGCTTCGGATCACGCACCGTATTCCGCACCGCCATTCTGCTTTTCATGCTGGGCAGTCTTGCCTGCGGCCAATCTCCCACGCTGGAAACGATCGTCGTCTCCCGCTTTGTGCAGGGGATCGGCGGTGCCATGATGATCCCGGTGGGAAGGCTCGTGCTGCTGCGCTCGGTCGCCAAGCGCGACATGGTGAACGCGATGTCGTGGCTGCTGGTGCCCGCCTTGATCGGGCCGATCGTTGGCCCGCCGCTGGGCGGCTTCATCGTGACCTATCTGGATTGGCGGTGGATTTTCTACATCAATTTGCCGGTCGGCGCGCTTGGCTTTTGGCTGGTCGGCCGTTTCATCGCCAATATCCGCGAGGATGAACCGCCCCGTTTCGATACCCTGGGCTTCATTCTCAGCGGTGTTTCCCTGGGCTGCCTGCTGTTCGGCTTCGAGATGGTCAGTCGCCCCGGGGAAGGGGTCATGGCATCGACTTTGGTTGCGATCGGCATGGTTGCCGGCGTGTTCTACATTCGCCATGCGCGCGGGCGCATCGGTGCGATCCTGGACCTCGGCCTGCTTAAGGACGAAACCTTCCGTCTGGCCGTGATAGCCGGTTCGATCACCCGCATCACCCAGGGAGCGCAGCCGTTCCTCTTGCCGCTGATGATGCAGGTGGGCCTTGGCTTTTCGGCAGCGCGCAGCGGCACGATCACCGTGGCAACCGCGATCGGCTCGCTTGCGATGAAAAGCATGGCGCAGCGGGTACTGCGTCGTTTCGGTTTCCGCCGTGCCCTGATCTGGAACGGCGTGATCGCCACCGCAGGCTACGCAATCTGCGGGCTGTTCAGCGCGTCCTGGCCAGTATGGGCGATGTTCTGCGTCCTGGCCTTCTCCGGCTTTTTCATGTCGTTTCAGTTTACCGCCTACAACACTATCGCTTACGCTGGCGTGGACAAGCAGCATATGAGCAGCGCTACGGCGTTCTATTCCACCTTCCAGCAGTTGATGCTGTCACTGGGCATTTGCGTGGCGGCGGTGGCGCTGCACCTGGCGATGGTGACTAACGGCAATACGGCACCGACCATGGGCGATTTCTCGGCGGCATTCTGGGTGGTCACGGCGATATCGCTGACTGCTACCGTATGGAACCTGCGCTTCGCACCCGATGCCGGCGCCGAGATCAGCGGCCACGCGGAGGCAGAAGCGGATGAGGGTGAACGTTCGGCCGCCTAGTGTAGCCGCGCCTTGAGGATTGGGCGCAGCAGGTAATTGAGCACGCTGCGCTTGCCGTTGAGGATGTCCACTTCGGCCACCATCCCCGGAATGATCGGTAGCGGCTTGCCGTCCCGGATCAGGTTTGCTCCGTCTGTGCGGATCAGAACCTGATAATAGGCCTCCTTGCCGCGCACGGTTTCTTCCTCGACGGTGTCGGCGCCGATCCGTTCGACCTTGCCGTTGAGGTCTCCGTAGATCGTGTAGTCGTAAGCGGTGATCTTGACCTTGGCCGGCATGCCGGGGACGATGAAGGCGACATCGCGCGGGCGGATACGCGCCTCGATCAGCAGGCGGTCTTCCATCGGTGTGACTTCCATGATCGGCTCGCCCGGTTGCACCACACCGCCCCGCGTGTTGATCAAAACGGTGTTCACCCTCCCGTGCACCGGGGACCTGATTTCGGTGCGCCGCAACTGGTCGCTTCGCTGCTGCACTATCGGGGTTATCGCACTCAGTTCCGCCTGCTTGTTGGCCAGTTCGGTATAGGCTTCCTGCGCGTAGGTATTCTCCAGTTCGACCAGCTTGCCGTTGTAGGTGGCGATATCCTGC
>Ga0308165_1001944_pt1 | contig 26816 bp, 19 predicted proteins | sample PhyWR2_FD_201032 | JGI IMG/M metagenome (GOLD analysis project Ga0308165, IMG submission 201032) | Phyllosphere microbial communities from UC Gill Tract Community Farm, Albany, California, United States - DLSLW.R2 | ecosystem: Host-associated > Plants > Phyllosphere > Unclassified | place: USA... | reverse complement strand
GATTGCGGTGCCCAGGACCTCGCGCGAGATATACATCCATGGCGAGGAAAAAAGCAGCCATGCAATGCAGAACTCGCGGGCGGTCAGGGCGATAGGCTTGCCACGGAAACTGAATTCCGCGGTGTCGCAGTCCAGCGAAAATCCGGCAAATTCGACGGTGCGGCGTACGTTGGGAGAGATGCAACGCCGTATCAGCGCATTGATGCGGGCGATCAGTTCGATCGACTCGAACGGTCTGAGCAGGAAGTCGTCCGCGCCTTTGTCCAGCGCTTGCGCTACCAGCTCCGCAGTACGCAGCGGCGACAATATTAATGTCGGTATGTGCTGGGTTCGCACGTTGAGCCAGGAGTAAATACTGTCGCCCTCGGATGCGGCGTTGGCAATGTCGATGACGACAATGTCAAAGGCATGTCGTTTCAGGGTGCGCAAGAGCGAGATTTCGGAATCGAAATGGGTTGATTCAAAGCCTGACCGTTGCAAGCTGGTCTGTACTTGTTCCAAAGCAAAGATGTTGCGGATGTAGCAGGCAATTTTCATGATCGGGACCAATTGAGTTGCATTGCATCGCCGGAATTTTATTGTTTGATTTATGAAGACCCAGGACTGCCGCGCGGGGAGGGATGCAAAATATTGTATTTCGCTTCGACGATCAGGACCGGCGCACGACCGGCGATTTGAACGATCAGATAGAGGCGTTCATGTGCATCTCCTTTCATCGGACATCATGTTATCTGCTTGCTTGTCAAAGCAGAAAGCCGGTCTGTGGGGCAAGTACCCCGATCTAAAACATTTTCAAAATTCAGGTGCCTGAATGTCAAACAATTCCTTCCCAATGCGCGACCTCCAGCAAGAAATCCTCTCGCTGATGAAGGCGCGCCAAGCTTTTTCCGACATCCATATCGAGCAAAATGAAATCGTCATGATCAAAACTCCCCGCGGATGGATTCCGGTCGGGGAGCGAGCGGTCACGATCGCGGACATGAGACCCTTGCTCACCGCCATCGACAACGATTGGGAAGACAAGATCGTCGACAAGGCGCTGGATTGCCCTCATGTACTGGCAGACTGGCGGCTGCGCTGCAACATCTACCGGATGGAGCGCGGCAATCGGGTGGCCGTGTCAATGCGGCGCTTCCCCTTGCAGCCGCTCACGCTGGAGCAAACCGGCCTGCCGGTTTACGTCAGGACCATGATGGAGGCTACCAAAGGCATCATCCTGATCACCGGACCGACCGGCGCCGGCAAGACCACCACCATTGCCGCGATGCTCGACTACATCAACACCACGCGGCAAGGCCATATCGTCACCATAGAAGAGCCCATCGAATACGAACTGCATCGCAAGCAATCAATCATTTCCCAGAAAGAGGTGCCCACCGACACTGCCAGCTTTTCCAGCGGCCTGCGCGAGGCCCTTCGTCAAAAACCTGACGTACTGATGGTCGGTGAAATACGCGATTTCGACACGGCGGACACCGTACTGCATGCCGGCGAGTCGGGACATCTCGTGTTGGCAACCTTGCATACCAGCAGCGCCGTTCGCGCCATTGCCAAGTTGCTGAGCTTCTTTCCGCAAGACCAGCGCAACCAGCGCGCTGCGACGCTGGCCGATTCGCTGGTCGGTGTCATATTCCAGAGCCTGCTCCCTTCAGAGGACGGCGAGAGCCACGTCATGGCAAGCGAAATGGTATTTAACACCCATCAACAGATATCGCCGTACATGCTGGACGCCGGCAAGATGCACATGATCGCCGAATTCATGAAACGCAAAGAGGACAATATGTCGCGTAGCCTGAACGAGGTCCTGCTGCAATTGGCGACAAAGAAGTCCATCAGTGCGCGCGATGCTTTGCGCGTGGCCTATAACAGGCTGGAACTGCATGACATGCTCAACAGCAAGCGATAAGAGATGTTGCCGGATAGTTCACCGATTCTCTTGCACGGCAATGTGTTCCGTCCCTTGTCTCTTTGAGTTTTGCTTGTTTTTACTGCCTTTTGCGACAGTCGATTGCCGCTCATGTTAACGCAAAATTTCCGCGCGCCGCCGATTTCACGGGTGATAAATCGATGGTATTAATAAAAGATGCCGATTGGAAAAGACTATCGAAGGCTTCTTCCATCGTCGCTCCGCGCCCGTCGATAACGAAAATGCAATGAGACCATCGCGAGCCAGTCCGCGCATGGAACTGGTCAGTCGCGCCGGCGACCCATTCGGACGCGGCAACAAGTGAAAGACCGACCCATGGACAACCACATCTTCCGCGGTTTCGTGGACGCCATCGCCGCGTTGGCGAAGATTCCACGGCCCGTCGGACAGCGCGACCACGCTCGGCTGGAACTGGACGGCATCGTCTTTACGCTGATGGAAGGATCGGGACTGGACGCCGGCACCGTGGCGTACTTGTGCGATTTCGGTGCGCTCCCCGACACGGCCGACCGCGCCGAAATCCTGCAGTGCCTTCTCGAATGCAATCTGTTGATGTTCGGGGTCGATACCCCCGCGTTCGCGGTCAATGCCGAGACCGATCACGTCATGCTGACAGGCCGTGCCCGGCTGGCGGGCATTGATGCGCGAAAATTACTGGCCGCCTTCGTGCATTTTTCGGCACAGGCCAGACGATGGCAAAAGACATATTTCCTCGACGGCAAGCGCAAGGTGCGCTCGAAGACGCAGCATCGTTTGCTCGCCGCCTCGGAAGACTGATACCGGCGAGTATGGCGACAGCGGGAACCCTTGCGAGTCCCGGCTCCACATACAGGCGACAGACGCCGCCGTCGGCCTATTCAGCAGAGGAAATATCATGTCCAAAGAGATGTTCGTTGAACTTGCAAACGGTTTTTGCCGGTTGGCCAATCTGGCCGAACCTGAGCGACTCATGGCGGGCAACGCCATCGAGATGGACGGGGTGAATTTTTATCTCGGTTATGACGAGGACGCGGAACCTGCACACATTGTCATCTACTGCGATTTCGGACGGCCGCCGCAAGACCGGTTGCTCAAGGCCTACGAGACGCTACTGGAATTTAATCTGGCGATGTACGGCAGTCATTCGCCGGCCTTCATGTTGTCGCCGTCAAAGGCGGTGACGCTGGGATATCACTATCGCCTCGGCGAAGTCGGCCCGGAGCAACTGATCCACCTGATGAGCAGCCTGGTCGATCAGGCCAAGCAATGGCGCCTGCATCACTTTCTGGATGCGGCCTGATCGCATCCATTTTCATCCTTACTTTTCCATCCATGAACGCCGGATCTTTCGGCGCCGCGTCGAACCAGGAGAGCATCATGCCCTTTGGCATTTCCAATCCCCATCAACACTATTATCATCTGGACGGCGACGCCACCCAGATGAAGACCGCGCAGCGAGGTACGTTCGTTCCGACCGCGAGCAACAAGCTTTCCAACCGATTCCTGCAAAGCGACAACAAGCTGGTGCGCGGGTTCGGCGGGTTCATCAAATCGATGCGACAGACGGATCTGGCGTTGCGCGGCGCCGGCAACCGGGTGAAATCGAGCGTACAGGGCGCAAGCATCAATTGCCGCGCCAGCTTCGAGAAGATGTCCGGAGATCAGGAAAAGAAGACAAACGCGGAAGATACGCGACTGTCGAGCCAGACGTTGCTGAAGCTGAAAACCAATCTCAAGCAGGAACGCCTGAACCACAAGAAAAAGATCAACGCCGCCGAGCCGGGGAAACTGGCCGATGTGGTTGCCGAAAACACAAGCAGTTTCCAGTCAGAACTGGAGGAAAACGGATTCGTGCCCTCCGGCGGATTGGCGCAGTACGTCTTGCCGACGTATGACAAGCACTATCTGCGCAACGACGATTTCCATGCTGTTGCCGACAATTACGCCGGGCCTGGACAGTTGCAACGGCGGGTCGCGACGGCAACCAGCCGGCAGCACGACAACGGCGACATGGGAATGGTGCGTGCGCTCAAGCGCAGCGTCCAGTATGGCGCGGTCGGCGTCAGCAATGGATTCCAGCTCGGCAAGCAGGGCATGTACGGCATGGCAGCAACCCTGGCTCCGGCGCAAAGCGAAGAACGCGACAGTTTTTCGCGGGCGGCAAAGCAGGCGCGCGACCAGCGCCATCTCGGCAGTGCCGCTTTGCACGGCAACGTGGCCCTGACCGACGCCTTCAACGATATCAACGTGCGACGAAGCACCTACGTCGAGCGACAACTCGTACCCAAAGGCTACCGGCCCGTGCAAGGCGAGGGCGGCGCACCGCCGCTCAGGACCAGTTATCTCGCGCGCAAACTCAACACCTATTTCGACAAGCCCGGCGCACCGGAGACGGATGGCGGCGAGACTGCCTCAATCCGGTCGGCAGGAAGTTCGACGATCGCGTCGGCGGAACCCGGCGACACCATGAGCAAGCGCCGCAAAACGGCGTCGTTTCTGGTCGCCCTGGCCAATGTCAAACCGCGCGTGGCAGCCATGTACCACGGCAAGCGCGCAGAATGGGCAGCGCAAACGGCCGCCGATATCGGCCATCCGGAAGCGCGGCAAGCGGAAAGGCGTCGTGCCTATCACACGGCCAAACGCGACAATGCAAATTTCGTCGCCCACATGAATCGTGCTGCGGTCCAGGGCAGGTTGCGCGAAGCGCTGAAGGAAGAGCCGCAAGAGGAAATTCCCGAGGGGACACCGCCGATAAAGCCCCCATCGGACGAATTCGCCGGCTACTACGAAACAGACATGAAGCAGCGGCTCACCGATCCGACTGAAGACGGCGCTGGTTTTGAATTTAACGAGGCCGAGAGGCTTGCCGCGTACAGGGATCTGCTTCCAGCCAAAGAACCATCGCAAAAGCAACAGGCGACGTTCGAGCGAACCGGGCATGAAGAAGCAATGTCCCAACGCATGGCGACGCCGGTGTCGGTCACGCCGCAGAATCCATGGGCGAGCGAGCCGGAGTTCTCGTTGGTTGATTTTGATGGCGACGAGTTTCCCGAGGCGCGTCAGTTGACGTCGCAGATGGCGCTTGACGCAGCGGGAAGGAAGCCGCGGCAGGCCGGCGTGATTACCGATCCGGAACGCGGCTATGGGGACGAGCAGGAACTCCGTTCGCCGTGGCGCGATACGTCCACCGTACGCGGAGGCCGCGAATGATGCGTGAAACATCGCCGTCGGCAACGCGCCCGGAAGGTGAGGGTCATCATGCTTGACCTGGCGCGGGATCAGCCGCCCGATTGGATGCAGTTTGCGCGGACCGCGCATGTCCAGTGGCATGACATCGAAACCATGATCGATCGTACGCATGCAGCGGTGAGTGCGCACAGCACCTTGTTGGTGGCGATCTTGCGTGCCGGCAGTCCAATTGCCGCCTTGTTGGCGCGCAAGACGGGGCTACCTTTGGATTATCTCTTGTGCAGCCGGAGCAACCCTGTTCCGAGCTTCATTGGCGGGGAGGGGCGTGCACCGCGTGGACACGACATCCTGCTGATCGACGATGTCTGCGGCAGCGGCTGGACGTTCGAGAGAGCCAGGTCATACTGCGAAGCCCTGGGCAATAGGGTCAGAACCTACAGCATCTATCGTTGCGAAGGCGCCGACATGTACCGCCCCGACTACAGCATGAGCATGGACGCCGGCACTTATTTGCGCTGGCCCTGGGAATATCAAAGCGAATCGGAAATGCCCTTGGCGCAAGAAACGCAGACTGAAAGAATGGCAGCCTCGCCAGCGATTTCCTAAAACGAGGCCGCCGGGGAGGCGGCCTGCGTAATACATAACAGATGCAAATGCGACAGGTAGCGCTATGATCAGGCTGCCTGTTGTTGTTCTTGCTGCAGTTGCTGGTTCAGTTGCTCCAACGCGCGACCCATCATCGCCTTGACGTCGTCGTCGCTCATCTCCGGGGCGCCGGTATCGGTGGTGTGGAGATAAGGATGCTGACGCGCCGCGGCCAGCGAAATACGCTGATCCGGATCAAGCTTCATCACCGCCGAAAAGAACTGGCCACGTGGCGTGTCTTCGGTGGCCGGATGACGTGCCAACGGCGCCTGACCTGGCGAATGGTCATACCCCAGATTGGGCCAGACCAGATTGGTGTGCTCGTCCTCGACCACATACAAGCCTTGCTCGCCGTGCATCGCGGCAACCATCGTGGCAGCCAAGCTGAACATGTCGGCGCTGGCAGTCACACCTCGTTCGTCCTCGGGGTCGGCTTCTGGCGCCCCGTAGATGGGCGTCTTGCCCTCGGCCGGTGCGCCGCTTTCGCTCCACATGCCAAGGTCGCCGAAGATAGGCTCATGCTCGGCATCGAAGACGATGTTGGCCGGCTTGAAGTCACCTCCGACGATGCCGGCCTTGTCCAGATGCGCCACGACTGACAAACCGCGCCGCGTGATGAACTTGAAAATGCTCTGAAGTTCGCGCTCGCTCAACAGGCCTCGCTGCAGGCACTGCCGGAGTTCAGAAAAACGCACCTGCCCATCGGGACCGTCGACATGACCAAGCAATAGTCGGCGCTTCTTGTTGACCTTGCCCAGGCCGATCGGCACCATCATGTTGCGATGCAAGCCGACTTCGTCCAGAACCCGCTTGTAGCCCTCGAATTCGATGGTCAGTACATCGCTGCTGCTGTTTCTCGACTTGGCTGTCTTGACGGCAAAGCGCTGGCCCTGGCTTTCATAGAACGACACGGTGCCATGTTCACCCTCGTGGGACAGCCCAGGCAAGGCGTTCAGATTGTCGAAGTCGCAGTGGCGTATCCATACCATCGGGCTTTGCGCTTCCCACTTGACGGCGCCTTTTTTCAGGTCCATGTGCCAGCCAGCTTCCTTATACAGCCCCGTGAGGTGCTCGCTGATCTCGTCGTAGGCTGATTGCAGATTGACCGTAGCGAGGTTTTTCTGCTCCGGGTCGGATGTGTCCAGGCGTTCAGCCTGCGCGCTCAGTCGCGTCAGGTCGAACGCTTGCTCGGCCTGCGCCAGGTGCTGCGCATGGTAGCGCTGCAGGTCTGCGGTGGTCATGTACGCCGGCATGCCGGCAAAGGCATGCGGCATGCCCGCGTCGAGATGCGCGATGGCCTTTTGCTTGCCCAGGTCGATGGCTTGGTTGAGTTCCGGCAAGGGCATGGTAGGTGAGACCGGACGGCTGCCGGCATGTTCGCTCTGCAGCTGATGCGCAATGCCTTGGCCTTGGCGAATGGTGGAGGCAGGCGACTGCGATGTGCGCAGAAGCGGCTGCGCGGACGATGACACCGCATTCCGACTGGAACGCGGCTGTTCAGTATTGGAAAGCGAATAAGGATCGCTTCCCGCGATAGGTGTTGATTTCATGATGATTCATATGAGGTGGTGAGTGGGCGCGCTCAGGCGCGAATAGTCACAGGTATGTCACATGCGCACGCGCCAAGGTTCCTGACCGCAGCGAATTCAATTCATCACTGTCGGGCGTGCTCGGCACTTTTTTCGATTTCATGCAACTTTACGATGCTCCGGCTCCACAGATGGGGGCGCATGTCAATGCAAGCGCACAAGATATTCACCACGGCTCCTGGAGCTGGCATGGTGTGCGGTCGAGGACCGGAGCACATTGCCACGGAGCCTATTCATAAGAGAGACAGTCATGGCTTTTACTCCCGCTGGACATACCCAGCAATCAAGTATGGGTTACTTTGTAACCCGCGATACCACCAGTGTGCGGCATGAAAAACCGCGCAGCAAACAGACCGAAGATGTGATCGAGCAAGCCTACGATCCCCTGCAACAACGCCCGCCGCGCAGCACCTCAGCCTGGCAAGCGATGCTGCTGGCGAACACCAATGATTTCCGCAAGGATATCGAAAACATCGAAAAGGAAGTCAACAAGCTGCTCGACAGCGGTGCGGCCAAGAGCAAAAGCCGCTCGGCCGGCAGCATGTTGCGCCGCGCCGCGGCGGACGTGGCTTCCGTTCCCGACAAGGGAAACGTCAAGGCCAATACCAGCAAGGCGGTGCATCTGGGTAAGGGACCGCAGCCCAACAAGCTGCAAAAGAAGAATTCGCCTTTTGCCAACGTGAAGCTGCAAGACGGCTATGCCCCCATGCAAACCTTCCTCAATGTGCAGACCACCGCGCGCCGCCAGAAGAAGATCGAACTGCTCAAGCAAGAAACCAGCGAGCTGATCGAAGTGCTTCAGGACGCGTTGAAACAGGCTGGCGACAATCGCAAGCCTGGCGCGTTGAAGCACACCGCCGCCAAGATCGAGCTAGAGACCTTGAGAACGCAGTTGCCGGAGACCCCCGACGCGGCGCAGAAGGCGCTCAAGCTGAGCGCGGAACACTGCGAAGAGCTCGAAGGCAAGATCAAGAAACAAGAAGACAAGATCAAGGCCGATGCCAAGCTGGGGCGCGACGTCGCCAAGCTGAAGGCTGATCTCACAAAGATGAAGGCCCAGCTCGAAACGCAGGAGGAACTGCGCAAGGTGGCGCTCGGCCTGCAGGCACTGCAGGAAGCCAGCCCGATGATCGCTCATCTGGAGAAGATGAAGGGCGCTCTGGAGCGGCTGTCGGCCAATACCACCGCGGACCTCGAAACCGAGCTCAACGACCTCAAGGAAGCCAACGCGGCAGAGGTCGAAGCTTCGCTGACCAGCCTGGCCGGGCTGGAAGGATACAAAGACCAGGAACAACTGCAAGCCTTTGTGCGCAACAAGCTGGACCATGTCATCAACAGCGAATTCGATCTCAAGAAGCATGCGATGCCGGCGCCGATGGTGGTAGACATCTATATCGGCGCATTGGCCAAGGTCTTGGACAGGGCAGATGCCGAAAGCGATCTGGATGCGCTGCATAGCGATGCCATGCAGGTGGTGCTGTCGCTGCCGGGCGGCTTGCTGGCAGCCGAACAAATCAAGGGATCTGCGTTTCCCAAGGAACTGCGTAGCGCGTTCCGAGTCGAGGCGCTCGCCAAGACGAACATGACGCGCCTGGTGGAAGATTGGGAGGGAGACGGAGATATCGAAAAGACGCCGCGCTATTCCGCGCTCAACGCGGCAGACGACACGGCCCAGACCATCAGGACAACGGGCAACTACGAAAGCCGTACCGACCTCGAGCGCGCGTGCTACAACGCCGTGCGCAACAAATTCTTCACCGCCATCGATAACACCGACACCGAGATCGATCCCAAGCTGATCAATGTCAACCAGCGCCTGGAAAAGATGCTCACCGAGTGGATCACCGACACCCAGAAAAAAGGCTTGCGCAATCCGTCCAAGGACAAGACCCCGTTCAGCGACAAGACGCTGGACCTGGCCTCGAAGACCTCCACGCTGGGTTACGACGTTCCGGCCCGCCCAATGTCGCGGCTGGACAAGAACCTGCGCCAGGCCGTGCAACGCCTGCGTGATCTGGTGCCGCAAGAAGCGATGGATGTCATCACCGAGGATCCGTCCTCCAGCAAGGCGGTCGACAATCTGCAGACCGCGGTGAGCTCAATCGCACCTGGTTCGCTCAGCGGCGACCAAGCCCTGATGCTGGGCGGCATTCTGCTGGCGGGTGACAAGAGCAAGGAAGACAAGGATGTGCGTCCAGGCCACATCTCGCTGGAAGCCGGCGACGCCCAGGCATTGACTCATCTGGTGCAAACTCGCCTTGGCCGTCTGCTCGCCGCCGACGCCAAGATCGACCCCGCCAGCGTAAACGGTTTCATCAAGACGCATGGCGAAAAGGTGGCCAATCCACACAACATAATCGACCTGTTCGATGACATCAAAGAGCATATCGTCATCGACGACTCGCAAGAATCCTCCGCTGACCTGGGTAGGGAATTGCAGACCAACATATCGGTGATGCGCGCCATGACCGCGGTCGAAGAGGTGAAGAATATCCGCTCGCTCGATGACCTTTACGACTATCTGGCGCCCAAGGTGTATCAGTTCGAACTGCGCGGCAAGCTCAAGACCAGCGAGGGCGGCGTCATGGGGGCCAGCACCAAGGCCTTTACCTGGCCGCTATCGCTCGATCCTGGCACCATCTCGGTGGTGCTGCCGATACGTGGCGAACTCAAGGGTTCCGCCACGCACTGCGCAGTATTCGAAATCGGCTTCTCGACCACTGGCTTCGAGATCTTCGTCGGCACGGAAAAGCGCGTGATGAAGGGTGGCGGTGGCGGCGTCGGTGTACGAGTCGGCTATGAATCCATCCTGAGTTCGGGCGGCGGCGTCGACAAGACCCTGACCTTCGAACGCTCTGACACCAATGGCGTATGGCTGCGCTTGCCGCGCGCCGGCAACGACGAGGCTACCCGCGATCAAGCCCTGGCGGTATTGCAAACCTTGCTCGGCCGGGGTGAAAAACCACGCGGTAACGCGCCGGACACGCGTATCGGCAATTTCATGGAAGATGAGGAGGGCGTGCAGGTGATGCCGCAGCTCATCGGCGAATTACTGGCCAATCACAGCAACCTGTCGGTCAGCGCAGTAGGGACCTATCGCGAAGAAACCGTGCGCAACGAGATCGCGCCCAACATATCCGCGCTGACACTGGCCGGCGGTACCGGCGACAATGCCTCGCGCATCCAGATCCTGGGCGCCGGCTCCAAATCGGAGCGCCGCAGCAAGCTGTATCGCCAGAGCGACAAGTCCGGCTGGATGGAAGTCACCCGCTCCAACGCCTTGTCCGGCGGCAACGCCTGGGGCCAGGCTGGCGTGGTCAACGTCAATGGGCTGTTCGCCATCGACCCGACTGCCAAATCCAGCGAAGCTTTCGGCGGCCTGGCGTCAGGACACCGGCAGTTCCAGGAAAGCGGCGTCGATACCAAGCTGCGCTACATCATGCGCGATGGCGAGACCAATGCGGTAGATACACGTATCGACATCGAGGACGTCAACATCGCGAATCATATCAATCGGGTCAACCAAAACCAGCGTGAACTGGTCGCCCTGGGCGCCGAGCAGTTGTTCAAGAATGCCGCCGATAAACCGCCGGTGCATGAGCAAATGCGCGTGGCCAAGGCTTGGCTGTACGACATCCTGAAGCAGGCCGAGGAGAAGTCGGAAGGCAATTCGCGCCATGTCTTCTCGATCAGCAACTGTCTCAATCCGTCGCCAGCGGCGGTCATGGACGGCCTGGCCGCGAAGGCCGAGCTGGAGCGCCTCCACGGCAACGCCGTGCAGGCCAAGCATACCGATGAACAGCGCGATGTCGTACTGCGCAGCCCCGACTCGTTCAAGCCTTGGAAAGTGACCACCAGCGAACGCACCTCGGAAAACCGTCAGTTCGGCTGGACCACCGGCGTAACCTACGCCAAGCTGCAAAAGACGGAAGGCCAGCGCGGCACCAGCAGCTATCCTGCCTGATCGCGCCAGCTTTTCCCTCCCCATGCCGCAGGTCAGCGCGGCATGCCAAAACACCCGCTTTCGCGGTAATGGCGTTCTGTGAAGACGGAACGCCATTTTTCTTTGTTGATCTACTGAGATAACCCTACACCACCAATAGGAGCAAACTAGCGTTCATCCAATTTAAGTTTGAAGGCATGTCATGGATATCGACATCCCGGAATTGATTTGACTGAATGGGCGTTCCAGTTCATGGATGCGGATTGCGGTGGTTCTGCAAAGTATGGCGCTAAAGTAATGCGCGCTCAGATTCTGGCACTTCGAATCGTCGCCATGGAAACTTGCTGTTTAGCCCGTTACTGGTGCCGGCGTTTCAAAGAACCGGACATTGAAGTAAGACTAATCAGCCAACCGTACGTCAGCCCTTCGTCAGACCAACAGGAGGGATGCCAACGATGCTGCCGCCATCGTTGAATCCGCCAGCCGACCCGACCGTGTGCTTTGTACCGGCAAAGTTCGTTGATCACCAAGACATGAGAGCTGTTCATCGCGTACGCGAATTTGGCGCCTCCACGTACAGCACTGATTAACCAGGTCAGAGGGTTGTGAGGCGAACGAGGCGTGATCATTGCGCAGACACCTGCGGCATTCAAACGTGCAGTACCTGTCGCGCTGGCCCAGTGTGAAGGCGACATGACGAATACCTTTCAAGCCATCTTGATCGAGCTGCCGGAGCAATTCGTGTCCTGAAAGAACGCATTGCGCGTATCTATTATGGATCGCGGCATTCATGAAGAATTCTGCGCTGTGCCAGAAGATCCAGGCAATCTGATAAACGGTTGATTACCTCGATTTTTATAGCCTGTGAAGGAAATAGACCTATCTCTCGTTTTGCGAAGTTTCTTGGAGTGATGGGGGGGGATTGGACCGATGTCCACGAACCCGCTTTCGATGCGACAAGCCGATGATTTGTTAAGGAAGGGATGTGAATCTCATCAAGGCTGCGGGCAGATATTTGATTTGCCCACGAGCAAGCCGGATACATGCACGCAAACTGTTTCAACGTTAACTTGCAAAAGGCGCCGGGCCCATGGCGTCACATGACACACGTTTGGCCTATGCCTGACGTTTTTTTTGCAATTTTGCAATAGATGTGTTCTTTGTCGACAATGCCCCCACTGTACAGGTTGCACCCTCTACGGATACCGATAATGAGAACTCCCGAAATTCTCGCTTTCGCCCGTTTTTTTCTCTCGCTGCAAACGACAGAGTTTGTCCGGCCATTCTGTTCCCAAGCCTTCTTTCGAAGGGGCCGGTTCCTCGGCTATCGGTCTTTACGTCCCGACAGCAAGATATTGCGATTCATTTGCAATTATCGATTTGCGCTATTTACGTCAGACGCTTGACGTGGTGTATCTCCGGTTACTGATCGCTCTGTCGAAACCTGTTCACCCCCTTCAAATGGAGGCACGTTCTCAAGAGATAAACATGCCAGCATTTGGTGGAGGTGGGGGGAATCGAACCCCCGTCCAAAACGATGTTTGCCTTCAAGTTCGCGATGTTTTGCATACACCAATACTGTTTATATGTCGGTGCAATGGAAGGAGTTCCGTATTGAAGAACCTTGGACAATCTATCGCTGCTAAGCCAATTTGACGCCGCATGTAGGATTGTACGTAGCACGATGATTGCCGTGGCGGCCAGGTCGGTAAACCTGCACAAGGCGTACAGCGGCTCGCGCAACGGAAGGGAGGCCTCGGCAAGTCGGCGTGATCGCCGATCCGGAACGCCATTCAATAAGTAAGAGCGGAATTCCCCCGGCGTCTTCGCTGCATGGGCAATGCAGTGCTTACTCAGGTTTTGCGGTGTGTTCGATACGAAGGATGGCGGGGATGTCGGTTACTCTGGTCAGATCGGAAAAGTGATTTGCAATTTCTTCCCACTCGCTGGCTTCCCGGCGTTCGTATTCCTTGTCAGCTTCGTGGAAATAAAACAGTCCGAACAGAAATGCGCCCGCCAGGATGCACAACATCGTGAAGAAATGCGGGTCTTCGTTGAAGAATTCGAAAAACAGGTTCATGACTGCCTCCGGGGAAAAAGGAATATTGTTCCTTGGTGGCAGCAGTCCGGTCGGTGGTTCTCGAAAATTCTCACAATTGCTCAGCAAGCCGTCGGATTAGCGCAGCGACTCACTGTCGCCGTGGCTGGTGCGTGGAGCGACGTCCTTGCGCGCAAGCTCTATCAACAATTCGGTTTTGTGGAAGAAGGGCGCTTTGAGAGACGCCTCAGGATTGCCGACTGTCAGCATTAACCGATATTGCCGTGACCGGATTCTTCCCGGGGCGGCCTAGGCTGAGAAACGTGCACATCATGCGGAGAAACAGATCAAGTACCAAAGGTGCCGCTTCTGGAGGATTTCGCTGGAGGAGAAATGCCGATCCACGTAGTTTGGCCCAAATCACACTATTTGCAGCCAAAGGTTCGCGCTGGCAGCCACTCCGGATTCAGGTTTTGTTCCATGATGTTGAAATCGAGGCGCAGGTGTTCCTGCCGGATGGCGATCGCTTTTAAATCTATGACTTTTAGTATTAGAACCATTACGATCGTGCCGATGATGGACTGGAAGAAAATAAGTCTGTAGCCATTTCCGGCGGTGGTAGTGTCAATTTGGTGCCCAAATTACATCTATTAAATAAGCAAGGGGATGCTATGGCAGAAATGTCGCCAACAAATCGGATGATCGGTGTTCAAGAGAACTTGATCGCCTTCAAGAGCGCTGGAGATCGGCAAGGTCCTACTGCTGAATACCCTATCTATTCTGACCGGAGCCTTGTCGGCGAAACGGGCATTACGCAATCGCCGTATCAGCTCCACAACGCAGTATTCATCGAAGGGCAGGGACGGGTGGGAATTACCGCCGTTTTGCGCCTTACGTCCTGCTTAGCCTATCAAGGCGGCATCAGTACAGAGCGTTCCGATGTGGCCACATATCATGGTGGCTGGCTCCCGGATGAGGTGGCAGCTTTGAGCTCGTTAATTCTTGGAATTAGACTAAAGTCAGGGCCGGCAAATCGCATTTTTAGTCAGGTGTCGGATCCCCGTGGTCGGTTTACATCTTCGCAAGCCCAGCCGAATATCAGTTTTTTCTACGATCTGGAGCGGCCGATTCTAAGTGGCGTGCTAACCACTCCCAATTTAGAGCTGGTTGATAAGCGGCTGTTTTTGTTAGATCGGCTGCCTACGGACATGGTGATTGCGCTTGTGAAAGCCGCGCGATCCTATCAAGATGCTTTGTGGATTTCCGAGTCAGAGCCGAACTTGGCATGGTTGCTTTTTGTGTCCGCGATCGAGATCGCGGCGTCAGCGCATGTGGTGATGCGCGAGAGCGACGAAGAAAACCTCCGTGAATTCATGCCCGAATTGGCATCTTTACTTGATGCTGCAGGTAGGGATGGATTGACGGCTGACGTATCGCAGAATCTTCGCCATCTCTACGGCAGCACTCGCAAATTCCGATCATTCTTAGTGCAGTTTATGCCACCACCACCAGCGATTAGACCCGACGAAGTATATTGGCGAGTCGATTGGACGCCCGCAGCAATGAAAAGAACTCTAAATACCATCTATGGATTGCGGTCCAAGGCACTACATGAAGGACGGCCGTTTCCTGCACCAATGTGTATGCCCGGTAGCAAGGGAGTAGGAGCAGTACGGGCAGAAATTGCCGTCACAGGATTAGCGGTTTGGACTCTTGGCGCATCGTGGATTCCAGCTGATGCGCCTATGACGCTTGACGTATTCCACTATATCGCACGTGGTGCTCTTCTAGCATGGTGGGATCACGCACTCGCTAAAACTCGGGAGGGAGCCCAATAACCGAACCTACCAGGCTTTGGTGGGCTGCAACAGTGGTGATCCCGCTGCAAGTCGGGCGTTTTATCTGACACTCAGCGATGACGGCAAGGCTTGCTTGCCGGTGATTGAGCAGATGGACTGGGTAGAGAATTTTTCCCAGCGTACGCTCCTAGATACTGCATAGCCCCCAGCTCATAGCCTAAAATGAGGGGAGAGCATGCATATATAAATCGTTTAACCAGTAAGCCACCGAACTTCGTCCAGCTGAGAACTGCGGATACCGTTCCAAGATTGCGGTTCGTAACGCAACACAAGCAATGCGTTCACTCATCCTTTTCTAAACGCTGTTGCGTTTCCTTTCCCCAATAAAAATGCCTTCCAATTCGGAAGGCATTTTGCGTTGAATTTGTCTTGTGCCATATATCATAGCGTCACCACTTACCAGCATGCCGTGATGCGGCCGTTTACGTTGCTTACGGCATCAATGCAATGTTCAAAACGATCTGGATTCGATGACCTGAGATGCCGCATAACGCTTCCGCTGTACGATGGTTTCCTTCTACTTCGGCTAACAGTGGCTCAAGCATGGTCGATATCGCCCCCGACCACGCTAGTTCTGCCAGTGGCTTGAATAATATTTCCTCCGTGCTGATGATGTGTCCATGCCGCATCTAGCAAATCTGCTTTTAATCGACCAAACCACTCATTCTTATAATTCTTTCTAGAAAACTGCAGCGCAGATTCTTCTGTAATTTTTTCATTTGTCTGCCCCAGAATCTCCTTGTTTATGTAGGCAAGACGACTCGGCGAAATAGTCAGCAGCACCTCAAAAAACGATCGCAACATCTCAACACTTATCTCTAACCGCTCTGCAATTAGGAATGTGTCTAGAGTTCGTCTTGAAGCATGAAAATAGGGGGCATGAGATGAGATATCGCGAACTTTTACTCCTGCCGAGAACGACTCGCCTCCCGCAGCGTTTGAGTTTTGGCGCGCACTTAGATAGCTGTGTATATCCCATTCATACCGAATTATCTCGTCATGCTCGAATGGATGAAGATGCTTATCCAAATAAAAGTTCGCTTGTCCCTTTAGAGAGCTATTACATGAATAGCAACTTGGAACGAGGTTGTATAGAGATAATGAGAGATACGGATACTCTCCTTTCGGATAATAATGGTCTAAAGTAGGGCGATATCCTTTTTTGTCGCTATCCCGCTGAAGAGTGAAGGCAGAAGCATGCTGACAGTAAGGGCACATCCGATATTTCGATAATTTACAAAGAGAGTAAGCATTCCATCCCTCAGTAGCTTTACTAGAAAACTTTGCGTAATCGAAAATAGATTTGCATTCAGCGAGAAAGCTAGAGAATTGAGAATCATCAATGGAAAACCGGAGACTCTCAACAAATCCTATGATTTCTCTCAGCCTTGGCGGGGTAGCTGTTGCGATACGTGTTCCGTACAAGGTCAAGAATTCTTGCATTAAGCTGCTCTTATTTTTTACTCGGAGTACTGCGTTAGCCACATATTCTTTATGCGCTTTCCTCGCGGAATACCCCCAGATATCTCTTATGTTGATTTGCATGAATTTCACTCACTTGAAGATCTGCGTGTACGGTCCTCACTAATTTTTTCAATGTGATTTCGAATTACCGGATCATCAACCATCGATATAAAGTAGGGCTCAATAGCGTCCCCTCTCTCAATACGTCTTACAAGATTTCGTAGTACACGCACAGAAAATAGCCCTAGGCTACCGGCCCTCGCAGTACTTCTAACTACCGACTCAAGGGGGGCGCCGAAAGATAGGCCACGTGCGCCAGGATTGCTCAATTCGTGAATGTTATCCCTTGGGAAATCAGACATGAGCACAGGTGAATGAGTGGCAAGAACGACCTGAACGCAATCGAATGATTTCTTCCATGAATTCCGAATTATTTTGTCGAGATATTCGACGTAGCGCTGCTGCCATTCCCAATGCAAGAAAGCATCCCCCTCGTCAATTAGTAGCAGAAGATTCTTGCAGTTCTCTTTTTTCTTTAGGCTACGAATCGCTTGCTTAATGCTTGCAAATTGTTCTAGGAGCGCAAATGTTCCTGAGCTCAACCCTAAGCTTGATAGCGTCGCCAGATCATCTAATTGAAGCTTGGCTAAGTCCTTCCATTCTCGTCGATTTAATTTATATATCCGCTTTCTTAGTGCGCCGTCCCCGACGAAGGTAGCCATGTCACGCAGAGTCTGCAAAGCGGCGTCGTAAGACTTAACAGCGGCTGGTTGCTTTCGTTTAGGTGAAATCTTGAGGGTAAAGCCTAGGCGACGAACGAGTTCAATTCGTATGTCACTTTTCTTGCTCTTGTGCCATGTATGTCGAAGTGCCCTCAACTTCAAAGGTGCTTCTTCAATATGTTTTGATAAAAGAGTTTCAAATTCTAAATTTATATGTTCCGCTTCGCGTCGACAAGCGTCCCATTCCTCCGCATCTTTAGGATCTAATTTTTCCCCTCTTGTGGCACCGCTCAAGCGTGCCTTCCATTCCTGATTTTCTATATAACGGTGAAGCAGGGGTAGAAACCACGAGTCGCTGACTCTTATCTTTTCTGCTGAGTATTTTGAATACGCTGTAGTAAAAACAAAATTTGCTGCAAAAAAGTATAGATCGTCATGGCTTGTTTTCAGTGACAACGTTGGAGAAGCATCGAGGCCGAATGATTCCGATAGCTCCCCCGCAGTTTCAAAATCTGGTTTTTGCTGGCCGGATCTTTCAAATTTTCGACGCTCATAACGCTCAGAGAAAACGGTCTGATTGTGTAAGTACGGTACTGGGGTGAAATAAATTACACATGTACTACTACTAACATCGTTGTCAAGCCATTTAATGGCTTGGGCACCTGCACTTTCAGGGTCAAGCACGGCCTCGGATAAATCATTCAGAAATTTAGTCTTCCCGCTTCCGTTTGGGCCAACCAATAAAGTCATAGAATCGGCAGCGAAAATGTTCAGATGTTTATTGTTCAAAACAATATCTGGAATAAGCGAAATAGTTGTATCGCCATACCGAAATGCTCTAATCATTCTTTCGTCCTCGAATAATTCCATGTGGGGCGGTAATCCCGCCATTTTTGAAGCGGCCCGAAAGTAGAAACTATGCGGCCAAGGCCAGTTTCTGTTTTGGCGTGATGCCGCCGATGGCCATGTTGGGGCGTTCGTGATTATAGGTCCATAGCCAACGGGTTGCGAATTCCAGGACCTCCTCAATGCTGTCGAACAGGTAGCTCGCCGGTCCAGATTTCCTCGAATAGCCTTTTGTGTGAGGCTTTTTAAACTTATCAAACGTCAACTTGGGTGCCGACCGGAGGCACCAGACGCTCGAGCAGTTCGCGATTGTATGGATCAGGCGTGTCGACGTAGCGTGAAGCTGATGCGGCATTTTTCCAGCCTACATAATCCATTAAGGTTCTTAGCTCCCAGCCATTGGCATTTGCCCAAGTGGCGAATCCTCGTCGCAGCGAATGGGAGCTATAGTCGGTCACATTCGGCACACCGGCACTGCTCAAGATTCTTCGGAGCAGCGGTATGACACTTCCGGGATTGATTTCTTCCTCACTGACTTTCCCCCAGCGATCGATTGCGCGAAAAACGGGACCGCTCGCCAGTCCGCTAACTGCTACCCAATCAAGATAAGCGCTAACTGGGCACAAGCGCGAGAGTGCTGGTGTTTTATAAGTTGTCCCTTTCAGGCCGCGATCAGTCTTTGTTCTGGGCAAGTGAATTGTCATTCCTTCCCCGGCTACGGCATCGATGCGTTCTATCCGAAGACGGATCAGTTCGTCGCTCCGAAACCCACGCCAGAAACCGATCAGCAGTAAAGCCTGATCGCGCGTGTGTCGAAGTAAGTCTGTGAAGCGTCGTTCATCGCGCGCAATGGTGCGTTGCTCTCCCAGCCAGGCGACAGCCAGTTCCAAGGCCTTCAGCTGAAGCGGCTTAGCTTGCTTTTCTTTCTGAGGGTGAAGTTCTCGAATTCCGCGCAATACTTTTCGGACGACTGGCGCCTTAGTCGGATCCGGAAAGCCTTGATCTAGATGCCACTGACCGATCGCTGATAAACGCTGCCGCAAAGTACTGTGGGCCAGCGTCTCGGCATGTTCGGCCAGATATCGGACGATACTGTCGACGGTAGCCGGCAAGAAGCCGCCCCATTCGACCTCAAAGTGCGAAACGGCCGCGCGATAGCTGCGCCGAGTGTTATCGCGCGTCGCGGCGTGGATATAGTCCCCAATCGAAGTCATGGCTTAGCTCTTTCACATAAGGGCGCGGTGGTGTCACACGGGTAGTGGATATCTTCGTAAGCCAGGATTGCCTTAAAAAGCACATCAAAAGCGAATACTTGCGACCGGATCTGCCACAGGTGTTGCCTCGTCCCGGTCAAAATAAGGCCCAATCTCTTTGAGGGCATTGACATGCTCTTCGGCGGTGCGAATCACAATGTTTTCCATCTATGTCTCCATGCCGCTCTCGAAGGGCCTGAAAGGCGCCATTACACCTACTACAGACCTGAATCATCCGATTTTACCGTATGAGGCTTGATAATGGCCCATTATCCAGTGTCAAAATCAACCAAATTTCATGTAAGAAACACTATGAATATATTATGTAATTACGTAGTATGTAATACGTTATCAAAAACATGGATCCCCGATGGCGCGCACAGGCCTTTATAAGTCGGAAGTCAAAAAAGCACGGGATAACTTGGTTGGCCAAGGCCGGCATCCCTCCGTTGATGCGGTTCGAATTGAGTTGGGCAATACCGGCTCGAAGACAACCATTCATAAGTACCTCAAGGAGCTGGAGGAAGAGGGCGGCGGCGTGATCACAAAAGCACCTCTCAGCGACGCCTTGCAAGATCTAGTGGCGCGCCTAGCTGCACAACTCCAGGCCGAAGCTGACGAACAGATCGCGGTGGTGCGGCATGCAGCTGACGAAGCCATTGCAAAGTCCAGTGCCGACGGCCAGGAGGTGCGCAAGACGAACGTCGCGTTGGGCGAGCAACTGCGCGCAACGGAAGCGGCCTTGGCGTCACAAAAAGACACTACGGAGATCCTCCAGCGGGAGCTTTTGGACGAGCGTTCCGGGCGGCTAGCAGCTGAGCTGCAGTTAGAATCCATCAAAGAGAGGCTTGCCGAAAACGAGCGTCATCGACAGTCACTCGAAGAGAAACATCACCACGCGCGTGAGGCCTTAGAACACTATCGGGTCGCCTCGAAGGAGCAGCGTGATCAGGATATCCGACGACACGAGCACCAGACTCAGACTCTACAGGCCGAAATACGCCAGTTGCGCCAAGATGCCATGATCAAGCAAGAAGAGATCGCTCGGGTCAATCAAGAAGCTGGTTGCTTGGTCACAGAGTTGTCTCATACCAAGCAAACGGCGCACGAATCGCAATCCATGGTGCGAGGCCTGAGAACTCGCCTTGACGAACTTTCTGGCGCCAATGCGACGAAGATGCAACTGGAGGAGCGTTTAGCAGAGAAAGAAACTACGCTGGCCAGCCTGCAGACGCAGCTTTCTACCGCAAAAAAAGAGCGGGATATCCTGCTCCGGCAAGTCCAGCAGCTACAGTTAGAGCTGGCTACCGCTGCAGTCAAACACAACGTTCAAGGTGAAATACTAGACAAATTGAAATCTTTCCTTGCCTCTCAAGGTGGCCAGATCACGCCTACGAGTGAAAGTGCCGACTGATGCGAAGGTAAATAGTCTGCGTGCGGCCGTTTTATGTGAAGGAGTTTCCCTGCCTAGCTAGACGCAACTTGCAAGCTATGTTTGCGCAGCAAATGCAGTACAATATTTTCAATCCCGATTCACGCTTGATAATAACAATGATCCCGTTGAATAGTGCATGTCTTTGTAGGCTCCGACCTTCATGATCGAGAGCCCCAAGTCCGCGGTTCTCGTCCATATTTCAGATATTCACTTTGGTCAGGAGAAGGATCAGCGTGTCCACATTCACAACGATGTGAAGAAGCAACTGATTGCGGACGCCAAGCGCGTTGTAAGAGACAATTTGAATGCCTCTGCGGCCGCGATCTTAGTTACGGGAGATATCGCCTTTTCGGGCGTGGAAGAGCAGTTCAAAGTGGCGGGTGAATGGCTTGACGCACTGGCGGAAGCAGTCGGCTGCCCTCAAAATCAGGTACAGATGGTACCAGGCAATCACGATCTCGATCGCGACAAAACCTCTAAAAGCGCTCAATACTTGCTCGACCTAATCCGGGCAGGTGGTCCAGAGGAGTACGAGGCAGTGATGAGCAATTCCACGGACCGCGCTACTCTGTTCGCCCGATTTGAGGATTATGAGCGCTTTTGCTATGGTTATCGATGTGAGTTGAACGGCGAGGCAAAGGCCGCGACGAATCTGCAGATTACGCTTGCGCCCGGACGGTCGGTTCGCTTTGTCCGTATGAATTCCTCGCTGCTCTGTACCGGGACAGAGAGACACGACGAGCCCGAGCTTCTACTCGGCGAACGACAGTTCATCATCGATCGGGACGATGGCGTTGAAAACATCGTGCTGATCCACCATCCGTTGAACTGGTATAAAGACAGCTCCGACGTAAAGACGTATATGGATAGCCGAGCGCGGATACTCATTACAGGACACGAGCACCAGCCCAACGTTGAGGTCGAGCAGGTCGGCGAGGGCGCCGATCTGATGATTCTTGCGGCAGGTGCGACCGTGCCCTTCAAGTCGAACGAGGTCTACACTTTCACTTACAATGTGATTGAGCTTGAGTGGGACCCTGCCGACGATGATCTAATTGTCACAATGCATCCGCGAGCTTGGGATCCGAAGGGGACATGTTTCGTAGCAGACGACGAGCGTCTCGGGGGCGCAGAGCCGCAATACAAAGTACGTTGCCCAAATTTTAAGCTCGCTCCTCGACCACGAGTCGTTGAGAAAGAAGTAGCGGTGGCAACTGGAGGTGCTGCGGCGATCGCGGCTGCGCTGCCACCGCTGGTTGAGTTGGTTCCTGCAGAGGTTGAAGAAGGAGAGGTCGCTGATATGCCGCCCGCAATAGAAGGGTATGGACCGATCGAACTCCGTTTCTTCCGAGATCTGCTGGAGGGTGAGCGCTTGCGTATCTTGATTACGCTTGATGCCGTTCCTCATGATTCCGATGAGAGGATGAATCGTGGCTTACAGCGGAAACTGCTGGAGTGGCTGGCAAGAGAGGGAAAACTCTCTGACGTCGAGCGGTTGATGAATGAATATATGGAAGAGCGTACAAAAAAGGGGACTTGATGGAGAATCTGGCGACTCACATGCGGATCACCGGCTCAACAGTGTCGAACGATGATGTCGACACTCGCCGGTTGGCAATCAAAGATCTTTCTACCGGTTGGAAGAAAGGCGCGAAAATCGAGCTATCGCTTGCCACAGCGACTGGCATCGCGCAGGCTCTGCACGACGAGATGCCATCTGACACCTTCGGCGCAGAGATACAGGCGGCAGTGCAGGCTCACGCCTCGGCATTCCTCTATGAGGAATCACCATTCGAAGTAGGCATCGTGGGGGGAATGGCGCTCATCGAGATTGCCAAAGTAAAGCCAGCTGCGGCGACCGAGTGGTTAACGTCTGAAATATTGTGTACGGCAGCCTGGTCCGCTCTATCGTATCAGCTGCCGCTGATCGAAAAAAAGCGGGAGATGCTACGGTCGGAGGTGCTTAAGGCGGCGGGCGAATATTTCACCTCTATTGCCGAGGCGAGCCGCGTCCGTTCGCAGGTCGATGATTTTGCATCCTTTGCGATTACGCTGGCTGCTCCCGTGAAAAAAGAGGGAGAGACCGAAGTTGCCCCAACGACCCTGCCCACAGCGTCGTCAAATTTCTCGAAGGCCACGCAAGCGACAATCACGGCACTGAGGCGCAATGCCGCGCTTGACCGTGAGGAATTGGACTTTCTATGGTGGTCGCAGCTCAACCGCAGCCGTCTACTAGACAAGCCACTGGCGTCGCTGGCGGAGCCCGTCCGCTTAGTAGCCGCGGCGATCGAAGGTGCGTCCTATCTGCGTCGACTTCCGAGCGAGGTGCATCGCGACATCGTGCTCAAGACTCTTGATAAAGATCCAGAACTGGATTTGAAGAAATTGCTGAGCACGATGGGAGACGACCGCGAGAAAATCGTCGCTCAATACGTCGATAGCTTGGCGACAAAATGGCCGATAGTTTTCCCCTTGCTGAATGCGTTGGTGACGGGACAATCCGACGGTCCGCAACATGTGGTCAAGCGTCGTGCTTCAGAGTGGGGCACTCGCGCGCTACTTGAGGCGGGGATGGTCAATTATTTTAATGCCGGAGCCGGAAAACTGTGACGGGCACCTGCAAAATCGATGGCTGCACAGTCGACGAAACTCGTAAGTGCGCAATGGAAAAGGACCCAGGCACCTGCGAACACCGAGTGAATTTCGCTTCTGCGGCGGGTACGTCATCTGGCTCTTTCGGGAACGCGCCGAAGGTCGGTAGCGCCGATGAAGCCGACGTGCAGAGTCAGATTATCGGTGCCCCAGTGCTTGAGTCGACTGAACGCGCCCCTGCATTTCCTTCCAGCACGACTCTCGGTCTTGACGTGGTCAATCGCCTGGCTCGGTCGCGCTATGTGACTAGCATTGGCATCCTAGGAGAGTCAAACTCGGGCAAGACCGCGTGCCTTGTAAGTCTGTACTTGCTTGTTTCGAATGGTCATTTGAAAGGATGGACCTTTGCGGATAGCGCCAGCCTAACAGGATTCGAGGATATCGCACGTGCGGCGCGAGTCTGGAACGAAGGTCATCCGCCCGATCAGATCACCTTACACACTGAAATGGCCGACGATAGGCAGCCCGGCCTGCTACATCTACGGTTAAAGCGGAAGTCAGATGGCAAGCGGATCGACATCACCGTGCCAGATATTCCGGGCGAATGGACCGAGGCGTTGATAAAGTCAACGCGGAGCGATCGGCTGGAGTTCATGAAATCGGCGGAGACAATGTGGCTCGTTGTCGATGGCAAGGCTCTGCGCGAGCTGAAAACCAGGCAAGGCGCCATCACAAGGCTAGGCGAGCTGCTGGGACGAATTGAGGAAATGACCAAACAGTGTCCGCCCAAAGTGCTTGTTGTCGTCACTTATCGGGACAAAGGAGCTCTAGATCGGAGCATTCGCGACCGCCTGGAGGCAGAGTTCGGGAAGCGCGCCCTGTTGACCGAAATTCTAGAAGTCGCTCCAGTGGCGGATGACGAGAAGATATGCCAGTCGGGGTTCGGGATCGAAGCGCTCCTTGACGCGTCCATCGGCGTCGCGCCTGCGAGCCCTGAATTTTGGAAGTCGACCACGCCTGTGTTTGGTGGACGGGCGTATCTCGGCTACCGGAGGGATCGATGAGCGCTTCAGTTGTCGTTTTGGGAGGGCCCGATTCCGGGAAGTCAAACTATATCGCGCGTCTATGGACGGCTCTGCGAGAGAAGAAGGGCGAACTGGTCGAAGCGGCGCAGCCGACGGACTTAGAATTCGTTTTAGAAGCCTCGGAACATCTCTTCCAGGGCCAGTTCATCCAACGATCCGAGCAGACAGAGGACCGCCGTGATTTCGAGGTGGTAGTTGGATCCCGCTCAAACGGGAAACAGGCGAAGATTGTTGTCCCTGACATATCGGGTGAATTGTGGTGGAAGGCCGTCACCGATCTCGATGTTGCCCCCGACCTTATCGACGATATGCGTGCAGCGTCCGGAGCGCTGCTATTTCTTCGCGAGGGCTCGGATCAAAACGTGCAGCCCCTCGATTGGATCACGGCTAAAAAGTATCTGTCGAAGGTAAAGGTGGCCGCTGACGAGGGTCTACCTACTCAGGTGATGTTATGCGAGTTGATCCGGTTCCTCGAGCTAACGCTCGCGCGGCGTCCGGACGGTACAAAGCCGCGCCTGGCGGTCGTCGTTTCCGCATGGGATCTTGTCGGTGCCGATGTGTTCGACCGAGGGCCGATATCCTACCTCGAAGAAGAGTACCCGATGCTCGCCGGTAGACTCGACGATATGTCGACACTCGACGTGGAAGTCTTTGGTCTCAGCGTGGTGGGGGGAAATTTGGACGAGGAGAAGTTTAAGAAGATCTTTTTAGAGAGCGGCATCGACGGACATGGATGGGTAGCGGCCCGCGCAACCGATACTGGGGTGTGGACGAAAGATCCTGACCTAACGAAGCCAGTGGCTTGGGCGATCGGGCTTTGATTACGTGATCGTCGTAGACACTCAAATACACGGTTACCTGCGAGGTCATCAGCTCCTGTCATCGTCGATCGTCCTTCCCAAGGACGACCAGTCGGTGATTGACAGGCTATCGGATGTCGCTGGCCCGCTACGTCCCAATGAGAGGATCAAGCCCTATCTTGCAGGTTATCCGCTACCGAGCGGCGACTATTACGTTTTGGCCCGGACGTGGCAGGACCTGACTGTAGCGCGTGCCGGTTGCGTGCGGACGCTTAGCCTCGTTATATCGGCTTCGGAGTGGGCCATAGTGAACAGCCTTGCTTCGTTCCTAGATTTGCTCGACTCGTCCGTTTTCCCGCAAACGGGGGACACCTCCCGCCACAAGGTTTCAGTCTCGAAGAACGTCCGGCCGATTGCGCCTGTCAAAGATTTTCGAGGGGGCGAGTTACTTGAGGCACTCTTTCTGGAGGAAACAAAGCCAATAGTAGTATTTGGCGCCCTGGAGCCCGAGCTTATTACGACAAGGCTCATTACGGCAATGTGGGCCGACCTCAGGCGGGAATTCGCTTTTTCGACATTCGTCCGCTCTCCGCGTCGAATAGAGGGGCGACAGTTCGACCTTGTATTTGCACCGAAGGATGCCCGTTCGAAGTTCGCCGACTGGCCAGGGCGCAGGGTCGACGGCACTGCAGAGAACGTCGCACGGCATCGGTGGACAGGCGATATTGTGGAGCGCGTCTTCGCAGCACCTTTGCCTCGCCTACTGTCAGAGAACGACGTTAGCTTGGCCGATTCCAGCGACGCAAAGACTTTTGGACTGCTGCGTATTTCTCTGCTGTGGAACGAACTGGTCGGGAAAATCGGCACGACGCCGACGGCTGCTCTTGGTCTGCTCGACATTGCCAATTCCCGCGGGGTTTCAAATTCGGACACGTTGGACGTGCTCGACGGTGCGATCGCGATCGCAGTGCGGACGGCAGTTGCGAGTATGTCCCCTGATCAAGCATGGGAGTTCGTCACCGCGCTGGCCCGCAAGATGCGCGGGCACCGCCTTCATGATGGGAAACTTGCTCTTCATGAGGTGGTGGAACATCTTTCGATCTCCACGCCGCAGGGAGCCATCGCATTCCTCTCACAACCTGTCGCCGAGGAAATCCGCTCTAAACTCATCCCAGCCGTCGCCAGCGGTATCGCACGCGCGACGGATCAGGAGATGTCGAGCGCTTTGCTGTCGGCTCCCCCGGATGTGCTTGGCCGCATCTTGGCTGTGAGCGACGATTTAACTCGACGAGCAGTGGACGATCCGCATCTGCTGAATTACGTACAGGCAATCATACCGAATCTCCACCCGCATCTGCTTATAACGGTTAGGGGCAAGCTCCTGCCGGTACTAATTGAGGAGCGGCAGGTCTCGCTCGCAGCATCCTTGATCAGGACGCTTGATCTTAAC
>Ga0308165_1001943_pt1 | contig 26838 bp, 21 predicted proteins | sample PhyWR2_FD_201032 | JGI IMG/M metagenome (GOLD analysis project Ga0308165, IMG submission 201032) | Phyllosphere microbial communities from UC Gill Tract Community Farm, Albany, California, United States - DLSLW.R2 | ecosystem: Host-associated > Plants > Phyllosphere > Unclassified | place: USA... | reverse complement strand
GCGCAACGTCCAGCATCGCGGTCACGGCATAACGCCCTTTAGATGTCAGTCTCATGTCTTACTTAACCTCAAACTCGCCCCTGCCCGGGGTTTTTTATTGTAAAATGGGGGTATTGCATAGCAGGGGCAAGTCTGACATTCCCGACTAAATTGGTCAACTATTTACTTGACTGTTTTAGTCAGGTATTTAACCTTCTGTGCCGTTTAGGATTCTTTGTTTTTTTGCTCAATAATTGACGCCAACATGCCGCGCAGAATGTTCAATTCCTGGGTTTCTGGACGGGCACGGGTAAACAGACGGCGCAGCTTATTCATGACCTGGCCTGGATGAGAGGCGCGGATAAAGCCGGTCGTGAGCAGCGTTTGCTCCAGATGGCCGTAAAAACGCTCAAGATCATCCACCAGCGGATACGGTGTTTCTTCGGGTTCAGCGGTCTCGCCTTTTTCCTGCGCGGCCAGCCATGCCATGCGCACTTCGTAAGCAATAACCTGTACCGCCATCGCCAGATTCAGCGAGCTGTATTCCGGGTTGGCCGCAATCGCCACGTGGTAATGGCACTTTTGCAGCTCGTCGTTAGTCAAACCAACGCGTTCACGGCCAAACACCAGCGCCACCGGCGCATGTTCGGCTTCTGCAGTACTTTTCAGACCGCATTCGCGTGGATCCAGCATCGGCCACGGCAGCGTGCGCGAGCGCGCACTGGTGCCAACCACAAGGCTGCAACCCGCCAGCGCTTCGTCGAGCGTGTCTACGATTTGCGCGTTGCCGATGACATCACTGGCACCCGCAGCCAGCGCGATTGCCTGAGAGTCTGGCTTCACCAGTGGATTCACTAGCCACAGATTGGTTAAACCCATTGTTTTCATTGCACGGGCAACAGAGCCCATATTGCCGGTATGCGATGTTTCGACCAGCACGATTCGAATATTTTGCAGCATAGTTTTAGTTGTCTGAGGTCATTGTATGAAGAATATTCCGGCATATTATCATAAACGAGAGACATGATCCGAACTCGCTGCTATACTCTGCGCCGTTTTCGTTTCCCTGTTCTTTAACATCCAGTGAGAGTAACCGATGCAACATCCTATGTTGACCATCGCCGTGCGCGCAGCGCGCAAGGCGGGTAATGTAATTGCCAAACACTACGAAACTCCCGATTCTGTAGAAACCAGCCAGAAAGGCAGCAATGACTTTGTGACTAACGTCGATAAAGCCGCAGAAGCGATTATTATCGAAACCATTCGCAAATCTTACCCGCAGCACACCATCATCGCCGAAGAAAGCGGTGAGAATGAAGGCGAAGATCAGGATGTTCAATGGATTATCGATCCACTGGATGGCACCACCAACTTCGTCAAACGCCTTCCACACTTCTCTGTTTCTATCGCAGTACGCATTAAAGGCCGTACTGAAGTCGCTGTTGTTTACGATCCAATGCGTAACGAACTGTTCACCGCAACGCGCGGTCAAGGCGCACAGCTGAACGGTTATCGTCTGCGTGGGACCAACTCTCGCGATCTGGATGGCACCATTCTGGCGACCGGCTTCCCGTTCAAAGCCAAACAGCACGCCACCACGTATATGAAAATCCTCGGCAAGCTGTTCACCGAATGTGCGGACTTCCGTCGTTCAGGCTCTGCTGCACTGGATCTGGCCTACGTCGCCGCTGGCCGCGTTGATGGCTATTTCGAAATCGCACTGAAGCCATGGGACTTTGCTGCGGGTGAACTGATTGCACGTGAAGCAGGCGCACTGGTGTGTGACTTCACAGGCGGTCACAACCACCTGATGAGCGGTAACATCGTTGCGGGTAACCCACGCGTAGTGAAAGCGATGTTGGCGAGCATGCGTGACGAACTGAGTGATGCGCTGAAGCGTTAATTCCTTTCGGTTCCCTCTCCCTGTGGGAGAGGGCTAGGGTGAGAGCATCAGCGCGCACCCTGTTAAAACGGTCTTAACCCTCGCCCTACCGGCACCGCGCTGAACCACATTGTCACCGCCGCCACCAGCAGAATCACGCCGCCCGCTAACGCTAATGTCGTCCACCCTACTTGTCGCCACAGAACCGGAGCTTTATTACCGCTCAGCCTGACGGCCAGTTGACGGAAGCTGTGCACCAGCAGCGCCAGCGACGTAATCGTCAACGACGTTCCAGCCGCCATTGCCAGGGCGGACACCACACCCCAGCCAAATACGCCAATCACCTTACTGAACAGCAAAACCATGATCGCCCCGGAACAGGGTCGCATTCCCATGGACAAAATAATCATCAGCCGCGCGCGCCAGTCATCACCGCTCTGGAGCTGTTCCTGCGTCGGTAAATGCTGATGGCCGCACCCGCAGCATTCGTCATGAACATGATGCGGGGTAAAGGCTTTGAATTTCGGCTTGCGCAGCAGCGCACTTAACTTTTTGATCGCCCGCCAGCAGAGCATCACGCCCAGCAAGCCCACCAGCGCATAGCTGCCCTTCTCCAGCCAAAAGCTGCTCATATGCAGCTGACGAGCGGGGAGTTGCAGCAGCGTGAGCACCACGACCACCAGACCAATCGCCACACAGCCTTGCAATAAAGACGACGCGAGCGTTAAACCGATACTGGATTTCAGCTTCGAAGGATGTGTCGCAAGCCAGGTGGTAATGACAATTTTGCCATGCCCCGGTCCTAAGGCGTGAAGCACGCCGTAGAGAAAGCTGAAAATCAACAGCGAGCCTCCCGCCTTTGACGGATTCTCCGCAACGGCTTTCAGCAAGCCGCTCATCTGCTGGTTAACCTCTCTTTGCCAGAGGATGCTTTTCATCATCACCTGCGGCCACGCCTGCCAGAACCACAGCGCGGCAATCCCCGCAATGATCAAAAACAGCGCCAGCGGCCACAGGTGTAGCCAACGACGCGTTGTCCTCATCGACGCTGAAATTACTGACATTGTACGGTCACCTGCTGCGCGAACTGTTTGCCGAGTTCCATGTCCTCCGGCGGCGCATCGTCTTTATCCAGCGCGATCGCAAAATTCAGCGTTTCGTCGCTGGGCTTAGGCGTATGTACGGCGATGCTGCAGCGTTTTTGTAGCGCCGCAGGCAACGTGACGTCACGGTCTTCGGCGTAACTCATATCGACGTAATAACTCGGATCAAACGTGGCGAATGTGTATTTCTGTCCGGCCAGCGGCTGCGGTTGTGCCAGAGGCAGAATAAAGGTTAAAACCGCCTGATGACCGTCACGCGACATGCCGTATGTTGTAGGGCGATTCAGGAACTTTACCTTTTGCCCGTTATGCCAGAATTCGGTGAAATAGTGCTGACCGAGGACATTTGCCATGACTTCCGCCGCCAGTTTTTTCCAGATTTCATCGCCCGGTTTGGCATCGCCCGCATCATAGAGCAGATCGGCGGAGGTGATTTCATCCATCGTCCAGCGCATTTTCAAGCCGCTAATCTGCGCGTCATCCGCCACCAGTTCCGTTTTCATGTTGATAAAACTGTGAGGATGCGCAGCGGCAGCGAAAGATAAAACCGCCAAAAATAGCGCGCCGGCGCTTTGTTTAACTATTTGCATCGTTTCCTCACGTCAAAAATTCTGTGATGTTCTCCCGCATTCCTGACGGAAAGAGCTGCCGCCGCGCTTTCCAGCGCACATCCTTTAGCTATTCTTATCGAATACTTCTCCTGGATACCGACAGATGATGACGACACTTGAAATACCATCTGTGCTTTCCAGTTCGCAGCGTCGCTGCCAGGTGCTTTTGATGCTTTACCTGCCCGATTTTGCCGTTACCCCGCAAAGCATTGTTGGCATTAATGGGGTCGACGACGACATTGCACGGCAAGATATAGCCGAGACGCGCGATGAAATCCAGCGCTATCACCGGCTCGACATCGCGACGCATCATGACGGCAGCTATCGGCTTGAAGGCACCGCGCTCGATCAACGCTTATGCCTGCTGCACTGGCTGCGTCGGGCGTTGCGCCTGTGTCCGCACTTTATCACTCAGCAGTTTACCCCGGCGCTTAAAACGCAGCTTAAACAGCTTGGTATTGCACGCACGCTTTATGACGATACCAATCTGCGGGCGCTGATCAACTTTTGTTCACGCAGACTGCAGCGCCAGTTTGAGTGCCGTGACGTTCAGTTTTTGCAGCTGTACCTGCAGTATTGCCTGATACAGCATCATCTCGGCCTCACGCCGCAGTTTTCTCCCGTGCAACGTAACTGGGCGCAGTCTCGCGGGGAATTTCTGACCGCGCAGGAGATTGTTCGTCACTGGCAGCGACGCGTGCTACAGAATCCTCATACCGATGAGAATCTTTTTCTGTCATTACTGTTCATGATGATCCGCACCCCCGATCCGCTGCGGGATGCTCATCAGCAGGATGAACGGCTGCGCCAGGCGATTTCGCGAATGATTGGTCGCTTTCGCGGCCAAACGGGAATGCGCTTTAGCGATGAACAAGGGCTAACGGACCAGCTGTATATCCATCTTACGCAGGCGCTGGATCGTTCGCTGTTCGGCATCGGAATCGATAACAGCCTGCCCGAAGAGATTGGGCGTCTTTATCCGCGCCTGATGCGCACCACTCGTCATGTTCTGTTTGAAGTCGAAGCCGAATTTGGCCTGCGTTTTTCGGATGAAGAGATGTGCCTGGTCGCCGTTATCTTTGGCGCGTGGCTAATGCAGGAAACCGACCTGTATGAAAAACAGGTGGTATTGCTCACGGGTGAAGACAAAGCGTGCGAAGTGCTGATTGAGGAACAACTGCGGGAGCTGACTCTGTTGCCGTTGAATATTCGCTATCTGACGCTACAGGCTTTCCAGAAAGACGGGGCACCGCGAGAGGCGGCGCTGGTGATTACGCCTTACGCCACCGCCCTGCCGCTGTTCTCGCCGCCGCTCATTCATGCCGTAGAGGCATTGAACACGCAGCAGCAAGAACATATTCGCGTGATGCTGGAATCGTAACGCTTAACGGCGTGCGGCCACTTTCGGCCGCACAACCATCGCGGGCAACGCAACCAGCGCCATCACCCAAAACACGCCGTGCCCGAGATGCTGGTACAAATAGCCCGCAAAAACCGTCATCACGGCAATACTGCCGCCCATCGCCACGGCGGAATAAATCGCCTGCAGACGAATAACGTCGCTGCCCTCACGCGCTGAGATGTAACGCATTGCCGCCAGATGGCACACGGTGAAGGTGCCGCAGTGCAGGATTTGCGCCACGATAAGCCACGGTAATTCCGTCGTCCAGCCCATGATCCCCCAGCGCGCCACGCCACACACGGCGGACAGCAGCAGCAAATCGCGCGCACCAAAGCGGCGGAACAGTTTCTTGCTCAGAGCGAAAATAACCACTTCCGCCACCACGCCAAGCGACCACAGATAACCGATCGCCGAAGCGGAATAGCCCGCGCCCTGCCAGTAGATCGCGCTGAAACCGTAGTACGCCGCATGTGCGCCCTGTAGCAGACAGACGCAAGCCAGAAAACGCCAGCTCTGCACGATCAGCATTTTCCAGGCTGACCAGCCCGCACTCTCCTGATGACGGCTTTCGCCCTGTGGCATCACGGACGGTCGCAGCAGCATACCCAGCAGCATTGAGGCAATACCGACACTCAACAGCGCCAGAATGGCGTGATAATCGTAAAGGCTGACCAGTTTTCCCACCAGCGCCGAGCCAATCACAAAGGCTATCGACCCCCACAGGCGCACCCGGCCATAATCCATCGGCATCTGTTTTTGCCAGGTATTGGCCAGCGCATCCGTCAGGGGAACCAGCGGGGAGAAAAAGAGGTTAAAACCGACCATCACCACCATTAGCCAGGCAAACTGCTGGCTGACCCAAAAGCCTGCCAGGAACACCAGCGTGAGAAGTGCCAGGATGCGCACGGATTTGATCAGCAGCGAAGGATCGCTGACGCGCGGCGCAATCAGCAAACTGCCTAAGAAACGCGCCACCAGACCCGCACCAAGCAGAACGCCGATCGTTTCGGGCGTGAGGCCAATCCCGGCGAGCCAGACGCTCCAGAAAGGCAGAAAAATACCGTAGCTAAAGAAGTAGGTGAAATAGCTGAGCGCCAGCCAGCGTGTGGAATGCAAAATCATGAATCCCTCCCGATTTGGAGGCGCTAGTCTGGCGCTAAAAAGGGGCTGGCGCAAGCAGGTATTAACAGCCGATTAACAGGAATTTGTCGTTGATTCGACGGCAATTTCCATCGCCAAATGGGTGCTGTCCCCCTGGCGTAACGCCACTAATCCTGGCTGTCCGGGCTGATGATGGGCGTTCACCGGATGGCTCTGGGGTTCGAGGCATAAGAATGATTCACCCGACATTCGGAAGAGCATCAGCCACGGAGTGTGCGATGATAATGTGATATCCATCGCATCGCGCTGGATCTGCGCCACCCCGTTCCAGCCGGAATAGCCCACATTCAGCCAGCCGTTCTCGCCTTTTTTTGCCTCGCTGAAATCGATCTCAGGTGGAATTTCAGCCTGCCACGCCAGCGGCAAATGCTTCTCCCCTTCGGGCCAGTAGCCGCTGGCCGAAAACTGCACGCGGCTGTCCTCCTCAAACACAAACCACGGATGAAAACCCAGCCCGTAGAGCATCGCGTTTTGGCCCAGGTGCGTCAGTGTCAACTCCGCCCGCAGAACATTTTCACACAACCGGTAACGCAGCTCGGCCAGATAGTCGAAACCGCAGGTTTGCTGGCTGCGTAGCGTCAGCAGGCACCCCGTATCCGATACGGATTCAACGGACCAGCGCTCAAGCCAGCCGTTGCCGTGCAGGAAGAATTCGTCATCCACCGGACTGTGCGGCAGCGTAATCTCCCGCCGGTGAAACGAAAAGCGATTCCCGGCGACACGGTTAGCCAGCGGCAGCATCGGAAACAGTGCGCTTTCGCCTTTATCCCACAGGACAGGTGCATCGTGAGTGAGGGAAACCAGTTCGCGCAGCCCACCTCCCTGCGGGTCGACGCGCATCCGAAGATGCGCGTTTTGAAGCAGTAACGTGTTCGACATCAGTGAACCCGCCCGGCATTCGCTGCGTGAGCGGTTTTACTGTGCTGTTTTTCCAATTGATCTTCCAGCGCTTCGAGGGTCACGCCTTTGGTTTCCGGCACATTACGCAGAATGTAGAGATACCCGGCCGCACAAATCACACCGTAAAGCAGGAAGCTGCCCGCCGCACCCAACCCGGCATTGAGCAGCGGGAAGGTGTAAGTGAGCAGGAAACAGGCCACCCACAAAGCTAACGTTCCAAGCGACATCGCCAGTCCGCGCACGCGGTTCGGGAAGATTTCTGAGAGCAGCACCCAGGTGACAGGGGCCAGCGTCAGGGCATAAATTGCTATCGCCGCCAGCACCAGCAGCAGGACCGGCCAGCCCATGATGTTCATCGCATAGGCGCTGGCGATCAGCACATAGATAATCGTCAGGCCCGATGCGCCCAGCAGCATCAGCTTGCGGCGACCGATTTTGTCCACCAGCGGCAGCGCGGCGACGGTAAAGACGAGGTTGATAATGCCCGTCGCCACAATCGACTTCAGGGTGTCGTTGATATCAAACCCGGCGGAGGCAAAAATTTCCTGGGCATAGTTGAAGATAACGTTGATCCCACACCACTGCTGGAACATCGCCAGCACCATCCCGATAATCACAATCGGTTTGATTTGCGGCTGCAACAGCGTGGAGTAAGAGACTTTCTGGGTATCTTTTGCCAGCGTGTGAGCAATCTCTTTCAACGTCTGGCTGGCATACTGCGCGGTGCCAATACGCTCCAGCATGGCGCGGGCGCGTTCCGGCTTGCCGACTTTCATCAACCAGCGCGGTGATTCCGGCACGAAAAACATCAGCAGTAAAAAGGCCAGAGCAGGCACAAGCCCTGCGCCAAACATCCAGCGCCAGCCGATTTGCCCATTCCAGCTGTGGAGAATGGTCTCCTGCGTTGCGCCTGCCGCCACCGGCTCGGCGATCATCAGGTTCACCAGCTGCGCGGCAAGTACGCCAACCACGATGGTGAGCTGGTTAACCGCCACAAAGCGACCACGTTTTTCCGCCGGGCTGACTTCGGCGATGTAGAGCGGGCTGAGCGCCGAGGCGAGACCAATCCCGATACCGCCGATTATGCGAAAGACCACGAAAATCTCGAAATTATGAGCCAGGGCAGTGCCCAACGCTGAGACGCTAAACAGTAATGCCGAGAGGATTAATGGGCGCTTACGCCCCAGCTTATCGGCACACCAGCCAGAGATCAGTGCACCAAAAATACAGCCCACCAGTGCGCTGCTCATCGCCCAGCCAGACTGCGCCGGATCGGTTATTGAGAACCAGGCTTCGTAGAAGGGTTTTGCTCCGCCAATCACCACCCAATCGTAGCCAAACAGCAGCCCACCGCAGGCCGCGACCAGGCAGATGGTCCAGACGTAGCCCATTTTCAGTTGTGTCAGTGAATCATTATTCATTGTGATTCCTCTTTAAGGGAATGCAGGGAACAGAGGGTTAACAGGCGGGTTTCCCCACCTGTCGGGTCAGTTAGTTAAAAATGCCAGCCGCCTGCGCGTGCTGAATGAAATGCGCTTTGTCATGCGCCGGATTAAGCGTTAAGAGGGTATCGATACAGCGCTGGCTGGCAGCGGTGTCCTCCCGCCCCGCGTGGCCGAGCGCCTCGATAAAGAGACAGTGCTGCTGATGCTGTAGCCCGGCGGGCGCATCAAGCACCACCAGTTCCGGTAGCGAAACGGCAAAGAAATCAGCTTCAGGCACATCGTCTTGATGGGCTTTCACCCACGACAGGAAACCGTTGAAGTGGCGTTCGGCTGCGGCACTGTCGCCCAACGCACGCACCGCCATCCCCTGCCAGAAAAGATAATCAGCAGGCTGGTCGTTGTAGTAGCGCCCGGCATCGAGAGAACTTCCTCCCTGCGCCGCGCGGGTGAAGCAGCGCTGTGCTTCCGTCTGGCTGTCGCACCGTGCATGGCAGTATCCCAGCAGATACCAGATATCGTTGTCCGTTTGTCCCGGCAGACGCCCTTCCCCGAGGTTATGTGGATAACAGAGCGCGGCCTGCAGCAGGTTTATCGCCTCAGCGAAATCGCCGCTAGCGATATACTGCAACGCGCGATGCTGCTGGTTAAGGAGATACTGGCCAGTGACTTTGCCTTCCCCACCCTCCCACGGGTGGAACTCGCGAGTTTTTAGTACGTCTGCCGCATCAGCGTAGCGCCCGGTGCTATTCCACAGGCTAAGCAGCTCCGCCGTCAGATCGTCGCGTTTCAGGGCAACGCTTTCACGCACGGACAGCATCGCCAGGCGTTTCTCCACCCCCTCTCCAGCGAGTTTGTTGAGATAATCGAGTTCGAACAGGAAACGCGGATTCTCCGGCTCCATCTCAACGGCACGCTGCAAATACTGCTGCGCTAACGGCAAGTCGTGCTGTTTGTTCCAGGCGTAGATTCCCAGTAGACGCTGGGCTGGCGCGAACTGCGGCTCCTGTTGTAGGGTGAATTGCCAGCAAGAAACCGCCTCGTCATAGCGTCGTCTGCTGTACCAGAAGCAACCCAGCTGATAGCGGGCAAACGCATCATCCTGCAAGGTTTGCAGCATTTGCACTTCGTCGAGCGCGTTCGGGAAGCGTACCCGGTTAGGCTCGCAGCACCGCGCGGCTGCGAGATGGCGAATGCGCGTTTCTGCATTATCACTTAACGCCGCGCGCCACAATTGCGGGAGCGTCTCCTGGCTGTCGAGCAGATCGAGCACCTCACGCGCAGCAAAGCTCATGCCCATTGAGGTTAACCAGCCCGCCAGCACGCAGGCGTTCGCCCCACGACGGCCCGTCACCAGCAGAAGTTTTTCCCGCGCGGCGGCGTCCTGACTTATTGCCCAGCGCGCGTAGTGCAGAGCATAGCTCAGAGGATGGGTATGCAGACCGGCATCGATAAACGCCAGCGCGTCTGCTTCGCGCCCGAGTTTCACCAGCGCCAGCGCCTTCAGCCCCATCGCCAGATTGTTGCTGGCATTGATGGCAAGACTGATCTCGACCTTTTCCAGCGCATCGGCGTAGTCACCACGCTTCATCGCCAGACGCGCCAGGGACCAGAACGCCGCATCGCGGCAGTTCCCGCTCCACGACGCTTTGTAGTAATGATCCCAGGCAAGGTCGTTATTTCCCTGACGCTCCAGCGCCGTTGCCAGCAGTTGGCTGGCTTCACCATCGCGGGGGTTTTTATTCAGCTGATGGGCACGTACCAATGCCGCTTCGGCGCAGCGCTGCGCCAGTGCCCAGTCGGCGCGGTTGAGAGCCAGTGTGCCAAGTGCCACGTTGTTGCGATAGTCGTGTGCATCCAGCTCCAGCGCACGGCGGTAGTAGTCCTCCGCATAACGGCTAGCGTGATTGTACTGCTCCAGGTGCTGGCCGATAAAATAGAGTTCGTCGCTATTAGTGATATTTTCCGGCAGCGCCGGGGCCGTGGCGGGCGCGGGCAGCGGCGTCTCTTCGGGGATGTGCTCCTGATAACTCAGAAGCTGACGTCCCGACGCATCTTTTACCGTCAGGGTTAAACGCGGTGATGTGATGTTTTCCAGCGTATGCTGGTAGCTCTCGCCGGGCCGCAGGCTGAGGCGCGTTTGCCAGAACGTTTTGCCGTCGGCGCTCAGTTCAAGACTCACCTCCTCCAGCAGCGCGATGGCGTAAATTCCCAGATGTAATTGCGGCGCGTGACGTTCCAGTTTTAACGCTAACTGGGTATTGGCGTTCTGCACCATGCCCAGCTCGCTGTAGGGCAGGAAATTCTGCACGAATACTTTCTCTTCGTACGGCGCAAGCCAGGTAAAATCCGGCTGGTTATCGGTAAAGACGCCTGTCATCAGCTCGATATAGGGGCCGTTTTCATCCGTCAGATTGCGATCCCAGGCGCGGCCAAACTCTTCATGGCCCCAGGTCCACTGCTTTTTACCCGGTGAAACACGGTGATCGGCAACGTGCAACAACCCGCCGCGCTCGCCGTGATGGTAAGCCCCGACAAAATCGTAGTCAGATTTCTCGGCCATGTAAGACGTCGGCACCGGCACGTTTTTGTAGCGCGAGATATCCACGCCCGCCGAGTAGTCGATTTTGTAATAGGTTCCATGAGCAATGGGGAAGGCGGAAACATCGCGTTTACCGTGATCAAAGACCGCCGTCACATCCGGCGGGAAAACGCTCTGGTGGTCGTCCCCGCCCTTCACCGCCGGATTGGCCCACCACAGGAAGTGGCGCGGCGTGGCGTTGGGGTTAAACACTTTGCCGGTGATTTCAATCAGCGCGCGATCCGGATAAAGGGTAAAACCGGTCATCACCTGCAGGCCACGCATCGGCTCAGCCTCGCCCATCCAGACGGTTTGCGCGCCGGTGTCGGCAGACTGGATAGTGAAATCAACGGGCATAAAGGTGGTCGGACGATGGTGCTGCGGCCAGTTGAATTCAATCCCGCCGGAGATCCACGGCCCGAGCAGGCCGACCAGTGCAGGTTTGACCACCTCGTTGTAGTAGACAAAATCGCGCTCTTTGACTTTGTCATAGGCGCGGTGAATTCTTCCGCCCAGTTCCGGCAGCAGCATAATGCGGATAAAGTCATTTTCCATCCACACCGCCTGATACTCCCGCAACTCGCGTTTGCCCGTCAGGGTGTCGGTGACGCCATAGGGATAGACCGCCCCGGACGACCCCTGATAGACGCGTTTTTCGAGGAACATCGGGTTTGTATCTTCGCTACCTGTCGTCCAGGTGGGGAGAGAGAGCGCTTCTTGCCAGACTTTAACAACTCCGTACATAGCCATTCTCCAGTAAACAAATGTTAGTGAATGAGGGATGAGCAACAGTCTGGCGGAGAGTGATATGTTTTAATTGCTTAAGGATCACGCAATACAGTTAACGAGGTTTAGTGAAAATGCAGGAGTCAGGTCTGAACAATGAGCGGGTTCGACAGCTTAATCGCCAGACCCTGCTGAAACTGGTGTGGAAACATAAACAGCTGAGCAAATCACGTTTTGCACAATTCACTGGCCTGTCGATTCCTGCGGTCAGCAAAATCCTCGACGAGTTGGTGGAGGACGGCAAACTCAGTCACTCCAGTGAAAATTTGAGCAGCAGAGGGCTGAACGGCGGCAGTTATCAGATCCCCCCTGAAGGCGATTACATTCTCTGTATGAATGTGACCCCCACCAGTATCGAAAGCCAGCTCTGTAATGCGCAGCTTTCGGCGCTGGGTGAGTTCGAGCGCCGCGCAATCACCGCCCCCACACCGCAGGCACTGCTGGCAGCAATTGAAGCCATCTGGCTGCAGCAATCAAAATACTGGCCGCGAAAAACCATCAATCTGGCGCTGGGGATCCACGGCCAGGTTGACCCGGTCACCGGCGTGTCGCAAACCATGCCGCAAGCGCCGTGGCGCGGGAATGTGGAGATTAAATATCTGCTTGAAGAAAAGCTGCACATCTCGGTGAAACTGGATAATGACTGCGTAATGCTGGCACTGGCGGAAAAATGGCAAAACGCGCAGAACCGTGAGGATTTTTGCGTAATTAACGTCGATTACGGTATCGGTTCGTCGTTTGTGATCAACGGTCAGATCTATCGTGGGAATTTATACGGTAGCGGGCAAATCGGGCATACCATCATTAATCCGGATGGTGCGATGTGCGACTGCGGCCGCTACGGCTGCCTGGAAACGGTGGCCTCGCTTTCGGCCCTGAAAAAGCAGGCGCGGATCTGGCTTAAGAGCCACCTTGCTTTCCCTCAGCAAGATCCTGAAACCCTCAGCTCGCAACAGCTGGTGAAAGCCTGGCATGCGGGCGACGAACACGTGGTGCACTGGGTGGAAGAGTCGGCCCATGCGATTGGCCTGAGTTTGTATAACTTCCTCAACATTCTGAATATTAATCAAATTTGGTTTTATGGCCGCAGCTGCGGGTTTGGCGAGAGCTGGCTTGAGGCAATCAAACAGCGCATCGGCTTTAATCCGTTTGATCACAGCGATGGCTTAAAGCGCAATGCCACCCAGATTAATTTTGGCAGCTTAACTCGCGCTCAGCAGGTGATGGGGATTGGATATTTATATGTGGAAGCCGCGCTTGATAATGAAGGCTAACGCGGTTCAGCTTTCCCTTTAATATATTTACCGGGTAAACATATTACTATGATAAAAATATTACTAGCTTTTAGATTAGTAATCCGTGATTACTGAAATATAAACACCCGCGCAAAGCCCGTTTCATTTTAGCCTCCTACAATTGCCAACATTCATTTCTCTCTGGATTCAAAAAAATGAATCCGTACTTCCTGGAAATAAAGATTTTTCAGAATAGAATTAGCACAAGCCAATGAGCAAAAGACCGTGAAGAAGGATAATTTCGCGATCGACAACGTTTCCTGGAGCACCGCTATTTCTTATGGCATGGGGAGCGTCGGCGCATATGTGATGTATGCTTTTATCGCTATCGATCTCATGCTTTACTATACCCATAGTTTTGGCATCAACGCGGCAGCGGTTGGCTTATTGTTTATAATCGCCCGCCTTGTCGATGGCGCAGCGGATATTGCCCTCGGTATTCTGGTGGATAATACCCACACCAAAATGGGGAAATTCCGTCCATGGGTTCTGACCGGCAGTATTCTGGTTTCCCTGGCCACTGTCGCCTGTTTTCTGAGCCCGAATCTGTCTGAGGCGGGAAAACTGGTCTACGTCTACTCGACCTATATATTGTGGAGTATCTGCTTCGCAATCATTGATATTCCCTACTGGTCACTGTCGGCTGCCATCACGCAGAACCCGATCGAGCGCACCAAAGTGATTACTATTCCCCGAACCATAGCCACTTTTGGCTTTTTCTCTGTCAGCGTTCAACGCTGTGGCTGGTGAAGTACGCTGGAAGCTGGTTGGCCGTGGCTATTATTTACAGCCTGGTGTTTCTGGTGTGCATGCTGATTACCTTTTTTGGCGTCAAAGAAAAACATACGGTGCCGCCTCGCGGGTGCCATCCGAATGAAATCAGCCTCAGCTCTGCGCATCAGCGCTGGGGCGAAGACGGGTCCGGCGACACAGGCAGTTTTAACCTCTACAAAGCCGCGCTGAAAATGAAGTATGACGATTACTGGATGCGCGCGGGCTATATCCAGCCGTCCGGCCAGACGCTCCTCGCCGTGCACTGGGGATTTGTGCCCGGTGCTTATCAAGGGGCGGAAATCGGCGGCAGCTGGGATTTTGGCGAGCACGGCGCGCTGTCCAGTTCATACCTGTGGTCGGACAAATACAAAGCCCCGTGGTACACGGAGATGTACGAGTTCCGTGCAGCGGATAACACCACAAGAATCGATTATGTTCACTCCCTTGGGCTGCGTTACGACTTCAAAAACAAGCCGTTGCTGGGGGCCTCGATGGCTCAGGCGGCTGATTTTAAGGATCAGTATTTCGGCAAAATATCGTACAGCTTTCCGGTGGCCGGCAGCGACCTGCGCATGAGCTATCAATTTTACGGCGCAAAAGACAAGGTTGGTGATAACAGCATCGCCGCCTATGGATCAATCAACGATGAGTACGACGGGTTAGCCTGGCTACAGGGCATTATGTTCGGCTATACCGTGGATACGCTGGATTTCCGCCTCGAAGCGCACGGTCAAAGCCGAAGGTAATCAGGGCTTCTTCCTGCAGCGTATCACCCCGGCTTATGCCAGTTAACCCCAATTACAGCGGTGGCGACAACAATATATTCCAGGACGAAATCGACATTAAATGCAATGTAATTGCGCCATTCACGATTTTTTAAAAGAGAAAAGTCATGAACAAACTAAGCCTGACGAGCGTGGTTTTACTGCTGGCAGCCTGCCAGTCAGCACCCGTTAAGACTACTCAGGAGACCGTTTCGCCGACGGATTATCAGGCCTGTATTCAGGCCGCCAAAAGCGGGAGCGGCGCGGAAAGCGAGGCGAAGTGTGAAAGGGTGATGGAGAACACGCGTTAGGGGTTAAGCAGCTGATTATTTGGTCTTATGGCGGAGTTTCGGGTTGTGTATTAGCTTTATGGTAGATCCCACCCAATAACGAGCCTGCCATGAACACACTACGCTATTTCGATTTCGGTCAGTCCCGCTCGCTGGTACTGTTGATTGCACGTATCGCAGTTGTTGTGCTGTTTATTATTTTTGGTATTCCCAAAATGACCGGCTTTGATGGAACGGTGCAGTATATGACGTCGCTGGGTGCGCCCATGCCCATGCTTGCCGCGATTATTGCGGTGGTGATGGAAGTGCCTGCCGCGATCCTGATTGTACTCGGTTTCTTTACGCGCCCGCTGGCCGTGCTGTTTGTCTTTTATACGCTGGGAACGGCGGTGATCGGGCACCACTACTGGGATATGAGTGGCGATGCGGTGATGCCAAACATGATCAATTTCTACAAAAACGTCAGTATCGCTGGCGCATTCTTATTGCTGGCGGTGACCGGGCCCGGTGCTATTTCCATTGACCGGCGCTAGATAAACTAAAGGCCGCTTGCGCGGCCTTTTCTATTACGATGAGCAGAATTATGCGTACACAGGGAAACGTGCGCAGATATCGAGCACTTTACCTTTAATACGTTCGATCACCGCTTCGTCGTTGATGTTATCCAGAACATCACACATCCAGCCAGCCAGCTCTTTCACTTCAGCTTCTTTGAAGCCGCGGCGCGTCACAGCCGGAGAACCGATACGGATACCGGAAGTCACAAACGGGCTCTTCGGATCGTTCGGTACGCTGTTTTTATTCACGGTGATATTTGCGCGGCCGAGGGCTGCGTCTGCTTCTTTACCGGTCAGATTTTTATCAACCAGATCCAGCAGGAACAGGTGGTTTTCAGTACCGCCGGAAACCACTTTGTAACCACGGTTCAGGAAGACTTCAACCATTGCTTTGGCGTTTTTCGCAACCTGCTGCTGATAAACTTTAAACTCTGGCTCCATCGCTTCTTTCAGCGCCACGGCTTTGGCCGCGATCACGTGCATCAGCGGGCCGCCCTGAGCGCTTGGGAAAACAGCAGAATTCAGTTTTTTGTACAGCTCTTCGTCACCGCCTTTCGCCAGGATCAGGCCGCCGCGCGGACCCGCCAGGGTTTTATGGGTGGTGGTGGTCACGACATGTGCGTGTGGAACCGGGTTCGGATAAACGCCTGCCGCAATCAGACCCGCAACGTGCGCCATATCGACGAACAGGTATGCACCGATGCTGTCTGCGATTTCGCGCATTTTTGCCCAGTCAACCACGCCAGAGTAAGCAGAGAAGCCACCGATAATCATCTTCGGTTTGTGGGTCTGAGCCTGCTTCGCCATGTCGTCGTAGTCAATTTTACCGGACTCATCAATGCCGTAAGGGATGATGTTGTACAGTTTGCCTGAGAAGTTAACCGGTGAGCCGTGAGTCAGGTGACCGCCTTGTGCAAGGTTCATACCCAGCACGGTGTCACCCGGTTGCAGCAGCGCGGTGTAAACCGCAAAGTTAGCCTGAGAACCGGAGTGCGGCTGAACGTTAGCGTAATCTGCGCCAAACAGCTCTTTTGCACGGTCGATCGCCAGCTGTTCAACGATATCAACGTACTCGCAACCGCCGTAGTAGCGTTTGCCTGGATAACCTTCAGCGTATTTGTTGGTCAGCTGAGAACCCTGAGCCTGCATAACGCGCGGGCTGGTGTAGTTTTCGGAGGCGATCAGTTCGATGTGCTCTTCCTGACGTACTTTTTCCTGCTCCATTGCTTGCCACAGTTCTGCATCATAATCGGCAATGTTCATTTCACGCTTTAACATCCGCTTCTCCTACTCAGCTAACAATAAAATTTGGCCTAAAAAGCCGGTCCTGTTGGACAACGCGCCACAGTATAACCGAATAGTTGTGCGATAACAGGTCTTGACAAACGAATTTACGCAAACGTTTACCTGTACGCCACGCAAGGGTTTGAGGAATAAAGCCCTCACGATTTTCAACGGATTTCTTTTCAGGTTTGTGATGCACATTTTTCATGATGCACAGACCCATTTACAACGCAGGGTTATTTTTTATAAGATGCATATAAAATACATCATTAAAAAATCACCTGAAGGAAAATGCTATGTTAGACGCTCAAACCATCGCTACGGTCAAGGCCACTATTCCCCTGCTGGTTGAAACCGGACCAAAACTCACCGCCCATTTCTACGATCGCATGTTCGCGCACAACCCAGAGCTCAAAGAGATTTTCAACATGAGCAACCAGCGCAACGGCGATCAGCGCGAAGCCCTGTTCAACGCCATCGCGGCGTACGCCAGCAACATCGATAATCTTGCAGCGCTTTTGCCCGCTGTCGAAAAAATTGCCCAAAAACACACCAGCTTCCAGATCAAACCGGAGCAGTACAATATCGTCGGTAGTCATCTGCTGGCGACGCTGGATGAGATGTTCAGCCCTGGTCAGGAGGTGCTGGATGCCTGGGGCAAAGCCTACGGCGTGCTGGCGAATGTGTTTATCAATCGCGAAGCGCAAATCTACAGTGAACACGCCACTAAAAACGGCGGTTGGGAAGGAACGCGTGCTTTCCGCATCGTTGAAAAAACGCCGCGTAGCGCTCTGATCACCAGTTTTGAATTTGAGCCGGTTGATGGTTTGCCTGTCGCGAACTATCAGCCAGGCCAGTATCTTGGCGTGTGGATCAAGCCTGATGGATTCCCGCATCAGGAAATCCGCCAATATTCCCTGACCCGCAAGCCAAACGGTAAAGGCTATCGCATTGCGGTGAAACGCGAAGATGGCGGTCAGGTATCAAGCTGGCTGCATAACCACGCCGTGGTGGGCGATGAAGTTCATCTTGCCGCCCCGGCAGGGGATTTCTTTATGGCTGTTGACGCCAATACGCCTGTTACGCTGATTTCCGCAGGTGTCGGCCAAACGCCCATGCTGGCGATGCTGGACACGCTTGCTCAGGCAAAACATAGCGCTCAGGTTAACTGGTTCCACGCGGCTGAAAACGGCGATGTGCACGCCTTTGCCGATGAGATCGCCGCCATGACGGCCGGTTTGCCGCGTTTTAACGCACACACCTGGTATCGTCTGCCGACGGACGCAGACCGTGCAACGGGCCATTTTGACAGCGAAGGATTGATGGATTTAAGTCTACATGAGGGACTATTCAGCGCGCCGGAAATGCAGTTTTACGTTTGTGGGCCGGTGGCGTTTATGCAGTTTGCCGCAAAGCAGCTGGTTGAGCTGGGCGTGAATAAAGACAACATTCATTACGAATGCTTCGGCCCGCATAAAGTGCTGTAGTACGATTCCCCTCCCGAGCGGGAGGGGAATATTCAGATTAGATGGCGGCGTCGTCTTCTTCACCCGTACGAATACGGATAACGCGCGCCACATCAAAGACAAAGATCTTACCGTCACCAATTTTACCGGTTTGCGCCGTGCGGATAATGGTATCCACGCAGGTATCCACGATATCGTCAGTCACCACAATTTCGATTTTCACTTTCGGCAGGAAGTCCACCATGTACTCTGCGCCACGGTACAGCTCGGTGTGGCCCTTCTGGCGACCAAAACCTTTGACCTCTGTCACTGTCATGCCGGTAATGCCAACTTCCGCCAGCGCTTCACGTACATCATCGAGTTTGAAAGGTTTAATAATCGCATCAATCTTTTTCATGGTGGGTCCTTAAACGCCTGTCTTTTGCAGCTTCGTAATCGATTGCTCACAGTATCATAAACAATCAAATTTGCGGTATTACTCTTTAAAGTCGTTCGCTTCCAGCTCATGGCGCGACAGCAGTTTATAAAACTCTGTGCGGTTTCGCCCGGCCATGCGCGCGGCATGCGTCACGTTGCCCTTGGTGATTTGCAGCAGCTTACGCAGATAGTTCAGCTCAAACTGATTACGCGCTTCAACAAACGTCGGCAGCGCGGTGTTTTCGCCTTCAAGCGCCTGCTCCACCAGCGCATCGCTGATCACCGGCGAGGAGGTCAGCGCCACACACTGTTCGATCACGTTCACCAGCTGGCGCACGTTACCCGGCCAGCCTGCGGTCATCAGCCGTTTCATTGCATCGGTTGAAAACGCGCGCACGAACGGCTTATGTCTGTCCGCCGACTGACGCAAAAGATGATTTGCGAGCAGCGGAATATCTTCAGCGCGCTCCGCCAGCGCCGGGATTTTCAGATTGACGACGTTCAGGCGGTAGTAGAGATCTTCGCGGAACTCTTTACGCTCCATCGCTTTTGGCAAATCGCGGTGAGTAGCCGAGATAATCCGTACGTTAATGTCGATATCACGGTTGCTGCCCAGCGGGCGCACTTTGCGCTCCTGCAACACGCGCAGCAGTTTGACCTGCAATGGCGCGGGCATATCACCAATTTCATCAAGGAAAAGCGTCCCGCCTTCTGCGGCCTGGAAAAGCCCTTCCCTGCTGCTCACCGCGCCCGTAAACGCGCCGCGAGCATGCCCAAAGAGTTCAGATTCCAGCAGTTGTTCAGGAAGCGCACCGCAGTTGATGGCGATAAATGCGTTTTTGCTGCGCGGGCTGGCGTTGTGAATCGCCTGCGCCAGGATCTCTTTCCCGGTCCCGCTCTGCCCATTAATCAGCAGACTGACGTCCGATTGTGCGACCATGCGCGCCTGCTCCAGCAAGCGCAGCATAATCGGGCTGCGCGTCACGATGGATTCACGCCATTTTTCATCAACGGACGGCGCGGAATGTTCCAGCGCATCGTCGATCGCTTTATACAACGCGTCTTTGTCCACCGGCTTGGTCAGGAAGCTAAATACACCCTGCTGTGTTGCGGCGACCGCATCAGGAATCGAGCCATGCGCCGTGAGAATAATGACCGGCATTCCGGGCTGCAGCTTCTGGATTTCAACGAACAGCTGCATGCCATCCATCTCGTCCATGCGCAGATCGCTGATCACCAGATCGATTTTCTCTCGACCAAGCGTTTTCAGCGCTTCCTGCCCACTTTCGGCAGTGACAACGCTGTAACCCTCGCTGACCAGGCGCATTCCCAAAAGCTTCAGCAAGCCGGGATCGTCATCCACCAACAGGAGATGGGCAGGTTTGCGACTTGTCATGGCTTCACGTCCTCTTGTTTCGAAGTATCACTGTCCTCATCAGGCGTTTTGGCCGGCTGTGCGTTGGTCTTAGAAGCATCCGGCAAATAGTTGCTGGCCGGTTTACGCGTGGACAGCTGACGCTCAATATCCGTGAGGTTTTCCAGCTTGCGCGTCGTGGTCTCAAGCTGCGCGCGCAAATACTGTTGTTGTGACCGAAGCGTATCCAGTTCACCGTCCGCAGATTGTTGCAATTTACCGTAGCGGAAGCGCTCTTCGGCAAGCTGCAATTGCAGGACTTGCCCGTCGCGCCAGAGTTGATATACCGGGCGCACTTGCGCAGGAATTTGTGGGCTTAGCGCATCCATCCGCGTGGTATTCACACGACGCTCGACCGGGTTAATTTTGGCATTGGCCAGCAGGATGCCGCGTTTGAAACTGTCCTGCCAGGTATCATCAGCCCACTGGTGGGCCTGCGCGCGCGCCGCCGCTGGTGACAACCGATCGGCGCAATCAATGCCACGCAACCAGAACAGAGGGTTCGCTTCGACGTCGTGGCCGCTCAGCTGCCAGATGTTTTCGCACTCTGTCGAGAGAAAATCGGCCAACTGATGCTCAGGTAATTTATCGTCTTGTTTATCGCTGATTGCACTTTTCGGCGTATGGGCAACGCATCCCGCCAGCAGCAGACATGGCAGACCCGTACGGATAATTTTACTGGAAAACACCGCGTTAATGGCGCGAGAAAAGACGTGTAACATACTCACCAGACTTAGATTCATTGCATTGATTTTTCCGGCTCAAGAGGCAGTTCGATACGAAAGCAAACATCCGCGCGATCGTCATGCGAGATATACAACTCGCCGTGCATACGCCGTATGCAATCGCGGGCAATACTTAAGCCCAATCCGCTCCCCTTTACCGCACCTTTTCGCTGATGACTTCCCTGGAAAAAGGGCTCAAAAATCATCTTTTTTTCGTCATCCGGAATGGGATCTCCGGTATTGGCGACATCGACACACACCCGCGATCCCTGGGTGAAACTACGAATATAAATGTTACCGGATTCAGTACCATAGTGCACCGCATTGGAATAAAGATTATCCAGTACACTCATTAATAGCATAGGCTCTGCAAAACAGACTGGCTCCTGGAGATCCAGTTCGGTATGCATCATTTTAGCTCGCGCTGGCAAGCTGTGGGCGGAGAGCACCATATCCACCAGCGGTTCGATCTCAACGCGTTCCAGTTCAACCGCGCCATCAGCCAGTTTACGGTTGTAATCAAGCAGTTGTTCAATCAGTTTTTGCAGATTACGGCTACTGGCGTCGAGGATCTCGACGATCTCTTTTTGCTCAGCGGTTAACGGCCCTGCCACTTCATCGGCGAGCAATTCAGTCCCTTCGCGCATGCTGGCGAGCGGCGTTTTTAATTCGTGGGAGATATGGCGTAAAAATTGGTGGCGCTGTGATTCCAGCCACGCCAGCCTCTCCGAGAGCCAGATAATGCGTTGACCCACGGAACGCAATTCCCGTGGCCCTTTAAAGACCACGGTATTCCCGAGGGACTTTCCTTCCCCCAGAAGATTAATCATCCGTTCGATGCCTTTTACCGGGCCGATGATCATTCGGGTAAACAGCAGCACCAGCGCCAGACTGACCATAAACAGCACCAGCGCTTGCCAGCCAAAGAACTGACCGCGCTCGGCGATTTCCTGTTGCAGCTGCTGCCCACGCGAAAAAATAACGGTACGGGTTGTTTGCACCATCTCGGTATTGGCGCTGGCAAACGCTTCGAGCCGGACAGTTGCGACCTCATCAGGCCCACTGTTTTTGCACTGCAATTGCCCCAGATCGTTCAGATCCTGGCGCAACGCCTGATACAGCTTATCGTCCGGGAGCACACCCGCATGCGCGTCCAGCATTTCGCTGTAGCGTTTGCGTTGATTTTGATAGACCTTTTCCAGCGTACGGTCGTCCAGCACGCAGTACTGGCGATAGCTGCGCTCCATTTCCAGCGCGGCGTTGGTCATCGCTTCGCTGCGTCGGGCATCAATGAGCGTCGTGCGGTTAGTCTGCGCGGCCTGGGCGCTGAGCGCATTAAGGCTTTGCCACGCCTGCCATGCCAGCACCAACAGGGGTAACAAGATGAGCAGGAAGGCCATCATAACAAGCTGTCGCAGGGAGCGAGGAAAAACAGACCAGCGTTTCAACGCATGACTCTCTCAGTGAGGGGGGTCTGGAGAGCGTACCGAGTCTGACCTTCAGATACAACAAAGCCGGGTAAAAACCCGGCTTTGTTGTGAAATGAGGCGGTGCCTTACTCGACGTTTCGCCCGGAGCCTGATAAAGCGTGAGCAATAATCAGTAGTTGGACGGCAGGCACCTTTTTGTGCGTCATTCGAAGTTTATGTAGCGCGTCCCGAAGGGGCTGACATAAGAGGGTGAATGAGCCACTGATTAATATTATGCAACAGCCGTGCCAAAAATCAAAACAAAATATTAACATCATGAAATATATGATTTTTACTACAACATCGTGTTACTTATTGCCTGAATGATTTCCAGGCTAAGTGTCGCTCATTGGCTACACCTTATTTCAAACTTCCAGACTGCTTTATAAATCATATCGTTAAGTGTCGCCTTTTAGAGACACGACAACTGTACCATTGTCGTGTAATACCGACACCTAAAGATGCGTGATGTCACAATGAAAAAACCCGGCCGCATAGATGCGAACCGGGCTTTGAAAGCATGTCACATCCGCCGGACGTAACGATTATCGTCCGGCGGGAAGCAGATGGATTACCCCAACTGCTTGCGCGCATTGCGGAAAATGCGCATCCATGGGCTGTCTTCGCCCCAGTTTTCCGGATGCCACGAGTTGCTGACGGTACGGAATACACGCTCCGGATGCGGCATCATAATGGTTACACGGCCACTTTCGTTGGTCACTGCGGTAATGCCGTTCGCCGAGCCGTTCGGGTTTGCCGGGTAGTTCTGCGTCACATTGCCGTTGTTATCGACAAAGCGCAGCGCCACCAGACCTTTACTTTCGAGCGTTGCGAGATGCGCAGCGTCACGCAGTTCAACTTGCCCTTCGCCATGCGAAACCGCAATCGGCATCTGTGAACCCACCATACCTTGCAACAGCAGCGACGGGCTTTGAGTGACTTCGACCAGGCTAAAGCGCGCTTCAAAGCGGTCCGACTGGTTACGCACAAAGCGCGGCCAGGCTTCGCTACCCGGAATCACCTCGCGCAGATTGGACATCATCTGGCAACCGTTACACACGCCCAATGCCAGCGTCTGTGGACGATGGAAGAAGGTTTCGAACTCATCACGCACGCGGTTGTTGAAGAGAATGGACTTCGCCCAGCCTTCACCCGCGCCCAGCACGTCACCGTAGGAGAAGCCGCCGCAGGCCACCAGCGCCTGGAAGTCTTCAAGGCCCATACGGCCAGCCAACAGGTCGCTCATGTGGACGTCGATAGCATCGAAGCCTGCACGGTGGAACGCTGCCGCCATCTCAACGTGGGAGTTCACGCCCTGCTCGCGCAGCACCGCCACTCTCGGACGCGCACCGGTCGAAATATACGGAGCCGCAATATCTTCGTTGATATCGAAAGAGAGCTTCACATTCAGGCCAGGATCGTTATCGTTGGCTTTCGCCTCATGCTCCTGGTCAGCGCATTCCGGGTTATCACGCAGGCGTTGCATCTGCCAGGTGGTTTCAGCCCACCACATGCGAAGTCGGGAGCGGCTCTCGCTATACACCGCATGGCCGTCCGCTTCAATGACAAAGCGATCGCCCGCCACGGCTTTACCCAGATAATGCACGCAATCAGCCAGGCCGTGCTGTTCAAGCAACGCTTCAACAGCCTCGCGATCCGCCGCACGTACCTGAATCACCGCACCCAGCTCTTCGTTGAACAGCGCCGCCAGACGATCGTTACCCAGTCCAGCAATATTCACTTCCACGCCGCAGTGGCCGGTAAAGGCCATCTCAGCCAGAGTAACCATCAGGCCACCGTCTGAACGGTCGTGGTAGGCCAGCAGTTGGCGCGCAGCAACCAGCGCCTGAATCGCATTGTAGAAGCCTTTCAGCTGTGCCACATCGCGTACGTCAGCAGGTTTGTCACCGAGTTGACGGTACACCTGCGCCAGCGCGGTCGCGCCCAGCGCGTTGTGCCCTTTACCCAGGTCGATAAGCAACAGGGCGTTGTCGTCGGTAGACAGCTGCGGCGTGATGGTATGACGCACATCGTCAACACGCGCAAAAGCGGTAATCACCAGCGACAGCGGAGACGTCATCTCGCGCTGCTGATTGCCTTCCTGCCAGCGGGTTTTCATCGACATTGAGTCTTTGCCCACCGGAATGGTCAGGCCCAGCGCCGGACACAGCTCTTCCCCTACCGCTTTCACCGCTTCGTACAGCCCCGCGTCTTCACCAGGGTGACCTGCGGCCGCCATCCAGTTTGCGGACAACTTGATGCGTTTGATGTCGCCAATCTGCGTGGCCGCAATGTTCGTCAGCGCTTCGCCAACAGCCAGACGCGCAGAAGCAGCAAAGTCGAGCAGCGCGACAGGCGTACGTTCGCCCAGCGCCATCGCTTCGCCATAGTAGCTATCGAGGCTCGCGGTCGTAACCGCGCAGTTCGCCACCGGGATCTGCCACGGGCCAACCATTTGATCGCGTGCCACCATACCGGTCACGGAACGGTCACCGATGGTCACCAGGAAGGTTTTCTCTGCCACGGCAGGCAGATGCAGCACGCGGTTTACCGCATCAGCAATCGTCACACCCTGCAGATCCAGCGCCTTGCCCGTCGCTTTACGGGTTTGCACGTCGCGGGTCATTTTTGGCGTTTTGCCCAGCAGCACGTCCAGTGGCAGATCGATCGGCTGATTGTCGAAATGCGGATCGTTCATGGTCAGGTGCAGCTCTTCTGTCGCTTCACCAATCACCGCGTACGGCGCGCGCTCGCGGCGGCACAGCTCGTCAAACAGCGGCAACTGATCGGCAGCAACGGCCATCACGTAGCGTTCCTGAGATTCGTTACACCAGATTTCCAGCGGGCTCATGCCTGGCTCATCGCTCAAAATATCGCGCAGATTGAAGCGGCCACCGCGGCCGCCATCGCTCACCAGCTCTGGCATGGCGTTCGAAAGACCGCCCGCGCCGACGTCGTGGATAAACAGAATCGGGTTGGCATCGCCAAGCTGCCAGCAGCGGTCGATCACTTCCTGACAGCGACGTTCCATTTCCGGGTTGTCGCGTTGAACGGACGCAAAATCAAGGTCTGCGTCAGATTGACCGGACGCCATAGAGGACGCCGCGCCGCCGCCCAGACCGATATTCATGGCCGGACCGCCCAGGACGATAAGTTTAGCGCCCACGACAATCTCGCCTTTTTGGACGTGATCGGCGCGAATATTGCCGATCCCACCCGCCAGCATGATCGGTTTGTGATACCCGCGCAGCTCTTCGCCGTTGTGGCTGTCGACTTTTTCTTCATAGGTACGGAAGTAGCCGTTCAGGGCCGGGCGACCAAATTCGTTGTTAAAGGCTGCGCCACCCAGCGGGCCTTCGGTCATGATATCGAGCGCGGTGACAATGCGATCCGGTTTGCCGAAATCTTCTTCCCACGGCTGTTCAAAGCCAGGAATACGCAAGTTTGAAACGGAGAAGCCCACCAGCCCTGCTTTTGGTTTCGCGCCACGTCCGGTTGCGCCTTCGTCACGAATTTCGCCGCCGGAACCTGTCGCCGCACCCGGCCACGGAGAGATCGCCGTCGGGTGGTTATGCGTTTCGACCTTCATCAGGATATGCGTTGGCTCCTGGTGGAAGTCATAGCGCCCTGCTTCGCGATCGGCGAAGAAGCGGCCCACTTCAGACCCTTCCATGACCGCCGCGTTGTCTTTATACGCAGACAGCACGTGCTCAGGGTTTTTCTCAAAGGTGTTTTTAATCATTTTGAACAGCGACTTTGGCTGTTCTTCACCGTCGATAATCCAGTCGGCGTTAAAAATCTTATGACGACAATGCTCAGAGTTCGCCTGCGCGAACATATACAGTTCGATGTCGTTAGGGTTGCGGTTCAGCTTAATGAACGCATCCTGCAGGTAGTCAATTTCGTCATCGGCGAGCGCAAGCCCTAAACGCAGGTTGGCATCAATCAGCGCCTGGCGGCCCAAGCCCAGCAGATCCACGCTTTGCACAGGAGCAGGCTGATGATGAGAAAACAGCTGTTGCGCGTCGTCCAGAGAGGCAAACACGCTCTCCATCATGCGATCGTGCAGCTCAGCGGCCACCGTCTGCCACTGTTCATCTGTCAACGTCGAGGCTTCAACGTAATACGCCACGCCGCGTTCCAGACGATTGATCTGGCTCAGGCCGCAGTTGTGGGCGATGTCAGTCGCTTTAGAAGACCAGGGGGAGATGGTGCCCGGACGAGGTGTAGCAAGAATCAGTTTACCGGTCGGCGTGTGGCTGCTCAGACTCGGACCATACTTGAGCAGGCGTTCGAGCTGCGCTCGCTGTTCTGCATTTAAAGGAGCATTCAGGTCGGCAAAATGGACATACTCAGCGTAAATAGTGCTTACCGGAAGGCCGTCAGCCTGAAAACGTGCCAGCAGTTTGTTGATACGGAAGGCAGATAGTGCAGGCGAACCACGCAGAATTTCCATCATAAGTCTCTCGTCTTCGAAGCGCTTGAGGCGCTTACAGTGTGCGCAAGGGGAAAACGGGCGTCATTATAGAGAATCCT